>Ga0208456_1000070_pt1 | contig 97835 bp, 100 predicted proteins | sample June2015DPH_4_10_2_FD_184691 | JGI IMG/M metagenome (GOLD analysis project Ga0208456, IMG submission 184691) | Peatland microbial communities from SPRUCE experiment site at the Marcell Experimental Forest, Minnesota, USA - June2015DPH_4_100... | ecosystem: Environmental > Terrestrial > Soil >... | reverse complement strand
ATATTATCCAAGTTCAAACTGCGCAAAATGAAGCAAGAACCCTCATTCTTCTCCATACTAGACTGTTTATTCAATCGAATACAAATTGATAAAGCAAGAAAATGTCAATCCAAATAATTTAGCAACGGACTGGCGCGCTCTCTTTTTTTAGCCTGCACACCGTCAACTGCAAGCAGTGTTATCGCTAGCATTGCAACTCCTGCTATGGGTAATGCTGGGATTTCTGGGACTAGTTGAGGAGACGCAGACGAAGTCGGTGAAGGGGAAGGAGAAGAGCTGGATGAAGAGCTAGAAGAAGAACTAGATGAAGACGTTGAAGAAGTAGATGAAGATGAAGTTTGGGTCGGCGTAGCTGTAGGCGTAGAAGTGACAGTAGCGAGACTATCGTGTACAATAGTGATTGTCGGGTCGCTCTCAATGCTTGTGGTCAAGCCATAAGTCAAGTTATCAAACGTCTGGAGCAGATACTCTCCACTAACGTCTAAGCCTGAGGCAACGGTCTTGTTAGCAATGTGCGTGTTTCCCTGCGACTCAACGTAGCTGTCTGCGAGCGTCATGTTGGCAAGCAAGTACTGCAGGTTTCCCACGCCTTGAATGCTGTAGAAGGCCTCAGTCGAAGTGACATTAGTGGCAGTTAACACGCAAGCGGGTTTTCCAAGTAAGTTAGTTATATTCCCCTGAAGATTGACTTCAGTCTGGTTAAACAGGTCCACGTTGTAATTGAAGTTGATTGAAAAATTCGAATTCGCAGGCGCTTCGTTACTGCTACTGGTGTAGCGTGTCAGGTTGGAAAGGTCTGCGAACGTGTCTGTTCTGATGGTGAATTCTGTCCAGTTGGCGACAAAAGATTGTGTAAACTTAAGAGTTACGGAAGACTGACCATGCCCATAAGTGTCCACTTGAATGTTGTTGAACGTAATCGTGTTGTTGAAGGTCGGGACATTGTCGACGTAAGTTATGTTGCTTGTCGTCATAGTGAAAGAGCTGCAGTTGTAGAGATAAATCGGGATAGTTGTGCCTGAGCAGTTTATGTAGACGCCAGTCGCGGGGGTACCCATATAGCCGTTTGTAGAGTACATGGAATTAAGACCGACCGAGTACATGTATTGAGAACCCTGCAAGTTCAAAAATGTATTACCTTGCCAATCCGTGACATTGTCACCATTGGTGGTTAAGTTTCGAACACACCAGTTTGCGTTGACTTCCGATCCTTGAGTAATCTCTAGACCATAACCCTCGCCAACCGGGAGGTTCAGACTTGTCTGGACCTGTGGTGCTGGCACCTGCTGGCTTTGGTCCTGGCTCCTAACCAGCCCTAAAAAATAGCACAGTAGCACCAACATACAAAATACGCCAACCAACAAGCGCGTCCTTGCTTGCATACAAAGCCTTCGTGTTTATGTTCAACGTTTGAGTATAAATAACTTACGAGCGTATTAGTTTTACTAAAACCCTTACTTTCCTTTTCCGTAAAAAATTTGTATGTGTGTGCTCTCCTGCACGCCTGCTCGCCCGCGCTAACTGCGTATGAGACCGACCGCTCATAAGCTTGCCTGTAGCTTATACAAAATGATTTTGTGGTGCCGCGGGCAAGGTTTTCAAATAAGCCCCTTTTGTCTTTTAGCTCTTTGATTCTTTCCTTTTTCTCGGTATGTATATGTTTACTTTACAGATTCAGTTTGTGTTGTTTTCTGGTTTTTTGTTTCTGGAGAGTTTGTAGGGCCACCAGTTGAATTTTTGTGCCAGACCCATGAGTGAGGGCACGAAGAAAAGGATGACCACGGTAACATCTATTAGAATGGCCGCGGCGACGGCGAGGCTGATTTCTTGAAGGATGGCGATGTTAGTTATAAGTAGCGATGCGAACACGGTGGCGAGTACGAGCCCTAAGCCGAGGATTGTTACCCAGACTTTCTCGATGGCAGTTACTATTGCTTCGTTGTCGGTTTTGCCGTTGAGGACTTCTTCGCGGATGCGGGTGAGGAAGAATATGTCGTAGTCTATTCCTACACCCAGCATGGTCACAACTACGAATAAGGGTGTAAAGTCTAAGATGGGCAGGTTAAGGGAATAGTAGAATATGAAAGAAATAATGGCTAAAGAGAACACGACGCTACAAAGTATTGTAATTATCAGGCGGATTGGCGTAAAGGCTGAACGGAGCTGGAAAAACAAAATTACGTAAACCGCTGCTGCAAGAATCATTACAACTTCTGGAATCAGGTTCCCCATGAACGCTTGGCTGTCGTAGGTTGACTGAGTTTCCCCTCCAAAGTAAACAGCGACGCCGCTTATGAAAGGCAGCTGGTTGATGTTCTTCTCCATCCCACGCAGGGAGTTGATGGCACTTAGACTATCAGATGAATTTGAAAGATCGATAGTAATCACTGCGGTCTTGTTATCTTTTCCAATTGTTGAAAACATCTGACTCTCGTATTGCATTTGGATAGGCTCAGACATGCTTTCCACAGAAGAGTAGTTGAACACGTTTCCGAAGGGTCTAGTTAAACCTGAAACGCTGCTGACGCCTTTTGAGTCTGCGGCGGAAGCTGTGATTTGCTCAATCTGGTTCAGCAAGGTCTGGTTAAACTGGTTGTTTCCATAGGTTATCTGTGTGGGAGTTGTGACGATGATGGAAGTGGGCGCCATTGTTCCGCTTCCAAAGCTGTTAGCTATGACGGTGAGTCCCTGATTGCTTTGGAAGTTTGGAATAAGCCTTAGAAAGTCATCGCTGGTAGGCGTATTATACATGACGACGAAGGCACTTAAGGCAACTATGCTGATGATGATTACGATGGGCACTTTACGTTTAAGTGTACCATGCGCCAAGCGCCTTAATCTGTTCTTGTTAGGATCAGACTTTGCTTTACCTTGCCCATTCAGTCCAGGCCAGAAAATCCTGTCACCCCAAGCAATCTCAAGGGCAGGCAATAAGGTAAGCGAAGCCACAAGCAAAATTGCAACTCCAAGTGCTATGGCGGTTCCAACGTCGCTAAAGATGGGCACATTAGCAACTGCCATGACGATGTACGCTACAATTACGGTTATGCCTGCGGTCAGGACTGCTTGGCCTGCCCACTTAATTGAGGTGCCTACGCTTTCCTCGATTGATTTGCCTTTTTGCCGCTCTTCTCTTGTACGTCTAAGCTGCAACACAGCGTAGTCTACAGCAAGACCCAGCATCAGCAGTATGGTTAATGTGGGAGTTAAGAAAGTCAAGGTTCCATGACCAATACGTACAACGCTAAGGTAGATGGAGGCAAGTGCAACCGAAATTGAAACGCCGCCAAGCATCACAGGAATCAAAGCAGCTACAGGCGATAAAAACAGTAGTCCAACGATTAAAAGGGCAATTGCGATGCCAGGCCCCACGGTTAATTCCAGAGCAGGCAAGAACGCCTTCGCAACATCCTTAGTCAAAACTGAGCCGCCAGTCACATAAACCGAGCCAAAGTTCTGTAACCCAGAATTTTTTACATCTGACTCTACATGAGCGATAGTGTTGTCGTCTGGATTGGACGAGAAACCGAGAACAATCAGCATCGTATCGTTTTGAGAATTAACGAAATTACCAGTCAAGGCGGTTGTGGGCACATACGGATAATCAGTGTAAGGTTGAGTTGTAATCACATTGTCGATGGCAAGGGTCATATCGGCGGTTGTTGCGTTAGGTGAAAGCCCTGATAGGAGATTGCTCAGGGACGCGCTGTTTATGGTGAAGAGTGGAGAGTCTGAAAATGTGCTTTGGGTAGCGTTTGAAATAAGATCGCAAGCTAGATTCCATGTCTGAGTATCGTTGGGTGATGAGCCAAGCTGATAAGTAGACTGCATCAGGTCAGAAACTGAAAACCCCGCGTCTGCAGTTGTAATGTTAGAATCGCTTGTCTCTAAGAGGGTAATTGCATAGTTTCCAAGCGTCGCATTCGAAGGCGATGACCCGAAGCTGTATAGTTGGTTGACAAGGCTAGTTGGTGAAGCTCCTAAGGCAGATGAAAGTTCCGCAGGGATGCTTGACGCCATAGTTGAAATTGTCAAGTTCGCTACTGCGTCAGGTTGATTCCAATTAGTAACGGTTAAGCCTGAAGCAACAGCGCCCATCATTTGGCTTGTCTGCGCATCAAGCTGTTGGCTGCTTATCATCGCCGTGACTGTTTGATTTACGGCAAAGGCTTCACGATCAGATACTGATGTGCTGCTTGGGAGAGCTTGGAAACTTGCCGTCCAAGCGCCAAAGAATGCGGAGTAGTATCCGATTGTTTGGGGGTTGCCTCCGAAATTAGATGTTAAATTGTAAACTGTGGCGTTTGCATTAGTATTTGCATCAGCATACGAGATTGATGGGTCCTGTGCGATTATTTCCTGCCAGGCACCAACGAATGCCGCTGGTACACCATAAACCAGTTGGGCTGTTTGGTTGATGCCAGTTTGTAGCTGAAACAGGTTTGTGCTCAACTCAGATAGGTTGCTCTGCAAAGAATATAATCCAGAGTTAATCGTGATTATGTTGGATTGTAGACTTGCCGTCTGATTGAGCATGTCAGGTACCGACGACTTAAGCAGGTTAGCCTCCAGCGAGTAAAGGCTTGATTCTCCAGTATAATTGCCAATGTCTGTGTCCTTGGATATTGTGTCGTTGAGTGCAAGCACGTCCTGCTGTAACGAGTCAGAATACACTGGAGCGCCTTGGATGACCACAAGGATGCTGTTGTCACTGCTATTGGTTGATGATGGAAATTGAGCCTGCACTATATTAGCTGCTTTAACCGACATCGTGTTTGAAGGCGCCCCAAACCCGCCTGTCAGGTTGTAGGAAACGGATGAAAAGAAGCTTGGGATAAGGACAAGTGAAAGCAGTACTGCAACCACCCAGGCTATGATGACCCATCGGTACCGCCTGCGAATGAAGTGGTTTAGAGAATCGAAATATGACCTTGGCATTTACATCAAGCTCTCTGGTAAACAACTCACATGGTTATTATGCAGCAAACTGCTAATCATAGCATTTGTCGTTTACATCGCCTTTCTTAAGGATTTTCCACAATCTAACCATAAACTCGCATGAAATTAGTTCATGAGGACTCAAAAAGTTTAGCGCGACTGTAGAGCATTGATGTGAGAAGTGTTAAACGTGGGAGGTTTTCCAAGCCCTATTTTAGGAGATGTTTTGGGCTTGTCGATGAGAAAACAAGCAAAAAGGTAACACTAATTATTGTGTCCTAATAACCAAAAAGAGCCAAAAACAAGCGTTCTTTAGAATAATTGAATGGTGCCGAGGGCAGGGTTTGAACCTGCGACGACTCGGTCTTCAGCTTCGCCCCCAACTACGAGAAGCAGCTAGGTCGAGCGCTCTCCCAGGCTGAGCTACCTCGGCACCGTGTGCTGGGAGTGACCAAATTCAGAGATGAGATGAAGCGTTTTAAAGGTTTCTGAAAGGAACATTTGTTTGGTTTGACTACTCAATTTATTTTTCACGTTAAATTCTTCTAAGAATATCAAAGCGTCCAACAGTGATGGCAATAGAAAAAGTAATGAATTTTGTCTATTGGCTAATAGAAAAGTCTAAAATGTGTGCTTATCGGATCTATTGGCTGTCTTAAGCCTATCGCAAGTGGCAGGATTTCAAGTGTTATCGTGTCTCCATCGCTTTTAACTCTTTTCACGATGCCGTAGAATGATAATCGATGATGCCCAGATAATTCGACATATGCTGTCATTGAAATTACATATTTTGGATCATATGTCACCTTTGTTTTGATTATCTTATTCCCGATTTTTCGCTTGTTATAAATGTACGGCATATCTGTGATTCCATGCTTTTGATAAAACTGTGGGGGCTTGAGCCCGTTTGAATAAAAATCTCTAGTCCCACATACTGGGAAGCCTTCTAATTTTTCCAAATAGCGTAATGTTTTTTTCCTTTCTATTGTTTCCAGATTAATGAAATTCAAATTGTTGATCACAATTTGCATCATCCTTTCTAATGGCATTCTCCTAAACAATGAGGGCACGTTTGCCTCGATAGTTTCTCGTTTCAGCTCCATTACTTTTGAATTGTCTACAGGATTGGCCAGTTGATTAAATATCATGTTAATTCTAGGCTCGTTTAAGAAACAGTAAGCTATAACAGGCTTTTCGAAAGCAATTGTTGGAAAAGCCTTGCAAAATTCTGTCCAATCTTTTTTATATTTTCTGAGTTGAGAAGTCGTTATTTTACGTTCAAAATGATTTGGAAATTCTGCCCGTCTGTGACATTCCGGACAAAGAACTACTAGATTAGATGGAGAATTTCCCTCCGCTGAGTTAATTTTCTCAATATGATGTATAGATGCAACAGCTCTTTTGCACACGTTACATGTGTGCCTAGATTCAACCAAAAGTTGGTCTGCAATTTTTTTGGGAATATTTGGCCTGCCTTTCATAAGCTACGATTATAGTGTACTCTTTAAATCGTTATCTATAATATCATAAAAGTCCAAATTTCTGCAAGCTTCTAATCTCATGCCACTCCACGTTAAGCCGAATATTCAAATTTCGCAAATAGGCCGCATTAGATGTTTTTCTAACCGCAATCAATCATTCTATAATAGGTCGGATTATGACTGAGTCTAATAAATACTAGGCATGAAACGGAATTTTGTGGAAAAGAATTGCCAACTGCGATTCACGCGAGCTATCTCAGCGTTGTGCCTGAGCCACCAATTTCAGAAAAGAGGTGATGTGCTTAAAAGTTTCTTTATTTAACTTTGTTGGCGTGCTTGGAATTTGAGAAACCTATCTCAACAGCCCATTTTCTTAACATCGCCGTCCCATAGAGCGCAACATGGAATCCTTCATTCTCGTTTCCTCTAAGACGTGCTCTGAAATTCTGTTGAGATAAGAGCTTCTCCACCTGATTGGCAAGTTTTTTGCTGCACGTTCTCAGTTCAATGGTCGGATAAATTGGCTCGCTGTATGTTTTTTTGCTGAAAAATAAGGTGCCGTCTGTGTCCATGATTCCTCTAACGGTCCATTTGACCAGTTCCCAATTTTCCTTCATGATTCGGTCAGGTATTATCACTTCATGAGATTTTCCAGACCCCTGAGGAATGCCTAGTTCCGTTAGGAATCTGTAGGCGCTTTTGGACTGAAGCCTTAATCGTAGTCCTCTCTGGTGAACGCGGGCTGGATATGGGCTCTTCCCGAAGACACTGCAAGCAAGTTCAGATAGATATTCAAAATACGATTTATCGAGTTCCGGGTCCCCTGTTAATTCAACTCTGTAACGGGAACCATCCGTCCACAAGTTTCCATTTCCGATTACTGCTCCGACGAATTCGCAAAGCTCAGGACCGATTTCGATAACTGTCATCGCTACTAAGTTGAAGTTATCTGTATTTGAAATATGCTCTACAAACAGGACTCAGACCCAGACGCATAAAAGCAATAGGTCAAATGCTCTCCCAGGCTGAGCTACCTTGGCACCGTGTGCTGGGAGTGACCACATCCAAGAATGAAGTGAAATGCTTTAAAGGTTTCTGAATTTGAATATGTTCTCTAGTTTGGTAATTAATTAATGCAGGAAACCCGTGAAGTGGGTTAAGAAGTAGCCTATTAAGCCGCAACCTAAAAAGCACAGTAACATCAGGAATCCTTCTTGATCAGGCGACAATTCGAAATTAAGCTTTTTCCTAAGCCCCAATTTTATGCACCTCCTTACGGTTTATCTTTGTGAGGGGAAAGGTTTTATGAAGGGAAAATACGTAGTTTCAATCCACAGCACCCAACGGGCCGTTAGTCTAGCTGGCTAGGACGTCGCCCTCACGCGGCGAAGATCACCGGTTCAAATCCGGTACGGCCCACTCCTGATTGCACACAAACGAGATCTATGAGATGCACGAACATCTCCAGACAACCTTTTCGATAATAGTGATAGTTGAAGCAATGTTCGTAACCCTCTTTGCAGCAACAATATGGTTCGGCATAAAACATATCCATCCATACCATTAAATCAAAAAGCGCCTAGTCACTTCTAAACAAAAAAGTTTCTTAGGGCTGACTTTGAAAAAAAAGAATAAGTTACAAATCCAAACTATAATGCAATTTTTGCTGTTGTGCATGTACAATCACAAATTTTTAAAAGCAGTTAACTGTCAATGCCTTTAGCGTAGTTACCATATTTTGAGGAGGTGTAATTTGTGCCTGAAACATCCATTAATATAACAGAGAAATTACAGAAAATCGGCCAAACTGCCCAAGACTACAAGGATGCAATTGTTAATCAATTCAAAGACATGGAAGTAGAAGTAAAGGATTGGAACTTTGCAGTTGGAAAAGTTGACAAGGAATACACTGTTGAGGTTAACCTTAAGCTTGGCATACGTTCAAAAAAGCCTTGAGCAAGAATGCTTTCTATTGGCAGTAAGAAACGTGAACCCCTTTTCTTTAAGATGTATGTTTAACCTTTTTAAATAGAATATTTGATTCTGAATAGTAAATTTTAGAGTTTTTTCCCTCTTTTGACGGTTCAATTATTTTTCACCAAAACAAATAAAAACTCGACTTGCATCCATGAAAGCTACTAGTAAGAGGAAACGTGTATGCCATCTGAAATTACTGATGTTGATAAGTTTGTAGCTATGAGCGCCAAAGCAAAGCACTGCTCAGTGCAAAGACTCAAAGGCACTGTTAAACTTAAACTTCGCACACCCCGCCAACTTTACACGCTGAAAATTGAGCCTTTAAGAGCCGACGAAATCATAAAAAAACTTCAATGCGAAATCAAAGAGAAAGAGAAATAAAATATTTTTTCTCAACTGTTCCTTTCTATTTTAGCCGCCTCTCCTTTACAGGCTAAACTGTCAGTTCTTACGGTTGAATATCTGTGTTGTATACAAAAGCATCAACGAAACCACTTTAAAGCATTGCTTGCCTCAAGCTTAACGCCTTAAGCGCCTAAAATTTCTCGAAAATCAGCGAACCTTAAATATACATACCGCATGCAAAATCAAATTGAGTTAAAAAAGGCATCGACAGCTAAAATCAGCTTTTAAAGCATGACAGGAGACCTATAAAAGCTTGAAATAAGCGAGGTAGCACTTAAAATTCGCCTCTTATACTGTTAATTCAAGCGTTTTTACGGTTAGTAGCTTATTCTCAGGTTTTTTAATCGACCTATTTGCGCAAAGTTGTTGCTGTGGGTACTTTTTTATGAGCGAAAACCAATCGAATGGTGATTTTTTACATGTAAAAGTTAAAAAAATCATCGAAGCTCTCGTCAAATTTACACAAGCCTGATAAATTATCCATGCACTTTTTTGCTTTTGAGGGCTTCGGGTGGCGAAGGCTTGTTGTTTTTGCTTTTTGCGAAAAGAAAGAAGGGTATTTCAGTAAGGTCTGAAATAACGTTTCAGCAATGGATAATAGATTAGGGCATAGTAACAAGGTGCGATGAATTGTCTTGGATGAAGCTAAATTATCTGAGAGGGCTTTAAAAAGTGTGTTTGGTTGATGCTTTCGTATACTGTTTTAGGATGCATGCGCTGAATTTTTCTTCAGTTTTGATGCAATTTGCTATTTCTTGCTTCTTTTATGTCAATCTACTTAGGGGTTAGCCATGAGCGTTGAGCGTAATCTGGTAATTTCTCTTCTGAAATTGACGAAAAAAGGGCCTGTTTTAACTGAAAGTGTCAATAGAGATGCTCGCATACCATCAGCAACTGCAAGAAAATTGCTGAAAAAACTGCAAAACGAAGGTCTCATTTATTTAAAACAGGACAGCGTCGAAGTAGAAAACAACAGCAGGCTCAAACTAGCAGTTAAAGCAGCATCCTTAGGAGCAGACGTAGAGCACATCAGCAACTTGCTTTGTTGGCAAGAGTTTGAAGAAATTACTGCTTTTGCATTGAAAAACAACGGCTACGCGGTGTCAAATAACGTTCGATTTAAAAATGCAGTTCGCAAATGGGAAATAGACGTAGTCGGCTGCAAGAAACCCTTAGTCGTCTGCATAGATTGCAAACATTGGCAACATGCAATTGCACCTTCGGTTTTGAAGAGAATCGTGGATTCACAGGTGGAACGTACAAGAGCATTAGCGGATTCGTTGCCAAACATCGCCCTAAAACTTGAATGCACAAAGTGGAGTGAGGCAAAGTTTATTCCATCCATATTATCCCTCATACCCAGCTCATTCAAGTTTTATTATGAGGTCCCCATCGTACCCATACTTCAACTGCAAGATTTCCTAAACCAACTGCCAGCCTACACCGAATCAATCAAGTTTTTTCCGAAAACTTTCAACTCTTTAAGTCATAATTTTTAAAATTGAAGTTTTAGCTAGCCTGAAGGCTGGGTAAAGGCTAAAAAGGAACATTCCAGCTAAAGCTGCAAGAAGCCAACCTGTTATCTCTAAGATTGTAATGCTTGTAACTAGCGGCTGAGGCATCAAAATAAGCAGAGTTATAATAGTACCAAGCGATATTCCGACCGCAAAGCTTGAAATCAGCACAATTAAGCTTTGGATTGCCAAAACAAAGATAACAATTCTTGGTTTAGTGCCAACAGCCCGTAAAACAGCGAATTCTTGATGTTGCTCATCCACCGCAAGCATCATGTAACCTACTAGACAAAGAGCAGCAGATGCTAAAATAAAAAGCGGAAGAAGCATTATCGTCTGCCAAGTTGAAGCTAAAAAATTCGTGTTCTTTTCAACAACGCCATTTAACGGAAAAACATTCAAGTTCGGATCTATCGATTGAATTAATGTCTTGATTTGCGCAATAGCTACAGACTGATCCGTTGAGTTGCTTAGCGTAACTAATAGTAGGTTAGGGTTAAAGAGACCAGTAATATTTTCCAGTCTCTCAATAGGCACGTAGGTTACTAAACCATTATTTATTGGATCTATGCAAACTCCGATTATGTTGAAGGTGTTATTTTGAAAAGCTATGCCTTCAACCAGAGGATTGGATAATGTTATTTGCTTGCTTGGGTCAGGCGTGTACATTGATTGAGCAATTGAATCGCCGATAACAGCCTCAAAATCGTCATTTGCATTTAAAAATCGGCCCTCAACATTCCATGTGCCAGTAAGATTTTCAGGATTAACGCCGATTACTATTGCATTTCCTTCTCTATTGCCGCCCACAGTCGAGGTTACCATGGTGTCAGGGTCAATGGTGAAATTGTCAATTTCTTGAACCTGCTCATTTAAAACTAAACGTGAATCTATCACATTCACACTTGGCAGAGTGCTAAGCTGCTCAATGACTACCTTTGGAATAGCCAGTGTTGGGTCAGAATAGTTAAAAACGCCTGTTTCTGAGGCTCCAGAAAACTTTGATAAAAGCAGTTCATACTGGTTACCCATGCTGTTAGTTGCTACTGCAATTGTGTTTTTATTAGTAGTTTGTTGAACCCATGATATAGTGGTGCCGCTGGCAATAATTCCGCCCGCAACAGAAACCGTTAGAAGAATGAAAACTATTGAGAGCAATACGATGATTCTGAGATTTGCTGATTGCCGTCGATACAAGCTTCTGGTAGAGATTCTCCAAGTTATACCATACCGTGATAGCGGTTTATGCTTGTTTGCTGCGGTTAAACTGTAATAGTTTACGGGTGAAAGCGCCTTTACTGGTGACATTCTAGATGCTTTAAGGAGGGGTAGAGCCCCGAAAATTAGTGAAAGAACAAAAAATACGCCGAAAACCAAGGGTGCAAACCATAAATTGGGCAGCTGATAAGTAGAAAAAACGATATTAGCAGCGACATAATCCATTAAAAAGCCAAGAATTATGCCTAAAACGCATCCTGCAAGGGTCGTTGTTAAAAGTTCTGTCATGAAGTATCCTGCAACAAGGTTATTTGGGCATCCGGCTGCCTTCATCAGGCCGAAATCGCGTGTTCGTTGAGCCATCATTAAGAAAGCGATGAAGGAGGTTAATACTGCTCCTACGGCAAAAATCAATATGCCGATGAAAAGTAAGAACTGAGTAAGGGTGGTGGTTAAGCCTTCAGTTAACGTGCCAGTGGCTGAGGTTAAGTTAAAGCCTAAACGACTGCCATATAGCAAAAGAAACAGTGTAGAGGCAACGCTTAACGTTAAAGTGGCGATGGTTAAGGTTGTCTGAAGCTTCCTTCTGAGCAAATCATTAATTGGAAAAGCTGCTTTACTCATTTTTGCTCGCCAATTTGCCGGCTTCAAGGCTTAAAACTTGATCCGCTAACTGCCTTATTTGGAGGTCATGGGTTGAAACAATAACCGTTTTTCCCCTTTCCTTCAACAGCTGAAGCACTTGAACGATTTTCTGAGCATTTTTTTCATCTAAATTGCCTGTCGGCTCATCCGCAAGAAAAAGCTGCGGGTCATTCGCTAATGCCCTGGCAAAAGCTACACGTTGCTGCTCACCACCGCTAAGTTGAGATGGAAAATGATTCGCCCGATCCTGCAACCCCACAGTTTCCAGCAATTCAGTTATTCGTTTTTCTATTTCTTCATCAAGCTTTCTACTCCACTCCATTGGAAAAGCAACATTCTCAGCCACCGTTAAAGTAGAAACCAAATTATAAGCTTGAAAAACAAAGCCCACATTGTTGCATCGAAAATCTGACAAGAAATCTTCATTTTGAGCCGTCAAATCTTCTCCTTGAACAAAAATTTTCCCACTTGTCGGCCTATCAATTCCGGCAATTATGTTAAGCAGCGTTGTTTTGCCTGAGCCCGAAGGACCGCTTACTACAACAAATTTCGCTTTAGGAATTGAAAAAGTTATGTCCTTTAACACTTCAATTTTAGCCTTGCCTATTTGGTAGGTTTTTCCTAAGGCTTCCGCATATACCATGGCGCCTTCTTCTTTCGGCACAGACGCTTCCTCTTATTGTGAAAAAAGATGTTAACTATTATAGATAATATATGTTGAGGTACATTTCCTTACATTTTTAACTATAAGTTGTGTCCAAGTTTAGATTTCCCCTGTCCCGCTTGAGGATTCTAACTTTTTCTGGAAGCTTATTTTTCTCCCAATCGGTCCAGCTGACTTCTTTGAAAAGCCAGCGTTTGCCCAGATGTGCTGCAACGACGGCGTGCTTATGCCCGTTATCGGCGGGGATGAAGAGGTCGAGAAACCTGAAGAGTTTATCGATTTGCTTTTTAGGGAAATAGGCGTAGTAGCTGGCGTTTTTTACTTCAAAAGCGTAACTGTGCGCGCCTTTTCGTGCCATGATATCTGGCAGGGGATTGAGGCTTGGGTTGCTTACTGGAACTCGGACGGCGTTGTAGCCTTTCTTCTGCAGGAGCTTAACCAGTACTGTTTCGCTGTAGAAGCCTCTTTTGCGCCAACGGCGAAGCCTTACTCTGTCTATTTCTGTGCTCAACGGTTTTCTCCCCTTAATGTTTGCTACTTTATCAGGCGTTGGAGATAAAAATTGTTGCCCAGAAACACTGAGAAAACAGTGTTGTGTTGATGCTTTTGTATACAATGCAGTGGGCTGGTGCTTCCGGAGAAGGCTGGTGACGTTGAAAATTCATTGTAATACCAACTTCACCAAAGTTACTGACAACGTAAAAGCTTTCATTCACACACCAAAAATCTTGCCTGATTAGACTACATTAACCACTACAAAAGCAAGCGCCGAACCCAAAAGACCCAAAAACAAAGCCTCTTAGAGACAAAATTTCATCCACACAAAGTTCAGTGAAGACGCAAAAAACCGCTTCAGCAACCACAGCCGTATACAGAAGCATCAACCAAACAACCCCTCTTATAATATCACGCAGAAGTAGCCACCTCTCACCAGTAGCAGACACTCACATATGGCATCAGAAACAGCCAGAGGCGAACTCATCTGCCCACTGAATTTCAGATTAGTAAAACTACCGAGGGGAGGGGGTATACTTTTTGTTGAGTGATTTAGTTGTAAAAAGATAGCCACTGACCCATCGACGAACTCTGGCACCGAGTTACATCACCCAGACATAACCCGCTGAGCAGACCTGCAAATTGCAAAACTAAAAGCTTGATTACAAAAAATTTCAATTCTAAACTTTTTGTGCTAAATCAGCAAAGTTTTCACAGGTCTTGGCAAAAACTGCAAAATGCTCGAAGGTGAACCGAAAAAACAGGCGTTAGCTTCGTATGGAGATTTTCGGGGGTACTTATATGAGGCCACGATATTCTCCATGCCAGGGCACTAAGGCAACCGACGAAACGGCTGAATTAAGGCTTTTTTGACATTTTAGCCCTGAATCAGGCTTTTAAATTATCGCTTCCATAGAAAAAAATTGGCTGATTTTCTAGCTTTACCGTTTCGAACAAAAACAACTACTGCACATTCAACTTATGGTAAAATAAGCTTTAATATCAGTTATTTTGCTGAAAGGAGTTAAACGGTAAACCGTTTTTTTAGTGCTAGAACAGGTGCAAAAAAATTCTGTAAATTTATTATTTTTCCAAAAAAGCAGCAGTTCACACACAACTTGGCAGCAGAGTAAATTTGCAATTAACCCTCAGCTATACTCAAAGCTTGTTTGGCTGAATTGTCTCGACTACTTTCCGCCTCTCTGTGACAGGACTACAGGCGTTAGAAGCTGGCTCAACACAGTTAGCTTGTTTACCTGCAGTCAGACTCAATAGCCACAACCGTTGCCCTGAGAATACTGTAACTCTAAAATATAGATTAACCTTATTAGTAATGGCTCACAAGGTTATGTTTGGGTGCTCGGTAGGTAAGCGACAGGTAGGTCACTTTTTAATGCACTTTGAGTTTATGAGCACCTGAATTAAGTTTTTCTAATTTGATTGCTTAGCAAAGACCTACCCGGCTTGTTTGCCGGAACGGTTGCTCCCCAAATTTTCAAAAGCAGAATATTTGTAATAAAGTTAATGCTACTAACTTTAGTCAGGTTAGCGTAAAGTGCCAAGCGGTATGCCTGTGGGTACCCGTTAAGTGGCTAATTTAGGTGAACAGTGTTTTGCTGGTTGCTGTTGCCCTGTTCTTCACGAGGTGCAAAGTGAATGATTTATTGTTGTTTAAAACGCCTTTTTCAGCCTTTGTTTTCGTGCAAGTGTGATATTGCGTGTATTTAGCTCACCATCACAATTGCCAACCAGCCACAAGAAAGCTGAAAGTTAGACGAAACAATTAGCAAAGAGCCAACTTAAAGGCCAAGCTCCTCAACTCTCAGCAGCCGTTTGAAAGCTTAACAACTAAAACTTTATGAAATTGCAGCTAACTCAGCCTAGCTAAAATTCAAATGCAACCAGGAAATTTCATGATTGGTTTACTGTGTGCAGATAAGCTTGTGAATGCCAGTGCACTTTGCGGTAATGCTTGTCATGCGCCTCTAAGGTTTCAAAAAGCATTCCACAATATCGGCATCGATACTTGCCATTGGCTGTAACTTCTGCGTCTGCTTTTTCATGATCAGGCATCTCATTTTCCTCAACATCTTCGATTAACTCCGCGCAGCTTTTTGCTCTCTGCCTTTTTTTACTGGGGGTCATTTTGAAAAGTCACCTTCAAAATCAAGAAATACATTGTATGATTAGTGGCTCATAGAAAATTTTAAGCATATGTGAGTGTCTAGTTACAGTAACAAATCAACAAAACACTCAGGTAATCCAGTAATATTTAGCGATTAAAGTCATTCAAGGTACTAATTCAAAGGTGTCTGTATACAAAAGCATCAACCAAACACACTTTCTGCTTGCTTCTCGAAACATTTTTCAGTAATGCAAGGCGATAAAACAATTAGGAAAGATGCTTGTAATGTCAAACTTTAAAGTTGTAAACAAAAGCTATAGCTTCACTACGAAGGGCGAAATAGACTTCATTGATTTATCTGACAAAGTGCAGGAAGAGGTTTCGCTCTCAGGCATCAAAAATGGGGTAGTCCACGTTTTTGCTCCTCACGCGACAGGCGTCCTGATTTTAACAGAAAATGATTATGCATTACTAAACGATATCAAAGCGTTGCTTGAGGAACTTGCGCCAAAAAACAAGGCATACCAGCACCCCTCTAACGCTCACTCACATTTGCGTTCCATGCTTCTACCGCCAGACAAGACCATGCCAATAGTTGATGGGCACGTGACGTTTGGAACCTGGCAGTCGCTGCTTTTTGTGGAAACAGACGTTTACCCGAGAAAAAGAACCATAATAATCCAAGTCATGGGCGAGCAATAAAAAAAATTAAAGAATCAAGCGGCAGCATCTCTTTTTACTGCAATCGCTAAATTTCTGCGAAGTTTCTACTTTTCGCTTCTCGTATCATAGAAAACATGCTAGTCAACATGGTATTTTAACGATTTAATGGTAATCACGTAAGCCAGCATACGCTTTTTTAACTATTTATTGTAAAAAGTTACCATTCGGAAAAATTTCGCTGACCACCAGAACCCACTTGCGCACTTAACCCCAGGCAAAGAGCACTTATAGCTAAAAACTGCCTGGCGATTGCCAATCAAATGCATGTAAATACTAAAATATGCTTTGAAAAACCGCCTAATTTAGCTTAATTAGGCCTGCTTCTAAACTTCGGCACAATAAAAAGCCAAGTCGGCATCAATTTTCCCCTGTCAATCAAGCTGCAGGAGAACAATCTGGCTTTTTTAGGCAAAAAAGAGCATGATTATATAAGCTTCGTCGTACTTCGAGAAAATTCAGCTTTTATTCTCCGTGCGAATCCTCTTAGCAGACCCTCTAGGACGCATTCGAGCTTTTTTCTTAACAGCAGCCCTCTCTGAAGGCTTTTCTTCCATTGCATCAGGCGCAGCTTCCCCTAAGGGCAAGGTGTCAACTGCGTCTGGAAAATCATCATTTGTAGCCTGTTCAGCTCCAGTCCTAAGCATTGCTTCAATCGCCCTGTCCACGTCGCCAGGCTGCATGTTGATCCCAAGCGTTGCGTCCATAAGCAGCACTGTCTCGTAGCCAAGTTTACGTGCATCAAGAACCGTGTTTACAACACAATAATCAGTTGCTAAACCACCAACAAAAAGGCGTTTAACACTGCACATCAGCAATTCATGAGCGAAGCTTGTTCCGTCAAAAACCGAGTAGCTTTCATGTTCAGGATTCGTAGCCTTAGAAATCACCACAATGCCCGCGGGCAGTTTAAGGTCAGGACTAAACTTTGCACCATCCGTCCCCTGAACGCAGTGAGGCGGCCATGGACCACCCTGCGCTTTAAAGGAAATATGATTCGGCGGATGCCAATCTCTAGAAGCAAAAACATGCGCTTTAGCATCTTCAAAACGCCTTGCATACCCATTTAAAACAGGAATTATTTCTTCTCCGCCAGAAACGGGCAGAGCACCGCTGGGCAGAAAATCTTTTTGGATATCAGTTATCAAAAGCGCATCAGTACTCGTTATGTTATAGGTTTGTTTCAAACAAGACACCTTTTTAAAATTAACATTTTTTCCCTTTAAGAAATCATCGACAAATTCAACATAAAATAAGTAGATACTATTGAATAAACTTTTTGAAATATCTAGTAGTTCCGCAAGTAAGCTTTAGTTGGGCGTGAAACCTGCTGAAACGATGACGCGGAGTATTCACCCAAGAGCCTGCCAGTATTAAGAGATTCTTTCAATGGATAAGAGCACTTACTTACAAGACCTCGCACTAGGCTTAAACGCTTTAGGCACATGCCCAGTGTATATACAAACGTATATGCAAAACGTATATATTTTGTGACCTACCAGGTAGGTAGAGATCACACAGATATTAAAGGAGCCCTTTTGAAAACCCAGAGCAATAGAAAACCTAAATCCAAAGGTTAACTTTTAAACAAAACCACAAACCCTTTTGCCAAAAAGCACCTGCGAATCTACTGATATCACTTAGTCGATGGAAAAGTAATTAAGGTTTTATGAGTGTAATGAAATGGTGAAATCATGTCAGTTTTAGCCTATGTTCTTTTTAAGGTTGCTTCAGGAACCGAACGTGAGGTTGCTCAAAAAGTAATTGAATTTAACGAGGTTATGCAGGCAGACATTGTTTTCGGCGAATACGATGTGATAGCACGATTAACAACTGAGAATTTGGATAAGTTGGAAGAGTTCGTTTCGCAAAAAGTCAGAACCGTACCAAATGTACTTGTTACTTCAACCATGATAATTTCAAGAGAGTACAAGGGCAAAAGATACCGACCCAAAAACAAGTAACGTGCTTCAGCTAAAGCGGTTTGTTAACCCGAAAATTCCGAGCATTTTTAATGTGTTTTGTTGATGCTTTTGTATACCACTTTAAAGATAGGCTTATCTTTTAACTAGTAACAATAAAGTAACAAGGCATCAAGCATGCAAACAAAAAACAAAAATACTTTCATAACAAGCAGGGAAATGCGTGCTTTAGAAACCAACGCGGAATACTATGGCATAAGTCTGCTTCAACTAATGGAAAACGCTGGACGCAACATAGCCCAAGAAACCATTTCACGCTTCCCAAAGGAGAAGAAAATTGCTATTTTCTGCGGTTTAGGCGGAAACGGCGGTGACGGCTTTGTAGCTGCTAGACATCTTTTAGCCGCTGGTTACAGCGTAACAGTCATCCTTGTTGGCAAAAGTCGCGACATTAACCATGAAGCTGCATTGAAAAACTGGTGCATTCTCCAATCAATGCAAGATAAAATTCCAATGCTTGAAGCAACCGACAGTTCTGCCATACCCAAAGTGACTGCTGACGTAGCCATTGACGCTTTGCTGGGAACTGGAACCAAAGGAAAAATTAAGCCGCCAACATCTCAAGTAGTCGAGTACATTAATTCTTTGAACGCTTTCAAAATAGCGGTTGATGTTCCAACAGGCATAGATTCAGACACCGGCGAAGTTTTAGGCATCGCTGTAAAAGCCGACCTAACAGTGACATTCCATAGGACAAAGAAAGGCTTAGAAAAAGCGAAAAACTACGTCGGCGAACTCGTTGTGAAAGACATAGGCTTGCCACATGAAGTGGAACAATATGCTGGTCCAGGCGATGTTAACCTTGCCACAAAATCGCGGAGCCCAACAGCCCATAAGGGCGATTCCGGGCGATTACTAGTTATTGGTGGAAGCGAGGTCTTCTCTGGTGCACCCACGCTGGTTTCGCTGGCTGCTCTAAGAACTGGCGTGGACATTGTTTATCTTGCTGCTCCTGCAAAGACGGCTTATGCGATTTCCTCAATGTCTCCTGACTTGATAACGATAAAGCTTGGAGGTAACAACTTGAAACCAAGCAACATGGAAACACTAAAGCCTTACCTGAGTATAGTTGATGCGGTTGCGATGGGTCCAGGCTTAGGATTAAACCCTGAAACCGCAGAGTTTGTCAAGTTCTGCGTTGAAGAAGTTGAGAAGGCTGGGAAACCTCTGCTTTTGGATGCTGATGGATTAAAAGCCTTCGCCCAGTTCAAAAGGCCCTTAAAAGTGCCGCTGGTTCTTACACCTCACGCTGGTGAATACGCGATACTTACAGGCGAAACTTTACCTGAAAACCAAGAAGAACGCGTCTTGGCAGTACAGAAAACCGCAAAGAAACTTAACGCGGTTGTTCTTGTAAAGGGCAAAGTTGACATTATATGCAACGCTGAAAGGGTTAAGTTGAATTTCACGGGCAACCCCGGCATGACTGTTGGGGGAACGGGCGATGTTCTCAGCGGCATCGTGGGCGGTTTAATGGCTCAGCATGTTGATCCGTTTGAAGCAGCAGTGGCCGGTGCCTATGTTAATGGTGCTGCAGGCGATTTCGTTGCAAGCGAAATTGGTTTTCACATGGTCGCTACGGACATTATTGATTGGATTCCACGGGTTTTTGATGACCCGATGAGTCACTTGAAGGTGCGCAAACCAAGTGGAACATGAACCTAACCAAAAATCGTCAACGATTAATTTTCCAAGGATCACTATTTACCATGCAGCGCAATGTGACCCCAAAAAATGCACGGGACTGAGGCTCAAACGCCGTGGACTTGCTAGGATAGTTACTAAGACACGGTTTTTGCCAAAACGCGCCATAGTGCTGAATCCATTTTCTGAAATCGCGTTTTCACCTACGGACAGGCAGAGAGTTGAAAATTTTGGTTTGGTCGCATTGGATTGCAGTTGGGAACATGCACAGAAAGTTTTATCGGGACATGTGAAGGGAACCAGCCGCTGCTTGCCCATTTTAATTGCAGGTAACCCGGTTAATTTTGGCAAACTTACAAAGTTGACTACTGCTGAAGCTATTGCTGCCGCATTGTACATCGCTGGTTTCAAGGAAAAGGCAACGGAGCTTTTGTCTATTTTTACGTGGGGGCACACTTTTCTTGAGTTGAACGGCGTATTGCTTGATAATTATGCACTGGCGAGGGATAGTGCCGAAATCGTTGATATGCAGACTAGGCTTCTGAAGGGCAAAAAATGCACTTAAAAACATGTTTTGTTGATGCTTTTTTATACAGAAACTGCTTTAAATTGAAACAGGCTAATTAACCACGGACACTTAAACGAATAAATTACAAAGTAGTGCTACAAATTAAGCTTGAAGGAAAAAATTGGTGGAGACTAATCAGAAAAAGGCTGATGTTCAAGATTTTGATCGAAGGTCGGCAACTTACGAGAATTCAAGAAGGCAAGGCTACATTTTTGATCGAGTTCAGAGGATAGTTTTAGATTTAGCTAAAAACGGGAAAAAGCCCGAAAGTATTCTTGATGTTGGTTGCGGAACGGGGCGATTACTTAGAAAAGCTAAGGAATATTGGCCTGATGCGCGGTTGATTGGTGTTGATCCAGCGGAAGGAATGATACAACAGGCAACTCAACTTTTATCTGACGCTGAATTTCATGTTGCTATGGCTGAGTCTTTGCCTTTACCTGATGCTTCAGTTGATCTTGTGTTTAGCACGCTTTCTTTTCATCATTGGAGCGATCAAGCTAATGGTGTAGGCGAAATTGCACGTGTTTTGCGACTGCAAGGGCGGTTTTTGCTGGCGGATATTATGATGCCCTTTGGTTTATCGCTTGTAATTCGCCACTTTAAACGTAACAATCCTGTTAAGACGCGTGAAATGTTTACTCAAGCTGGGCTGAATGTTGAGTTTCAGCAGCGGCGGTGGCGATGGTCAAGGATTTTGGTTGTAACGGGCGGAAAGAAGCTGTAGCTTATGATGGTGACTTGAAAAACAATGGCTTTTATTACTGATCCGTACCTGTTTTTTGCTTCGGTTGCTTTAATTTCACTTTCAGGTGTTTTAATGCCTGGACCGCTATTTGCTGTCACGATTGAAAAAGCGGCGAAAAGCAAAACTGCAGGCGCATTGATCGCAGTTGGCCATGGAATAGTGGAGTTTCCATTGATGTTTCTCATCTTTTTTGTGCTAAGCCAGTTCGGCATTCCAAGTTTCGTGCAGATTTTAGTAGGATTGGTCGGCGGCTTGCTGATGATTTTCATGGGCGTCCAAACTTTCAAGAATAGGCATAAAACTAAAGATTCACCTGTAAGCTTAAAGCAAGATTCAGTAGTTGCAGGAGTCCGGACCACAGCTGCAAATGCTGGTTTCATCTTATGGTGGCTAACTATTGGTACAGCTTTAATTTTAAATGCTAAACTGTTTGGATTAATTGGTTTTTCGGTGTTTGCTGGGGTTCATTGGCTCTGCGATTTTTCATTTTACACGATGACGGCAGTGCTGATTTTTAAATCGCAACGGTTTTGGACTGAGCGCACAGGAACGGGAATTACGCTTTTTTGTGTGGCAGTTTTCGTCGCTTTCGGAGCATATTTTATGGGTTCAGCCTTATGGTCAGTGATTAGTATAGTTATATAGCAATTAAGAGTGAGTAATATTCATGGAATTTCAAGTTGGAAAAGCAATCTTGCAACTAATCAAAGGAGACATCACAGATATCGAAGCAGACGCGATTGTGAACGCGGCAAATTCATCGCTTATGGGCGGAGGTGGAGTCGATGGAGCAATACATCGTAAAGGTGGACCCAAGGTTCTTGAAGAATGTAAACGCATAAGGGCAACAGAATGGCCTGATGGTCTTCCAACTGGAAAAGCAGTCATTACTTCAGGCGGCAACTTAAAAGCTAAATATGTCATTCACACGGTTGGGCCTGTTTGGCTCGGAGGATTCCATGTTGAAGCGGAACTTTTGAAACAAGCATACAAAAACTCGTTAAAGCTTGCAGTTGCTAAAGGACTTAAGACAATCGCATTTCCATCAATTAGCACTGGAGCATATAGTTACCCTATTGAAGATGCCAGCCAAATAGCTGTAAGAACTGTCAAAGATTTTTTGGAAAAAGAAGACAAGCTTGAGAGAGCGGTTTTCGTTTTATTTTCTGAGAACGATTTTCAAGTTTATTTGCGAACCGCAAAGTCTACTCTATCCCAATAGGAAGCAGCAACCAGGCGTTTTTACTTTTTCGGTAATCAGTGTTTTAAAGTAACAGATTTTTTGCTGCTGGTTTTTCTTGGATTAGTCGGTTTTGTTGTATCATTACTTGCCTCAAGGGTTCTTGATAAATCAATTGTTCAAGTATGCAGCAAAGCTATCTTTTATTTGAAGAAGCATAAGAGAGCGCAAAATTTTATCTTAAAAAGATTCTGATGTTTTCGTTGTAGTTTCTTTGCAGCCACATAGTCATATATCGTGCATAAGACATTTTTCTTAGTCTAAGGTGATGGATGGATGAGAGAGCCAACGTTTACTTGTCCATATTGTGATAGTCAACCGTGGCGAAGTCGCTACATGTTTTGGAAGCACCTGAGCGAATGCATCAAAAAAGCCAAGACAACACCCCAAAGGATTATTCCTCAAGAAGGCTGAAAATTAAAATACACTAATTCATAGTTTGTTCTTTATTCATAATCTCATGTATAGCACTTGAACAAATGTTTTACAGTTGTTGCTTTTTTTAATGTTCTGGCAAGGTTTATATATTAAACATTACGATACACTCGTATTTAAGCTGGATATAACAACAAGTACGAGTTGATAAATTGGTACAACCGCAAAGTGTCTTAAGTACGCCATTATCGTTTTTAATCGAGAACCAAACGTCTGAAACCGTTTTTGAAACACAACTATCAGAGGCAATAGACGTCATTCTTTCAGCTTTAGGAGACAGCACCAAAGAAGCCATTTACCGTCTTCTGAAAAAGGCGTATGGCATAAACAAAGAAGACATTCCCAACCAAATAGAAGGCTTCGCCAACGCTATCGAACAGACTTTCGGTCCAGTTTCAAAACTAATCGAAATAAAAATAATCGAGCGGTTACACGCAAAATACAAAGACTTCTCTTACGCTCCAAAAAAAGGAGAACTAAATTTTGTTGAGTTCGTTTATAATCTGCAGCATCACTTAGAGTTGGAAGCCTGAAAACTGCTTTTACAATGCTTATGCGAGAAGTTAAATTACCATTAAAGTCAAAGTTGACTTAATGCTGCCCAAATTCTTTATCCGCTTAAACACGATCTCCCGAAGATGATCCAAGGATTCACCGCTAACTTTTACAACAAAATCATAAGCGCCATGAGAAAGATAAACTTCGGTCACGCCTTCAACCTTTTTCAAATCTTCAAATGCACTTTTGCCTGAATCAGGCTCAGCAGTTATAAAAACGAAAGCATTCCTTTTAGGCTTCTCTTTCTCCCCTTCAGAACAGACAGCGCTTATTTGGGCACTTAAATCAGCGAAAACATTTTCCAAACAATTCCACCACACATAAATACTTTAACCCCTCGAAGCGCAACTATTAAACCTGTGTTGCTGTCTAGCGCCACCAACAAATCAATATAAAATCGTCAGCACCATGGGAACATGCAGCTGAAAGAAGCTGGGGCTTGGCGAAAACCACCTTTTTCCTCAGAAGGCACAAAGAAAGCAAACCGCGCCCATTCGCAATAATTTTAATCGCCTTCCTAAAAGGAAAAGAATGGAGGCTTAACCTGTACCTTCTTAAAAGCCAAGCCCGAAAACTAAGTTTTTATCCGTTTGTAGTTTTTAATTGAATAAGTGAGTACACATCGTATTTGTTGCCTATCATTTTTCGGCCATCTAAATAGTATAACTCAATCAAAAAGCCTAAGCCTACTACTTTGCCGCCTAACTTTTCGACCAATTCAATATTTGCTTTCACAGTTCCGCCGGTTGCCAGCAAATCGTCAATTAGCAAAATGTTCTGGCCCTTTTCGATTGCGTCTTCATGAATTTCGATAGTGTCATACTCGTATTCTTTCTTGTATGTAAGGTCAACGCATTTGAAAGGCAGCTTGCCCTTCTTCCGTATAGGAACAAAACCGACCCCTAATTCGTAAGCTACAGCAGCGCCAATGATGAAACCTCTGGCTTCGTTTGAAACAACCGCATCAATGGGTTTTCCCCTGTAATGGTCCGCTAATTGTTTAATGGATTGGTGGAGGCAATTCTTGTCTTTCAAAAGTGTGGTAATATCCCAGAAAACCACGCCTTTAAACTCGGGTATTCTTCGAACTTTTGATTTAAGATCCAATTCAGCGGTTTTCTTGCTCATTTTTTGTTTCTCCTTTAAACGAACGCTCCTTTCAAGGCTTCGTTGCATTTGCAGGCGCATTCATTTGGCAGTTTGGCAACAGTTTCAGCGATTATCCGTTTTACGTTTTCAATATTTGTCTTCATTATCTTAACTATGTCATCAACGCAGACTGGATGGTCCTTCCACACGTCATAATCTGTTACGGTTGATATAGAAGCATAGCATATTTCTGCTTCTCTTGCCAAAACGCATTCAGGAACCAGCGTCATTCCAACCACGTCTGCGCCCCATTGTCGATACATTTTGGATTCTGCTTTAGTGGAAAAGCGCGGTCCTTCAATGCACACGTAAGTTCCTGTTTCATGCATTTTTATGCCCATGTTTTTTGCAACAGCAATCAGGTTTTGCCTTAGCTCTGGGCACATTGGTTCAGCAACAGATATGTGGCATACTTTATTCTCGGTGTAGAATGATTGTTCTCGCCGGGTGGTTCGGTCGATGAACTGGTCACAAAAGACGATTTCGCCTGGATGATACTCTTCCCTTAGAGAGCCAACAGTTGAAGGCGCAAGAATACGTTTGACTCCAAGCTTCTTCAAAGCAAAAATATTCGCCCTAACATTAATGTCCGTTGGCCTAATAGTGTGTTTTTTCCCGTGTCTTGGCAGAAAAGCCACACATTTACCCGCCAACTCACCAACAGTTATAGAATCTGAAGGCTTACCGTACGGAGTTTCCACAGTGACTTCTTCAACGTTCTTGAGTAGTCTAGGGTCGTAAAGACCTGTTCCGCCGATTATTCCAATTTCTGCTTGCATACATCATTTACTTCGAACGTTGAACTTATAAAAATAGCGACAAGTCTTGGGCTTTTGTCTTAGGCTATTTGTGTGTGCTCAGCCTACCCTCCTAGTCTACTAGATGCTTCTAATATGCTTCAAATATGATTCAACATAGTTCAACATAGACTCAACGTCCCGCACTTTCAACATGAATTGATGCTTTTTCAACATACTGAGAATTGCAGAATGGGCTGTTTACGCCTAATAAACCATCGCAGAAATGACATATTCAATTAGTAGAGGGGTGACTGAAAGTGAAAAAACTGTAATCTTTTATAAATTGACGAAAAACATCAGTTTGCATTTGTTTGTTTAAGTAGAAAACAAGAGCAGAGGCACACAAGAGATTGAGTGGAACAAAAACGCTGTCTCAGAAGAAACAACATCTGTTCATCCCTCTTGCGCCAAATAAAATAGCAAAGTTGCTTCATATAAATTGCTTGCTATGAAGCGAAAAAGTCATTCTCATATTTTTGGGATTAAATTTTAATCTTTTTCTCGCTTGTCCTCGCACACACCTACACACGCCTACATGCACGAACGTAAACACGCACGCTTACACGCACGTTTAAGCTCTCTTTCTCGTGTGCGTGTGTGTGACTACCATCTCATACCATCAGTCTGTCTCTGTGTCTCTGTCTGTCTCTGTTGTACGTGCATGCATCAAAAACACAAACACAAAACAAACAAAGAATAAGTCTTAAATTTGCATAGCGTAGAATAGACATATCAGAGATAGAATGAATAAAAAAATAATAGCTATATCATTTTTGATAGCGATACTCTTTGTAGGTGCATTTGCAGGAACGATATTTTATTATAACGGCGTAGTAAACGACAGAAATTCTAAAATAGCTTCGTTGAACTCTCAAATATTAAATCAAAATAATGAAATAACAAATCTAACCAATGAAATTGCACATCTAAACAATGAAATAGCAAATCTGACCAGCCAAATTCCTTGGCTAAAAGAGACAGAAGCTTTAGAGCGCGCGCTTAACGGATTTAGCGTAATTCAGATTACGGACACTCAATATTTGAGTGATTCTAACCCAGACTTATTTAATGGGTTAACCAGTTGGATAGTGGATAATAGTGGCGCTTTGAATGTTACGATGGTTGTTCACACTGGTGATATTGTACAGGTTGCCAATTCTACGGTTGATTGGAGCAACGCCAACGACGCCATGATGCAGCTTTACAATAATGGTGTTCCTTACTGTTGGAATGCTGGAAACCACGACCAACTTAACAACACAAGCGAAGTTGGCGGTGGAAACCCTAACGGCTCATGGTTGGGAGGAAACTACCTTGCTTTTAACGTCACAGCTATGAGGCAACAGCCTTACTGGGTAGGGGACATTAGCGACGGCAAAAACACAGCTGTACAATTTACTTACGGCAATTACCACTTTATGATTATTAACATCGAATATGATGCTAACTCAACCGTTTTAGGTTGGATGCAGACGCTTCTTAAATGCAATCCAAACGTAAACGTGATTGTGGCAACGCATAATTTTCTTAACGGAAATGGTACGTATGGCGGTAATAAGAATCCGAACGACGTTACGTGGGCTACCAACTTTGAAAACTTACTAAATAATTATTCTAACGTGTTTATGACGCTAAATGGGCACGCTGCTGGTTATGGAGGTTCAGCATACAACAAAAGAGTAGGGAACAGAGAAGAAATCTTCTTCAACATGCAAGAAAATGACAGCAAACAGGGTGCGGCGACCGCGAGAATTTACGCTTTCAACATGAGCGACCCCGCAAACCCAGTTGTAACTGCTTACACTTATCAGACTTTTGGAACACCGCAATACCTAACTGACCCAGCGGATCAATTCAGTTTTTCAACGAACCTTACCTCTTATTCATCCTCAACCGTCAGCATTGCGGCTAATACTAATTTTTGGGGAGCAAACGACCACAGCGTAAGCTTCGCCAATTCAACAACCCTGAACGGTTTCAGCCAGTACGGTGACGCGCTTACTTTTAACAATTTGACTTTGAACGGAGTAACTTCAAACTTTACAGTAACTGCAATCGACGCAAATATAGTGATAAGCAGCTATAACTCGAACAGTAGCATAAGCTACGCAGTTAGCGGGAGCGGAAACCAAACCTTTTCTGTGAACAAGTCACCTGCATCAGTGGACATTGACGGTATTCCAGCTTCCACTGGCTGGAGCTACTCGAATGGAGAAATCACAGTCACTGGCGCTACCTCTTCGGTAGTTATGAACTTCTCGTAGGATTAGCGCGATGGTATGGGAAAGTGTTAAACGCCGAAACTAAAGGCTTGGGATTCTTGGATTCCAGTCTTTCCGTTCATTTCTCAAATACTTAGCGAATAAGAGAGCCTCTTCATTAATCAGAGTATCAATAGTTTGTTTATTACCGTGTTTTATTCTTGGAATTTCAACTGTTTTTTAAAACAGATTATTCAAACCTTCAGCTAAATCATTAGTCTTATACTCACACAAATGAGTCAGTAAAAACGTGGCTAAGCATCATGTAAAAAGATGATTATGATAGGTTTCCAATGGTTACTGAGACTGTTTGTGTTTGCCCGTTCCGTACCACCGTGAAATTAGCTGTTTGGCCAGGCAACGTGTTTTGCTCCAGATAAGACAGCAGATTGTCAGTGTTAGTTATTCTTACTCCGTTGATGGCTATTATTATGTCGCCGCCTATGGTTACGGTTGAGCCTAAGATTGTCACTTGAGTTGAGCCGCCTTTAAGGCCGTTCTGTGTCGAAACGCTTTCAACGAGCGATCCGTAGGTAACGCTGGTTCCCATGGCTTGAGCAATCTGATAGTTCATGTCTGTTAGTGTGGCGTCAATGGACGGATGCTGATTGTATGAGCCAGTTGTCACCAGTGAGCTAAGTTCACGTATTATAGTATCTGATGGAATTGCAAAGACTAAACCCTGAGAGTTACTTACAGCCGCTGTGGTTATGCCGACGACTTCGCCTGAGTAATCGAGAAGTGGACCACCTGAATTGCCTGGGTTAATGGCAGTGCTTGTTTGAATTATATCCGGGATTGTTGGACCCGTACTTCCGCTTGAACTCGATTCAGTTATTACTCTTCCTAACGCGCTGATTACGCCCGTGGTTAACGTTCCTGATAAGCCATAAGGTGCACCTACCGCAACAACGGGTTCTCCCACCTGCAAAGTGTCGGAGCTAACAAGCGTCAAAGGAGTCAAACCGCTAGGCATCGGAGTTATACTGAGGACTGCAAGGTCAGCTAGTGGGTCTGAACCTAACACTTTCGCGGGGTAACTATCTCCATCTGCAAAGGTTACAGTTTCATTGATTGCGTCCTGTACCACATGGTTGTTGGTGACAATGACCAGTTGATTGTCCACCGAAGCTATGAATCCTGAACCCTGCTGTTCATCGTAACCAGTACCAAAGAAAGTGGTTACGGGCACGAGATCTTGGATGACAACTACTGACGATTGAACTTGCTGATACAGGTTCGAAAGCGAAACATTAGAGCCTATTACGTATGTGGCGTTTGGATAATAATATGTGGCATTTTGAGAATAACCTTGCAGTTGAGCTTGTATGCTATTGAGTTTCCCGTTGAAATCTGAATAAGTTACTGCGTACCCGATTAAACCTCCTGCAACCAAACCTACAACCAGAAGAAACACAATAATAAAAACTGAAAAACGCCTGGTTTTTGGAGTTTTTTGAGGCTGCGGAAATGAAGGAATAGTTGGGCTAGGTGGAGTTTCCATAAAAAATCCTCGGAAATTTAAAAAAAGTTTTGTGGAGGCTTGTTGTTTTGCATTTTTCGCTCAGAAGAGTTCATCGCTTGCATATACAGGTTTTTTGCAGGTTGGGCATGTATCGTCATTGATTTGAATACTGGCTCCGCAATGTGGGCATGTTTTGTTCTTTTTATTTACATGCAGACCTTTCATCTCTTTAACTATTTTTCCGTCTTTGAGAAGGAGCATTCGTTCTGTATTGCGTGCAGCTTGACTATCATGCGTGACCATGATTATTGTGGTGCCTTGCGTGAGGTTGAGGTTTGCAAGCAACTTGATGATTCCTTGCTTATTTTCGCTATCCAAGTTTCCTGTAGGTTCATCAGCAAGAATTATAGCTGGATTATTTGCTAACGCGCGTGCAATTGCTACCCTTTGCTGCTCTCCAGCGCTGAGACGTTGCGGCCTATGTTCTTCTCTTCCTGAAAGGCCAACCATTGCTAAAAGTTCGCTTGCTCGTTTCTTTTGTTCGCTTTTTGATTTGCCTCGTCCTTCCATGGGTAACTCGACGTTTTCTCTAGCGTTTAGGTATGGCAACAGATTGAAGGTTTGAAATACAAAGCCCATCTTGTCTCTTCTAATCTTGTATAGCTGATTTTCTGGGAGCTCTGATGCATTAATGCCGTCTAGTAGAACTTTACCTTTGGTTGGCTTATCAATGCAGCCAATAACATTTAGCAGTGTAGTTTTGCCGGAGCCTGATGGACCCATGATGGCCACGAACTCGCCAGCGTTTACTGTAAGATTCAGATTTGATAAGGCTGGAACGTCGCGTTTGCCAAGCGTATATGTTTTGCTCAGATTTTCTAATTGTAGTACTGGTTTACCTGATTGTAGCACTGTTTTACTCATACCTCATCGCCTCTGCGGGTCTTATTTTTGCTGCTCTCCACGCAGGATATAGACTTCCTAATGTTCCAAGCAGGATAGCTACCCCGAAACCCAACAGTACAAGCTCAGGAGTCAACGTCGCTACTGCTAATCCACCGAATCTCGTAGTGCCTGAAACGACCACAGCGCCTGCAGCTGACCTGCCGCCTACGCTCGGAAGCAGAAGTGATGCAAGCGTAGGTGCTGCTATGCTGCCTATTGCAATACCAACTACACCAGCAATCATACTTAAGAGGATGCCTTCAAGCATAAATTGGCCCATCACTGTAGAGTTGCTAAAGCCTATTGCTTTAAGCGTGCCAATCTCCTTGGTTCTCTCCTTGACAGTATAGAGCATGACAAATAATACTATCAAGCTTGTTGCTGCAACCACCACAATAATTTCTTCAACTGCAGTTGAATATGTTTGACTATCAGATGCATTCGCATTTGCCAGTGCAGTAGTATAGCCCGATTCCTCGGTTGAAAGTGCGCTTTCGCGATCTTGAGCTGTAGTAACTGTAAGCTCTGGATGCAGTGTACTTATGGAGCTAGCTACCGTCGAAACAACATCACTGTTTTGGGCAAAGACTGTAAGACTAGTTATGTATCCAGTATTGTTAGTTACTGCTTGAGCGTCGGAAAGGTTCATGTATAACGTTTGCGTGTCCGAAACTGATGATGGACTGTAGATACCTACCACCGTAAAGCTTTGGCCTAAAATGGTAACTGCGTCGCCTACTCCTGCTCCAAAGTACGCTGAGTTGTTTTCGCTAAGCAAGACAACCCCGCTATCGCCTGCCTGTAAGTTACTTCCAACCGTTATGTTTGTCGGCAGAATCGGATAGTTGTCTACGAGCGAAGCAGTCAGCGGAATCCCTTCAATCTGGTACGTGACATCGAGAGTCGTGATGGTTCGCGTGTATCCGTTAAAATCCAGGTTTCTCGTTACGTTATTCCCTTCAGAAGCTTGCAGTATAGGCTCAACAGCTGCAACTCCAGAGATACTACTGTTAATATCAGTGTATAGGCTCTCGTTCATAGGACTTGCTTGACCACCACCAAATGCACCGCCACCAAAATAACCGCCTACAGTACCACCGCCGAATTGACCAGGCGTAAAGCCGCTGCCGCCAGATGTGCTACCGCCACCAAAAACAAAACTGGGGCCAGAGCCGCTGCCGCCAGATGTACCACTACCGAAACCGAAACCTGAAAAACTTGGCGCAAGACTACAATCTATTTGAGTTAATGTTTGGTTAATTGTTGCGCCAGTTTGGTTAATAATGTTGCTTAAGTTTGATGACACCGCGTTTGCTGTCTTCTGATTAGCCAAAACACCTGCAGGAATTGAAATCATGATTGCCAAAGAAAAGCCTAAAGCAATAATTACTAGTAACGCTCGAATTTTTCTTCGTGAAATATTTCTAACCGCTCTACTTACGATTCCCATATTTTACACCTTTCATATTTTATTTTAAAAGGCAACCAAAAAGAGAATTGAAGGGGAATTTTATTTGGGCAGTCATTGGGCTTATGACCTTGTTTTTCATTTTCTATTCTCTTCTTGATTGCCTTTCCATGCATATTACTAAAGTGTTATTAAACAATTTCTCAAAATCTCACCCAAATCTAACCATAATCCTCAAAGTAATTAGAAATTTTACTCTTTAAAATATGGATATGAATATAAAAAATGGAAAATTAAAACTGAAAAAAAATAATATAAAAAATGGAGGAGTTTACTTATTGATTACTGTGGTAGTCGTAGTTACAATCTTTGTTACTGTTGCTGACGTGAGATCAACTATCACCAATGCTCTGCCAGTTGTGCTTTGCAAAATTACGTCTGCGCTTGTGGCTGTGGTTACTACATTGCCGTTTCCGTCAATTACTGACGTGATTACTGGTCTAATTGAGGTTATGTTGTAGCCTTGGTTAAGCAGGTTTTGCACGTCTGAGTCATTTTTTGCTATGTTAGTTACGTTCTGGATAAAGTCAGAGCTTACTTGGATGGAACCAAATCCTCCAGGCATCATTGAGCTGGAAAAGTTTCCTCCGAAACCGCCGAAACCGCCGAATCCTCTTCCCATTCCTCCAGGTCCTCCGAATCCCATGTACCCGTTGTTAAAGAAGCCGCCATTGTTAGTGGTGTTTACAGACGAAGACGCCGATGTCACATCAGATGCAACAGCAGTCGTATTGGCTTTAACGGTTGATTGCATAGCAAATACCAGTGAAGCAGCAATTGTAGCTACAACTATGACTGAAATTAACGCTAAAATTTTGATTTTTCTATTCATGGCTCTGGTTTTTCACCTCCTGTTATCAAAAAACCGATTGACAATAAATTATTAAATGATTTATCAAGATTAGACCCAAATTGAGTCCTAATTTTGACCTAAACCTGCAATTTTAGTAATTTTCAAAAGAACACATTTATTACTTAAGTCAGATTAAAAGTGTCAAAGAATCTCTTTAAACACAGGAGCTTAACCGATGTCTGCAAATGTCCGCTCGTTAAAATACTTGCTAGGATGGCTAATCGCTGGTACGCGAGGCGGACCAACCCGTGCCAAAATAATTGGGGCATTAAAGGAAACGCCGCAGAACGCAAATCAACTAGCGACGTCGCTGAAGATGGATTATAAAACAATGAGGCATCACCTTGAGGTGCTGGAAAAAAACAAAATAATCACTTCTATCGGCGATAGGTATGGCGCAACCTATTTTTTGACACAGACTATGGAAGATAATTATGTAATGTTTGAGGAGATTATGAAGAAAATCGGGAAAAAGTAGAAAAAGGAGAAAGAGCAAGATGGAGAAGCAAATGAATAAACGATTAAAATTTGGATTAATAATTGTGATATTGGTAGCAGTCGCTGTTTTTGCGGCTTTTTGGGCATTAGTATTGCGTCAGCAGCAGATTCCCGCGTTTGAACAAATACGAGGCCCACCGCCTCGTTCTATTCCAGGCGACTTCCAGTATTTTTATGTTGCAAATACAATAATCTCTACGATCAATATAGCGCTCTTAGCAATCTTAGCACTAATTTACTTTAATATCTATATCAAAACGCGTTCCCAATTCACAATCGGACTCATAATTTTTGCTTTAGTCTTCCTAGTACAAAACGTGACATCAAGTCCCTTTATAACATCGCCATTCGGATTTAGAGCTTATGGACTTGGGCCATTCGAGTTTCTGCCAGGCTTATTTGAGTTCATCGCATTATCCGTACTGCTGTACCTAAGCATCAAGTACTAGGAAAACATTGCAGCCCAAAAGATAGTTTACATATTTAACAAGGCGCAATTCGTTTAGGCATGCCTTTGGGTCAAATATGGAAAAAATTATTTATAGAATAGTTATACATGATAAAGAAAAAATGGAAAGATAAGAAATGAGTCGAGAGAATAGCTTTGATAATTTACCTCTACCTCCACCGCCGCCACCATCAGCAGGGAAAAGGAACATGAAAGTCATCACTCTGGCAATAATATGTGTCGTTCTTGCTGCTGGCTTAGTTGGTGTAATTGCAGTCTACGGGCCAAATTCAAATTTGCCGACACAAATAACAAATAAAGATAATACAATCAGCCAGTTGCAACAGCAAGTTGATAATCTAAAACTTCAGACAAACATAACAACCGTTATGGAACAATACGCAATTTTAGAGCAGAACTTAACAGAAGAAAACGCCTTAGTAAATAGTTATAGTAGTATCGCAAATATGACCGCTTCAGCGACACCAGTTTCTAGCCAGGCGGTAAGTCAAGACGGTAACACTTCTACGGTTGTTTGGAACGACAATTTATCCTACGCGGGATACATTACAGTTCAAGCTCAAGCAACATCAAATACAACGTACGCTGAAACAATCTATTCTAATTCGGGAGTCAACTTCGACCAGAACATAACGTTAGGCACACAAGGAACTGCCGCATTTCCAATCGTACCAGGCCAAATAGAAGTCGAAATCGGCAACTTAGACTCATCTAACACTACTAACACTGCAACCGTAACAATCGAATACTACTACTGACTCTTTCTTTTTTATAATAATACCTTAACGATTAATTGTCAATTGCAAATGGGATATTGCCTATGTGAAATACAATCAGAGCAAAAAGTAAGAAATAAGCTTGTTACAGAAAAGATCCTATTTGCCAGCACCAACGACCTTGTGGAGCACTCTGCAGTAAAGTATGTTGCAAGCCTTTATTGTTTTGAAATAGAACTCTGATACTTGATAAACTTCTGTGCAAGCTTAAGCTAGAAGGGCTTGAAATTGAAATAACATTTTTTCGAAATAGAACCAGCTATTATTGCGTTTTTAGGGCAAAAAATAAATCGGTTGTCAAACAAGTTTCCTCTGGCCATTAATCTTCCCTGCAAAATATGGAGAAGACAATAAGACAAATGCTTTCCAAAAAACAGAAAATCATTTTAGTCATCGTTATAGCGGTAGCGTTGAACGCAATCACCTTTTGTCTTGCATTCCCTGAAACGTTTAAACCAGAATCGACCATTTGGGCGAGAGATTTCTCGGCGTACTACATTGGAGAATGGCGCTTGTTCAATAATCCAACTAAAATCTATGCTGGAGGTGCCTATCCGGGAGATTACCAGATTCTACCAGCACCGCAAACGTTCAAGTATATGCCTTCCTTCATGATACTTTTTGCGCCATTTCTAGCCTTAAGCTACCAGAACGCTCTTACCGCTTTTGACCTAGTACAACTTGCTTTAATTCCAGCCTTGGCTTTCTTTGTCTACAAGATTGTAAAAGACAAAAACCTAGTTCTTGGCGCTATAGCCGCTGTGATCGTTTTGATTGATCCCCTGCCTTCTCCCTCGATAAATTCTGTTGAGGTCAACTTACTCCATTACCGAGTATTTAGCTTAAATGCCCAGTCGTTCTCTCCAAGTTACTACTGCGGATATGTCTTAGCAAATGCTCACATACTCCAAGTCGTCCTCCTTGTAGGCGCATTGTACCTAGGGTTCGCCAAAAAACCATGGCTCTCAGCATTATTGTTCGCGTTTGGTGCATTCGATCCGCGTGCTGCGCTTTTGGCGCTTCCACTGCTTCTATGGTACAACAGACAGAAAATATTTCAGTTCATTACAGCCACAGTTACGTTTGTTTTGGCAACCAATTTGCCCTTTTTCTTCTATTATGGTATAGGCTTTGCATTCTTGCATGCGGAAGTTAACGGAAACATCGTCTCACAAATGTACCAATACGATTGGATTCCGCTTTACGCAGTTGCCGCGTTAACCATAGTTGAAATAATAACCGTCATCCGCAGAAAACGAAAAATGCACTTTAATTTTCCCCTAAAACTCAAAGACAGGAAATTAACAGAAACAGAAAACCAATAGTATCAATAATGGACTATTTTGCTTTGTGTGGAAAGCCACAGATGAAACAATTATAGTGCGATGCCACTCATGCTACTATGCGGTAAGTTCGCTTTTGTGAAGATTAAGTATTTGCTTTTATCAGGCCTCAGACTAATCTTTAACTAATGCAGTAAGCTTTTTGGTATCATTCTTTACGAATTACTTCGAATTTTTTTGGATCTCCCTTTGCAAGGCCAATTAAATTAATAATAAAATTCATCGTCACTGTTATGTAGCTTGCTGCAGTACCTGCTATGGCGTGTTTCCAGCCCATGCATTTTCCAATGGTGTAGGCTCTAATTGCAAGCCATACGGCTAAAGTCGTAAATATAAATGGCAAGAGCACTGCCGGTATATTAATGATGCCTAAATAGTATAATGGCAACCCTATTGTTCCAATAGAGAATAGCCATAATCCTGAGAAGCCTATTATACTTAACCTAATCCTGTTTGGGAGAGGCAGCATTTTCACCTTTAAAATTGCTAGCTGTCCCCAAAACCATCTGCGTCTCTGTGTTACTGCATCGGCAAAAGTTAATGGCGGCAGTATGAAAATCCTTTCTTCCGAATTAAAGGTACTGTAACCCATTACTGATGCTTTGTGGAAGTAAAAAGAGTCTTCGTTGGTTATCAATTTGTGCTTAGTATTATGGGTAAAGATGCTTATGTCATAAGAAACGTTCCTGTCTACTTGACTACTCATGCAGGTTCCTTCGCCATGAGCCCAAAGCGGCTGTCCCAAATTTGTAAAAAAATTGCAGAAGATCCCGCATGCAACACAACGTTCATAGTCAAGAATAGTGTTCCATACGCCGTTTACTTGAGGAGTAATTGTCCCAATGATAATGTCAGCTTGAACAGTTAAGCATTCTTTTATGAACCCAAGGCTAGGCACCGCATCATCGTCACCTTGAAGCAATAAGTAGTTTGGTCCCAGCTTACCTTCATCAACTAATTTTTGTCTTACCCTGCGAGCGTATTCTAGTGCACGACCTTTGTATAAATCTTCACACACAAAATCTGGAGGAACAACAACAAGCTTATCGCATACGTATTCAGCCTTATGCGTATCCCAATCTTCAATAATTACCCAGGTTTCCAAGGGCACAGGCAAAGCATAGTTTTTTACTGTTTCCAATATTTTATTTACTGACTTAACGTTACCTACCGTGGGTATCTGAAAGATAATGTTGTCAACTTTTTTATCAACCTGCCCTTTCTGTTTCAAGAGTGCCGTCTTTCTTGTCCTGTTAAATATTTTTCCAAACACTAAGACGAAAAGGTAGAGAAGGGGGGAAAGCCAAATCACCGAAATTAAATAATCAAGTATTATCATGCCTGTCCTAAATCCTTAAATTATATGTTTTATCATCGGAAATAAATGTGAAACCAACGTGTTTTTCTGGGCTCTTGAGGTCAGCGAAGACGTAAGGGTCAAAAACGAAAACTTTATGACCTAACTTTTTAAACAGAAACTCCTGCGTCCCTCTTACAGTGCCACACCTATAACATTTATCCTCACCGTTTAAGCCCATTCTCTTACCTATTTAGCGTTCCCTTTATCTCACAATTCTTAAAAGCTTTGCTCCAAATCCCCTCCAATTCAAGCCCTTGGGATAACCAATTGATTAAAAAAGCAGCTTACTAGAAAGCGGTGGCTTGATTTTCAATCCAAAAGATACAGATCAAGGGCTTATCCTTTGTGTGCTTCGCTAACAAATGAAATGTTTTGAAAACTGCACTAACAATATAGAGGCCTTTTTGAAAAAGAAAAATTGGAAAAAGTTGGCGCCGGGAATGGGATTCGAACCCATGCGGACCAGAAGGTCCACGGGCTCTCAAGGCCCGCGCGTTAACCACTCTGCCATCCCGGCTCTTTTTAAGTGTAATGAGGATAGTTGTTTATTTCTGTTTTTCCTTAGTGAAAACTCAGTAAAGGTAATAAAGCTGTAAACGTATGGGCGTTTTATGGCAAAAACTAAAGCAGTGTCTATGAGTCAGGAGTTGTTGGATTCAATTTTTGAGGGTGCAAGGCGACTTTATCCACGGGAGACGATTTTGCTTCTTAGAGGCAAAAAGGTTAAGGATGTTGTTCGTATTGTTGACCTTTTAGTGCCGCCGTTGGCTACTTATGGGCATGGGTTTGCTAATTATCAGCTTCATTTGTTGCCGATGGATTTCTCTCTGGTAGGCACTGTTCATTCGCATCCGTCAGGTAACACAACGCCTTCGGACGTGGATTTTAACCATTTTTTTGGGCGGATCCTCATGATTGTAGGTTACCCTTATGCAAGTGAGCAGAATGTTAGCGTGTATAATTCGTGTGGGGAAAAATTGCCAATAGAGGTAACTAAGGAGTAAGCCTATTTTAAACACGGTTATCTAAAACTTTATAAGCTAATCTGCCATATCATTCTATTGGCGATTTAAATGTTGAATCAGCAAGTCGAAAACTGGTTAAGCGAATGCAGAACCCCAAACACAGAACGTCAATACCGAATAAGAATAACAAATTTTTTCAAGTGGTATAACGGCAGCGTCGAACAGTTCCTAGCCTTAACCCCTCAAGAGAAACGCAATTTTGTTCTAAGATTCCAGAACGCACCTATCCATAAATCCAAAAACACCGCGGGGTCTCACGTCGTAGCTATTTTATCCTTTTTGCGATCCGTTGATATGCCACTTGATTTAAGGGGAAAAACATTACGCTATAAAATGGATATTTCCAGCCATGTTTTCACAAACGGCGACTTGCAAAAAATGTTTGACGTAGCCGACTTAAAAGATAAGGCTCTCCTAGCACTTGCAACTAGCCTGGGCTGGGAGGTCAGCGCCGTTTTAGCCTTGAAACGTGATTATGTGGAATCTTTAATAGCGAAGGCAAAAAGTGAGGGTCAATCATTCTATTACTTCTTAAGTCAACGCGAAAAGACAAACGCGCCGCGGCTAGGCGTTCTTAACCCGTTGGTTCTTGAATGGCTCCCTAAATGGTTTATCGAAAGTGACAAATACCCAAAAAGAAACCGCATAGCGAACCCGAAAAGAAACTATGGAACTTCAGATATTTTCGACATCAACGAGTCAGCCGCAAACAAAATTATTCAGAGGTTAGCAAGGAGAGCGCACATCATAACCACGGGCAGAATCCGCTTTCATAAAATCCGCGCATGGGTAATGAGCAATCTTAGCCGTGCGGGTTTCAATGAGTTTCAGGTTAAGTTTTGCGTCGGCAAGGCTATTCCGTTAGAAGATATGACTTACCTAAATACTCTGCAAGAGCAAATAGCCGAGAAATACCCAGCAGCCTATCAAGATTATTTATCCTTGCAAAGCACCGTTCCAGCTAAAGCCTTGATTGCGGTGTCAAAAGAAACCGAGCTTATGAAAGAAGAAAACCGCAAATTAAAACAGCAACTTGACGAAATGACGGCAAACACAGAAAAACAAATAGCTGAAATAAGACAAGTTTTGAATGCAGTAGCACACGGAGCGATCAAACTTCGCGGGGATAGAGCATCTGAAAGCGAATAATGAATGAATAGTAGAAAAAGAGTGTTTAAGTGGGCTTTTTTACCTCAAAAACCCTTAGTCTTTTCATGGAAAAACCGTTTATTTCATTACGCTTTTCGCATTTCAATGTCTGGTATTTGGCAAGTTTTTAGCTGTAGAAACTACGTTTCCCGCGCATTAACCGTCTATTAAATGAGCGGTTCCGTCAGGGCAAAACACTTTTTCGCCTAGGCCCACACGTTGAAACCGACGTTTGCAATCATTCAACATGTTTTCGCAGCCGTCGCAATCACGACTTAACACTTTCACTTATCCCTCCCCTTATCTTCTAAGTTTGCCAAATACCCGTTAATTGCTTGAAACCTTCGCATATTCCAAATATCATTTTTAGAGGCAGGTAAGATTATTCGACGGCAGACTTTCCCGCGGAGTTCAACCGTAAGAAACTTAGTTGAAACCGCGGAGGCAGACCGCTTAATAATTTGCACTTGCTTAGACATTCTTATCTCTCCATGACCCGCAAACAAGGCATTTATCCATTTTAGAACACCAAACTAGCTGTTTCTTTTTCCGCGAAGTCTATGCAGCCGCTTCTATTTTCAACCGCGTTACAAGTGACGCTTTTAGGCTTACTATTAACGCATCTACCCAATTTTTGACAAGGCATTAAGAAGCCTCCGCAATCAGTTCTTTCCAGAGACCATAAGACGCGAAGGTTTCAACGCCTATTATTTGACCTTCGCGGGACGTGACGATAACCGCGTTTTCCAGCATAAACATAGGCGCCGTTTCAGCGGGTCGGTTTCCCATAAGACGCCGACTTACTAAGCACCGTTCAATCTTGTCCGCTTTAATTATCGTGTTTTTGTCTAGCCGTATCTCAAGGTTAAGAAGCGGTAAACACCGCGGAGGGTTAGGTTGCTTAATAATTCTGGGTTTCTTTGTTCTTGTCATATTCAAGCCTCTCCGCTGTGCGGGTCGTCGTCGCTGTACTCTTTAGTTTCAGGGCCTAGGCCGTCCTTCGCGTTTGCGTCTGGGTCGTCCAGGTTAGCCATAACAATGTTGTAATCAGGTTTCGCTTTGTACGCTGGGATAACATTGGTTTTTAGGCATAGTTCGCACACAAAAATCTTAAATGGTTCTGCATTATCGGTTAACTCAAACTCTGACGTTAAAGTAGCGCAATAATCGCATTTTTGACCGTTCTTAGACCGCTTAACCGTCACGGTTTTAGTCGGCGCTATGACCTTTTCCACTAGCTTGAAACTGTTATCTGTGCAATCTTTAAGGACACGCTGGAAATGGATTTCGCAGTAATGGGTCGGGTCAGCCGTGCTTAACATCTCATATTTTGCTGGGTCTAAGCATTGAGACCCAACGCTTTCCCCGTCACACCTAAAGTTTTCGCCGACTATGAGCTTTCGATAATAAAGCACATTCTTATCTGTTTCTTGTGCGCTTTCAGGTTTTGCAATAGTTTTAACGTCTGTTTGCTGTTCTGTGGTTGATTCAGCCTTAAAAACTTGTGAAGTTAAAGAGGCTCCCCTTCCCTTAACAATTTCGCTAAATTCTTCTAAAGATATTTGAACCGCTGTTCCGTCTATCTTTAAAATATAAATTGGGTGGGTGACTATCTCCTCTGCACAAGTTTTAAGCCATAAATCAAACGCCTTTTCCAATATAGCCACTAAATCTTTTGCAGTTTCCAGAATTGCATTAGTTCCTTTAAGTTTCAACGGGTGAAACGTCTTTTTTTGATAATTAATTAAACCCTTATCGGTTAATTGTTCGCCTTCTCTAGCATCCACAAACTCTATTTCCACAAGGCGATCCAGCCATGCCCTTATCGTTCTTGAGCTAACAGCCTTCTTTTTGTCTTTATTGTATAGGTCGGTTAAGGTTTCAACCGTGGCGCCGTTAGAGGTAAAAGGAGCTACGCAATCCCAATAAAAGCATAAGATACGCATTTCTGTACCCGTCTTTGTGGTTTCGCTTATACTGTCAAATACCGCTTTAGCATCTAAGAAATCTTGAATTGTTGGCACTAAACACCGTTTGCCTTTTAAAACGATTGTTGGATGTTGAAACAGTTTAATTATAGCGTAGCAAGGCATTAACTCAAGGAACTTGTTAAAGTCACGCATGTCTCGCGCTTGGTTTGCGCTAAACTCTTTTTGCACTTCGTCAAACACATTTATGGTTTTGATTTTTCCAGCTTTCAATGTGTCGCGTACTTTGCGGAGGTATTCTTGGATGATTTTTACGTTTAGTCTTTCAGGGTCAAAAAGCCACGGATAACATGCTTTTCTGTTGCTTATTCGCATGGCAGCTTCTATTTTCTCTTTAGATACAACGGGAGAAATCGTTAGGGTTCTTGTGGCAAACTCAGATGTGTAAACAGTGTCTAAACTGTTGAAAATTAGAACTGGAGCGCCGATTAATCGGGTAACATGCACTTTTCCCTTATCATCAACAAAGCGGTGATCTATACTAGGCCCGTCATGCGACATCGTAACCTTTAACATCTTGAAAGTTTCAGGATTAATGCTTTCCAAATAGACGATTATCTTATTGCGAAGGTCAACTTCATAGAAGCTATTTTCTTTAAGTTGCTGGTACTCTTTCAAATCTTCGCGGTATTTTTGGCACATGACGTTATAAGATTCAACAAGGTCAAAATCGTTCTTGTCGGGCTTCATTGGCTCAAGTATATTGTCGAAAAGAACTTCCACACCGTCTTTAACAACTTTGCGAATCCCGTTTAAATGGCTAAAAACTTTTGGGCTATCTGAGCCGATAAACATAACGTCCTCAGGTGGCAAAAAGTTTATGGTTTCAGTGGTGGAGTAGCTTTTCCCAGATCCAGATTCCGCTTTCAATGCTACGTTTAACGGTGTCGCATAAGCTGAAACGCCAGCATGTAAAATCGTTTTAACTATCGGATCATCCTGGTATGCGACTGAAATATGTATTTCTTTGAGTATGAAATCTTCCACGTTTGGGTCAATGCTTAAGTCAAATATGCCTTTAGCTAAAGCATCGGTAAATTTTTGTTGGTCAAGCAAGTTCTTTTTGAAGGGTAAACCGTAATTTTCAGCGGTTAACTTTTCCAGCGGTGTATTACCGTTTACGTCTATGTCAAGGTTGAACGGGTCTTTAATCGGAATCATCAAAGACCCCTCTTTGCCAATGCTTTTCTTGTTACGCCTTGACTACACGCTCGGGTTTTTGCATAGGTGAAATAGCCCAGGTCAGCGCACGGGTTATTATCTCCGCGGAAATACCCGCAATCCGAGCATTTTTTGGGCTTTTGCAGGGTATATTTCGCTAAAAGCTGTTGGGTTTGTGCCATGCTTCTAGATCTCCGCAAACGGGCTATCTGCACAGTGAACAAAAACAAAGTACACGTCGGGGTCAGTGTTGCTTTTCTGAATTATGGGTTTAGACAGCACCGCATATCTTTTTTCGATGTCTTTCAGGGAGAGCGCAACGAAGTTTTCGCTTCCAACAATTTTTATGTAGTTTTTCTGTAGGGTCATGGTTGTTTTAGCCTTCTTTCGGGTTCGTTTGTTATGTTTGCCTATCTTACGTAAGACTTATAAGTGTTTATACATCTTTAGTACAAATAGAGAGGTTAAAACTATGACCAAAAAACAAGAATATTCAGAAAACCAGCGTAACAAAGTCTTGTTAGCCTTGTTTGAAAAAGACTTTATGATTTTCCGAGAATTAACAAGCGTCATTCGGAGTCGTAACAAAACCCGAAAAATACTAGACGATTACGGCGATCAAAAACCTGGGGCGCAGATGTGGATACATGAAGAAAGGCATAAAAACTATAAACAGAAAGGGAAATTAGAGTTTAGTTTAACAGTTAAAGGCAGAGAAAAAACTCGTGAGTTAGTCCTTAAAGACGTCAATCAATGTATAGTAGTTTTAAAAGATGTTATGGCATTAGATAAGATTGATCCTAGTGAGCTTGTAAAATGGAGAATTGCATACGAAAACGCATGGTTAAACGTCAAGATAAATAACGAAATGAGCGAAGAAGAAATAGACCAAAAATTCAGGGCAGTCAACAGCGATTATTATTCGCTCTTGTTTAAAGCCTATAGGGTTTTACATGATCTTGTTTGTCAATTTACAATTCCAGAAGTTACACGTACATATCCAGGTTACCTTGGCATAACTGAAAAAGGCAGTTTACATTTTATTCCAACAGCAATCTTAAAAAAAGACGGCTATATACCTCCTAATGTTTAGTTTGAACCTTGTCTAAATTAGACGAGGTTATAATGTTTTTTTTAATTGTTTTCTATTTGTATTAAGTGTGTATAAACACTTATTAGTTAAATCTTACGTAAGATAATTATGCCACGCAAAGACAAAAAGTTAAACGCTTCAGATCAGAAAAAACACCGTGAAAAAGTTAAGGCTGAAAAAGCCGCTCTTGAGGCAACGCTTGACGCTTTAACGGAAAACAGCAAAAACGTAAGAGATAAAATTTTGGAGATTGCGAAAAATGAGTAGCCAAACAGCAAAATTTGAAATCGTTAACCCCTTCTATATTCTTCAACATCAATGGAAAGAGAAATCTCCAGCAGAGAAAATCCAGAGCTGGGCAGACATCTTAAAGAATAATCGGCTAGGCCAAGTAAACCCAAACATCAGAATCTTTAACGGTGAACCGTTTTTTGTGGTTCAATCTGGAAACGTCATAAACGCTATTGACAGCGCTGGAAAAGGCGTAAAAATTCAGGTTTCATCTACGCTAACCGATGGTGGCAGAGGACACATAGAAACATTTTTACCCATTGGCAAAACATCCGAGGCAGAACTGTCAACCGAGACAATACAGCGCATAATAGACCATGTCCTTGGAGGCTTTTTTGAATGAATGGGCTAAGTCTCAAATACAACTTTGATTTTAAAGCGTCAGATCAACCGTCAACCGACGGCGATTTAATAATAGAAGGCATCTGTATTGATTCAACAACCAACGCGAACAAATGGGCTGTTCCAAAAGAGGATCTGCCGTTTTTAATTCAATCTTTGCTTGACTCAAAAATCCGAGTAGATCACAGCGAAAAAGTTTTAGATATTGTGGGTACGATTCCCGAGGCTAGAATGCAAGGCGATGATAAAGTTTGGTTCAAGGGCAAGATAGGCGACCCCGCGATTAAAGACCGCATCAAAAAAGGCTACCTAGATAGTGTGTCCATGCAGGTCGATTCTCAAAATGTTACTTGCTCGGGCTGCGGGCAGCCTTCGCGTATAGATGGGAAACTCAGCCATTTATGCGAGGGAGCGCACGAAATTGTGCATAATCCCGTTTGCCGTGAGCTCTCAATCGTGGCAAGTCCAGCCTATAAGGATGCAAAATTTAGAATTGCCAGCGGTTTTGCTTCAGCTATGAATGCCAGCCAAAACATCAACAGTTTAGCAAATTGGAAAGCAAAAAAATACCTGCAAATTAAGATTTTAGGCGCACTTGTCACAGCGCAAAAATTGCAGGAAACAGAAGAAAAAGCCAAAGTTACCGCTAAAATCGACCTGCTCCAAAAAATAGGTAATTTACAAACGAAACTTTCACACACAAAAAAGCTAAATGCAAACGCTGTTTTAGCCGCGGCTCAAAAAGAAATCGAGGCAAACACGCAGTTCATAAATGAACTTAACAGGGCATTCACCAAGCAACCCCAACAAGAAAGCAACGGTTTATTCGCTAAATCAGACTGCGAAGCGCAAAAAGACTTCGAGATAGCCACGGAAATCGACATAATCGAACATGGCAATCAAGGCATGGGGTCACTTATGAACCCGATAGTTTTCAATGAAGTGAAAAATTTGCAGTCACCGCAAAAACCAGTTAAGGAAGAATCATAAGAATGCCGAGCCAATCAACACAACAAAAGAACCCTGTCACAGCTAGGCCCAGAACCGCTAAACTAAGCGAAGTTGAAAGTTTAATTGAGAAAAGCAAAAGCGCATCCCGGCATCTTGATACTGCTTTAAACGATTTAATTTCTTCTTACTCAAACTTAACCGGTGGAGGCGACAGCAAACAATGAGCGAAACATCCGAAACCCGCTATAAGGAAATCTTAGGCAGAGTTGACAATCAAGTGGGAGACGACATTAAGCAAATCGAAGCGAATTGGAGACCCCAACTAAAAGACAACCCCATCGAGCAACCGACAGTATAGACGGAAAAAATAAGAAAAGTTAACGAAAAGGGGTAGGCAAAACTTGAACAGCGACGAAATACGCTTAAAAATCCTTAAGCTCAATGCAGAAGGCTTTAGCAGAAGCGAGACTGTTCAAATATTGAAAGAATCATGCCAAGTTAACGAGGCAACAACCCGTTATCACATTCGACTTATGCCTAAATGGATTGGCGTTTTCGTTGACTTAAAGAATGCGGAGATCTTACGGCAGCAAATCGCAAACATCTATCTGCAAACAATCCGCGAAGCCTCATATCAGCTTAGACAAGCAACAAACGATAACGCTAAAATCGGTTACATGCGGGTTCGACTTGAGGCAGCCCAGCAACTATGCAGTTTCTTACCCGCTGAAATGGTTAACAATACGCCTCCAAACATTATTCTGTCAGTTGAAAACAACACCGTGCCTAAACCGATAGATGCAAACATTGCATCAACAGAGCAACCGCAAGAAGCAGCCGACACCCAGACGCAACAGCAACCCATAGTTTTGGAAGTTCATTAATGACTCAAACGTTAGTGCCTCCCCTCCGAGTTTCCCTTAAGTTGCATCCTGCACAAAGCATGGTTTTTAACTGCCACAAACGGTTTAAGGTCATTGATTGCGGCAGACGGTTTGGCAAAACTCATTTAGAGTGGGTCAGAATGCTAACCGCTATGGCAGACAAGGACAAGCCAAACGGTCTCTATTGGTGGGTAGTTCCGTTTTACAAGGAACTTGCACCCGTTACAAGAAAAGTCAATGAGTTAACCCCAGCCGCTCTTATCGCTCCGCATGGCAAACAAGAAACGCAAGGCATGATAAGACGCCTAAAACTCATTAATGGATCGGAGTGTTGGTTTCATTCAGCGGATAGAGAAGATTCGCTTAGAGGCTCAGGTTTAAACGGGATGGTAATAGACGAAGCCGCGAAGCTGAAAGAAACCCGTTGGAGCGGAGAGCTGGAGCCGTCGCTGATAGATTTTAACGGTTGGGCTGATTTTATCGGCACAGCTAAAGGCAAAAACTGGTTTCACAAATTGTATTGCAAGGGCCTAGACCCGTTTAACCCGCTGTATGCTTCATTCAGCTTTAGCAGCTACGAAAACACGATTGAACGGGGAGGATTCCTTGAGAAACAGAGCATAGACGCAATCGCGGAGGATATGCCTGAGTTTCTACGCAAACAAGAAATCTATGGGGAATTTCTGGAAGGCGAAGGCGAAGTATTCAGGTTTATCACAAGGCAAATCAGGGAAGGCATAGAGCAGTTTAACCCAGAGCATTACGTTTGGATAGGCGCCGACTTTGGGAAAACTATGGATTACACGGTTCTAATAGCGCTTAACGAAAAAGGCGAATTGGTAGGGTTCGACAGGTTCAACCGTATAGATTGGAGTTTCCAGCTAGGCCGCGTTAAAAGTTTCTGTGACCGCTTCAACCATTATGTTCTATTGGTTGACGCGACGGGCGTCGGTGATCCGATTTATGACGGCTTAGTAAACGCCGGGGTTCAAGTTCGACCTTTCAAATTCACCAACACATCAAAACAAGAAATAATAGAGAATCTTAGCCACATGTTAGATGAAGGCGCCTTATGGTTTCCAGGCTCAATTCAACGCCGAGAATTTGCAGTTGAATATAGAGCCTTGCAATCGGAGCTTGAGGCATTCAGTTATGAAATCGGGTCAACGGGCAGAATATTTTATAGTGCTCCAGAGGGCAGCCATGACGACTGCGTTTGCTCATTGGCATTGGCAGCATGGGAGCTTAAGAATCAATACGCGCCCAGCGGGTTAGGCGCGGGTTTCATAAACCATAACGATAATGAGGGATATTAAAATGAGTGAAACAGATACGCCGAAATATTGGCAAGCAAGAAGCAAAACAGACGAAGAAATCTTTGCGTTATTCGGGGATTTATGGCAGCAAGAAGCGGCAGATTGGCAAAGCAGCACACTTAGGCATATTTCAACTAAAGCCATGCAGCGGTCAATGCACGACGGCTATTATTTGCGGAACTATGACAACCACATCAAGTTTTTACAGTATAGGCCCGAGATTAAAATGCTTGAGGATAACCCAGAGTTACGGTTCAAAAAGAACCTTCCAGAGCTTGAGAAAACCCCGTTGATCCAGAGCGGAGCGGATCAATAGACCTATTTAACATTTAAGATTTTATGAGTTTTAATAGATGATAAGTCTTAAATCTTCTCGGGAATAATAAAACGAATAGAGGAGAAATTAATGAGTGAAGAAGAATTAATTGGAACTCTTGTTAAACTAAGAAAACGCGAATCTGAGCTTCATAAGAGAGTGGAAGGTTTGGGGGATCAATTCAACGGTTCTTTCGGCGAGGCATTAAAAAAAACGTATTCTGATAATATAAGTGACCCTGATAGAATATTCAAAGCAGATATGAGCGTAAACCCTGATAAACTCATTGCATTAGCTACAGAGCTTAAAGCTATTCAAAAGGAATATGCTGAAGCGTACCATGCAACTAGAGAGTTTGAAAAGGCGCATCCAACAATCGCAAAAATGTATCCAGAGCATTTTTGAGCCTTAAACATTCCTTAGTCTTACTGTTTAATGTGAGGCTGGTATGTTAGCTGTAACCCACCTTCTAACCTATATGAGTAAATAAATAACCAACTTTAGCAAAAAGCCTTATCTAACTGTCTTATTTTTTTGTTGTTTTCTCTGCTCTATCATCTGTTCTTTTATTCGATGATATTCTGTTGGGGTAAGATACCTCCATTCATTTTGCGCTTTAAGGCGAATCTTTATCTTTTTCTCGGGGTTTGCGGGTTCTGTCGGCGTTTGTGTTTCCTTCAGGGCAATTAGCATATTTATTCTGGCTGAAAAGCCGCCCCATTCCCGGGAGGCGCTTGATTGCCTTGGGATGCTTCTTTTTCAGCTTTCCACTCTTTAATTTTTTCCTCAGATAAATCAGAAATCGTACTCTCAAATTTGTCCAATAGAGGTTTTGCGTCTTGAGTGAATTTAATAAATTTCTTGGATATTCCATGCTCTATACACTGTTTTTCAAATTCCTTAGAACACAAAACTGTGTTTATTTCTGATAATACTACATACAATTCTTCTGCGTAGTCTAAGGCTTTTTTTATTTTTCCCTTTTCTACATTTACTGATACATTAAGGTCACTCATTCATTTTTACCTCATTTCTATTCTACGCTATGCAGATTTAAGACTTCTGGAACTGTTAATTAAATATCCGTCTTTTAATTAGGCTTACTAAGGAGTAACTGCTCCCCTAAGCGCGTAGGTTTTGTAGGCTTCGATAAATTCTATGGCAAATTTGTCAGCGTTTTTCTCTGTACCCCTGTGCATTTTATCCACCGCTTTACTGCGCAGGTGATGATAAAACTCGTGCAGAATAACAAAGGGATTAACCACCACGTCACTGTTTAGAACTGAAATGGTTTCGTTCTTAGAGGTGTAACAGCCGAACGCTTTAATTTTGTGTCCCTTTGGTAAACCTACTTTTAGTTTGGGAACGTTTACTTTATAGTTTTTCGCCAGCAGCCTGAGCGCTTCTTCTGCTTTTCCATTGAGAATAAGCCAGACAACTACTGGTTTGAAATTGTCCTGCGCCATTGTGCCGCCAGCAATACAAGGCTGTGCTGCTTAATTAATGCGCTCAATTTAGCTGGGAAAGGTTTGGTGCTTTTTACTTGTTGAAGTTGGGTGTAAATAGTAGGGAGGGGGAGCGGGTTGTGATTTAAGCGTTAAATTAGAATAAGCCCAAGGAGCTAAATAAGCACAAAAGAATGATTATGTAAGAGATTATTCGCCGTAGGTGCCTCTTCTGATCTTCTCAGCCAACAAATGAATAAATTCTATCGGCCAAACATCATCGCATACATCGTCAGTCAATATTTTTCGTTGATGATACATAGAAATTAAATCATTTTTCAGCAGAAGTATTAAGAGGAACTGGTGACCGTAGGTTCTTTTGAATAGTGCATATTTGCGAGCTTGCCTTTTAGTCATTTCAAAGTGGGGTTCAAGAACTATTTTTCTCCCCTGAACTGTTTTTTCTAGAATAAAATCAGGCGTGTAAATCTCATTATTCGGCAAGGGGAAGCTAATCGTTTCATAACCAAAAGCAATGTGCATCCTTAAAAGAGTAAGAGCTGTTTTTTTCTCCCATCCGCTTTTGTAACGGCTCATTTTTTGGTAATAAGCTTGGGACTGACCAGTTATTTTTTGCATTCGGTCAAGAAAATCAAGTGCTGTTTTCAACGTGTACCGGTTTAGTGTTTTTTGTCTAAGCCATCTGCCTAAAAGGAAGAAGGGATAATCAACCTTTGCAGGGTCTTTGGGAAAGAGCTGTTTTGCAAAGTCAGTTATTTTTTGCCTCGCCATTGCTGCTGAGTCTTCGTCTCTCCATAGTGATGGCGAAGCTGAGTTTATTATACCTAAGCTCGTTGCTACGTTGGCGTTTTCTTTGGTCAATGGAACGTAGAGGTCTTCTGGTAAAAGATGGTCGTAGATTTGCAGGTCAGGTTGAGGTCGCACCATCCACCGCATGTAAATCCACGCCTTATCTACGTGTGGTCCGCTAATTGCCTTGATGTTTTGTGCGATGTCCTCAACGAAATCCTTGGGCTTACTAAATCTTTGAGCATATTTTAGCAAGTTTTTTTCTGCGTTAGTTTTAACAAATATGTTGACGGAGGCCATGATTTCTGATGCCGCTTTTTTGTTTGGGCCCAAGTCATAATAAAAATCAGATTTCACGATTTCTTCTTCAAAAATATGTGCTTTTTTAGTTTCTAAAAGGCTGTTGCCCAAAGCTTCATGGAGATATGATAGTAGCATTCTAGCGTTTTCAGGGTAACCTACCACTGTATCATCAAGTATAGATGCAGCCAGTAAAAAGTAGTGAGCAATAGTTTTCCGCTCTTCATAACTTTCGGAGTACGGATTAAAAAGCAACCTTGGACTCATACGTCGATCCCATTGGATGTCAGCAACATCGGAGTTTTTGTTTATGAAATCAACGAGTAAAGAGAGCACTTCATCGGTTGCCATAGCCCTTTCCACCTGAATTATTACATATATGCATTAAGCAGCTTAAAACATCTATCACGATAATCGACAATTTAATAAAGAAATATTTTACCTTTATCACAATTAAGAAATAGATTAATACAAGCGGCAATTTTGAATATTGCATTACAGCGGAAAAGACGAAGCGCCTATATAGGAAAAGACGATAAAAAAAGTAAGCACTCGTGGGCCGGTCGTCTAGCCTGGTTAGGACATCTGCTTGACGTGCAGAAGGTCGCCGGTCCGAATCCGGTCCGGCCCACCACAAACTATCTTAGAAATGAAGCACGTATTTTTCGGGAAATTAACTTTCTCAAGGATTCAGAAGAAGAACTTATCGAGAACTTAAAGGAGTTAGCTGAACGAAGGGAAGCACTAACTAAATGACAGCAGTCCTAACCACCTGGGTGGGCTTACGAGAAAGCGAAGAAACGGATTGAAGTCGAGGAAGCAACAAAGCACACGGTTGACAACTGCACAAAAAAACCATAGGAAGACATTTGGGTGTTTTCTTACCTTTAATGAGGTTTTAGTTAATGAGAGCAGTGTATTTTGTTAAAGTTTGTATCTTTCAAGATCAGCGGAACCGCATTTTGGGGTAACAAAATAAAATATTTCTCCACAGCTGCTGCAATGAAACTCTTGATTTTTGGTTTTTTCTACCGCTGTAGAACTACATTTAGGGCAGCGTATTTCAATGTTCGGCGTTTTTCTTCCTCTCCAGTTTAGCGTGGAACTGTTTTGTTATTAAAGATTACGACAAATTAGGAGTCAGGTTAAAAGTAAGGTTTGAGCGTTATTTTTGTGCTACTCTGATTGCTCGTTTCCTTGTATTATTCATTTTGCTTGTTATTTCTTCGAATAGCACATAGTTTTCTTCCATTAATTCCGAGAGGAAGTATGCAGTAGAGTAGTGGTCTCCAGCGGAGATGATTAATTTGTTTTTTTCTAGAATTGTGATGTGGTGTCTAATTGTTTTGTAGTTTACTTTGAGGAGTGTGGCTAGTTGGTTTGAGTTTTGCGGGTTCTTTTTTAGGGCCTTGATTATTTGGGCTCGGGTTTTGCCGCCTTTCGTTCCTGTGATTAGCCATCCTAGTAATTGTCTTATTGGTCGATTGTTGTTTATCATGTAGGTTGCCTGCCCGTTTTTTCTTGTTTATCTATTACACGTTGCTACTATTTAAGGTAGTAGCTGCTATCAAAATCAGCGCCCGGCACTTTTGGTTACGTTTTGTTTACTGGCAGGTTTGGATGGTGTGTGCTTTATAGAGGAAAAAAGTGAGTGCCGTTAACAATAGTAACATTTATATCGCTAAGCTACTACCAAAGATAGTAGCGTAAACACTCGCAAGGAGACAAAACCAACGGAAAACCCAACCCAAAAGCCAAAAAAAACCAAACTTGCCATTTTCATAGCCACCATACTCATCGTAGCAACCCTAACAGCCGGAATAGCTGGATATTACATAGGCCACCCAACCAACTCCACCAACATCAATCAACAAAACCCAGCCCCAACCGCCTCAAACCAACAAGCTCAATCAAGCACAAGCTCAACTGCCTCAACCCCTCAAACCGACGCCACTTTACCTGACAATGCTTCACTTTCACAGATATACCTGCAGGTGGAACCGTCAGTAGTAGTCGTCGAAGACTTCCAACCAGCAACTGACATGTTCAACCAGCCCGTCTATTCACAAGTCCTAGGTTCGGGATTTACCTATGACCTCAACGGTCAAGACATCATAGTCACAAACGACCATGTAGTGGACGGTGGCGTAAACATTACAGTTACCTTCCAAGACGGAAATTCTTACACAGCCAAGGTGCTAGGCTCAGACCCCTACTCAGACCTAGCTGTGCTTTCAACTGACGCACCACAATCCGAACTAGTCCCACTAACAGTCACCAGCTCATCAAGCCTACAGGTTGGAGACCCAGTTATAGCAATTGGCAGTCCCTATGGATTGTCAGGGTCGATGACCACAGGCATAATCAGTGCCTTAGGCAGAACAATCACCGAAGACACTACAAACGGATACGCCATAGCTGATATCATCCAAACAAGCGCTGCCATTAACCCAGGCAACTCGGGCGGACCCCTACTTAACTACCAAGGCCAGGTCATCGGCATAACAACAGCCATAGTTACCGACTCGCAAGGCTTAGGCTTCGCCATACCCTCAGACACTATACTGAGAGAAATCCAAGACTTAGCAACGACTGGTACGTACACTCAATACTCGTACCTGGGCATAAGCACAGTAGACATGTCTTATGACATCGCGAATCAAATGGGAGTAAGTGTCACATACGGCGTTCTAATCCAGCAAGTAACAAGCGGTGGGCCCGCAGCCAATGCCGGTCTCAAAGCAGGCACCACACAAGCCACAATAGACGGCAACACCATAACCACAGGCGGCGACATCATAACAGCTATTAATGGCACAAGAATCAGAAACGGGGACGACCTATCCACATACATGGAAGAGTACACGCTGCCTGGACAAACTGTTAGTCTAACAATTGTACGAAACAATCAAAACATGAACATATCAATAGTACTAGGCACACGACCTGCCCCTACCAGCACAGGAACATCTTAATAGAAATGGCAAGCTTCTCACCTTTTCTTTTTTGGAAAGCAGGTTGGAAAAAGCAACGCGTTTTGTTTTCGAAAGATTAAAGAGCTACTAGAGATGATAGTAATGTGGTCTCAAGCTATGACTGAAGAGAAAAAACCAGGATTCTCACAATACAACATAGAAGGCAAAGCATTAGAAGCCTTTCTAGGCCCACTCGAGGCTAACATTATGGAGGCAATTTGGGCTTCAAAAAAAACACCCATAACAGTCAGAGAAACCCACGCAGCCCTAAACAAAACCAAGAAAATAGCCTACACAACCGTCATGTCCACCATGGACAGACTCTTTGACAAAAGCTTATTGGAAAGGAAAATAGAAAAGGGAAGAGGCGGACTCTACTATGTCTACTGGCCTAAACTTGAAAAAAGAAACTTCCAAAAAACAGCCGTCCGTGAGGTTCTCGCTAGCTTGATCGGAAATTTCGGCGAAGCTGTAACCAGTTGCCTAATCGAAGAAACCAACATGGACGAAAAAGAACGCAAAGCGTTGCAAGAACAACTCAATAAAATAAAAAGGAATAAAAAATAATAAGGCAACTCTGAAGAGGCGGTTGAAGTGAACTTTGAAGACGTTCTCGTTCAGGTCTTTCAACCCTACTTTTACTATTCCATTATAGTTTTGGCCATATCGTTTGTTTGCATAAAAATAGTCGTAAAGTGTTGCCCATTCATGGGCAGTAAAACCAAAAGCCTGATTTACCTAATCCCTATAGTTGCGCCACTCTTTGTCATGCTTTCATTTCCGCCTAAAATTGTGATGCAAGCGGTCTCTTACCATTTAATCGGTTCCTTCAGCATCCCTGTTCCTCAAGGGCCCATACTTTTTAGTCCCTTCCATCTAATACAGCCGCCTTTATCGCAAACAATGGTCACGCTCGTGGCTCTTTCAACAAATCAGATTCTTTCAATAACAGGAATTATCTGCTTAACCGGCTTAGCATTAGGAGGGATTTACGCTGTCACAACATTTGTGATGGGTGATTGGATAGCCTCTAGGCTCTTACACGTAATCAACCTCGGATCAAACGAGTATGAGTGGCTTCAAACAGAAATAGCTAAAATCTCCAAAAAACTATCTATTCCAACCCCAAAAGTGGCACTTGTTGAAGATTTGAGACCCAATGCTTTCACGATGGGAAATGGCCGCAAAACAAAACTTGTCTTCACCATAGGGCTTCTAAATATTTTAGATAAAGAGGAAATATTGGCCGTAGCGTCCCATGAACTTGCCCACATCAAAAACCACGATTTCTTCTTTAAGACCTTATCTAACGCCTTAACGGCTGTGTCATTCTTCAACCCTCTGGCATACTTTGCATTGTTCAATAGTCAAAGGGAAAGAGAAATGCTGGCAGACGAGAACGGAGCAAAACTCCTACAAAAACCCGATAACCTAGCAAACGCATTAACAAAAATTACCGCGGCACTACAAAATCTACCAGGAGAAGGCAGGTTAATTCGTATAACCTCAAACCTTTTAGTATCATCACCAATCATTCATAGACCACAAATACTGTCTGGTCATCCGAAAATAAACCTGCGGCTAAGAAACATAAACCAACTAACCACGGCAAAACCAAAACGACTCAAACCCAACAAACTTATAGTTGCAATTTTGCTTACATGCGTAATAATCGTAGCTGGTGTCACTACCACTTACGCCTTAGTCAATCTCCAATCCGGATACGTCACTCCTAAAATAGTACTAACTGGCGCAGCCTACGTTAAAGGCGTTAGTACTGATTCGATTGGCACTCACATAATATTAATTAGCTCTAACCTGACTTTTAACCCAATGCGCGGTCAAATATACAGTTTGCAAAACCCAAACCCGCAAATTATTTCACCATCCAATCCAGCCGAACTAAACGAGCCATCCAACTTTAATCAAAACCAAGCAGGATACATCACGCCTCAAACATCACTAGTCATTCCTGGAACTAACCTGCCCAACCAAATAGCCGTTATCTATGCATTAAAAAACGAAAATGGCACAACTCTAATCATAAAATATTAGCCAACCCTTTCAATTCTCAGCGCTTGCTTATCAGAAGTTTTGCTCTCTTTTTAGAATTATTTTTCTTAGCTAAAAAGATACCTCCCCCCTCATTTTGCCACTTAAATGCCCAATCAAAATTTGGCATCATCCGCTCATTATACAGGCAAATAGATTCTAAATTGTTTGGGGTCTGTCAACTTTAATTCTTCATCTTTCCCTATCAGACTGGGACGGCGACATCATCCCCCGTAGATAGAACAGCATCCCAGTCAAATATGAACATTCCCAACGTGACGGTATGGATGTTTAAAAGCCCCTATGTACAATCAACCATAAAATTGCGATTAACGACAAGGTTTTGAAGATTTTCTTTTTGATATGTTATCACGTGTTGAAACAGATGTGAATTACGCATAAGAGCTGATTTAAGCCTGAAAGTGATACCAAAACACATGTTGCCTCCGAAACCTCAAGGGCTAAGTCATCTTCTTCAGTGTCTCTTCAGTGTCTCTCCGCAAATCGGCGTCTTCAATCTGGCAGAAGCTGAAGTAGGCGTCCTTTTGTGCTTGTTTCAGCTTTTTCTCCGAGGTTTACCCAGTATTTGCCCTCTTTGAGCCAAGCCAACATGACGCGAGCCTTAGCTTGCGCCTAGCCCATTGCCACCCAATTATTCACCTCGAACCTCATTGCTGGAGTTCGCGTTAGCCTTTAGCATCGCAATAGTAATTTCCATAGTCCAATAGCAACTTTAGCCTATGCAAGAAAGCCTCAAAAAGCGATTTTGTCAATGGACTAATCGAAATCAAGCACCATCGCGGTTGTAAAAATCATTAACTTAAAGGACAAAAAGCCGTTGGGAAAATCAAAACGTTAGTATTTTCAAATAAGATTATTGAATTCATCAACCGAGAGGTCGACTTCCCTGATAATTGTGCGCACCATTCCTTTTCCAAGCGGTTTGTGAGCAGGGATAACCACCATCGGCTCGTTTTTCCTACAGCCAAATAGCGAAATATATTTCTGCTTATCAGCAAGCCGCATGACTATGTGACTGCCTTTCTGATTGTTAACAACATAGCCGATTGACACGAGAGCTTTGACAACCCTTTCATAATCGATAGACTTTAATTTAGACACTGACTTGCACCGTTTCGATTGGTACTGGGTCGCCGTGTTCCTTTAGCGCTTCAAGGTATGCTTGTATGGCTTCTTTGACGTTTTTCATCAGTTCCTCCCTTGTTTTACCCTCGGTGGCGCAACCAGGCAGGTCAGGAACCTTAGCGATAAGAACGCCGTCTTCGTCCTTCTCTATGATCACTCTGTAGCTGAGCATATATCTGCATATGGCACTCGGAAATTCTTTAAGCTTTCCCTTTACAATCAACGGGAAAAACTCGAAAGGCTAAGTCATCTTCTTCAGTGTCTCTTCAATGTCTCTCCGCAAATCGGCGTCTTCAATCTGGCAGAAGCTGAAGTAGGCGTCCTTTTGTGCTTGTTTCAGCTTTTTCTCCGAGGTTTACCCAGTATTTGCCCTCTTTGAGCCAAGCCAGCATAACACGCGCTTCAGCTTGCGCCGCCTCATTTTTGGCCGACGGAAAAACAAGCCTAAACTGGACTGCGCCCGCCATGAACTTTTCAAGTGCAGCGGTTGCGGTGTAGCCGTTTTTTGCTTGCTAGCTTCTTGAAATTCACGTATAGTTGAGGGTCAAACCTGAACGCTTTAAAAACTTTGGGCAATGATGCTCTCCTGTATCGACGAACTGTATTGACTTTCCGTATATGCTTTGCCCTCCTATCGGGTACCCTTGCGCACACACACAAAAACGCCTACGCAAAAGACCCCACCTTCAGGCAACAACCAAAATTCCCAGTTTAAGACATGCATAAAATTGAAAAAAAAGGGTGATTTTTAGCGCTTTTTAAACTGGTGTCGGCGTTGTCGGCGGAGGAGTTGCTGTTGCTACGGGTTGTTCTGGTTGCGGTTTTATCTGGAAGAAGGCAATGGCAATCAAAAGTGCAGCGATCCACATCAGAAGGGCACCTATGAAAATTATTGTTAGAAATGCGCCTATGATTAGCAGTAGCGCTGCAGTTGAGAATAAACCTACGCTTGTTTTTGATGAAAGAGTTTTGAGTGATCGCCTGGCGAAGAAAGCTGCAACTATAGCGAAAACCCACAGAACCACCAGCACTAAAAATACTGCGCCCAGTATGGATGTGATATCACTTGTAGTTATGCTTGAAGTGCTGGGTGTCATGCCGCTAAGTGACGAAATTGTTGACCAACTGCCGTTCCACGACGGATAAAGATCCTTAAGAAAACCTGTCAGTATGGTTGTGTCAAAAATTATGTAGAGAGCCGCCGCAGCTGCCGCTACTACGCCCACTATGCCTGCAACGAGACTGTAAATTGCATTAGTGAATATGCCTCTTTCATGGTAATAATTCGCTAAACCGTTCAGTGCAACGAAAACAAGTATTACGCCAATAAGGTCAAGAACGCCAAAAGTATAGGTGGAAACCAATGAGCCTACCAGTATTAGTATTGCGCCTATGCCGCCCAAATTTTTGCTCGATTCTAAAGTCATCATTTTTCCCCGTTTTCTGTCGTCTTTTTTAGAATAAAAGCTTTTTGATGCTTATTCATTGGCTAATCTAGTTGGCATGTTAAAGTATAAATCAAAAAATCAAAAATTTTTTAAGCAATAAACGCAATTTGAGGTTAACTGGTTTTTATATTTCCACTGCCCAGTTGACCTTGCAGTATGCCGTAGTAGGTTTGCAGGTAGGCTTTGCCGTTTTCTGTTATAGCATAGACTTTGCGGGAACGCCCATCTTTTTGTTGTTTTTTGCTTTCAAGAAAACCTCTTTGTTCAAGAGTGTTCAGTGCGGGGTAGAGTGCGCCATGTCTTAGTTTTATGTTGAAATCTGCTTCTACTTGTTTTTTGATTTTATATCCCCATGTTGGTTGAGCTTGCACTATTCTTAATAGTTGCATGTCTAGTAAGTTTCTGATTATGTGTTGTACAATTTCTTTTTTGTATGTTTCAGACATGGGTTTCTTTCCTGTTGGCTGTTGTATGAGTTTGTTGATGTTTCGATTTATTTAGCTTATGTTAATTTTGTTTTATGGTTATATTGCGCTGTTATGTTTTTGTATGCTTTGGTTATGTATGAAGCTTTATATTAGGGTTTATTAATATTAAATACTCAAGATATGTCCGAAAAAGGACATATTGTATATACGTAGAACAGCAAAACTGTTCAACAAAAAAACAGGTGAGGAGAAAGAGAAAAATGTTAAGAGCGATAAACTCCCAAAAAGAGGTTTCAACCAAACTAACTAAAGGCTTACTGGACCTAATAATACTGCAATTCGTAAGCACACAACCCATGCACGGATACCAAATAATAATCAAAATCCGCAAAAACTTCGGCGTGTACTTCGGCCCAAGCACCGTCTACCCTTTGCTAAACACTCTTGAAAAGAAAGGCTTCGTAAAAAGTGAATGGAACATGAACGCTGAAAGGCCAAGAAAAATTTACAGCCTAACAAGCAATGGACAAAACATGCTGGACTTCACCGAAGAGTCCCTAAACATGATATGCCGAAAAATAGGGACACAAACAAACACAGAAACTATGGAACCATCTACCCAGTCAGCAGTAGCCATAATAGCTAAGAAAGGCATAAGCGCACAAACAAGCCGCTTAGCATTACAAATCCACTAAGAAAAAATGAAGCGTTCCGCTAAAAGGTAGCCTTTATCTAGTTTTTGTATTCAATCAAAAAATTACTTGCCGACTTATTAACAACCGTGTTTTAAATATATCAACAGCTAATTCTATATTGGAAGACTCAATTGAAACAAATTAGCAACCTTACAAACCATGAATTGAATAATCAAATATTTGAGTTTTGTAGACATGTCGCTGGCTCCGCAAGTATCACCGCTATAGCACAGGTTGATAAGTATACAGTGAAAACAGCTAGTGAGAAAACAGTAATAGACGTAATGCTTGTTATCCGTGATTTTCAACCCAGAGTAATGAGTTACATAAAAACAGTAAATGAAAGACCTATTTTCGTTTTTGCGGTTGACCAGTGGATTTTCGAGCGAGATATCGAAAGAGGCTTTCTGGGAGAAGCCATTGCAAGTAAACTTATTTTTCCTCACTCAGCCCTTTACGGCGACGATTACCTGCACGAAAAAGAGGTAACGTTGAAGAAGCGTTTGATTCTGGAATTACTTGAAAATTTAGCGTCGAGTTTTCCAGAGCTTTCCCCTCGAATTCAGATTAAACCGCAATATTTCATGTATGAGGTGCTTTTGAGTCGAATCCGAGTTTTCCCTTTACTTGCTTATGATCTTTCAAATGTGCTGAATGGACTCGCTTTAAATGAAGACGACGCCCTTGGCAGCTACAATGAAGCGTTAAGGCAACTTGAAGCTGAAGGCAAAATTTACTTTTTTGACAGTTACATAAAGATTTCAAAAAAACTTATCACCCGATGCCAAGACCCAAGAATCAAAATAATTAACTTGTCAAAAAATGCTCCTCGAACACTTTTCACTTCGTTGTTTGGTTTTTTCCCTCAACTCATGAACATTTTTTCACAGAACACTGAAGCGTTTCTTAGAACACAAAAGATTAACTGGAGAACAGTTCCTGACCCAACCTACCTACTCATGGATCCTCTAAAATACGTTTTCTTTCAAACTTCAGAAGGCTTGATTTCAATGTCAGATAAAATTGACATCAAAGGCTATGCTCAAAAAATGCTTTTGAAGGGTCAAAGCGAAGATGTCAAGGTTGAACCGATCGGCGGAATGTTAAACGACGTGTACCTAATTGTTGCTCACGGAAATGACAGTGAAACAAGGGTGATAGCTAAACGCTTTAAAGATTGGTCAGGCTTCAAATGGTTTCCATTAACTTTATGGTCTTTCGGCGCAAGGTCCTTTGCTGTTTCAGGCCAAGCTAGACTCGCAAAGGAATGCGCAATAAGCGAGTTTTTGCGCAGTGAAGGGTTTAATGTACCAAAGATTTTACATGTAAGTAATGCTGAGCGTTTAATTTTCATGGAGTACATTGAGGGAGAGAGCCTCAGCCAAGCTATCAAACGCATAGCCACGGCGACAGAGCAAGAAACGTTTGAAGAGGAACTCGCTAATCTGAGCAAAGCAGGCGAAATACTTGCGCATGTTCATTCGCACAATATCGTTTTAGGAGATACCAAGCCGGAAAACATGCTGGTTACATCCGATGGCACTATCTACATGATTGATTTTGAACAGGCTGCTCAAGACGCCGACGGCGATAAAGCTTGGGATGTTGCTGTGTTTTTGTATTATTCAGGTCATTACCTTCAACCGCTTTATGGGAATGCTAAAGCTGAAGCGATTGCTAAAGCGTTCATAAACGGCTACTTGAAGGGTGGCGGAGACGTCGAGGTCGTTAAAAAGGCTGGGGCTTCCAAGTACACACGGATTTTTAGCATATTCACAATGTTCACCATTATTTCTGTTATTTCAAACGTCTGCAAAAAAACAGAAACGCCGAAGTGAAAGTGCATGGTAAAGGACCAGACAACCTTAACCTTCTATGGAGGAGTTAACGAGATAGGCGGAAACAAAATTCTACTTCAAGACAGAGGCACCAGAGTTTTCTTTGATTTTGGCATGTCTTTTACCGCTAAAAAACAGTTTTACTCGCCTCCTTTCCTTTCGCCTAAAAGCGAGAAAAGCCTTCAAGAACTCGGAATCCTACCGCAGATTCAGGGAATATACAAGTTTGACCAAAGCCCGCCTGAAACAAACGCTGTATTCCTTTCTCACGGGCATTTGGATCATTCGGCTTATTTGTCATTTATTAAACGGGAAATTCCCGTGTACTGCGGCGAAACAACCCAAACCATTCTGCGAACCCTAAGCGACATTCGGCGCGCTGATTTGGAATTCAACGTTGCAGACATCAACTTTAACGTTTTCAGAACAGGCAAAAAAATTCAGATAGACAATTTAGTAGTTAAGCCGTTCCATGTTGACCATTCAGTTCCAGGCGCCTACGGCTTTCTGATTCACACTTCAAACGGCACAATAGTTTACACGGGTGATTTTCGAGATCATGGTGCCAAGCCAGAGATGACTCAGGAATTTGTGGAGAAAGCCAAGGAGGCTGAGCCTGTGGCAATTGTGACTGAAGCCACTAACATGACGGGGGCAACAGTTTCCAACGAAGTGGAAGTTGAAGCGAAACTGGACAAGATTGCATCACAAGTTGACGGCATCTTGCTTGCAGAATTTGGTTACTCGGATGTTGACCGCCTCAACACGTTTTACCGAATGGCTAAGAAGAACAATCGGTGCTTGGCTGTTTCACTAAAACAAGCGTATTTGCTGGATGCACTTCACAACGACGTGCACTTGCAGGTTCCAGCGCTGGATGATGAGGGGATATTGATTTTTCGAAAGTCGAAGAAGCGCTATGACAAGTGGGAAAAACAGTTGATTGAACGCTTTGAGGGGGATGGCAAGATTTTTGACGTGTTCGAGGTTTCGAAGCAGCAGTGTAAGGTTGTTTTAGCGGTTAGCTTTTATGATTTTGAGGAGCTTAATGCTATTCAGCCTGTAGCCGGAAGTTGCTATGTCTTGTCTGCATCGGAACCGTTCAATGAGGAGATGGAGATTGATTATGAACGCTTGGTTAATTGGCTGAGCCACTATGGCTTGCCGCAGTACCATGTGCATGTCTCAGGCCACATGATGCCGTTGCAGCTGAAGGCAGCGCTCAAAAAGATAAATGCTAAACAGGTTTTCCCAATCCACACGGAAAACGCTGAGCTGTTCAAGAGATTTATGGGCGACTCGAAAGGTCAAGTGACGCTTGTGGAAAAAGGCGAGGAATACCAGCTGTAGCCTGTCAAGAGAACCCGAATTTGTTTTTTCCGTATGTATTTCGCTCGTGGCTTTTGTTTGCTTTTTGTGGTTGGTTTTTTGCACAAATAGTAGGCTATCCTGTAGGTCAAGCAGCGTTTTGCTCTCTCACAGCCTACCCCCTCGGTCTACTATATGCTTCTAATATGCTTCAAATATGATTCAACATACTTCAACATAGAAATAATGCCCGCACTTTCTACATGAAATAGTACTTTTTCTGTATGTAAAGAGTTTGAGGCTGAGCTATTGAGTATTTCTTGTAGCCTTGTTCATCTCAGAGATTTGGTCGATAGGATAAGTAAAAGTTAAAGGGTACTATTCAAAATATAACTCTTGGGGACAACATTTGAGTACCGATTGGTACAACCAGCACAAATTTCCAATCTCTCTTCCAGGAGAACCGTTGAATCCTCTTAGCCTGACATTTGATGAGTCATTTGTAAGACTTCAACCTGTTTATGATGAATTAGATTCTTATCTGGAAAATATACGCGAACAGCATGGCAAGTTTTGGATTTCAAGCCCCTACGGCGGTACAGGCAAATCTACCATGCTTAGTTACGCTGCCAGATATCTTTACAAAAATCTACCTAATCTCAGAGCACTTCCAATCCGCTTGAAAGTGACAAGAGGCGAGGACGAAAAAACAAAAATGCCCAGCGTTCAGCATCAATTCGTAAAGGGTCTCCTGAAGGAATTTCTGAGCATTGATTCTGACTTAAGAAAAGCCGCCGTGATTTTCGATCTGGAATATGCTGAAGACATTAAAAGAGAGCTTCGCTGGTTGGAAGAACACAAAAATGGGATAGAAAAATTCAGCCAAACACTTGCAGATATGAGTGTTGAAAAACTTACGGAGAAATTTGACCAAATTCTTGAAACGGGGCTGCTACCGCTAAGGAATAAGGGTGTATTTTCAAAATATGTTTTGCTTCTGGACGAGATGGACAAAATCACTGTGGAAGAACATGTTCTTTCCTTTCTAAGCGGAAATCAAGGACTTTTTGAAGAGCTTTATGACAAATTTGGTTTCGTTGCTTTTTTCGCGGGTCATGAAAGCTGGGTCGAGAGGATTAGAATTGGTGATGAATTTAATTTTTTCTTGGGCAAAGTATTCAACGTTCCACTATTTGCAAGTATCGATGACGTCCGACGCTTAGTTGAAGTAAATCTGCAACAGAATTTTTCAATTCAACCATCTGATATTCCTTTCACAGACGATGCTTACAAAAAGCTACAAGAGTTAACAAAAGGTATCCCAAGGAGGATAATTATTCTAGCTACAGAAATTATGAATGATGGAGCTTTGAGAAAGGTCCCAAAAATCGGCCCTGGATTTGTTGAGGAGGTCCTTGTAAAGGAAGAACATATGGATCGCTCTTTGAAGTATCTTCAAAAAAACATGGAAACTTACGTGAAACTGAAAAGGGCCATTGAAAAAAGAGTAGATGAAGTCTTGTACATATTCTATAATAACTTTCGTGAAATACCAAAGAAACTGGACAAGGACTTATCTCTGAGAACAAGAACGCTAGGTATCGAATGGTCTGATGATGAATGGAACGACAAGGTGCTGACCTTAACATTCATTGGTTGTTTAGAGGATAGAGGAACATACAGAGAATTGTCGAAAGATTTGGTAGCGCTCTTCGATGAGTTGAAAGATCATCCTGAGGTAATGGGCAAGGTACTTGCCGCAGCTGTAAAAAGAATGGACAACCCGATATTGAACATTGATCAAATACCTAAGCCAGACTTCAGGAATGCAATCGACTCCATCTTCGAGATCTCCGGAAAAATGTGGTTTACCAAGGATCAAGTTCTAGATCGCTTTTCTGACCGTTCTCCCGTTATTGCGTATGCAAGTGTTAGACGCCCAAAGTCACCCCAAAATTATATTAACGAAGAATTCAAAAAGGCTTTTGCATCCTACTTAGAACAAAACGAATCAAATCGAAAATTGATAATAGTTTCTGAAAATGCAGAAGTTTTTTACAGGAAACTTCCGTCAACAGTAAAGGAACCAGACCAGATTATTTTAAAACTTAATTCTCGAGAACTCATCGATTCATATATGGATCAAATTCTTGACATGAAGGAATGCAATAAGCAAACGATAGACCAAATTGATGAGTTTCTGGAAAGGATACTATCTCTGTTGTCCGGGCAGAAAACAGTTGTTGAGAAAGGAATTCTGAGAAAGAAAAAACGTAACTCTCTTTTTAAAGAGCTTGGTTTCTCTCATGAACTTAGAACTCGGATTAATTACTACTTGAGCGAGACCAAGGAAACATGCCCTTCGATAGGGATTGTCCGAGAAACAACCAGCGACATATGCAGGTCGCTATTTGAGCGGTACATTGCCCTTAAGGCAACAGCTCCCTTATCTGAAATCACTATGAGCAGAGACACCCCATTCACTAATTTGCAGAAACTAAATGAAGTTATTGCAAACCTAAGAGGTATTGTGGAAATCTTTGACAAGGATTTTGATGCAGAAGGATTCAAGTTTTTTGTGAAATTGGACCCAGCTAAAGTTTCAAAATTGAAAATCCTTGGCGGCAAATCTAGGTTGGGCACAACTTTGAGGGAAGAATATAAAGCGTTTAAGACGGAACAAGAGAAAAGGGGCATATTAGTCGAATTTAGAGTACCTGATGACGCGGATGCTACTGCTTTTCACGATAGATACTTAATATCTGATGAAATTGTCTATAACACCCCGCCCTGGAACATAATTAACAAGAAATATGGCGATATCAAAAGTCTTAGAAGCGGACCCGACAAAAGGAGACAATTTGATAGTTGCTGGAGCAGAGGAAAAGATTTGTTGAATGCACCTCCATAGGTTTATCTCACGCCCCCACTTACTTGAGTTTTTTTGACTTTTTGTAAAATTGCCAAAACCAATAAACCATAAAAAGAACTTCAGAAAAGAAAAACCATAAATCCAAATAGCATAAACATAACTTAAACATGGCTGACAATGAAGAAACGGTGAAATTGTTAAAGGAAATATCGTCTAAGCTTGATAATTTAAACGATAAGAAGGACGATAGAGATTTCCAATTAGAAATGCTTAAGGTTCAAACTAAACAGAACAGTTTTATTTTCTTTATAAGCGTGCTTGTCAGTTTTACAGCCTCAGTTTTTATTGCTTTTTTCACTGTAGCTTTTACTGTTCCTAACATACCAACTTCGATAGTGAATTTGGCATTTAGATTAGTGGTATTTGTTTGGCTTATATCAGACGTGATATTTTTTATAATCTGGTTCCTAATTCGTTACATGCAAAACCGTGAAATAGATAAGCTAAAAAAGTTAAACGATTCTAAACCCTAAAAGTACCGAACTTTATTAGCCCAGCCAAATTTTTTTCTTTTTTTATGAGCGGTTAAACCCACGTCTTCTTTATCACTTGAAGAGTTGCGCTAACACCCAAATACCTGCTCCAACGAGACCAACGGCTATGCACGCCTTTGTGCTTGTTTCAGCTTTTTCAGGGTCGTTGACGGCTAAGTCTACGCCTTGAATCACTAATTTCGCTATGTTGTAAGCCAGTTCGTCTTGATTTGGTGCTTGCACTGGAACATATGTTCGCCTTAGTTCTATTGCCATTTTTTTCACTTCCTTTAGGGTCTGTTATTTGTATCTTATAGAACTTAATACTTTCCGCAGCTTAAATGCCTAAAAACTAAAAGATAACAAACGGCTGTCCATCTAATCTTGCTATTTTTATGTTATTTTTTATGCCTATTTTTTGCTAACCAAACCCTAAAAGTACCTAATTATTTTTTTACCCAAAATTTTATTTTATACGTGGCTATATTCTAACTTTTCCTTTTCCACCACAGGCTGGACATGGTAAGGTGACAAAAGCCGAAGGGTCTTTTCCAGTTCCCTTACAATATCCACAAGTTACTACACTACCGTATTTTTTTGTATTCGTGTTATAGTTTATGTCAACTTTTTTTCTTGACATTAAATCGCCTTGTTTCTATTTCCAATTAATGACCTTTTAAGCTTTACCGCATATTTTTTTGAGCTAACTCTACAAGCAAGGAAATATAACCGCAATCTTTCCACATTATTTATTTTTACCTTCCTTTTTTGCTCTACATGCCTCTTGGCACAACTGCTTTATAGAATCCAAAATAATCTTTCGAGTCTCCAACAGCTTCTTAATCTGTCTATCTTGAGAACCATAACGAAACACAATTTTAGGCGCTGGCTTATCGCCTTTAGTGCCAAGTCTCAAGGTTGAGGTCTCTTTGATGCATTGCATATCAACCCATTTCTTTAAATTCTCATTTCTAGATTCAAGCCCAACCCAATTTATAATATGAACATTTTTAGTCCAACTAACAGTTCTATCAAAAGCCACTCACTAGACAACTTTTCACATGAATCCATTATCCGATGAAATTTCACATGAACCCCCGAATCTGATAGAGACTTCACAGAACCAGAAAAAAGAGCTAAATAACACCCTAAAGAAAATACTATTGGTGATTTGGTGAGTGAATTTTGCTATTATAAGGGATTATACAAGGTTAAGGTTTCAACTAAAAGTGAAGGTTACTGGATTGTTGAAGCGTTGGAAGATTTTGAGGATTGTTCCGAAGGCGAGGGAATCACCGTTAAAAAAGGCGAACAACGCATTGTACCGCCAGACACTTTGTTTAAACAAAAAACGTTACCGCCAATGGTTAAAGAGCACCAATATGAACTGAACATGGAGAAGAAGCTTAAACGAATGATTGCTGAGGATGAAGCTAAAAAAGAATAGAGAATAGAGCAGGCCTTATTGGTTTTATGTAAAAGAAATTATCTTTGTTTGAGAGTTTAGATATTTCATTACTCAAGCGGCAGGTCGGATGAGATTTCGCCGCTCCAGTCGCAGTCTCGGCAATAAATATCATACAGTTCTGACAAATCGTTAGAAGATTCAAGTTCTGGATGTCTATGTTCGTTGAGCCGCAGTTAGGGCACCGCTTTGGCATAAATTTTCCCATCTCATCAACGCTCACTTGTTTTGTTCCTTGAAGCGTTTGAGAACTTCCCGCGGGACGGGGTTAATGTACTTTAAGCCTACTTGATTGCAAAGTTTTTCAAAATCAGTGTCAGTTGTAACAATACTGCCAGCTTTCTCCTGTAATGCAAGCGCAAGGTATATGCAGTCGAAAACATCATGTTTTAAATCTTCAGCCAACCGAAAACCCTGCAGAATCGTTTCCCGACTTAAACTTGGGTAACGCGGCATATCGTAAGTGTTTAGGAAATGCTCAATTGAAGCTCTGCATTCCCTTTCAGGAAGACCCCATCGCTTTGTCATTATCCAATATGCACGCATGGGCAAAAAATCCATAATCAACGGAATATATGCGCCTCTCAAACCCTCTTCTACAACCAGCGAAACACACTCAAAGCCAGGATGCCCCTTGACTAGATAAACGGCTAAAATGTTAAGGTCAAAAACCCGTTTCTCCAAGAAACTGCCATTACTCGCCAAACGTTGCCTCACCAGAATCCAAGAACGCTTCTTTGCCCCATTTGCGATGGCTGCCGTCAACACGTAACGGCGCAGGGAGAATGGGCTTCAAAACCAAGACACCGTCCGCTCGAACTACATCAAATTCAACTCCAGCCTTCAAGCCGAGCTTCTCGCGTTCATCAAGGGGAATAAGAATCCTGCCCCGCTCGTCCATTTTAGCTTTACCCACTAATATGCACCCACATTTATAATACAATTATACCCACATAAATATTGCTATTAAATGGGCATTGATTTAGGGTTAATACAAAAAAGACAATATGGGTGCTGTTTCTTGCTTTTACTATTGGCAACCTCTCGGGTTTCTTTGATTGCTTTTACTTCGCTGCTTCAATCTCAGTTCCTTGGGTCTTCAGGATGCGAATTAACGTCAGCCCTTTTCAACATATTTCATGTAGTTTTTGGCACTATTAACATAGACTTAATTGGTACAAATATGCGTCAAATAGGCTTCCAACTTTCAGAAGCGTTATTCGCTTGATTTGACTTTAAGTTCTGTTAGAAGATAACGAATGAGAATCAAATTAGGTTTCGCTGTTTCGGTTTTTTAGTTTAGTGTCAATTATGCTTAGTAGCTTTTCAGGATTAACGGGTTTTCCAACAAAAGCATCTGCGCCCTCAATGCTGCCTTGTAACCATGTTTTTCCCGTAAGCATTATCTTCAATGTTTTAGGCGATGCATTTCTTATTAATGGAAAAAGTGCAGTGCCTTCCATATCCGGAAGGGCTAAATCAACCAACGCAACATCATAATGGTTGACGCTTAGCTTTTCTATAGCTTCCTTGCCTTTTTCAGCCGCTGTAACCGTGTAACCTTTTCTTTCGAAAATTTTAGTAAAAGTGCGTAGGATAGCGGTGTCGTCATCAACAATAAGTATAGTTGGCTTGCCAGTAATAAACAACGGAAAACACCCTAAATACTGCTATATTTGCTTTGCTAATAAGGCTTATGCAAGCGCTAAATCGCTAAATCTGCGTCGAATTGAAATTTTGTCCATTTAAAACTACATAAGGCATAATCTCGAACGCTATAGAATTCAAAGCTTAAATGATACAACCTGCATTTTCACTCCCAAGAGGAAGAACAGTTGGCTAACCAAAAAATAAGCGAAGGCGACTACGTGCTCATTTATCTGGATGCACGAAGAACCTACATGATAAAAATGCAGGCAGGACAAACCTTCCACACGCACAAAGGCTACTTAAAGCTTGATGAGTTAATCGGCAAAGAATACGGCGAACCCATCAAAAGCAGCCTCGGCATCTACTTCACCACACTAAAACCAACCTTAACAGACTACATAATGAAGTCTTCACGCAACACACAAATCACATACCCAAAAGACGCAGCACTAATTGTCATGTTTAGCGGAATCGGGCCAGGAAGCCGCGTTGTAGAATCAGGCACAGGAACAGGCGCATTAACCACAGCCCTCGCACACTACGTTGGACCAACAGGCAAAGTCTACACTTACGAGTTACGCAGCGAATTCCAAAAAAACGCAGCCAAAAACCTTCAACGCTCAAAACTCATCGATTACGTTGAAATGAAAAGCGGAGATGTCACCTTAGGCGTAGAGGAAAGAGACGTGGATGCCGTGATTTTGGATTTGGCAACTCCATGGCTCGTGGTCCCACATGCTTATGAAGCGCTCAAGCCTTCGGGCATAATCGTTTCTTTCAGCCCAACCATCGATCAAGTCGTAAAAACAACCGAAGCCCTGAAAGAGAACAGCTTCGTATTCATAGAAACAGTCGAATGCATGATGCGAGGAATGCAAGTCGAACGAGGAAAAACCCGACCACAAACACTGATGACCGGACACACAGGGTACATTACTCATGCAAGAAAAATCCTCAAACCCCAGCTACAACTACCTGCAGAACTGGAGCAACCTTTGGAAACAGAGGAAAAACAAGAGACAGCAGACGAAGTTGCTGAATCAGCTTAATTTTTGCTTATTCTTAACTGTTGCTGGCTGAGACATGCTCAGCGTCCAGAAAGCTTGCTTTAATTGTTCGCCGCGTGTCCAACCGTAGTAGAAGCCTGCGATTCTACCAGCATACGGGATAACTATACGGTCAACAGCCTTATACAAGATTGGATTATGTACACGGTTTTCAAGGAAAGTCGGCTTCCAAAGTCTAATGTTGTACTCCCAGCATTTTATGAAAAGGTCCCAGCGCACTTGAGAGAGCGAATCCATTTCAGCGCCTTTCTTGTTCATTAGCACACAGTTCTCTAATGGAACAAAGAACAGCGGCACATAAAACGCATTATAGCCTTTTAATTTATCCATTAACTCAAGCGTTTGCAGCACATCTTCTTCTTTTTCGTCTGGAAGACCAATAATCAACGTTGCCAGCGGATACCAATTATTATCGTTGAGTATGCCAAACGCGTTGGCTACAATTTCCTGCCATTGCTCAGGCTTGAAAGGCAACATTTTGCCAGCCATGTATTTCTTCATCAATCTTGTGCTGCCAGTTTCAATTCCTGTTTCAGCGGTAATTATCTCTTTTTTGCCAAAAGAATACCAGCTACGCTCAATCAGTATTTCTGCAAGTTCCTTTACCATTTGCGGATTATGAACCGCTGGCGCCAAGGACATATGGGAAGCTTGGATACTTTTAACGCCTGGATAATTAGCAACGCTTTTTACTAGTTTTACGACGGCATTCTTGTTTGGAACGAATTTTTGGTCTTTAGAACCGTATAAGAACAGGTCTTCTGTGACTAATGTTATGTGGTCACATCCGTCTGCCGTTGTTAAAGCGACTTCCTGCATTATTTTTTCCAGCGGCACATCCACTTTATGTTGCATAGTAGGCGTGCAAAACTGGCAGTTTCTACCACAGCCCTTTGAAATTTCCACCGCACCATGAATAGCAGCATGTCTAGACAAGGGCATTATGGCATTATAATCCCAGTTGCTGATTGATTCATCAGCTTTAACAATGCGCGGCAGAGCTTCGCCATTTACTGCTTTCTTGAAAACATTAACGATTGGTTCTGGTCTTCCGCCGAGCAGCACGCAATCAACACCGAGACTGTCAGATACCTTTTTGCGTTCCAGCTGCCAAGCACCAAATCCGCCGACAATAATTGTTGGCTTAAACCTTTTGATACTTTGGTTATTAACGAGTTTTTGGAACTCGACTGCGTTCATGGGTTCTCCTCCGCCAATGATTGAGGAGTAAGTTTTGCTTACATAACCCATGCCTGTTGGATCCATTGATGATATTCCCACAACTCTGGTTTCGGGTCCTATGAAGTCTTCAAAGTCGTCAGGGTGAACCACAGCTACTTCTTTTTCTGTAAAGCCACTTTCTAGCAGTATGGCTTCTACTTTTCTTAAGCCGTAAGGCGCAAATCTTGCTCTCCCGTTAGGATTGCGTTCCACTGGGGGATAAACTGTTCTTCTCATAAAAGTGAGTGGAAATGGACCCTTGCCGAAGCCTGCGAAGAAAGCGATAAAAGGATTATTAAAAAAATCGCTCATTTCTGTCGCTGATGCCGTAAGAACTATTTTTACGCCTGAACCTGAAGCCAAATATCTTTCTTCCTCACGAATAGAGTAAGAGAATGTTTCATAGTCCTTTTAAGAATTACTATCGGTTACACGCCTTTATCTGAGTTAAAAGCTAAGTTAGTTGCCGTCTGAGTAACTCTGATTTCCAGTATGTTAACGTCTGAGTAACTCACTTAAGTAGCGTTTGAAATCCTGTCGACACAATATCCTGTGTGGGCGAGGTGCGGGAAAGCTTATATTTTTCATCATTCATCTTTCATTCAGGATGTAACATGAAAGTCGTACAAACAACTCTTACAGAAGCTGAGCACAAACTCCTCGAAGAATACGCAAAAAGGAACTCTAAGACCATCAAGGAAGTTCTACGTGAGGCGATCAGGACTACTGTGGAAGGTAACGTGAACCCAAATGACCCTATTTTTACAAGCCCACCCAGCTCCAGACGAACTGGAAAAAGAGACCGCGGCTCTGAAGAACACGATAAGTATCTGTATGGTGAAAATACTTGATATTCGTAGATACAAGCGCGTGGTATGCCCTAGAAGTCGAAGACGACGTGAATCATGAAGCAGCATGCAAGTTCCTTTCCATGATAGCCTCAGGAAAACACGGCATTTCCGTAACCACTGATTACGTATTAGACGAAACGCTCACTTTATTGAGGTCAAGAAGAAGCCTTTCTTCAGCCTCCGTTTTTATTGATAAGATCAAGAAAAGCAAGAGTGTTCGCGTATTCTGGGTAGAAGAGGGCTTGTTCGAAAAAGCGCTCGATGTGTTCAAACGGTCTGAGCATAAATCGTGGAGTTTCACAGACTGCACAAGTTTTGCTTTGATGAAAGATCTTTTGATCCCTGACGCGTTCACATTTGACAGCCACTTCAGGGAAGCGGGCCTTCAGATCCTCCCTTAAGACTAATTTTTCGTCAAACGTTTGAATTGTTATCTTCGGCGCCATCTGAACTGACGATCCCGCGATGATTGCGTTACAAATCAGTTGCGCCAGTTTTCTTTAAGAAGCAAAACGAACCCGTAATAGGTTATTTCCAAAGTTGAAGCAGCTCGCCTGCAGGTCGTTTTGTTGACCTTCACTTTTTTAGCGACTTCTTTGAGCCGTTTGATTCCCTCGTTGCCGAATTTGACTGTAAACCTCTTCGACGGTTTGTTTTCTGAATGCTTCCACCACATCTGGCGGGTGTAACTCGAGTTTGAAGTTGTCTGCATAGTAAATTCTGGTATTACTTTTGCTTCGCTTTCGACGGCTCTCGCAAAATCTAGTTCTCTAAGGTGCTTGTAGACGATTAGTACATGAAATACAACTCCAATTACTCAGACGTTAATGTCCGAGTAACTGTTTGTTCACCATGCTTTTGCCGTCTGAGTAACTCTGAACTTTCATCCAATAATGTCAAGCTAATGCCTTCTCATCATCCGGCAAGAACAATTTAGTGTAAGCGAGATAAAAGAGTATACATCGAATTGAGTGCAGGGAACCCTTTTATTTTCGGTTTGAAACTTTATTTTATAAGGAGTTATAAGCATGAATTTTATTGGTAGCCAAACAGAAAAAAACCTCTTAGCAGCGTTTGCAGGCGAGTCACAAGCACGAACTAGATACACATTCTTTGCCAGCGTAGCCAGAAAAGAAGGATACGAGCAAATTGGCGGCATTTTCGAGGAGACTTCAGGCAATGAGAAGGAGCATGCGGAACTTTTCTTTAAGCATCTCAAGGGTGGCATGGTTGAAATCAAAGCTTCTTACCCTGCAGGAGTAATTGCATCAACCGCTGAAAACCTCAAAGCCGCAGTTGAAGGAGAAAAACTTGAGTGGGGCACACTTTACCCTAACTTTGCAGATGTAGCTCAACAAGAAGGTTTTCCAGATGTCGCAGCAACGTTCAGGATGGTTGCAAAAGTAGAAGCCTATCATGAAAGAAGGTACAATAAGTTGCTTGAAAGCGTGCAGCAAGGCAAAGTGTTCAAGAAGAATCAGCCGATCAAATGGAAATGCAAAAACTGTGGTTACGTCTTTGAAGGAAAAGAAGCACCAGACAAATGTCCTGTATGCGCTCATCCGAAAGCCTATTTTGAAGTTTGGGTTGAAAACTACTAACAACCCTCAATTTTTTTCTAAACAAAGTGCAAATGCAGAAATCTGATTGATGTTTTAAACGATGTATTTGCCTGTAATTTCAAAATCTTTCACAATCTCCATTACACGCTTTGGCGCATTGAATGGTCCAAGAGGAATATCCTTTAGCAGAACCCAAGGGCTTTTACATGCAACCACTGTTGCAATGTGTTGTTCTCCAAAGCATTTCTTCGCAACTTCAACAACCATGCGTCTAACTTCAACCTCGGAATATTCGCCCAGTACATGCAAATACTCATGCAACAAGAGATTGTAAACCAAAGCATTAACCGTCGGCTTGGAGCTGCCAGATGCCTCAACAATTTCGACCAGCGACCTGTTTAAGACAATATTGTTGGTTCCAATCGGGTAATAGGCGCCTAACTGTAGAGGCAAATCATCCAAAAACAGCATCATGCTATCTCTTCTTTTGCCCAAAGAAAACTGTACTGTGTCCTTTACGATTTGCCAGACTTCAGCGTAATTTTTAGCTGCATCTAATCTTGCGTCGAACCGCTCAATTTCTTTGGAATTATCGCTCAAAAAGCTAGCCGCCTTCTAAAAAAGAATGACGAGAAACGAGCCTTTAAGTGTTGCATCATTAGCAGTAGATCCGTAGGTGGGTTAGCTTTTGTGTGTGCGCTCTCAGCTACCTACCGGTAGGTCAAAATATATACGTTTTGACGGTACAGTTGGCTGGCAGTAAAGTTTGAGTGGTTTCTTGGCTTGGATTGCTCAGGCTTCTGCAGGTAAGCACTCTTAGGCGTCGTTGAAGGCTTTCAAGCAACCTTAAGCTGGCTTGCAGACCTACTTAGCCAGAAAAAACAGTTATACCCCAGCAAGTACGTGGCACTTTCGGAACTACTGATTAGCGGCGGTGTGGATAAACAAAAAATTGATAAATGAGGTGCGCTTTTGTCATAGACGTTAAGGTGAAATTTGAATGGCAAGCAATGTTCTCGTAAGAGACATAATGTCTAAAGATGTTAAAACTGTGCGCAATGATACGTCAGTGAAAGAAGTTGTTGCATTAATGAACAAGTATGACAAAGATGCAATACTTGTTGAGCAAAGCGGAAAACCGACAGGAATCATAACAGTCAAAGACGTTCTGGTAAGAGCAGTTGAACATGGTGTACCATTAAGCACAATCATAGCAAGAATGGTCTACACAAACCCGCTGGTGACAATTGAGGAGACAGCAACCGTTGAAGAAGCAGCGAAACTGATGAAAGAATGGCGAATCAAACACTTACCAATCGTTGACAAAAACGGCAGCCTCGTAGGCATGCTAAATGATAGGAACATAATCTACGCGGTTCCTTCTTTAATGTCAACGATGGAAGAGTTCTGTCGAACAAAATAATTTCCATACCCGATAACTCTTTTTTATCCACAACTTTTTGAAACTTCAAACAATTGCTGTATGTGGTTCTGTGAAGTCTTGGTCTGTTCTTTTATCTGTGAAAAATCGTCTGCGCGCATCACAGAGAAAAAGAGTGGTTTATAATGAGAGACTAGCCTCAATTCCGATGCCATTGTTCTAATTTCCTTCTGAAACGAACTGTGTAAAAATACGCTTGAAAAGAGACCCCGTTGCTATGCATATCAAGAACAATGTGGCAGGCGTAGGCGATAGTGGGAAAAATCAAAAAAGGGAACACAATTGACAGTGCAGCCAAAACTATTGTGTTTTCCATTCCATGAAAAACGAGAATCATTCTTCCGTTTCTATATTTTGATTCAAGGCTCTCAGACAAATTTCCCTTGTTTAAGCGAAAATCAATTACGTGGTCGAAATCGATTAAGACACCAACCAACATACACAAAACGAAAACTGTGACATTAAGACTAAAGAGCTGAACAGTGAAAAATGGCACGTTCTGATTGAAGAGCAAGGAAATTAATCCTATTGCCAGGCTCGCCAAAAAATGCCACTGAGGATACATTTTATGCTAGGCTCCAGAGTATTTGCTGTTACGACTTTCCTTCTGAGAAACGATTACAATCTTGGATTGGCTTCGTTTAACGACGGAATTAAGCAGCCCATTTGTTTTCCTTTTATATAAAAGCATTAGGCGGGGTACAGTTATATGTGTTGGTTTAAGTAAACCCATAATCTTTATTCCAGCCATTTTTTTCCCTCTTGCAACGCGGAAATCTTGTGTGTCGTCCCTTCCCCTCTATTCTTCTCCATCCTCTGGCTCTCTCTTCATGTGAGAGTGTATGGTGGGTAGGTAGAGTGTGTGACAAGAGTGAGTGTGATGGAGTAAGAGTAAATATGTGGTTGGTTGGATTAAAATTTAATTTCTTAAATCGGTTTGAGTTTTTAACGGGTTCTAAATTGGTTCAAGATTTTAACTTTACTGGCCTACCCGGTTTCTTCTTTTGTGACCTTAGCGCCTTAGAGGAATCATTCGTGTTCTATAAACGTCTCTTTTGCAGCTTCTTTTTTCATATACTGCTTGAGTTTTTCTGGAGGTATACAATTCGTGAGTCCAGGGCAATATTTGTTCGTGTGAAAAGCTAGAAGCTCAGAAAGCGGTTCAACAATTTCCATGTTCAAAGAGTACAGCTTCTCTTTTCCGGAACCCTCTGAGCACACTATTGCGTAATTTTCTAGTCGTTTAAGGTTATAAGCGACTGTGCTTTCGTCTTGTTCCAGAGCATCTGAAACTCCTGAAATGCTTTTGGGGCCTTCTCTTAGAACATCAATTATGGCCAGACGCGTTCTATTTGACAGCGTAGAGAAAAACAGATAATATGCTTCGTTGGAGAAATTTTCCATTTTAATTCATCATGGGAGAGCTTATTGTTAACAAAATAAGCTTGTGCCGTAGTACTTTAATTTTGCTTAATTTTAACGGTAATGTTCTTAAGTGGAAAAATTGCTTGGACATAAACGAATCAAGTACAATGTGTTTTAGAGGGTTTCACAAAGTTGTGTGCTTTGCAAGGCTCAACAAAGTAAGCGTCAATAAACGGACATATCTTGAGAAGAATTAATGAAAAAATTTTATTGCGGGGAGCTGGCTTGTCTCGAAATTGAGTTAATGTTTACTGTTTTGGAACCGTTAATTGTAAGTATAACTTTATGTTCCTAAAATTTGGCTTGAGTAGGGTCAAATCATGGTGTTGGGAAAGGAATTGGAACTAAACTTGAGAAATGTTTACTTAAGAGCGCTTAATATCTTCCTTAATATTGCAATATTGATAATTAAAAGGATGGAGGTGAACAAATGAAAACCACCGTGCTAATAGCAATCATAGCAACTCTACTTCTATGCCTCACAGCCATAGCTAACGCAACGACTGCAACGCTTACAGCAACTCCTAACAACAGCAACATATTCCAAGTTACAGGAACAGGATTCACACCTGGTGAAATCGTAAACCTGACGCTGTACAATAGAACTGCAATCGTATTCCACTTCAACAATCTCACAGCAGATTCTAACGGCTCAATCAATGGAACAGAAATAATCCCAACAAGCATAGCAGGAGCGAACTACAACATTACCGCAACAGGGTTAACAAGCAATGTTGCTGCTACAGTCGTAAACTACGCAGTACCCAACCTCATCGGAAAGACAGGAGCAACAGGAGCAACGGGAGCAACAGGAGCAAATGCAACGGGAGCAACAGGAGCAACAGGAGCAACAGGAGCAACAGGAGCAACAGGAGCAACAGGAGCAACAGGACAAGCGTCTGACATGACTACCTCTTACATTGCCGTATTTCTTAGCTTAATAGCTATTGTCATAGCTGTCATCACAGCTGTCATCACAATGATAAAAGCGCGCGCGCCTCCACTACCTCCCCCACCATAACTTTTCTTTTTCCATGTTAACTTTATTGCAGTATTGTTTCTGTCTATTTGAAGTTCTGTATTGATGAACCATTTTGAATAGCAACTGCATCATAAGTTCTATTTAGAAGCTTTATCCTTCCATAAACTATCTATTGCATCCAATCCTAACTCGAAAACTCAAACAGGCAGGATCGAGAAATTGACGCCTAGACATACGTTAAGTATCTAAATTGAAACCAATTTTTAACTGCCATTTACTATTAAATTGGGTTCGAATCCCCTCCGGCGCCACTTGAAAAGACTAAGCATGTTTTCTATAAAAAAACCAAAAAGGTTCTCAAATCTTTAGGTATCCAAAGTATACATATAAACGCAGAAGTAATGGTATAAGCTTTTATACGCATGTTGAGGAGAGACTTAACAGTTAAATGGTTCGCGCGGTATGAACAAACTTGGCGGCTTCATCAGGTTAATGCGACCAGTCAACTGTGTCATGATGGGTTTCGCCGTGCTTGTAGGCGCAGTTCTTGCCAGCCCCCAATTTGGAGGCCTTAACTGGCTCAGCATCACGTTCGGTTTCCTGACAGGCTTCACTTTTTGCGCTGCAGCCATGGTTATCAACGACTATTATGACCGCGGTATTGACGCCATCAATGAGCCATCCCACCCCATTCCAAGCGGCTTGGTGAAAACCCGTGAAGCTTTGGCTTTTGTTGTTGTGCTTTCGGCTGTGGGTTTCTTTTTCGCTTTTAAGGTAAGCGTCCTGTGTTTTGCCGTGGCGGCGGCCTCTCTGGTTATAACTGCAACGTACCTTACGGTAGGCAAGCGAAGTGGATTACCCGGGAACTTTTTGGTCAGCGCCTGCGTTGCTATTCCCTTCCTTTACGGCAGCATAGTTGCTTTTGGTTTTGTTAAGTTGAACGTGGTGTTGTTCGCTTCTATGGCTTTTCTATCAAACACAGGCAGGGAAATCACTAAGGGAATCGTTGACGTTAAAGGCGACAGCGCGGAAGGGGTGAAAACTTTAGCGGTGCGCTATGGTGAAAAGAAAACTGCCATTGCAGCCACAGTTTTTTACATCACTGCAGTAGCTTTGACGCCTGTTACCTGGCTTTTAGGTTTGGTGTCAATCTGGTTTGTGCCGTTTGTTTTGGTGACTGATTTTGGACTTGCAGGTTCTTCGGTGCTTTTGCTTAAGGATTATTCGCGTGATAATTCTCGGCGAATAAAAAATATGGTTCTTTTGTGGTTCATTTTTGGTTTGTTAGCTTACATTTTTGGCACCTTCAAGTGAAAAACACGCTGTTATTTTGAACATATATACGTGCATGTTAGCAACAATTAAATCCCCATTATGTTGCATCATCATTCAAGAGGATGTTAACATGTCTGAAAATTTCGCTAAAAAATGGGAACCTAAAAAAGAAGAAGAATCATTCGGTAGCACAATACGCAACACAATTCAGCCGACACCACTACTAAAGCCAGCCTTAGACTTAGCTGTCAAAAAACTTGACTTGCAAATCGACAAGCTAGACCAGGCCAATGAACGCTTCACAGAGAAAGACAAGGCTCTATTCGCTAAAATAGTAAATGCTTACACTCAACATGATTCGGCGCACGCTAACATTTACGCTAATGAACTAGCTGAAATCCGTAAAATGTCAAAACTTATCATGAACGCAAGACTTGCACTAGACCAGGTATCGCTACGCATAAAGACAGTAACCGAGCTAGGAGACGTCATTTCCGCATTGGGACCATGCGTTGGAGTACTTCGCAGTGTCAGCACTGGATTGGGCGGTGTTTTGCCTGAAGCCGAAAATGAGCTGGGCGACATCGGCAACATGCTGAGCGGTTTAATGTTTGAAGCCGGAACAAGCAGTGGAATGTCACTGAACTTCAACTCTGTAAACGAGGATACTGAAAAAATCCTTGCCGAAGCAGCAATCGTCGCAGAACAAAGAGTTAGCTCAAACTTCCCTGATTTGCCTCCTGGAATGCCAGCCGGCGCAGCAAGCAACAAATCACAAACTTAAGGCAACTAAACACTTCTTCTTTTAGCCTCTTCTTTTTTTCTTTTGTTTATGTGTTTTTGATATTCTTTTCTTGTGGTTTGGTTTCTGCTTTTGGTGTTTTTACCTGAATTAACCTGGAGTTTTTGTAAGTAAGAGTTATATCGAAATAAGATAGCTAAGGATTTAATGAGCCATGACTAAGTCGCCTCTTTGCCCTTCTTGCTACGTAGAAATGAAACCTAAATGTAACAGTCAATAACAAGTAATTTATCACCAGTGCCCTAAGTGTGGGTCTCGAATTCTATTTACTCATTCAGGACATTAACCCCTCTATGTTGATTAAGTTATAAGAACAAGCTGTTCTAACAATTGGACTTATATGTTACTCTCAACGTTGTTTGTTCCTTGAGGGTTCAGCTGGTTGAATGGGAAGGACGAAACAGAGCTTGAGTACGCCCTGCGAGGCAAAGCGTGGAAGGTCTACTGGTTTCTTCTCAAAAAAGGCAGTCCCGTAGGAGTCCGTGAAGTTCAGCGTGCCCTGCATTTTAGCAGTCCCAGCATTGCTTTCCATCATCTTGAGCAGTTGCGTGAGTTAGGCTTAGTGCAAAAGCAGGAAATTGGCGGTCACTACTCGCTGGTTAGTGAAGTAAAGATTGGTGTGCTTCGCCATTTCGTTAAGCTTGGGAAACTGCTTTTTCCAAGATACTTCTTCTATGCGTTGTTCTCCACCGTATTCTATATCGCTTATTTGGCGGTTTTGTTCAACGGTTTCACCCGAGATAACCTATTCATACTCTCGTTTGGAGCAATCGTTTGCACAATATTCTGGTACGAGGCTTACCGCGTATGGGCAATGAGGCCGTTCTAAATGTTAGAACAACCTGTTCGCATGCTTAGCATAAAATAAAAAATCTAACTTACCCTTAGCATGGAGAAAAAAGTGTATGGTACAGAAAGAAGTTAGGAAAAAAACGAAAATTTACGGAGCTGTCGCAGTACTCTCAGCCATAATCTTAGTCAGCATGATTTACGTTTTCGCCGCAACTCCAGTCATATTTCCGCCAAATCAAACGCCCTCTGTGTCGGGAATGAAAACTTTCTCTTCCCTGCAAGAACTCAAAAACTACATAAATAATACTTCGCAAGGAAGCAACTCTTTTGCTGGAGGACCTTTAGACTCCCAGTTTTTCGGTGAACAAGCTCCGGTTCCGGAGCCAGCTTCAACTTCATCGACAACAGGCAATTCACAAAATGAGCCCTCTACCTATTGGCCTCAATCAAGTGAAAGTTTTTCAACCACTAATGTTCAAGTCGCGGGGGTTGATGAAGCAGACACAGTGAAAACAGATGGCCAATACATCTACACAGTATCCACAACCCAAAACACAGGCTACTATTTCGGCGGCTACAACCCAGAAACAAGCAACGCCGTTTACATCATAAATGCTGACCCGCAGAACCCGCAAGTCGTATCAAAGATACCTCTTGGCAACGACACTGAACCCGCAGGATTATTCCTGAGCCCAGATGGCACTAAGCTTGTAGTTTTAGCAAGCAAATATCAAACTTACGCTTACCCTCTCGTCCTTGGAGCTGTCCCTATGCCAAATTCAGGTTCTATTGGAATGCCAATGATACCAGCCTATCAAGCCGATGTCTACACCTACATTAACGTCTACGACGTATCCAACAAAGCCGATCCTGTGCTCACCAGAAACTTTACTGTCAGCGGAAGCTACTTCGATTCCAGAATGATAGGCAACTACGTTTACGCCGTCGTTAGCCAACCTGCAATGGATTATAATAACACTGTTACCCTTCCAGCAATCTACAACGGCGACAATGAATGTGACATTTCACCAACATCCGTTTATTACGCTGACATGGTACAACCAAGCTACTATACCTTCACAAGCTTCTTCGGCATCAACATCTCAAACGACACACAACAGCCATCCAACATGACTGTTATGATGGGAGGAGCCAGCACAATGTACGTTTCCCAAAACAACATGTACGTAACCTACCCAACATGGACCGACGGAGGGCAGTACACTTCGATTTACAGAGTCAGCATTAACGGAACCCAATTAACCTTTGAAGCACAAGGCAACGTGCCCGGCTACACTATAAACCAGTACTCAATGGACGAGTACAACGGCTATTTCAGAGTAGCAACCAACTGGTGGCAAAGTAACACAGAAATAAACAACGTTTATGTGTTAAACTCCAACTTGAGCATTGTAGGCAAACTTGAAGGTCTTGCACAAAACGAAAACCTCTATGCAGTGCGATTCATGGGCGATAGAGGTTACCTGGTAACGTTTCATCAGACTGACCCATTCTTCGTAATTGACCTAAGTAATCCAGAAGCACCCAAAGTTGCTGGCGAACTAACAATCCCTGGCTACTCAAGCTATCTTCAGCCTTATGATGCAAACCACGTTATCGGTTTAGGAGAAGAGACTAACATAAGTTCAGGGGTGGAGAGCAATACTCTCAAGCTCTCGCTCTTCGACGTAACAGACATCAATAACCCCACTGAAATAGCAACGTACAACGTTGAAGGCAACTATACAACTTCCACCGCGCTTAATGACCCGAAAGCTTTCCTCTTTGACCTGCAAAAGCAACTGCTAGTTATCCCTGTTTCAATAAACAACTATTACTATAACAATATCGTGGGCAACAATACGAACACTTCTCAGATAATTCCACCCTCAGCGCCAGTAGCCAATCCAGGCGTCATAATTAGTAGTAGCAACACGGAATATTGGCAAGGAGCATACATCTTCAACCTAAGCTTAAACGGCGGCTTTACTCTGGAGGGCACCGTTACACACTTAAACTCGACATTACTAGACAGCCAAGGATTCATGACTGACAGCTCAGCTTACTACAACAGCCAAAACGACTGGATAACAAGGTCACTATACATCGGCAACACGCTCTATACAATATCAAACTCAGAAGTGCAACTAACCAGCCTAACAAACATGACGCAAATAGGCGAAATCAACCTAACCTAAACTCTTTTCTTTTTTTTAAAAAAATGTATCCTATTTGTGCAGTTTTACATTCGATATCTAACTTTTACCTAAAGATATGCTATGCAGTACTGGATTTGGCGTAAACTTCAATCTCAACTTTTTGAGAGGTTTTTCCTAAAAAGTCAGACAGTGAGCCTTTCCATTTGGGGTTAGAGTTTGCGGTGAAGCCTACGGTTTGGGCTATGCCTCTCCAGAGGAGGGCTTTATCGTAGTCTTTGGCGTCTTGAGGCATAAATTCAAAAATTGATTGGCTTGCAACGATTACAAGTTTCTTTTTCATTCGGGAGATGGCGACGTTTATGCGGTTTAAGTTTAGCAAGAAATCACTTTCTGAGCGTACATAGTCGGGGTCGCTTACAGTTGAGGATATGATTATGAAGTCGCCTTCTCCGCCTTGGTACCGCTCGACCGTATCAACCCGTACATTTTCGTAACCGTCAAGCAGCAAATTCTTGACTACTCCTCGTTGAGCATTATGCGGAGTAACTATACCCACACCTTCCGACTTTACACCACTACGGACTAGGGCGTCAACAATCTTTGCCTCGACTAAATTTGATTGAAAACTCTCCGTCTCGTCATGGACAACTAGGACAAAAATATTCTCTGGCTCCAAAACAACTTTCAACCCCTCTGTTGAAGTAGCCACAGAAGATAGAGTTTGCGTTTGGTCAGAACGAAAATCAATTCCGTCTTTGTGGTATACCCATTCTCTTAGAAACTGTGCAACTACTTGGTGACATCGGTGGGTTTCGCTTAAGCGTTCAGTAGGAATATCAGCCTTATGCAGAGATTTAACATGGTCAATCCCCAAGTCTTCTTGACGTAGTAAACGAAGGAAATCCACAGCAGATAAGAATGAAGCCATCTCCTCAATGGTACGCCGATCCTCTTTTTCCCAATTATGCGATTGAATTGGCGGCAACTGCCGATGGTCTCCCGCAACCAGAATCTGAGCATTCTTGTTGACAAATGCGCCTGAAAGAATCAACTCAGGAAGCCGCATCATACTCGCCTCATCAACAACCAGTAAGTCAAAGAAGCCTTCGTCCCAAGAAGGCTCCTTGCCTCCAATCTTTTTCATAAGACCATACAAGCCAGGCGGCGTTACACATAAAACCAGAGGAAAAGCACCAGTTGAATCAGAAACTAGCTTATCTTGACTTGATAAAGCATCTTTTAATTCTGTAACTACCTTTTCGTCTTCGTTGTAGTTGACGTATGTTACGCCGTCAATGGCTTTAACTGAAGAAACAACATTATTTAAAACTCGATAAATTCTAAGATCTGCTAAGTCACTGCTGCCTTCTTTGCGGTAATTTCCCCAAGACTTAGCTAGCTTGTTAACAAATTCATAAATCGCCTTATGGGTAGGCGCAACCATCAACACACGGCACCTGCCGACTGCATTATGTGAGGCAATATGGGCAAGCACTGCTAATTGTAAAGTTTCAGTTTTACCTGTGCCCGGTGGACCTTGAAGCATAACAACCTGTTCCTTGCCAAAAACCCGGTCAATGAAACGGTTCTGTTCTGGTTTAGGTGGAAAGCTTGTGTGTTCAACCCAACCTAAGAAAGCCATGGCATGCTCCTTAGCTAACCCGCTGCGTTCTGAAGGTTTGTTTGTACCCGCCAAAAACCCTTCCAGCAAGCAATATAACTCGTTGTTGGCTGCGTAGTCAAGGCATTTAGCTGCCCGCTCCGAAATAATATCATCTGCTAATTCATCTAAAATATACTTGCGTCCCACTTCAAAGAGCTGCATGTGTTTACTATTTCTAGCTTTGTCTTTGTCAGTAGTTGGAAGATCATGCCAAGTACTATAACGCCTACTTTTGCCGCTGGGCCAACTGACCACTTTAATGGTTAGCTCCATTTTTCGCAAATCAACTTTTTCAACGATAACGCGAGCTGATTTTTCTACTTGTGAAGGTGACCTTTTCTTGGCTTCCTCAAACTGTTCCTGCTCATTTATTCTAATTTCAGTCGCAACCATCCAATCGCCAGAGCCTGAATCGTCAGACCCCTTGACTCTGCAAGCATTAACAATACACTCCGATTTTGGTAACCCAAGCCCCTCATAAATCAACTTGCCTCTAACCATAAAATCCCGATCCGTCTCCTCAGCGCTTAAACATTCAAAAATCACTGATCTGCCAGTGGCTACCCGTTGGCATGGAAGCAAAGCGTAATGCTGATATAATTCTTGGCGCTTGGCAAAATACTCCAAATCCAAAAACTCCCTGCAACTTCTCTCCAGCGTTGCATGTCCCAATGTGAACTCGGGGATTTTTGGAATATCTATTGGTTTTTTGCCTAAGCGTCGATTGCGTATAGTCAGCGACCGCTCTATATGTTCAAGAGCCAAGCAAAGCCTTGCACCAAGCAGGGTTAAATCCTCGTCGCTGATTCTTCGCGTCTTATGCGGGTAATCGCACCACATACGTTTCTCTATCATAAATTTTTCAAGAAAGCCTTTTCCTTGGCTACTGTCAAGCCGACCTTTGGCAGCCCATAAATATTCAATTGGAATTTGGTTTCCAAAACGGGCGCGCGCAGGATAATAGCCTTCTTTGTGTCTTACATCTTCACGTCCAAGTATAAATGAAATGGAACCTGTTGGAGTTCGTGTGTAAGGCAGTTCAAAGTTAAAGAAGCCATCACGAAAAACTGAACGTAGATCTAAAAGTGATCCATCTTTGCGTTTAACTACCCATTGGTTAGCATCGAAAAAGCCACATTGCTTAAGAACAGGTAAAAGCCCTGTGCTGTGATACCCCGCAGCTTTTCTTGATACAATTTCGTCTTGTAAAATGGAAAACATAGGTTGATCGATTGCTTGCCTAAGACCCAAAAGGTCTTGCACTGCATGGGCGGTCATTAAAGAAGGTTGACGCCGTACTGCATCCATAAGTAGATCTCGCTCGCGTCGAGTATAGAAGTAAAGGTGAATCGGAGCCTCATCTGGACTCCCAACCTCTGCGGCTATATCAATGATAGCCTTAGCAACGTCTGCAAAAAATGCCTCTAGCATGTTTTTTTCCTCATCGAAGCATTTTTGTCGTTGATCTGGAAGACTATTGATAATTTTTGATATGCTTATTGATTGTCCTCGGTTCCGTGTGCAGCTTACTCTAGCGCTAATCATCGAAAGAATATCTAGCATGTAATCCCATTCAATATGGAAGTACACCCGAATCATGCCATCAGGTTTAAACGAAAGCGCCGTATCTGCCCCAAGCTGGGGACTATCTTCAGGCAAATTTCCATAACCAGTGCCTGTGAGCCATGGCATCGCTCTAACCTTATTTACATATGGACTGGTGGGTCGTATCTCGTATAGCATGAATTGAGCCCTTTGAATTATTTTATCAAGCTTGGCACCTATTACAGGATCAGCAGACAACAACTGGACTTTTTGCGGGTCTAAGGCTGGAATCTCCTTAAAGTTGTAGGGACGCTGATCATCTGAATCAGGCACCACCTTTAACCTAGCAAGGTCTTCCAGCCGTAAAATCCCATAACATTTTAGTGCCTTCTGCTCCCCCCGAGTCAAATTAAGCAGTGTAACACTCTCTTTTTCTATTGCACGAACAACACAGCATTCGTTAAAGCCGCAGTTATCACATCGCCAAGAGAGCTGATACGCCACTTCTGAGAGGGCGATTTGGTGGATTCGGTAAAGTTCGCCGTTTCCGCAGAGAAGTCTTTGAACATCTTGGATTAGCGGCTCAAGTCTAAAGGGCGGAAGACTTTCAGCGTCAAGCTTCTCTAAATCCGATTCTTTGTTAATCACACATCCTTCAAAATCAGCATTAGACGAGAAGTCACCTAAGCCTTTGGTAAGCAAAAGCACATAAATTGCAACTTGTATACGGTGAGCCGTCTGCTCCTTCCAAGAAGATTTTATTTCAAAAATGCGGACTTTAACTTTACCATTCTTGCTTGGCCATATACCAATTAGGTCAGCTATGCCTTTTATGTCCCACACGCCAATATGCCCCTTCATAGGGGCTTGATAAATCAAAACAGGCTTGTACGCGGTCTCCGTTTTAGCAGAAAGTGAGCATTCAAGAAGGCCCATTATGGTTTGAAGAGTTTTTTTCCAAGCGCTCTCCCAATCGTCTGTCTTCGGGTTAAAATCGCTTAAGTCACGGTAGTCAGCAGCTTTTGCTTTTAATTCCTGCACTTTCTTCTCTTCTATCTTTTTACCTGCACCATACAGCAAGGGACTTAATGGTTTGAAAGCCTCAGGCCATTTGTGGCAACTCTCCTCGTCACCTTCAAATCGAAGTTTAAAGTAACGGGGGCAACAATCAAAACGGATAAACTCGGCTAGCCCCGACGCATCAAGCGAAGGCAAACCTACTATAGGCTTAGGACTTGACTTGCTTGCTTTCTCTTCCAATACCCCGATCGCTCCTAACTTCAATGAATAAGCAGGCTTGTTGCTTAAATGCTGTACTTACGTTTAAAGGCTTATCTAAACTGCCTTTTTTTAAATTTTGTTTTTTGTGTTTTGGCTTGTTTTTTTGTTTTGGGGTTTGTTTTGTTTGCAGGTTGCGTCTCTACGCGTTTGCTTGCGTTTTTCTGCGTGTTCCTGCGTCTTTCTGCGTTTATCTGCGTTCGTTTGCGTTTCTAAAGAAGACGACGATTCGGTACTTTACTTCATAAAATCACGTTATTGTTTGGTTTAAGCAAAATGGGTGATGTCACCCGCGCACAATTCCCTTTTTCATTTTTGGAGGCCTTCCAGCATGGTTAACGCTGCTAGGGTTAAGCGTAAACTGCCTTCCTTGCTTGTTGACAACTGTAGCAACATCAAAAATAAGAAGGGCTGGAATGCCTTTATGAGGTCACGTTATCGCCTTGAGCAGTTTAAGAAAAGAAACCCTGAGAAGTGCAATTTTTTAATTAATCGTTTGGTTGTTGATTTAAACGAGCTTGAACTTGAGCTCTAACTTTTATATGGAGTAATCATTTAGATAAGGATAGATTAAAAATGAAGTCTTCAACTAAAAAAATCGTAGTTATCGGCATTATTGTACTTTTTATAGCTTCAACAGTAGTGGGCGCGCTCGCTGGAATCCTATAATTTCTTGTGTTTTTTCCGAGAATTTCAAGGAATTTGTATTATAATACATCGGGTTTTATATGCTGACTTGTAAGGAATAAAGTCATAGCTGATTTAACGGAACTGGAAAAGGCAGTTTCAAACGGCAGCTAATCGGACACTAACAAAAAGTGGCTTCTATAGTGGGTATTTTGCATTAAGTTTACCTCTTCATTTTCCATGCTTACCATGCTTTTTACTGAGTACATTCTAAGCCTAAGTTTCAAGAGGCAGCTAGCCTAAAACGTTAATGCAACTTCCCGTCTTTTCACGTTTCCCGTTTAGGACGTTTCAAGAGGTAGCTAGCGCGTGCGCTAAACAAAAAGAAAACCTGCAAGCCTGAACTTACACTTCAATGTACATCAAAACTTTTCCCGGCAAGTTTACCTACTGTACAGCGCCATTAATTCGCCCTTAGCTAGAATGTGGCCTTGCATGGCTTTTTCGACATCTTTCTTTTTTGAGCCGACCCTTAAACTAAGCTCCGTATCCAAAGCGTAAACCTTAAAGAAATATCTATGCGTACCTGAAGGTGGACAAGGACCAAAATACCCCATTTGCCTTGCGCCGTTCATCCCTTCTGTTCCTGGCACCGTGTTTTCACCTATCTTACTATCTGAAGGAGGAATGTTCCAGACAACCCAGTGATCAAACGTGCCGCTTGGCGCATCAGGGTCATCTACTATTAGAACAAGCGTTTTCGCTTCTTTAGGTGTACCTTCGATTGTTAGTGGCGGATTGATGTCTTGTCCGTCGCAAGTGTATTTTTTAGGAATAAGCTTGCCCGATTCAAATGCTGGGCTTTTTATAGATAAATCTTTCATAAAATGTCACCAAAAAAACAAATGTTACCTCTGTTAGATAAAAGTTGCTGCCTCACAGAAAATTTTAGGGTTTTTGCTCTTTCCACTTCTCCAAAATTAACTTGCCATCATTAAGGCTAAAACTAACTTTGACAGGCATTGAACTATTACACTTTAATGGAAACATGCTGTCATCTACCAAGCGAACAGGCAGATAGAGCAGGTATCTATCGTCTTTTCGCCTAAATATCGTTCCCTTCCCCTCATTACCCACAACGATCACGCAGCCAAGTTAACGTTGTCTCGCTATAAGCATTTAAATTTGACTGTTCTTAGCGAAAATGTAGGCAATTTTGAGCCGCTTAAGCCAATTTCTTTTAAACCTCAGCTTTTCTCAAGAGCTCCCGTGCACTGTCAATATTTATCCGATAGAAAACTGCGGTAATGATTAAAGAAATGACTCCGCTGATGAAAACGGAAATGGCAAGGTAAAATGAACTAGCTGTTAAACCAGGAATAAGCGATGGAGCGAGCGAAGCTATCACATACGGTACAAGGGGCGCCAATACCGCGGCTCCAGCAATGGCGCAGGCAAAGAAACTTACCAATGTCCATTCTTGACGCACCATTCTTGCTCTACGGGTTTGTGAGAAGTCAGCTCCTTTGAAGCCGATGGAAAGTGAAATCGAGCTTACAACCAAAATTACGAAAAAAGCTTCAATGAAAGCTACAATCGTCGCTCGTAGAGAAGGATGGTAAAATACAATTCCAACAATTCCAGCCGCCAGTAAAATAATGGTTGAAAAGAGTGTTACAAAGAAATATTTGCTTTTAACCAGGTTCTTGGGTGAAATTGGTGAAGCGTAAATTCTCCATACCGCTTGTCCTTCTTCACCTATCAAAATCTCTCCTAACAGCATAGCCATAGCTGCAGCAGGCACCAGAAAAATCGTTCCTACCAAAGTTAGGCTAGTTTGGGCTGTTGTGCCTCCGCTTATTATACCCTGCGATTCCAAGAGAGGCAAAATAATTATAATTATCGGCAAGATAAAAACAGGAATCAACTCCCGACGTCTAGTGAACGCTTTTAAATCCTTTCGGATTATGGCTGCTTCAACAGTAGAAAAACCTATTTTACCTAAAATGCCAGTTTTCGGCGTGTAGATGCCGCTTTTTTGAACCGTTATTGCCGGAGGCTCGTAAAGCCCAAACTGCGTGTTCAACCATACAGCAAGGTAATACAAGCCTGCAATGAATAATGCTGACAAGCCTACGAATAGGATGCCTTCCAAAAACAACCCTTTGACAATGTAGGAGATGGTTAGGGCTAGCCACACGAAAGGCACGTACCAAAGAGCGCTCTGAGCATGCGTCAGGTTCTGAAGAAATGAGGTAAATCCTGAAGTTACATAGAAATACAAGATGTAAAAAATGATGAAGAACAATATTGAACCGAGGAATCTCACCCATACAGCTGCTCTGCCGCTTGACTTGTAAACTGCACCAATAAAGCGCACTTGTAGAATTCTTAGGCTTTCTGTTGTGGCACTTGCCATGAAAGCCGCTGCAAACAAAGCCAACATAGTTAGCAGTGCCTGAAGAATTAAACCGTTAGGAATTGAAAAGGTGACTACTCCAGCTGCTACGCCAAGTACAACTGCAAGCGGGAAACCTAGTAAGTTAGCAAAGATGGAAGCAAAAGTGTGCTCTTCCCATGTTACTGGCAGCCAATACATAACCTGAGTTGATGCCTTGACGCCGCTGAGCTGGATTTGCTGCAGCAAGGTGAATACTAAACTGAAAACTAAAATAATCGTTGGCAATATAACGAAAACGCTGAGTGTTCCATCTCTTAATGAAGGCAGGTTAGGAACTGCCCCATTTGAATAAACGAGGGATACAACGTAGTTAGCCACTAAACCTGTCAATACACCGATGATTATAGCCGTCCAGTAGGGCCAGTAAGCGAGGAAGCTGTTTTCTCTATATCTTGTGGCTTTTATTCCTCTGATTAGCCTGCCAGATTTGCGTTCGACTCGCACAAGGAAGAGGACGTTCTTCCAGTTCATTTCATGAGTTCCTCAACGACAGCTCTTAAATCTTCAGTTCCAGTTAACCTCAAGAAAATATCTTCCAGTCCTGAGCTTGGCAGGCGGGCTCTTTGTCTTAACTCTTCCATGTTGCCGAGAGCTAATAATTGTCCTTGGTACATGATGCCTATTCGGTCGCATAACGCCTGGGCAATCTCAAGAACATGCGTTGACATTATGGTGGTTACGCCTTGCGTTTTAAGCTCGTACAGGAACTCTTTAACTATTCTAGCAGAACGCGGGTCTAAAGCGTTAAGCGGCTCGTCAAGAATTAAGAGTTTAGGCTTGTGCAAAAAGGCTGAGATTAAACTGATTTTCTTTTTCATGCCATCCGAGTAACTGTTTATCATGTCGCCTTCGCGTCCTTCAAGCTGGAGGGCTTTAAGGTACTCGGTTATCCGCTGTTTTTTCTCAGCCGTGGATACACCGTAGATATCTGCTATGAAATCAAGATACTCGATTCCAGTTAAAAACTCGTAAATGTTCGGTGATTCTGGAACGTAACCGACCAACCGTTTAACTTCCACCGGCTGCTTTTGAACATCTAATCCTAAAACGTTAACCGATCCAGCGGTAGGTTGGACTAAACCCAATAGCATTTTGAGGGTGGTTGATTTTCCTGAACCGTTAGGTCCCAGAAGACCGAAGATTTCACCCGTACTTATGGTTAAATTAAGTTTGTTCACCGCCACTATTTCATTGTAGCGTTTTGTTACGTCTTTAAGTTCAACCGCGAATTGACTGTACACGCTCAACGATGCCACCAACTGCAAAAGAGAAAAGCCTCTGTATTTAAGGCTAATGCGTATTTTCTACAATTGAAGTTTCAAATTAATTTAAGGAAGAAAAAAGCGAAAGAATAAAAATCTTTACTTCCCCGTCCAAGATTTTCACTTAAAGTTAAGTTCAAAGCTTATAGGAACAGCTTCGCCCCACGACTGTCTGATTGGGCAAATCTTCTGCGCCATCTGATAAACAGTATTAGCTTTTTTGCGTTCACGCTCATTGTCGGATTCCAAGCCAACGTTCATGTTAAAGTGCACGTCTGTAAAGATCAACTTCTCCATGCCTTCGATGTTCATTTTAACAATTGCTTTTGTTTCCAAGTTTTTGAGCCCTAACTGGCTATTTTTAGCAATTAACAAAAACAGCGTGTTGATGCATGAGGCTAAGGCAGCGGCGAAAATGTCTTCGGGTACGCAGTAGCCTTCTTTTCCGCCAAACATCGGTGGTGGACTAACCGTAACTAATTGCTTGCCTTTAACTGAGAGTGTGCATTCTGTTCCGCCTTTCCAAGTTGCTGTTCCCTCAAAATTCATTTCGGGCATAAAATCATCATTTAATCTTATGCATAAGTAGAAGTTTAAGGTTATGGAACATCTGTTAGTGCAGGTTTTCTGGTCAATTTTCTGTGCCATCGCCTGAAGTGATGCAAAACATGTGCTAGAAAAACGTGCTCTTGCCTGTATACTCGGCAGAGTATGTTCTGGCTAGATATTAAAGGCTGTTTCGCTTCGGCTAATATCCTCTTCGGCGACTATTTAATGTAAATTGGCCAACCGAAAGCAACAGTATACCAATGGTGACCTGAGTTAAAGTTCACTGAGTAATTAAATAGCTGAAAAAGATTGGCTCTGGAACGTGAATTATCCCTCTCTAAGTTGATAGTTGCATAAATATTTAATCAAAAGTCCACTTAAATTGACTTAGCACACTAGGCTTAGTCCAGGTTTGTTGACAAAGAACCCCAAGCTTGCTTTTTCAGTTGTACGAGGAAATAGGGGTACTCTTTTTGTTTGGTCGTTTAGGTAGCAAAAAGAGGCAGGTAGGTGAGCGAGTTTTTAGCTTTCGGAAATAGGTCTAAAAAGTCAATAGGGCAATATTGCCTTGAAAGTTACAGCAAAAAAGCTAGTCACACTCTAACGGTTTTTACCCAAAGACCATGAACTTCAGCTTTAACTAATCATATATTAACACGATTTCCCCTGGGGCAAACCAAATAGCACTATAAAACTTAAAGACACGCGAACCGAAAAGCCGCCATAATCCCAGAAAACCCATTTTTCTGAAACGTTGCCTGCTAAAAACCGCTAGGGAAGCAATGTTTCTTCTTTGCACAGAAGCGAAAACCGCGCTTGCGCCATCAGCCTTTAAGCGCGTGGTTCCAGCATTCACAAGCGCGCTGGCAACGCCTTTTCGACGAAACTGCGGGTGAACGGCAAGCCAAAGTATGCAGCCGAATTTGTCGATGCCTACGTTGAACTCGATAAGTTTAGCAAATCCAACCACTGTTCCCTTCGCCTCGCTTACAAGCACTTGCCCGTCTTCTGAAAGTAAGCTGTGGACTGCAAAGAACCCCATGAACCTTGAAAAAGACAAAACCGCAATTTCCCGAAGCCTGCCGGCATCAGTCGGCAACATCTGCCTTACCGCAAATTCAGCCGCCATAACATCACGTCCTACAGATAAAAAAAACTAAAATCAACGTAAAATCTTTTACTTAAACTGGCGTCAGGGGTGGGGTTCCAGGTTTCGGTTCCTGCGGCACGTCAGGTTTTTTGCGGGAAAAGATAAGGCTTGTAGACCTTACGATTTGGGGTACCCCTGCTAAGTCTTCAAATATGAGCAATCCACGCGCGAGTAAAGCGAAAGTGGCGATTACCGGGATCAGCGCTGGATGAGCAGGAACGTCAAGTACCAGCCCGAAAATACCGATAATTCCGAATTCTTGCACGCCAATTCCAGCGGGAGTTATGGGAACAAACGCTAAAGCAGTCACCAACGGATGAATCAGGAAGTAAGCTATCCATGGGATTTGTGTAATTCCCAGTGCGTACCCTAAAAAGTACCATTCAAACCCTTTAATAATCCAGCAAGCGACGGTTAAAACAATTATTTCTGGGATTGCTCTACCAGTACTGTGAGCGCTTTCTTTGTATTCCTCAAGTTTTCCCATTAAGCCGCCTGTAAATCTTTTCAGAAATCTGGAATTTGCAATTCGGTCAAATAAAGAGATAGCTCGTTTGGACCATGTAAAAGCCGCCAACACTATTGCTCCAACCATCATTAAAGTGACACCGAGCACTGCGATTAGTAGACCTACGTTTATTCCAGCAATTTGGGTAGGGAATAATTGATTCCATATGCTTGTTGGCACAAATTTCACTAGGTAAATTATCGCGCCGATTCCGCCGATTACTTTAATCAGAAATTCAAATGTTTGAATGCCGAGAACACTTGAGAGACTTTTTGATGTTGGAACTTTTTGGTCAAGCAAATAAACTGGTGTAAGAATGTAACCTGAACGTCCAGGTGTGACGTCGCTCGTCAACATGCCACCATACTGGGCGAGCAATGTTTTACCAAACGACGTTTTTACACCGTTTTTACTTAGGACTCTTCTCAGCCTCACTGTGAAAAGCAGGTTTATTCCAAAATACATCAAAAAAGCCAGAAGCAAATACTCGACCTTGATGGTAAGAAATGTGTTATAAATGTAATCAACGCCCTTTAGAATTGTGGGCTCGCTAGGCTTGAAGCTGGCAGGAACAGTTGTACCTACATACCAGAGTAAGGCTGCTAAAATCGCTATCATGAAGATCACTTCGAGAGCGATCCTCAGTATTCCTCTTGAACGCGCCGATTTTTGCTTTGGGGGTGATTCTTTGGTTGTCAATGTGTCTTGAACATCCGTTTTTACAGTTAAATCTCTTGCGGAAAAAAACGAATTTAAAATGTGAACTATAGTAGACGCAATCGCATTTTTAGTTTATGGTCTTACGCATTCAGCTTTAGGCTTATACGGACGCTTAGTTGTTCTCCTGCGCTTATGATATTCACATTCGTTAATCCGAGTAAGTATCCAGCCTAGATCTTGGTATACGCATCCACATGGCAACTTTAGGGTTTTTTGCTCCTCAGTTTTCACAATGCTTTTTTTAGCTTTCGTCATTGTTTCATTCATTCTTTCTTAATGGATGCTAATTAGCGTAATTAACTTAATCCGTCTTTTTAAAAGTAATCATTTATTCTGGGCAACAAGCACATGAATTAAGACTGAATGGACGAAAATCGAATTGCTTCTCGTAAAGCTGTGATTTAAGCAAAAATAAGCTATTGGCAAGAAAAAAATAAGAAAAAAATGTTGGGTGAGGTTTACTGTGCTGAGTTTACGTTTGCTGCTGCTGTAGCTATGTCACATATGTCGATTTTGAAGTTGAAGTTATAGTCCATACGTTGGTCATAGTTGCCCCAGCCTGGCATCGAGCCATATGCTTTTACAACGCTGTTTAAATCCGCTGTTGTTACGATAGTTGAGCTACCACTGTTTATCATGAATGGATTAAACATTCGGGAGGTAGTCATTTGCGCGTAGACTGTTCCAGTCAGCGAATCTATACCGTTTATAGCAAGAGTGAAGTTGCTCCAACCAGATGCTAGTTGTAGTCATCGTGTTGGTGTCCATTGCGGTTCTGTTATCAAGAAAAATGATGAAGAAAACGGCTTCGGTTTCCAGTTAGCGAAATTGGCTGGAGAACCAGATTATCGAGCTATTTACTTTAGCGTTTTGCTCTAGTGCTTCCATCGTTTATCCTTTATTACTTTACCATTTCGGAGACTTCCAGGCGCACTGACTGACGCTAATTTAATCGCTTTCTTCAAGTAAACCTTAGCTCCACAGTATGCCTGCCTTTTGGTTTGCAGCTGCCAGCATCAGGTTGTCAGGCGCGGTGTATTCTTCTATAAGGTGATCTTTAACTTATACCATGATAGAAACTAAAAAGCAAATTAGCAAAAGGCAAAAGCGAAAAACTTAAGTGCAGAGAACATGTGGTATTGTTTAAGAATCAAAAACTAGGATGTTGAATCAATTGGCTGTTGAAGGTTTTTTCGAAAACAAAAAGACACCAGTAGAAGCAAAAGTCGGCGACTTAACCCCACAATCAAAAGCGGTTAACGTTACGGCCAAAGTAGTATCCAAAACAGAAATCCGCGAAATCCCAATGGGCAGAGATGGATCCCCACATAAAGTAAGCGACGCACTGGTCGGCGACGAAACAGGCGTAGTATACGTGACACTCTGGGATGACAACATTGAAAAAGTCAACGAAGGCGACACGATCCGCGTAGAAAACGGTTACGTAACCCTATTCAAAGGCAACATTCGCCTAAACATCGGCAAATACGGCAAACTAGAACCAGCAAAAGAACCCCTAACCGTAGAAGTAAACACTGAAAACAACGTATCCAGCAAAGCATACGAGCAAGAAAGACGACCATACAGAGGCGGCAGAGGCGGCGGTAGAGGGTACGGAGGCGGTTACGGCGGCGGAGACAGACGTGGCGGTGGCGGCGGTTACGGCGGCGGCAGAGACCGAAGAGGCTCTGGCGGAAGCGGCGGCGGTTACAGACCAAGATACTAAAGCGTCAAGTCTTAAAAAATAACCTAATCCCTTTTTGTCTTTTTATAATTCTTAATTAGCATTTATTTCGTTCTTGGCTTTTGTCTTAGGGTATTTGTGTGCGCACAAGCCTACCCCCGGGTCTACTAGATGATCCTAATATGCTTCAAATATGATTCAACATAGTTCTGCATGGAACCAACGACGGCGCTTTTCATTGCTTTTCAACATAGAAAAGTCTGTTTTTTGATGTAAAGGAAGAAGCAGTAAAAAAGAAAAAACAAGAGCTAAATATACACCTTAATTACAAATAATTTTTTTTGTAAAACGGTAAATTCCGTATTGGCTATCCCTGAATTAAGTTGGTTGTCTAACCTTTTTGGTGTTCGCTTTCTCCAACCGCTGAAGAACATGCTTGCTTGAAGGAACATAGGCATGGATTTAGGCAAAGTATATAATGGCAAATAGACATCTCACCGTTTGCTATGGGTGCAAAGAACCAAAATGCAGCCGCCTAAACTAAAATTTTCTTGGAAGTCAGTGCTTTTTCCACTGCTAGGTTTAGTTGGATTTTTCTTGTACATTTATGTGTTCCAAGTAAACATTTTAGGCATATTTGCCACTGCGAAAACCGCCAATCCACTTATTTATTCTATAGCTATATTGTTCGGTTTATTTCAAGTGTTATTCTTTACAGTTTCTTGGCGTGTGTTGACCAATCACCTTTCCATCAAAATGAGTATAGTTCGAGCTTACCTCTATGTTTGGTACGGCATGTACGTTGACACCATTGTTCCAGCGCAATCCATTAGCGGAGAAGTAACCCGAACATATCTGCTTACAAGAGACGGATGCGGCTCATTCGGAAAAGTAGTAGCGTCACTCTATGCTCATAGGCTTCTTGGCACCGCAATAAACGCTTTTGCACTAATCGCAGGATTAGTGTTACTTACCTTTGGAGGCAACGTTAACCCCTTGGTCTTCAACCTGATTATATTAGTTGCGACAGCAATAATAGCAATACTTGTTTTAATGACTGTTTTGTCTTTCAAGCAGCAATGGACCTTAAAAGTAATCAATTGGATAACAAAGTTTGCGCAAAAAATCAGTATGGGAAAAATGAAACTGGGAAAATTGAAAGAAGAAGCTGTCGAAATTACGGCGCACTTTCACGATTCAATGAAAGAGTTCAGGCATAACCCAAGGACTATAGCTTATTCACTGTTTTATTTGCTTATATCTTGGTTTTTTAGTTTAAGCATACCGTACCTTGTCTTTGTATCGCTTGGGTATCCAGTTTCATGGAGCATAATTCTCGTCACTTCAGCCATATTCTTAGCTGTCAAATCGATTCCCGTAGGTATACCGTTTGAAGTTGGGCTTCCAGAGGCAGTAATGACTACCCTTTTCATTTCAATGGGTGTCCCTGGAGCAATGGCCGCTACAGCCACTATACTTTCAAGAATCATAACATTGTGGTTATTCTTCATCATAGGCTTTGGAGCACAGCAATGGCTCGAACTAAAACCAGTAATATCCACGGCAGCAAACACAGAAAAAATTAAAATCGACCCTCTACCGTAATTATTCTTAAGATAATAAAATGGAAATAAAAATTGAAACCGCTTCCATCAGGCTACTCGATAAGCTCTGTGAAATTGAGGAGCAATGCTTTGACCAAGAAGCCTTTACAAAACGACAAATAGCCTACTTGCTTACAGATTACAATACAATCGCGTTAGTAGCCAAAGCAAACAGCGACATAGCAGGATTCATAATAACACAAGTAGAAATAGAAAACAATACACTCTACGGGCATATAATAACAATAAACGTGGCACCAACCTACCGACGAAAAGGCATCGCAAGCAAAATGCTAAAAGAAACAGAGGAGATTCTCAAGCAAAAGGGTATAACCGAATGCCACTTAGAAGTCCGCGAAGACAACAAAGCCGCATTAAAACTCTACCAAAACAGCGGGTACCAAAAAATCGGTAGACTAGAAAAATACTACGGCAAAAAACACGGTTTATACCTCAAAAAAAATCTATAAAAAAAGTGTTACCCCTTAAATCAAGCGCCTAATCCATTTGAGAACAAACGTTTAAAAACTATGGTGCATTTTAAATGGAGCGGTGGGGAGAGATGGGAGCTTCGCGAGGAAGAAAATCAAAAGAGCAAACACTTGTCCGAACCATCGTTGTTTTAATTCGCAACACTACTTGGCGATGCGGGAAGCTTGAAAAATCCATTGTCCAACACCTTTACAAACGCCATCAAAATTTCGGTAAAGCAGAAGTTTCAGTTAAAGACATAATGGTCAACCTAAACATTACTGGCGAGAAAAAAGATGAGTGCTTAGATGCGCTGCGAAGACTTGAAAAAAGAAACATAGTGAAAATTACACCACTTTAATTCAAACCACATTTTTTATTTATCTGACTATTTGCGCTTTCATGTTATTTTGTGTCTATCATCCTTAAAATGCTTCTGAATGGTTCTGTTGAGTTTCTTACCCTGTGCATGAAAAGATGCATAGCTCTTTTGCGGATCCATTCAACCGTA
>Ga0208456_1000062_pt1 | contig 105185 bp, 100 predicted proteins | sample June2015DPH_4_10_2_FD_184691 | JGI IMG/M metagenome (GOLD analysis project Ga0208456, IMG submission 184691) | Peatland microbial communities from SPRUCE experiment site at the Marcell Experimental Forest, Minnesota, USA - June2015DPH_4_100... | ecosystem: Environmental > Terrestrial > Soil >... | reverse complement strand
AGCATCAGACAAATACAGGCGAAAATATTGAGGGATCTGGCAAGAAACCTGAAATCGAGTGAAATTCGGTCGTCCGTGTGAAGGGGCGGTTCGGGTCATCACGGCAGCATTGAAGTCATGAGCCATTGACGCCACATCATCTGAAGCCATAAGTAGCTAAACCATGGCTGAGCGTAACGCAGTGGTAGGGATCTTCGACTCTCACATCAAGGCGGAAACGAGCATCAAAGAACTCCAGAGGGCGGGGTTCGAGATCGACTGTCCTCTCAAAGGGTGCCTTCTTTATCGTCTTTGCAGGATAGCAAGCTGCTTTTTGTGTGAATGCAGCGGCCGGAAAATGCCAGGGGATCCTCGCGCGGCGAAAAGCACGAGGGGTGATCCTGTATGGAAACCGCCTGTCTTTAGGCGGTGTCGCCCTCGAGCTCTGCAATAACCTGAGCGCCTAACAAAACAATCAGCGCTATGGCCTCGGCAGTGAGGAGGGCCACCACCGGGGTGGCGAAGGAACCATAAATCAGGTTGACCATCGACAGGGTCGAGTAATACCAGATAAGACTACGGCGGGTGATCTCCCATAAAATCGTCGCGGTTATCCCTCCGATCAGCGCGTGAAGAAATCTGACACGGACTGCGGGCATGAACAGATAAAGGGAAGTGAGCATAAGCACCTCACCCACTACCCCCACTATATACAGCACGACCCTGAAAGTAAATTCGAGGCTCAAGTTCCATCCAAAGAGCATCAACTGCCGGTTTTCGAGTATTTCCACTGCTGCCGCAATAAATGAAACCAGCACTATAGCCAGACCGATTGAAAGGACATACACATAAGGAATGACAGCGGAAACGAGAAAGCTGCGGGGCTGAGCTCTGCCGCGATGACCAAAGATCACCGACAGGGCGCTTTGAAGCACCCCGAAGGCCATGGAGCTGAAAAACAGCATGGCCAGGACTCCAATGACACCGACCGTGTGGCGGTGCCCGAGAAATACCCGCACCTGCTGGTTCAAAATTGCGGCGTACCCCGGCATCACCATTCCTGTATAGGTCGATAGGGTCTGAAACAACGAGTCCTCTCTTATAAAATGTGACAGTCCGATAACCGCGAGGATCGACATGGGCACGATGGATAGCAGGGTGTAGTAGGCAATGGCGCCGGATAACAGCAGGCCCTGATTGCGCATGAAACCGCGCGCTACCCTCAGCAGGAAGCTGAAAAGCCGGGCCGGTAGCCTTTTCACATTCTTCCTTCGTTTATGGGATAAGACGCCGCACCCCCACAATAAAGTTATTTACTCCCTCCATTTCCAGTTGCGAATCTCAGGCATATCCTCACCGTATTTGTGTATGTAGGTCTTGTGCTCGATGAGCTTGTCCTGCACCATCTGCTTCAGGTAGGCCCCCCTGGAGCCTAACTGTGGTAGCCGGTCCCACGTCCTGCACCCCCCCCGGTGAAATTGTGCTCCTGTTTGACGTGGACAACACTCTGCTCGACAACGACCGCGTGCACGAGCCACCTTGAGTGCGGGTTCGATTATTCCCCACGAGCGCCGAACTTAGACGGTTACCTTCCCACGTGGATCTTGGAGAGGGAACTGAGAAGTCCAAAAACGCTCAGGAGCCACAAGACAACGGCAATGACCACAACGGCGTTCAGGATCGACTTGATGGACCCCGCCATTGGTATGAAACGGTTGATGAGCCCGAGAAGGACACCGACCACGATCAAGACCATCAATACTTGAACTAAAGGCATGACTAATTGACCTCCCTCCCTTGTTTTCAAAAAGCAGGCCCCAAAACTTGGGGAAAATCCTATGGCGCCCGATGTGAGCACCGCAAGGTAGGCTGCCCCTCGGTGCTCAGCAGGCCGGCAATCCACCAGGCAAGCCCAATCCATACACCGCCGAGAGCAAATCAGAGCAGGCTGCCAATCGCCCGCATCGTTTGTTTTCCTTTTTCAGCTTCCTGCGCCCGGCGGCCGCATGCGCCAGCGACACAACATGGAAATGTCTACCTGCGGCCGCCTTCGCTCAATCCGTGATAAGGACAAAAATCGTCTACTTCACGATCAGGTTGTTCCTTACGGACCTGACTCCTTTGACGCTCCTTGTGATTTCACGCGCTTTCTCGACGGCATTCTGAGAATTGACGAAGCCGCTCAACTGGACCGTGCCCTTGTAAGTCTCGACACTGATCTTGAATGACTTGAGAAAATCATCTTCCGCAAGCAGGGCTTTTACCTTGGTCGTGATAGTCGAATCGTCCACGTATTCTCCCGTGCTTTCGTGTGTGCGTGTCGATCCACAGGCCGCAAAGGTGGCGACAAGCATAAGAAGGACCAGGTAGCCGATAATTACATTCCTTTTTTTCATAACGATTACTCCTCTTTAGTATATTTGACTTAAACGGTCGATTACGACATCTTTTCTGCTAAAGATGTCGCACCACTCGCAAGCTTCTCCAGGACCCGCTGACCACCTCCTTTCCACATGCTTCTCCGGCGAAGGCCCAAATCGTTACAGCACTCTTCGTCCCTGAATAAGCCGGACCACTACAACAATGATGGCGATAACCAGCAGGACATGAATAACTCCACCCATCGTATGGCCGCTCACCAATCCGAGAAGCCACAAAATTAAGAGAATCAAACATATGGTCCAAAGCATGCGCCCCCCTTTTCGGGAATAAGCTGCAGACCTGATAGTCCACCGCTTCCTCTGTACGGTAACTCTGTCTCACCCCCTTCATGAATGACGTAGTTGGGTCTTTCCCGTCATACCCAAATAACGCACATCCTAAATTGTGGTTCGATCCATTCTCTGGCTCTGAAGATATCGCGCCAAGCCCTTCACGTAAGGATCGTACTCCTGAATGGGACTCAGGTTCTGCCTTTCTGCCCTTGAGAACAGGCGTTTTAGCCACGTATCGAAACATGCTAACGTTAATGCGAGAATTGCATGTAGCCTACCAGCGACAGCATTTCTTCCGTTTCCGTCCCCGCTATGGAAAGGCATGCTTGTTTCAGCATAATATCGGGCCGGTGGGGTGTGTTTCATTAATTCATGACGATAAGTGAGTTGCATGTTTGTGATCCTCCATGTCGTGGCCATCCGTACCGAGGACAACAAATTACTTGCACGGACCTTCGTCCCCGCATGCCAATTTCCTGAAAAATTCTACTGAAACCGATTTATATCCGTTTCCAAGCCATCGAGCCTGCGGGAAATGTCTGCTCGCTCGTCTTGCGTGGTGTATCTCCCTCCTTCCGTCATCCGCAAGTAATCACGCCGAATGGAGTCAAGTCTGGATTGAAATTCTCGCCCCTCTGTCGAAGGCAAGCGTCCGTTGGTTCTTCCATCATCAATTCTCCTTTGGAGAGCGACAATCCTGTCCCCATTCCCTCTTGGTGCTTCAATTCTTGCGGTCCGGCCCAGCGCCCTGTCGATCTCATCTCGAAGCACATCAAGTCTTCCAAGAAGGCTGTCCCACTCGTCCCTGGAGACCACTTTGTCTCTCAGTTGCGTATAGTCTGTTCGAATACCCTTCAGTGTCGTCAGAAACATCTGAGACTGATCTGGGGTAAGCGCACCGTTTTTCAGCCCATCCCCAATCTTCTCCTGGATTACAACCATCTTGTTCTCTGCGCTCCTTTCATGATTTGGCCATGTTTGCATAGAGACGCAGCCATAAAACAAGGCTAATCCACAAACCACTAACGCTGACAGAAAAATAACCTTCTTCATTTCTCCCCTCCTGCCCTTAGATCTGTAATCATCTGATTGCAGCGTTAACAAAGTAACTCACACATTGCTGTTTCCTTGAATCCTTATTTTGTTCCGGATAGTTACTTTCATGGGCAAAGAGCCGGATCAACTTAAAGTCTCTCCGGACCCTTGCCCCCGGTGCTCCTATTGCACCACGATTTCAAAAAGAGCTCTCATGTTTGCCTTTGCCGCCGTTGAGTAGAGGTCTTTCGGGGCCGCTTCGTGCATTACCGGATCCTTCTTGCCATATCCGATAATGGTAAGCCTGTCAGATGGAATGAGCCCTTCGCTCGTGAGGTATCCCTTGACGGCATTTGCCCTTCTTTCGCTCAGCTTTTGGTTGTAGGCGTCAGTCCCGGATGCAGAAGTATATCCTGCAATACGGACTTGAGCTTTAGGGTTTTCTTTTAGAACCTGAATATTCCTTTTCAATATCTTCTGCGCTTCCGGTGTGAGGGTCGCCTTGTCGAAATCGAAATGTATGTCCTCAAAGGCAAGGACAACTACTTTTTCTGTCGGCTGAGCTGCAACGGCAGCTACGTTCTCCTCAGCTTTCGGCTCAGATTCAAGTATAACTACCTTCTCCTGAACTACCGGTTCCGGCGCAGGAGGAGCAGCAACTTCACCCTTCTGGGCTTGTATGAAACACCCGCATCCACTTAAAGATAATCCGATGAGGCCGATCGCGAGCAAAAGAACTGCAAACCGCGTTTTCATAAATGCTCCTTTTTTTGTCGAGTAGGCATATCCGAATATGGATATGCCGCTAGTGCTGATGGATCCTACAATCTTTTGGCTCCCTCTTTTAAAGAGAGAGTGCCCCTCTGCCACAGGTTCACCCTAATCTTACAGAATACGCTCTCTCATGTCTGCCGCAGAAGCAACAATTGTTTCGTGGTACTTCCACACACCTGTCTGTGGTCTTTTTTACTACGGGGATCGGGGTCTTCTTATCCCTCACTGATTATCCCGGCATGTACCGTACGATTCTGGACATGACTTCAAGACTCACACTCCATACAAATGTGTACGGGGCTATTATCAGAGGGCTGAGGCCAAAAAAATGCAGAAAACATCGTAACTCGAATGGACAGGAAACGAGGAGCCGTTCTCTATAGATTTTGCTGTGCCGTTCATACAGGCAATCACTTTCTCACTGCTTGCCAATTAACGTAGTGATATATTTGCGGGTAAGGATGCCCCTCTTGCCCTCGTTCTTCACCACAAAATGGGGTTTCTCCGTGCTAACCCAACAGACTATTGTCGGGCTCAGGATGAAGGTATGGATAAGGACCTCCATCCGGTAGCAGGAGAATTCACCTGCAGGCACGATAATATGTTCAATGCCGGTCTGACGGGCAGTGGCAGTAACAGACTGTCCAGAGAAATCGATCATGAAAAGGTCCCATTGGGTGGCGCTACCGTATGGAAAGAATCTGAGGAGTACGAGGAGGGACCCCTCAATAGCCAGAGTTCTGCCCTCGGGAATACCCAGTTGCATCTTCTTCTCCGTTCCGGAGGTTTGCTCGATGTATGCCGTTTTTCCGTCTCTCCATATCTTCTCCTCGATGGGGCCTCCCGAACCCCTCCGGAGACTCCTGGTCCCTGAAATTAAATTGCCTTCCTTGGTCATTTTGATGGCTATGCGCTCATCTGACTTTGCAGAGACCATCGTTGAAGCATATTCAGAGCTGTCCTCCTCGAAAGAAAAGATAAGCTCGATGTCTTCCTTCTCCTTCTCTTTACCGATTGGCACGGCTTGGTAATGGTATGTCTCAACGTGGCTCTGCCCCACCGGGCCACTCTCGATGGTGCCGGGGAAGGCCAAGCCTTGAGCCGCCACGAGGAGAATGAGAAAAAGGGTGTTGGGATAACCTGCTTTCATTCTTTGCTTTTTAACCTCCGAATAAACCGGTTTTTAACCAACTGGAAAAAATGCTACACCCCGGCCGCGTGCGGGAAGCTCGCGGAATCAGCTTATTCTTTCAGCTTCAGCACGGCTTCGCTCGTTCCACCCGGAACCCAATGGGTCGTAAACCCCAATCGCCTGAAGACGTTGAGCATCCTCTCGTTCTCGGTGAGGACATCTGCCCGGACTTCCTCAAGGCCCCTTTCATGGGCTATTCCGATGAGCACCTCTACGAATTTAGTCCCAAGGTGCTTCCCCTGGAACCTATCCTGCACGAGGACGGCCACTTCACCGGACGCCAGGTCCTGGTCCATAATAAGTCTTGCAACCCCTATTATCCTTTTCTTTCCATCTTCCTCCATCTCCGCAACTATCGCCATGTGCCGGTCATAGTCGATATTGCAGAAAAGGATAAGCCATTCATGGGACATGTCTTTGATAACGGAGAAGAACCTGGTCTTCAGCGTGTCTTGAGATAACGAAGAGAGCAACTCGTGCTCCGCGGGCTCGTCTTCGGGCCGTATGGGCCTCAGAAGCACTTCGGTGCCATCCGACAGTTTCCAGGGTGTGATGTACCTGGTCGGATAGGGAGCGATAATCAGGTGAGGATAGGGCGGTCGACCGGTAGCCTTATAATTCTTGTCAATGATGATTCGTGCGTCAAGGGCGGAGGCTTTGCCATTCGATATGGCAAGAGGGTTTATGTCGATTTCAGCTATTTCAGGGAAGTCGACGATAAGATTGGAAAAATTCACAAGGATTTCCTCGAGTCCTTCAAAATCAGCCGGCGGTTTGCCCCGAAAGCCCTGGAGCATTCTGTACACCTTCGTGTCCTGTATCAATATCTTCGCCAACGTCTGGTTGAGCGGGGGAAGCCCAATCGAAAAATCTTTGATGAACTCGGCCGTAGTCCCCCCCATCCCAAAAAGGATGACCGAACCGAAATCCCTATCCTTCTTGGCCCCGAGAATGAGCTCGTAATCGGTATCCGTAAACATCTTCTCGACCGCTACGCCCGTTATGGCCGCCGCAGGGGCACGTTTCTTCACCGCTTGCATCAGCTTCTCATACGCCGCCTTGAGGGCTGCGCTCGAATCTATTCCCATGATGACGCCACCCACATCGCTTTTGTGAGAAATGTCAGGCGAAACGACCTTGATAACGACCGGGTAGCCCACCTTGTCTGCGATGCTTACCGCAGCTTCCGGATTTTGAGCGACCTGCACCATCGTCACCGGGATACGGTAGGCCATGAGAAAATCCTTGGACTCCGCCTCGTTGAGAAGCGTCCGTCCTTCCTTGAGGGCCGTCTTGAGAAGCTTTTTCAGGTGATCTTTCGAGGGTGCAATGTGTGCCGGCAACTCGTCAGGGGTCTCATAGAGCTGGTCGAGATGCCCCTTGTACCTGCACATATTCACATAAGTTCTGACAGCCTCCTCAGGGGTGTCGTAGGTCGGGATGCTGTTCTCAACAAAAATATGTCTCCCTTCCTCAACGTCTTCTCCCCCCATCCACGTTGCGATGACGGGCTTCCAGGCGTTTCTCGCACTATCGGCCACCGCTTGCGCAACCTGGGTTGAAGGGGCAGAATCCGTGGGTGTGTAAATGACGAGCACTCCGTCCACCGTGGGGTCACCGAGGCATATGGTGAGCGCTTTCGTGAACCTGTCGACGGTTGCGTCTCCAAGCACGTCGACGGGATTAGCCTTGCTCCAGTAGGGTGGCAAAAATGCGTTGAGTTGCTTCATGCTCTCGTCGGAGAGTTCCGCCAGTTCCCCACCCAGGTGAATAAGGGCGTCGGTGGCCATCACGCCTGGTCCGCCGGCAGACGTTACTATGGCGAGCCTCGGACCGGCCGGCAACTTCTTCGAATCAAGAACCTCGGCGGCATCGAAGAGCTCCGCTATTTCCCCGACCCTCACAACGCCGGCCCTCCTGAAGGCTGCTTCGTATACCGCGTCGTCCCCTGCCATAGCGCCGGTGTGGGAATGGGCCGCCCTTGCACTCTCTGCAAATCGTCCCGGCTTCAAAATAATGATAGGTTTGCGGCGGGCGAATGCCCGGGCCGCACTCATAAATTTTCTCGCGTTGCCCACACCCTCCATATAGATCAGGATGCTCCTGGTAGCCGGGTCATCGCCTAAGAAATCGATCATGTCGCCAAAATCGACATCGAGCATGGAGCCGAGTGATGCAAACATGCTAAAGCCTATCCCGGCGCTGACCGCCCAATCGAGTATCGCGCTGCCCAGGGCGCCGCTCTGAGAGATAAAAGCGATATTTCCCGGTGGAGCCTTACCCCTGAGAAAGGTCGTGTTGAAATCCAGTGGAGGCCGCACAAAACCGAGGCAGTTTGGTCCAATAATGCGCATTCCATATTTTTTTCTGATCCGGTCGATTTCGCTCTCTAACCGTGTTCCTTCTTCACCAATCTCCTTGAACCCGGCGGAGATTATTACTACCCCGTTTACGCCTGCCTGGCCGCATTCCTCAACCACACCGGGCACTGACCGGGCAGGAGTTGCCACAACCGCCAGATCCACATGCTCAGGAACGCTTGAGATACCGGGGTAGCTCTTCACCTCCAATACCTTATTCGCATGGGGGTTTACCGGAAATATCCGCCTCTCCCTTGATCGGAGCAGGTTCTCAAGGATTGTCCGTCCGATGGCGCCTTCCTTCTCGGTTGCGCCGATCAGGGCTATTGTTTTGGGATCAAACATCACTTGTATGCGGCTCATCGTTCTACCTTACTTTCCCTGTTGCCCGTATCTGTCATAACCTGGATTTCGGGCACAGGTTCCTACCGCTCAATCAATTTCTTGCGGTACTGGACATAGGCGTCGCGCATGGCCACGTAGGGGTCGATCGCTGCCCCTTTGATCGCCTCGTAGTCTCCTATATGGAAGGAGGTGTCATTGACCTTTTCGTGGACATAGAGCCCTACGCCTACCGGGCTGATCCATTCGGAGCTGACGTAGGTCTGAGGTCTCAAAAACCAGTCGCCAATCCACCCGATTGTGTCCCGAGGGCTGGAAGGACCGAGAAGGGGCCATACTACATAGAAGCCAAAACCGACGCCATACTTGCCGAGCGTTTGGCCAAAATCAGCATCGCGGCCATTGATGCCGAAACACTCTGTCGCGCAGTCCCTTAGGCCCCCGACGCCGATAGTGGAGTTGATTAAGAACTTGGCCAGCTCGATTCCCGAGTAACCCGGCTTCCCCTGCAGGAAGTTGTTGACGATGCGGATGGGCGCCCTAAGATTCCGGTAGAAGTTGCTGAACAGGCCCCTGAAGTCCTCCGGCACGACATACTTGTAGCCTTTGGCGGCGGGTTTGAGCAGCCAGAAGTAGAGCTTGTCGTTCACGTGGTACATCGCCCTGTTCCAGGGTTCGATGGGATCGGCAATACGCAGCTCTTCGCCGCCGACATCCTCCGTCACGTTTCCATATTCATCGGACGGCTTCTGCACAGCGGCCGACGGAATAGACCCGGCCTCCTCCACCTGTTCCCCTGCCGCCGGCACATTTACACCAGCGCCGGTATCGGGATCGGGACTATCGGAGGCTGCATGGAGGGGTGTAAGACCAAGAAGCAAAAAGAGCAGGAGAACCAGGCATGCGGTCCATCCCGGCACGCATAGTCTTCTACGGTCACGTCTCGGTCCCCGCTGCCTCATCTCTTGCCTACCTTCTTGCGCAGGGTCTCCAGCAGCATCGAAGGCGGGTTGTTCCCGAGAATCTCCCGGAATTGGCTACGGTAGTTGCTGATCAGGCTTACACCTTCGACCACCACGTCATATACCTTCCACTCGTTATCTTTCTTGATGACCCTGTAGTAAATGGGCGTTTCACCGCCCTTTGAAACGATTACGCTCTGGACCTCCACCGTATTCTCCGAAAGGGGCGCTTCCTTGGTGAAGTTGACCTGCTCGTTGGTGTAGGCAGTGATCTTGTCGACATACGCATCCTTGAGGATAGTCTTGAAAAGCTCGACGAATTCCTTGCGCTGGTCCGCGGCAAACTTGTTCCAGTTGAGACCCAGCGTCCTCTTCGAAAGCTCCACATAATCGAAGAGCTTGTCGGCGGCAACCGTAATCCTCTGCTCTTTCACCTTTTTCCCCGATTCCCCTTTGAGCTTGGGGTCGCGGAGCACATCGAGCACGCCATTGACATTGCTCTTGACGGTATCGAGCGGGACACCTGCAAGAGCAAGGAAGGGAAGCATTAACAGAATCAGAAGCATCAGTCCGGCCGGCCATTTTTTCACGATATCCTCCTTAAGTTACTTGGTCGGTCCTTTCGGAGATTTTTCAGGTTCTTTCTTCACGTCTCCGAAGGCGTACTTGCCGATAAGGTCTTCGATGTCCGCGGGCACGGACGTCTGCGTGATTATCCCCTGCGGCTTCAGGACCGCGCCGGCGCCCCCGGGATCGATCTTCACGTACTTGTCACCGATGAGCCCGGCGCTCTTGATGGTTGCCTCCGCATCGTCGTAGACCTTCACGCCTTTGTTGATTGTCATTCCGACGCCCCCCATCTGCCTCTCCTGGTCTATGCTCAGGCTCGTCACACTGCCCACCTGGATCCCGTAAATTTCGACCGAACTGCCGACCCTCAGTCCGGAGACCGAGGCGAACCTGGCATAAAGCGAGTAGGTGCCCCCTCCAAAGGGCGAAACCTTGCCGAGCTTCACGGTCATATAGCCCACGCATATGAGACCGACCACCACGAAAATGCCGACAGCAGTTTCTATTGAATATTTTTTCATTGCTCGTTGCCTCCGGAACCGCATCGGTGTGTTGCAACAATCTCTTGCTCAGCCCGGGCTTTCTCGATTATCTGATCGATGGTGTCCTCGGGAGAGACCTCTGCAACCCCGGCATGGATGTAAATATCAAAACATGCCGCCCCGCCTATCTCTGCCAGTGCAATGCTTTGAATGCGGTCGATGGCCTCATGCTTCAGCTCCTGCGCAAAGTCCGCTACCAGTCGCCGCGCCTCATCAATGCTCGTGTGAGGGAATATAGTCAGAATCTCATCCCTGCTGTGACGGGCGGAAAAACCCCCGATGGGATTGAAACGCCTGTTCGTGTATTCACCGAGCGCCCTCAAAACTTCCACCGCAGCCTGCGGTCCCAGGGCCTCGTGCAGCAGATTCAGCCGAACGCTGAAAAGCGCCGCTGAAACGGCTGCTACTGTCGCCGTGCCTCCCAGCATCGCCGCATAGTGCACCCTGAAAGCCTCTCTTGAAAGCAAGCCCGTCAGTTCGTCCTGGAACCCCTCAAGGCTCCGGAGAAACTCGTCGATCATGGGAAGTTTCAGCCTGACGGCCTCTTCGTACGTCCCCTCGAAGCCGACCGTTCCCTCCCAAAGGATGACGATCCGATCTGAAATAAAGAACACATCGGGAATGTCGTGGCTGACCATGACGGCGGTAAATCCGAACTTTCTCCGGTAATGGGTGACCATGGAGAGAATCATGTTCTTCCGGATGGGGTCCTGACCCGTGGTCGGCTCGTCAAAGAGCACGATCTTCGGGTCTGTCGCCAACGCCCGCGCCAGGGCTACCCGTTTCTGCATCCCGCCCGAGAGTTCCGACGGGAATTTACCGGCCGCCTCTGTAAGCTCCAACTCCTCGATCCTTTTCAGCGCCCGCTTTTCGATCTCCGCGCTGCTGAAATTGGTCGTCTGCCGCAAGGGGAAGGCCACGTTGTCCAGGACCGTCATCGAGTCAAGGAGCGCATTATTCTGAAACAGATAAGCTATCTGACTCCTGCACGCGTCCCATTCGCTTTTTTTCATTTTGTTCACGGGCTTTCCCTGAAAGATGATCGTACCTTCATCCGGTTTGAGAAGCCCGATTATATGCTTGAGGAGCACGCTTTTTCCGGTACCGCTCTTTCCGATGATCGTGGTAATTTGGTTTTCATAGATGCTGAGGTTGACCTTGTCGAGCACGGTCTTTTCACCGAACCGCTTTGTCACGTTCTTGAATTCTATCAGAGGCGTCTCCATGGCCCATCCTTACATAAGGAATGACGTCACTACGTAATCCGCAACGAGGATCATGACGCATGAGAGCACGACGGCGGAAACCGTTGCAAGGCCTACAGCCTTGGCGCCGTAGCCGTCGGTCCTCATATGGCAGAAATAGCCCTGGAAGCAGCAGATACACGAGACGATCGCACCAAAAATGAGGGCTTTGATAAAACCTCCCCGGACGTCCACCATGCTTAAGGAAGATTGTACACGGTAAAAATACGTGCCCGCGTTTGTTCCTAATAGCAGAACACCGGTGAGATATCCTCCGATAATCCCGATCAGGTCAAAAAAGGCAGTGAGTATGGGAAAGCTGATGATTGAGGCGGCTATCCTCGGGCTGATAAGATACCGTACGGGATCGACCCTCATCGTGTACAGGGCGTCGACCTGCTCAGAGATGCGGAGGATCCCGATCTCCGCAGCCATGCCGGAGCCGGCCCGCGCTGCGATCATGATGGCCGCTAGGACCGGCCCCATTTCCCTCACGAGGGAGAGGGAAATGGCAGACCCGAGGGCCCCTACAGAGCCAAACTTTACCAGGGTGTAGAAAAGCTGCAATCCGAGAACCATACCGGTAAAAAGACCCACCAGCAACACGATCAGGGACGACCTCGCCCCGATATAGAATACCTGCCGTATGATTTCCCGGAGCTGTTTTCGCCGGAAGATGTTGATAAAGGCAATGGAAAAGAAAATGGCCATTGCACCTAAATTGCCAAGCAAACGGAGGGTTCCCCGGCCGATGAGCGTAAGCGCGGTTATCGGAGGGTTCGCGCTGCCTATGCGGTCGAGGGAAGTCATCTGCAGACCCTTGTAAAAAGCGCGCTCTTATGCCTGCCGCAGAACCGAAAATTATCTTGCAGCACGTCCTTGCATGGGTGTGTCGTCGTTTTTATGACAAGGACCACGATCCCCCCTGGTTCCTAATGCCGTTCTTCGTGGTTTCCCCCTCCTTCTCCGCCCCGGTCGTGTCCTTCACCCCGGTCATCATGTCCACCACCCCTATCATGTCCTTCATATCCCCAAAAACATCCCCCGAGGGATACAAGCATCATCACTAATACCGTGAGCATAATGATTCTCTTCATCGTCTCTCCTTATCTTTGTGCCCGCCAGACTTGCGAATTATGTGACCCACCCACACGCCACATAAGGGCCTAGGCTCCGGTCTTCGTCGGAGCCCCCGGTACGGCAATGCCTGGATTGATCGAGCCGTATCGCGGGCGGGCGGACCGGAGTACCGACGCCCGGAAGCGCCGGGCGTCGACGCTCCAGGTTCCCCTAGCGAATGTGGATCGGGAAGACGAGGCTGATGCCCGGCGACTGATACGCGTACGGGTCATAGACGACCGGTGGAGGCGCATAGACAGGGGCCGGATAATAGCCACCACGGTAGTGGCCACGGGCCTCATGCCGGCCGCGCTCCCCTTGGCCGTGGCCTCTGCCGTTATCTCTGGCGAACGCCGGCGCGATGGATATACCGCCGATCATTGAGGCGAAGACGAGGGCCATCACGATCTTGCCGACTATCGACCTAAACTTGCTGGCTTGCGTGTTCGAGGTTCTCATAGTGACCTTCCATTGTTGGAGTTATTCCCTATCGCAAAATAGGGTTTACTGTCTTGTCGTCATGGCGGTTGGGATCATTTGCCCTTTGCCTTCACGCGGCCGTGCTGGCGGAATAACTTATCGGCGCTCTTCTTCTGAGCGTCCGACATGCCGGCATAGAGCGGCTCAAAGGCCGGGATGAATTTCTTGAGGCCATCCGCATGCGCCTCGGCAATTGCGCTGTATGATTTGAGGTCGTCGATAGCGGTCATGGTACCTGCTTTTTCCGACCTCGCCTTGATGAGCGCCTCCATCGTTTTCGCATTGTCCCTCATCACCTGGACGACGTTGTTCCATGGCTCTTCCTGCTCCGGGGTGATCTTGAGCTTGGTATGGAGCTCTTTGATGCGTGCCTCGACGCGGTCGGCCTTTGAGGCTGAACCGGCGGTCGCCATGCCCGGCTCGGGCGAGGCCGCCCGCGTTGGGCTTGCACTTGCGAGAACGATAAACGCGAGGAGCGCCACCGCGACAGCGAGTGCAGCCGGATAAGTGAACTGACAGGCAATTCGTTTCATGATCTGTCTCCTTATAAGGTTAATTTCTGCGTCCCAATACGTAGGGGAGTTTAATGGGAGCGCTCGTTCTCTCCACCCGTTTATGGTAACTATGAATTCTATCAGGCCGTATATTCCTTGTCTGTCCCACAACCGACAATTTTCATGTCATCATTATTGCTATCCGGGGTATCGGGAAATTGTTCTGACGTTAACGATGCAGGGTGCCGCGCGCGGTTCCATCCCTGTAGCACAACAGATGACACGCTCGTATGCGGCCGGAAGTGTCCCGGCAACGCGAAGAGAACACGACAGGGAAGAGCTCACGCCCCACGACGAGGATGGCAACATCGACCGCAAAGGTACAAACTATGGCAGCTCTGTTGATCAACCCTGCCCAGAGGCGAAACTGCCCCATCGCACGAAAGCGGGGGGCCAAAGCAGCGATTGTAATCGCACTTCCCTTCATTTAGCCCTGGCCATTTCCGCGTATCCATCAAATCTTGCTTCCTCTTACGGGTCCAATCCCTGTAGCAAAAAAAACGACACGCTCATGCACAAAAGTGTCACAAAACAATTGTTGGTTCTGCGATAGACACGAGTGATCGTCTGTCGTATCGTAACTACAGGAGGCACGAACCCTTTGGACCATTTTTGTGATTCGGTAGACGCGTGGCGAAATATATCGACACGTCCCTTGGTTTGGCCGATAATAAGGACAAGTGGGATTCCCAGGGCGTCCAACCGGACGATATACCGGAAGAATACGCCATCCGATAGGAAAAAAGAAACAGACAGAAGGCCTGCCAGGCAATAACCTCTGAATAGTGGTATACTTATCAAACATGATCCTCCCTGCCATCGAAGATGTCACCGACTTGGAGCAGACAGATGAAACGAGATAAAGAGCTTAGAGCGTTGAAAGCTTCTGAAACCCGGTACCGGAGACTCTTCCAAACGGCTCAGGACGGCATCCTGATCCTCGACGCGGACACGGGACAGATAGATGACGTGAACCCATTCCTCATAGATATGTTGGGCTATACCTACGAAGATTTCCAGGGAAAGAAACTCTGGGAGATAGGTGGGTTCAAAGACATTCAGGCAAGTAAAGAGGCGTTTACGGAATTACAGGATAGAGGCTATGTGCGTTACGACGATTTGCCGCTGGAAACAAAAGGGGGGCGGAACATCAGAGTGGAGTTTGTCAGCAATGTCTATCGGGTTGACCATCACAAAGTTATCCAGTGCAATATCCGGGATATCACCAACCGAAAACATGCAGGCATCGAAGCTCACGAAGCCGCCGCATACGCCCAGGCAATAATCGACACGGTGCGCGAACCCCTTCTGGTTTTGGACGAACACCTGAAGGTACTCTCGGCGAGCCGCAGTTTCTACGATATTTTCGAAGTATCGCCTGGCGAGACCGTGGGTCACTTCCTCTACGATCTCGGAGATAAACAGTGGGACATCCCTCAGCTCCGGACCTTGCTTGAGGATATACTAAAGAATACCAAACTCGATGACTATGCGGTCGACCACATATTCCCCACCATCGGGCATAAGTTCATGGTTCTCAATGCCCGTCGTATCTACAAGGAAAACGTCGGCACAAAAATGATCCTCCTTGCCATCGAAGATGTCACCGCGTTGAGGCAGAGAGATGAAGTCTTGAAAACGTCTGAAACGCGGTACCGCCGACTCTTCGAAACGGCCCAGGACGGCATCCTGATCCTCGACGCGGACACGGGACAGATAGGTGACGTGAACCCATTCCTGATAGATATGTTGGGCTATACCTACGAAGATTTCCAGGGAAAGAAACTCTGGGAGATAGGTGGGTTCAAAGACATTCAGGCAAGTAAAGAGGCGTTTACGGAATTACAGGATAGAGGCTATGTGCGTTACGACGATTTGCCGCTCACCACAAGAGACGGACGGGAGATTGCCGTAGAATTTGTCAGCAATGTTTATCTGGTTAACCATCATAAAGTCATCCAGTGCAATGTCCGCGACGTTACCGACAGAAAACTGGCTGAAGAAAAACTCCTGAAGGCACACGATGAGCTGGAAGAACGGGTAACAGAGCGGACCGCTCAATTGTCTGAATCGAACAACCTGCTCAAGCAGGAAATCGCTGCACGTAAGATCATTGAAGAAGAACTGAAGCAGTCCCGGGAGCGACTGCGCTACCTCAGCACCCAGTCGCGGAAAGTCAGAGAAAAGGAAAGGACGGCTCTCTCACGCGAACTCCATGACGAATTAGGGCAGGTCTTGACGGGCATAAAAATGGATATCGCATGGATAGGAAGAAGAACACCGGAAGACAATACCATAATCGGTGAAAAAGTGAATTCGTTACTCTCGCTTATCGATGACGCCATCCTTTCCGTACAGAGAATCTCGATGGCATTGAGACCGCCCGCTCTGGACGATTTTGGCCTGCAGGAAGCGATGAAGCTGGCAGCAGAAGATTTCGAGAAAAGGACAAAGGTTGCCTGCGAAATTATTTCGAAGCCACAGAATATAGTCCTCAAAGGGGAAATTTCCACGGAGGTCTTTCGTATCTTTCAGGAAGCGCTTACAAACGTCGCCCGCCATGCAGGTGCTGCGCAGACCGTCACCGTATCCCTGCGGACCGCAAAAGATAAATTCATTATGGAAGTCAGAGATGATGGGAGGGGCATTACAAAAGAACAGATCTCCGATCTGAAGTCTATTGGATTAACGGGCATGCGCGAACGGGCATTTGCCATGGGGGGATCTCTGACCGTTGTCGGCGCGGGGGGAAAAGGGACGACCATCACCTTGAGCGTTCCCCTCGGTGAAGGGAAAGAATCGCCCGACATAATAAAGCGTCACCGGAAGAAACAGCCGGAGGAGGGATGATCGATGCTTCGTATCGTTGTTGCCGATGACCACCCGGTCGTCCTCGAAGGTCTGAAAGAGATTCTTTCGGATAGCTTCGAGGACGCGATAATTGATGGAACCACCGCGGGTTATGAACTCATGAGCAATGTTCAGGAAAATCAGTACGATTTGGTCCTTCTCGATATTTCTCTTCCTGACATAAACGGTCTGGAAGTCCTTAAAGAGTTGAAAAAGATAAAGCCGAAACTCCCCGTCCTTATCGTAAGCATGTACCCCGAGGAGCAATACGCGCCCCGTGCCCTGAAAGCCGGGGCGCAAGGCTATATCACAAAAAGAAGTGCATCGAATGAACTGGTGCTGGCGGTGCGTAAAATTCTGTCCGGCAAGAGATATATCAGCCCGGCATTTGTCGAAAAGATGATGTTCGATTTCGAGTCGGATGTCGAAAAACCTCCGCATGAACTGCTCTCCGATCGGGAGTTTCAAGTGCTCTGTATGATCGGCGGAGGAAAGGCGTTGAATCAAATCGCGGAAGAGCTTCATCTGAGTGCAAACACGGTGAGAACGTACCGTGCTCGCATCCTGGAAAAGATCGGCGTGAAAGGAACCAGCGAATTGATTCATTACGCCATCACGCACCACTTGGCGGAATAGCCCTTTCAGTCAGACAATCATTCATGCCGCGCGCTGCCCGGCGCCCTTGAATCCCGAAAACACGTCTGCCCGGCCACTACTTTTTTCCAATCCCCGTAGTAAAAACGATAACACGACGAGTACCTCCTTCGGAAGCTCATATACGAGATGCTTACGACGATAGACTACGAGGTGAAAGTGGAGGAGAGCGGCGAGAAGGCCGTCAGGACCGTCATCGAGCACCCGGAGGAATTTGATCTCGTCCTTACAGATCTCATGGCCCGATATGAGGGGAGACGAAATAGCGGAAAGAATCAGATCTGTCCGCCCGACCATTCCCGTTGTCGTGATGAGCGGCACACCGGATAACCTCTCCCGCACAACAGGGCGGAGGCGGCAGGTATCTGTAAGGTGCTTTCTAAACCACTCACGATGGGGGAGCTGCGTGAAGGACTCCGAGGAGTTCTCTATCCCACAATTCCGGTTTAGTGCTCGGCCTCCTCCCGCTCCATATCCATGATCGTCTCCGCGAGCATGCGTCCGAGCTCCACGACAAGCGAATCCAATCCTTTCTTTCCTATCTGGAGGACGTGAACCATTCTCGCTGCGAGCTCCCCGTCGCCGTACCTGAGCAAAACCCTTTCTTGCCTTTTTCCTCTGTCTTGTGTCTACTTTCATCGTGGCTCCCTTTCTCTTATGAGATATTGGCCCGTGGATTATCCCACGGTGGGAGCCACACCTTCAATCTTTCAGACTTCAACTAAGAATAGTGCATCGCCCAAAAAGGAGACAGGCTGAATTATGAAAAACAGCCTGCCTCCCCTTTTTGCCTGATACCTCGCGCCTTATGGCGCAGGTATGTTAATGACGGTGTTCACCATCGTAACCGAAGCAACCAGGCTTAACGCTCTGCCGTTCAGCGTCGTTATTGCGGCTTTGCCGGCAGTAGAGAACGTGACGCCTTGCTTGGCAATGATGGTTCCCACCATGGTGCCGCCCGCACATCCGTTAATCGTGGCGGCGCTGTAGACCTGCCAGAAGACGTTCTTCGCCAGGGCGCCGTGGAGCAGGATAACGCTGCGGGGGGCCGTATCGCCCACAGTGAGCGAGCTCCCCATCTGGAAGACCCAGACCGCATTCGGATTCCATTGGGCGTCCAGGTAGAGATCCGAGCCCGTCAGCAGGAACGAGTCCCCCGCGGCTTTATAGACGCCCGGGGGAAGCGTGAGCCCGCCCAGTTGGCCGGCGCCGGGATCGGGATTGGGACCAGGCGGCAACGATGCGAGGTAATTATACGCTATGAGCGCATCGCTTGCGGCGGCGGTTGCGATCGCAAATGAGGCAGCAGTTCCCGGGAGGGGAGTAGCCGTGTAAATTGTCCCGTACACGTGTCCGATATTGGATCCCGTTTCCGTATAGACATTTCCTGTGAGATCGTCGAATCCGGTAACGAGAGTCGGGGCAGCGGTGGTCCCGATATCTCCACGGATCACGGTATTAGTTCCCTGGTTGGTCATCCCGGCCCCACCCCCAAAACCCCCAAAAAGTGAGGCCGATCCAAGGGCGGCCGGCGACGTACAGGTAGGGGTAGTTGTCGCGGTGGTAAAGTACCAGACGTAGGGACTTGCCAGTCCAATACCGGCCAGGTCCTGGGCCCCGGTTGTAATCGTGGCGGTATAGTAATCGGCTTTAAGACTGTCTGTTGGTGTGCCTGCTGGTGTTTCTGTTGGTGTCCAGGTCGCAATCGCAACGTTGTTTGTTGGATCATAGGTGTAGGCGACTGTTCCAACGTAGTAATGTCCGGATGAGTCTTGCACCGTCATGTTTGATGCGGTAAGCGTTGTGGGGTCCATCGCCGTGCTGAAGGTTGCGGAGACTGCCGTGTTGGTACACACTGTGGCACCACTGGCAGGGACTGTGACAGTCACGGTGGGAGCGCCGGTGACCGGGCCCGCACCTGTCTCAAAGCTCCATTGATAGTTACTTGCCAGTGCATTGCCGGGATTAGTCAGGTCCTCGGCCCCGGTTGTAATCGTGGCAATATAGGGAGAATTGGCTAAAAGAACGCCCGCTGCCGGTGTAAAAACCGCAGTGAAGCCGGAGTAGGTCACCGTGCCTGGAACAGCCGTTCCCCCTTGCGTTAAGGTAAATGTTGCCGCGGTGAGCGTTGTGGGGTCCATCGCCTTACTGAAGATTGCGGCGATTTTCGTGTTGGTTCCGACACCGTTGGCACCATTAGCGGGGACCGTGGAAGTCACGGTGGGTGGAGTGGTGTCCGGGGCCGCACCTGTCTCAAAGCTCCATTGATAGTTACTTGCCAGTCCAGTGCCGGCCGCGTCCCTGGCCCCGGTTGTAATCGTGGCAGTACACCAAGGGCCGGCTGCAAGAGTGCCGGTTGCAAGAGTGCTTGCCGGTGTAAAGACCCAAGTCAAGCCATCGCCAGAGTACTTGAAAGTGCCTGAAACAGCCGCTCCCCCTTGCGTTAAGGTAAATGTTGCCGCGGTGAGCGTTGTGGGGTCCATCGCCTTACTGAAGGTCACGGCGATTCTCGTGTTGGTTGCGACACCTGTGGCACCATTAACAGGGGTTGTGAAAGTCACGGTGGGTGGGGTGGCTGGCTGGCCTGGGTGTCCTCCTCCGTGGGTGCATCCTGTAGTTAAAAGAACACTCAGGATTAAGATAAACAAGAAATAACTTTGCCGAGCCTTAAATCTTTTCATAAACCCCTCCTCCTTTGTTTTCCCATCCACACTAGACAAAAAAGAATCTTTTTCATTCTCACCTTCCTTCATGCTCGCTCTCCTTTTGAGAAGGCATTGTTACCATACCCTTCTTTGTGGAGACGGTGGTATTGAAGGCACTGGTCGAGCGAATAAGCGTATACCATAATGCTGTACGTACGATACAGCAGACGGCCATTCGTGTCTGTCGCATAACCAACAATTATTTTGTAGTACTTTTGCAAATGAGCGTGTCGTCTTTTTTGCTACAGGGATTGAACCGGTAAGAGGAGGCAAGATGCGGGCGGCTTCAGCCAACTCTTCGCAGATCATCACATAACGGCCGGACAGCTCCCTGAATCGGCGGCATAGTACATATGGAGGCCTTGAAACAGGGAATGAGGGCGGCCGAGCGCGTCATCTTGGAGGAAGCGGATCGCTACCGGGAAGAGACGGGCAATTGCCCGCCATGAAAGACGGAGCCATAGCCCTGGCAGCATTGCGCATTTGTCGAAAAGATGATGTTCGATTTCGAGTCGGATGTCGAAAAACCTCCGCATGAACTGCTCTCCGATCGGGAGTTTCAAGTGCTCTGTATGATCGGCGGAGGAAAGGCGTTGAATCAAATCGCGGAAGAGCTTCATCTGAGTGCAAACACGGTGAGAACGTACCGTGCTCGCATCCTGGAAAAGATCGGCGTGAAAGGAACCAGCGAATTGATTCATTACGCCATCACGCACCACTTGGCGGAATAGCCCTTTCAGTCAGACAATCATTCATGCCGCGCGCTGCCCGGCGCCCTTGAATCCCGAAAACACGTCTGCCCGGCCACTACTTTTTTCCAATCCCCATAGTAAAAACGATGACACGCTCGTGTGCGCGATAATTCCAAAATAATTGCTGGTTTTGTGACAGACGTGCTAAGAGCACTTGTCGTACTATAGGTGGGAAATTGAAACTCAAAGCAGCGCGGGTTTTATGAGAAAACCATCGGAGGGCTTTTCTTGAACATAGACATGGAGGATTAAAAACATGCACCTAGCTTATTGTCATGAATTAATGAAACAGACTCCACTGGCCCACCATTCCTCAGGAAACACCGTCTTTGAATCCTGTTGCGGCCTAAGGAGGCATACATGACGTTCCTTCACTCAGAGGACTCAATCTTTTCCGAGCCCGAGCCCGAATCCGAGACCCGGGAAGTTCGCGATCCCCTCACGGAGTACCTTCATGAGGTATCGAAGCACTCCCTCATGACAAGGGAAGAAGAACGGGAAATGGCACAACGGGTGCGAACGGAAGGGGATAAAGACGCCTGGCAGAGAATGGTCCTCGCGAATCTCAGGCTCGTGGTCAAGATAGCCTTTGATTACCGCAGCCACCTCGACCTCCTCGACCTCATCCAGGAAGGGAACATGGGATTGGTGCATGCAGTCGGGAAATACGATCCTGAAAGGGGAACGAGATTCTCCACATACGCATCGTTCTGGATACGCGCCTATATGCTGAAATATCTGATGAACTCGTGGAGCGTGGTGAAGATCGGCACCAAGGATAGCCAGAGGAGGCTCTTCTACAGCCTGGCCCGGGAAAAGGAGAAGCTGGAGAAATCCGGCATCATCCCTTCTACAGAAGTCCTTGCCGACAACCTCAAGGTGAGCAGCGCAGACATAGAAGATATGGAGCAGCGCCTGCATCACGGAGATGTTTCCCTGGAAGCACCCCAACATGGAGACGGGGACCCGCTCATGGATACGATAGGAAGCGGTGAGGACATAGAGGAGACATTGATCGAAAAAGACTACACGGAAATGCTGCACGGAAGGCTCGGTGATTTCAAGAAGCGGCTCAACGAGAAAGAGTGTTTTATCCTCGATAATCGCATCGTGGCGGAGGATCCATTGACGCTGAGGGAAATCGGTGAACACTTCAACACGTCAAGAGAAAGCATCAGACAAATACAGGCGAAAATATTGAGGGATCTGGCAAGAAACCTGAAATCGAGTGAAATTCGGTCGTCCGTGTGAAGGGGCGGTTCGGGTCATCACGGCGCATCGGAAGAAACGCTCATATAGCCTAATAGTAATCGAGATTCGGCTCTGTAAAAGTTGTTCCGACTTTGGGCAGACCCCGAGCCTATCGGGTCTTCCTGAAGATCAACGTTTTGGAGCCTGGCAGGGTTATCTGAATCGTATCCTTGTCTATCTTGCCTATGATCACGCCTCCTGCCTTGGTGTTCACCCGCAGATCCCCACGCTTGATGTACCACGCAAAAGGAACCTTTACGAAGGTGCCCTTTGCCTCATCAGAGCTCACTTTCCACAGACCATCCCCATTTTCCTTCAACTCCAGGATGATCGCCCTCTCCTTCGCCGACTTCTGCCCCTCCGCTTTGTATACCCCCACGTATTTGTCTTTGGACTCGCATGAAAGGAGAAGCATCAGAAGCACGAAAATACCTGCCATCCATCGATAACCCCGATATCGTGATTCTTTCATCATAGACCAACCTATCGAGACCCCGCGAGAGCAGCAACCCTCGCCTTGACACCGGGCGGTAAGCCCCCTCTCCGAAATGTGAATAATCTGTCGCAAAAATAGACCTGTATCGTGAAAAGGAGCAGCATCAGGTCTTCGCTGACTTTCTTCCACCCGATAGGCTCCCCCACGGTGTCATAACATCCACAAGTGATGGACGTCCCCATATACATGTTAGTCAGTACCATCACCGTAAACATGATCAGCATCAAGCCGATAAGGGTTGCCGCTGCCCTTGTCCTGAGCCCGATGATCAGAAACAGCCCGCTCACAAACTCTATCCAGGGCAAAACCAAAGTTCCCACATTCAGAAACCAGTACGGGATGATTCGATAGGCCGCCGCCGCTTCCGCAAACTGAGCCGGGTACGGTATTTTGCTCACGCTCGCATAGAGAAAGAAATACCCCACATACACCCTCAGGATGAGTGCCAGATAGGGACTTGTCACGATCCGTTTCAAAAATCTCCAGATCATTTCTTTTCTTTCCATATTTCCAACGGATAGCCCGCCTTCTCCCAAGCCGCCATTCCTCCTTCCAGTACCTTTACATCCTTACGGCCCAGAAGAAGGAGCTTGTTCGCCAGCTCCCAATCATAGAGCTTGCTGATAGTCCCTCCGTACACAATCACCTTCTTCGCCTTCTCCTCTCCTCCAAAGGTCACCCCGTACAAGATCTCAAAAAGTGAGAGGGGCACACTGATTGCTCCTTGGATATGCTTCTTTTGATAGAAGCCTTCAGGCCCTGCATCCACAATGAGCGCGTCTCCCTTCTTCATCTCTTCCGTCGCTTGAGCCGCGCTGATCTCGGGAATCGCCTTTCTGTCGGGGGATTTTGGGAACAGGGGTATCCCGTTCGGGTTGGACCGATTGAACACGAGAGCAAGAACAACGCTCACTCCGATTATCAGCACAAAATGGAACCAAGCTATGCTCGGCGCCCGGCGTTGTTGCAGTGCTTCCTTTTCAATGACCCTGTTAGCCCTCATAAGCCATCTCGACATCTGTTTCACAAAGATAAGCGAGATATTGGGGAAGTCCTTCAGAATACGCTCAAACTGTTCTTTGGAAAGCACCAGGAGATGGGTTTCTTCCATCGCCTCCACGTTCGTTGACCTCGCCTCGTCCGTCAGCAACGGCATTTGTCCAAAACTCTCCCCTGCTCCCAACACGGAGAGGTCAGTCTCGAATCCATCGCTGCCCCGTTTGAACACTCTCACTTTTCCGGAACGGATGATGTAGAACTTGTCCCCGGGATCTCCTTGCCTGAAGACGATCGTATGCGGGGCTACAACTCGATTCTCCGCAGCCCGGGTGAGCTCATCCCATTTCTCTTGAGGCAATTCCTCGAAGACTTTGCCCCTTGCGAACTCTTCTTTTTTACCCTCCTTCTCCTTCATGACCATCTACTTTTTCTCATGAGCTCCCCTCGGAATACGCTGCCTCCATAAAACCACGGTTTTAGAATTGATCTGCATGTTCTTGGCGATATCCTTATCCGTGCTGCCGCAATACTATCCGGCAACGTTGCGCAACCTGTTGCGGCGTACGGTGAGCATTAACCCAACCCTCCAATTCCTGGCGATCCTGTTCGCTGAAGGTTACTGGCATTGCGTCGTGACATGAACATAATCTATCACAAATGGACGATATAATGCCGGCTATTTTGAGACATGACACTAGAGTCTGCCCGGTATGGCCACACCTCTTCGTGCACCTTTAAATCCGGGACAGAAGTCCGACATCAAACTCCGAGTCTGAATTCCGCCATAACCATATCCTCCTTTTCACCGAGATATGTTGCCGGATGCTTGCCCTGTCCTAATGAAGCTTGACCGTGCAAACCATTCCGTGAAAGAGGTTTTCGATGCCGTATGAGTTTGTGGACGGAGCTTATGGGGAAGGGGATCTTGTTCCGGGGCACCGAGCACTTGCCGAGACGGCCGTGTACGATTACATTTCCTAAAGGGAGGGGCATATGGCAATGACACCGAACGAGGTATTGTTCGGCCTGATTACGGCGGCAGTGATGGCCTTCGTGATCTTCGCGATCGTGCTCATGGTGAGGCTGCTCGATGCCGTAAAGGCGATGAAGCAGTTCTGTGACACGGCGGAGCAGGCCGTGAAGGAGGCGGCAGGCCAGATCAACCAGGATCTGAGAAGCCTGCGAAAAATCACCGATGACGTGGGCATCGTGACCGACAACATAGGGACCTTCTCGGGGTCGATACGGGACGTGGGCGAAGGGATAGGACAATTGGCGGGGAACGTGCGGGAGGTTGGCGATCTCATCCAGGACCTCAAAATAGAGACGGCCGCATCAATGTACGGCTTGCGGGCCGGGCTTAAGACGGGCTTCGAGGTGTTCCTGAAGAGCCTGTTCCGGGTGGGTTCGGCAAGATAGAGGCGCCTGATATCCCGGGTAGTTCGAGGTCTTTTACGATTCGAAAAATACGGAAGGAGGAAAAGCATGAAGCCGGAAGAGAAAGAATATGGGGCATGCTCGGGCTCGTGGGTACTCTCATTTGTGCTCGGCGGAGTAATAGGTGCTGTCATGGCCCTGCTCCTGGCGCCCAAATCGGGGCGTCAGACGAGAGAGCAGATCAAGGAGATGGTGCAGGAGGCGAAAGAGAACGCAGAGGGTTACTACGACGAGGCGAGGGGCAAAATATCGACGGCCATGCAGAAGGGGGCGGAGGTGCTCCAGCAGAAGAAAGCCGAGGTGGAATCGACCATCGCCGGGGCGAAAGAGGCATACCACAAGGTCAAGGAATCGGTCACGACGGACTAGCCGGCATTAGGGCGCAGGCCCGTGCTGATCCAGACGTGGAAGAGGGGGGCGGGCGAGTTGCATTCCAGTTCGGACAGGTCCGGCCTGCCGCCGTGATGCGCCTCTTCTCGTCCTCCGGCGTCCCCCCCGGCACCTTATTTCTTCCTCTCGCTGAATGTCCCGCGCAAAAAAGCAGTCCATCCACTCCCTGTAAAAGCCCGGCCGCTTTGTATCCGCCAGCAGGGCCTGCGGGAGCCCCCGTGGTAAAGCCTCTTCATCAGAGAAGTATCGAACGCGGTAAGCTCGTCCCATAAAACGGGGGTGAGGTGGACGAGGCGTTTCCGGCCCGTCAGGGTGTCCTGGAATTTGCTGGTCGCTGCGAGCGTAGAGGAGCCGGTGGCAACGATTTTCAACTGAGGGAACGTATCGGCGCCTATCTTAAGCATTCTGCTGGGGTCAGGGAGCTGGTGGACGAGGACGGAATTTGAACAGACCCGGAATCCGCCTGACGGCGTCTAGCGATCTGGGTGCAGCAATGGCCGCAAGTGATAGCAAAAACGCCCAGGGGAACAAAAATGCCCTGGGCATTTTTGTTGCATTCCGGGGGTCGGTTTTCCTGATGTTGACCTATTTTTCCAACTTGGCTTTTTCGGGGATTGTCTGAAAAGCGCCTAAATCATTGATATTTTTGGTGGGCCGCGTAGGATTCGAACCTACGGCCTCCTGATTAAGAGTCAGCTGCTCTACCGGACTGAGCTAGCGGCCCACACTCTGAGACTATTTTTATAGCACAGCGGCGCCCGAACTTCAAACGTTTCCTCCCGTTAATCGCTAACCCTCGCAGGCTTATGTGCCCATCTCGCGAGGCCGCCTGGCGCCCTCCATCGGCCGCCGGGCGGCTTTTCAGCTTTCTCATCCATACCTTAAAAGAAAGGAGGGACTTTTTAAGACACCTGTGTTATAAAGAAAATAACAACCAAGCTTGAACACCTTGCGGTCAACCTTGCTCGTCTCGCGGGAGGATTGAAATGGGTGTAAGGGAAGTGGTTGAATCGAGTGCCTCCAGGAAAATCTCACAAATTATCGTAAAGCTCCTCGACGCGTGCTCCGACGAAACCCTGAGTCAGTTGACCCTCCTTGCGGAAAAGCTGACCAACGCGGAGGACGTTCTTGTAGCCATAAGGGCCATCAGGTCGATGCTCCAAAGCCCGGACCACGCCATACACAGGCTCTTCAAAAGGGTCTCGGACTACCTTCCCCATGAAAGCAAGGTAAAGCTGTTCCATTCCCTTTTCAATAATGCCTGGTTCGCGGGTTGGCAAAAGAAGACGAAGACCCTGGAGACTTGGGGTTTCTGGCCCCCCTTTGCCATGATACTGAGCCCCACCCTCAACTGCAATCTCCGCTGTAAAGGCTGTTATACCCTCGGCTACGGCCTGAGGCATGAATTGCCTTACGAGGTGGTGGACAAGGTACTGAAAGAGTGCGAAGAGCTGGGAATATCCATTATAACCATCCTCGGCGGCGAGCCTCTCGTATATCCCCATCTTTTCAGGATGCTTGAGGAGCATCCCGACATTACCTTTCAGGTGTACACGAACGGCACGCTCTTGACCCGCGAGATTGCAAAGCGCTTCAGGAGACTCAATACGATCGTGATCATAAGCAACGAAGGCTATGAAGCCGAGACGGACCAGTGGAGGGGCAAGGGGGTCTACAAGAAAATATTGAAAGCCTTTGAGTACCTCACCGAAGAGCGGGTGATTGTCGGTTCTTCCGCAACGGTGACGAGCAGGAACGCGGACGTAGTCTCATCCGACGACTTCGTAGACAGGATGATTCAACTGGGCTCCCTTATACAGATGTATTTTCTATACATGCCGGTAAACGGGCAGAGCGATTTTTCCCTCCTGGTCACCCCGGAGCAGCGCGACCACCTGAGGAGGAAGGTCTCCGAGTTCAGGCAGACAAAGCCGCTTTTCTTCGTAGATTTCTGGAACGACGGCCCCCACGTCGAAGGCTGTATCGCTGCCGGCAAGAAGTATTTCCACGTCAATGCCAAGGGGGACATCGAGCCGTGCGTATACACGCACATAGCAACCCACAACGTGAGGGAGACGACGCTGAAAGAAGCGCTCATGAGCCCTCTATTCAAGGCGATCAGGGAAAGGCAGCCCCACAACGAGAACCACCTGCGGCCCTGCATGATAATCGACAACCCCGAAATCGCGAGAGAGATCATAAAAGCTACAAGACCCCGCTTCACCCACCCGGGGGCTGAAGAGATCTACACCTTCCGCGCCCGCGATCTGGACGAGTACGCGCGGAGGTACGCCGACTTCATCGAGCCGGTCTGGGAAAAGGAGTATCTGCCCGCAAAGGCAATCGAAGAGCGGGCGGCCGCAAAAGCCCGTTAATTAAGACCGGCGGCGCAGCTATCCCCCGATAGCGCAAAAGTCGCAGAATGAGCGCCGAAAGGGGAGTTTCCTACCGTTACTCTTCTTTGAACTCCTCATACTCCTTCCTCCGCCTTTTCATGAAGGGGACAATGTTCGACAGGAGGAGCAGGAAGGCCAAGGCGAGCGTGACGGCCGAAATCGGCCGGCTGACGAAAATCGAGAACTTACCGCCCGACATTATCAGCGACTGGCGAAGGTTCTGCTCCAGCAGGGGCCCCATGATGAAGGCAAGGACAAGGGGCATCAGGGACGCTGCGCCGAAAGACATGAAGCCCATGCCGGGGGCAGACAGGCTCCCCAGCCCGAGGCCGGATGCCCCCAGATGACCAGGATGGAAAAAGCCAGCCAGAATAGGCTGGCCGCCTGCTGCGGCCTCATACGGCCGCCCTCATTTCTTTTGCGGCAATTCGACAGGTACCTTTATTCCCTTGATCATCCGGCCGTAGCGCACCCACGCTCCCCGGAGGAATTTCTGGGTGTCCTTCGAGTTTCTGTATACGGGCTCGTGCTCGATCTTCATCAGGGCGTCGATGAAACCGGGGTCGCTCATGGACTTGTGGAAAGCGTCGTCCAGCTTCCTGACTATCTCCTCCGGCATGCCCTTGGGGCCGCCTATGATGAAGATAGTGTCGTTTATGAAGTCGTATCCCAGCTCCCGCATGGTAGGGACGGCGGGGAACATCTTCATCCGCTTCTCTCCGTGGGTGGCGAGAAGACGCAGCCTCCCCTCCCGCACGAAGGGCGCCCACTCGGTGCTCGTCGAGGCCGCCGTAACGTGGCCGCCGAGAAGGGCCGTGACGGACGGCATACTGCCGGGATAGGGCACGTGGGTCCATGATATATGCTCCTTCTTCGCGATGAACTCCATGGCGAGGTGCATGGGCGTGCCTACCCCCGTAGTGCTGTACGTAACCTTTCCAGGGTTCCTCCGGGCATATTCGACCAGATCTTTCAGCGTCCTGAAGGGCGAGTCGGAGCGGGCGGCAATCCCCGATTGGGTTGCGCAGAAGCTCGTTATGGGCAAAAGATCGTCCAGCTTGTACGGCACGGCCCGATACTGGGGCACGCGGACGAGCCCGGTTGCGGTGCAGGCAACCAGATTGTACCCGTCGGGCTTCTGTTTCACCACGATGCCTATGGCAACGGTGCCCCCTCCGCCGCCGTTATAGGAAAAGACAAAAGGCCGGCCGAGGAGCTTCTCCGCGGGCTTGGTGAGTACCAGTGAAGAAATATCCGCTGCGCCGCCGGGAGAAAAGGCGACCAGGATGTTGATCGGTTTTGAAGGATATCGATCCGCCGCTCGTGCAGCGCAGCACAGGCCGAGTACGAAAAGGGCGGCAGCGGCCGTGGTGCCCGTCTTACAAAAGGCTCTCTTTTTCATCCTGTCCCCCCTTAGGTTTCAATGCCCCAGGTTTTCTATTAATGCATGTTCCCCTTGACCTTGTCAATCCTTGCCCCGGCGCGGGTGCGGCGTCCAAACCACAGACTTTTATTGACTTTGTGGCTTTTTTTGTGTTTACTCTAGTCAATTCCCCGGTAGCTCAACCGGCAGTAGCGGCTGGCTGTTAACCAGTAGGTTGCAGGTTCGAGTCCTGCCCGGGGAGCCATGCACTACGCTCAGCAAACCTGCTGAGTCCAAATAAATAGGACCTATGGGAGGCAGTTCCCATAGGTCCCTTTTTTTGTGCCTTTCTTTCGGCCCTAGCCGTCAGCCTCCGGCTCCTCGTCGTATACGATCTTCTTGACCAGCAGGTGGACCAGATCGTATTTTTCCTCCTGCGTGAGATGTTCGTAGACGGTTCCGAAGGTTTCGAGATTCTCCGTTATCACTTCCGCGCTGATGATTCTACCCTCCAAACGACCATTTACGCCTCACGCCCAGACAGACGGAGGTGCTTCAACTCCTCACCAAGGGTTGTTCAACGAAGGAGATTGCGTCACTTTGGCCATTAGGTTGCGATTACTTACATATACTAATTAAGTAATACAAACAGCTTAATCTTTTTGCTTGACTCCCCCCTTCCGATTTTGGTAGAAAGGGACCGCTTGTATGAATAGGGAAGACGATTCCAAGACATCATACAAGCCGGTGCTATGTGTTTCGAAGACTGTTACATCGGCTCCGCGAGGAACTTATCTGAGAAAGGGGGTGACGGCAACTGACTGGGAGAAGTTGGTGTGAGGTGGATTGAGAACAACAGACGGCCTGAAAAGGCCAAACCGTCCGAAAAGACGGGACGCAAAACTTTGGGCCTAAGTCCCAAACAATCAGGATAGGCAGCAGAGGCTGCCAGACGAAAACCATGCCTCCTGTGCTGGCTTTCGCTGGAAATACCACGAGAGGTGAAAATGAATCGAGTAAGCTTTTTCTCAAGGACAAGGGCGTGGCCAATATTCTTGGGCCTTGTTTTGATTCTCTTCCTTTCCTTCGGCTCATCGGTATTATTCGATACGAATGCGTTCGGCGCTCAGGCAGATCTAGCGTGGAATGCAAGCACGGATCCCACCACCACCGGATATAAGGTCTATTACGGGAACCAAAGCGGCAAGTACTCTACATCCGTAGACGCCGGAAATAAGACCACCTTTACAGTAACCAACCTTCAGGTCGGACCCAGTTACTATTTTGCCGTGACTGCGTATAATAGCGCCGGTCAACAAAGCGTGTTCTCAAATGAGGTGATGTACAATGCCTGCACCTATTCAATATCTCCAACCAGTCAGACTTTCGGATCAGCCGGCGGAACCGGTACTGTCAGCGTCACGACGCAGACTGGTTGTGGCTGGACTTCAGCCAGCGGAGCTTCATGGATGACGATTACGTCAGGAAGCAGCGGCACGGGCAACGGCACCGTGAATTATTCGATAGCGGCTGACACAGGGGCATCGAGGAGCGCAGCCTCAACCATCGCCGGCAAAGCATTTACCGTATCGCAAACATCACAAACGAGCACGTATGTGATTACGGCGAGCGCAGGTGGGGGCGGCTCGATCTCCCCGTCGGGGTCTGTCTCGGTAAATGCCGGGGCCAGTCAATTCTTCACCATCGCGGCGAGCACCGGGCACCGCATAAGCAACGTCACCGTGGACGGGGCATCCGTAGGAGCAGTCGCCTCCTACACATTCAACAATGTTTCGGCCAACCATACTATCGCAGCGAGCTTCAGCTATAAAAGACGCTGGTAAGACAAAAAGCACCTTGGATGATTATGTTTAGGAGGTAAAACCAATGTTCGATTGCGCTTCGTTCTCCCTCGTTTTCAATGCTCCTGTCTCACCTGCTTTTCATTCCCCGAAGAGGAATGGATATCATTACGGACGACCAACGTTATCGAGCGACCGAACAAGGAGTTCAAAAGAAAGACAAAACCCATGGAGATAGTTGCCGGCGAACACGCCTTTAGAAGAGGCTAAGAACAACAAAGAGCGCGATTTGGGTCGCAAAAAACTTAAATGACGAAAAATAAGTAGAGGTGAAGCATAATGAAGAAATATTCTCGTAGGATGGTGAATAAGTCTTATTTCCTGGGCTTATTTTTCCTGATGATTTTCCTTTTCGGAGTTTCCGGGTGGCCGAAAAGTTTGCGGGCGGCGGATTATTATGTGGATAACACTTGCGGTTATAATGGAAATGGAACGAGTCAGACATGCGCTGCTGGCCCGGGACAACCCGGCCCCTTCAATTCACTGGCGAATGCACAATCAGGATTGACCGGGAGTCAGGCCGGTAATCGATTGCTTTTTAAGGCGGGCGAAACTTTCACAGGGCAATATACGGTCAGAGCTTACGGTACGTCAGGTCATCCCTTTACTATATCTTCTTACGGGACGGGGGCCAAGCCTATCATCAATGGCAATGGGACGAGTCCGTATGGCGTTATCAGTATCACCAACCTCAACTACATCACCATAAACGGATTGGCTCTTACTAACGGGTCAATGGGGGTATGGATATATTGTACATCCAGCACTACCTCAACCTCTTCTATCAATATCAGCAATTGCTACATATATGGATGTCCCGGCACAGGAATCTGCCAATCTAACGATTCAGGTAGCCGTGCTGATATGAGTGGTTCTACATGGTCCAACAATGAAATCACAGGGTCTTGTGCTGCTATCTATATTCATCGCACTAATGGTATTACGATGAGTTACAACAAGATCCATGATAACGGCACTACCCAATATGAACCTTATGGGATAGCAGTGGAGGCCGGTTCAAATCTTATCATACATGACAACCTTATTGTTAACCAACTCGCGGCAGGAATCGGTATCTATGGAGACACAGGTTCAGATGGGCCTTCCAATGACAATCAGGTTTATAGGAATATAATTTATGGTACTTATAAAGGCTCAACGGGTTGGTCAAGAGATATCACTTGGCAAGGAACTTGGGGTGGTACAGGTAATATAGTGTGGGGAAATATCCTTATTAGCACAGATTCCAGCATAGCACATATGGAAGATGATAACTCGTCAGGTAGTGGGAATCTGTTTTATAACAATGTTTGTGCAAACGGGCCAATGGGAATGCAGTTGTCGGGTAGTTCATGGTTCGTAAACAATAACATTTTCTATAATGTTAGTACGCCCATAAGTGGGAGGAGTGTTTCAGGTTCAAAGAATATTTCCTATCCAAATGCAGGAACTGTTCCTGGTGCTTCAACATCCAATCCATTATTCACCAATCCAGCAGTTGGTTGGACGGGTTATACCCTTCAGGCGGGCTCTCCGGCCATAGGCGCCGGCGCCAATTTGGGCTCCCCCTACAATCTTATCTTGGACCCCACTAATCTTACTTGGCCTCCAGCAACAGCTGACGAGAATACCTACGGCTGGACCATAGGCGCATTTGTTTACAGGACCGGAGGGGCTCCGGCTCCGCCCACTAACCTTAGAATAGTAAATTGAACTTGTTTGGACGGACAATAACTTCTATGTCCGGTTGAGCCACCAGCGCAAACCGTAGAGAATGACTGCGGCGAGCCACCCCTTTCCAGGCTTCGCCGCGGTCGCTTCTCGCCATTCCTCGCCGTGCTTGCGCACGGGGCATCACAGCGAGCAGTCAGTCGCGATCAAGGGAGGCCAACCAATCTTTCAACCACCCCCAACTGAATCGGTACCTTGCATAATAATATGCTATTTTTGCATACTCATCCTTCACCATTTTCCTTGATTCCCTGTCCGTCCACCAACGGCGATAATCTACCGATAACTCAAGAGGGACAGGAGCCATGCGCAACTCAACCTTGTCGCCCATTACTTGTTTATAAGTCCAGCGGGCACGCCTCATGTGGTAAGGATCGCTGACGGCGATGATTGATAAGAGGGGGCGCCCGCCGCGATCTATGAACTCTTTTAGCCTAACCACCTCTGAATACGTACTTGTTACTGGAGAATCATCTATGGCAATTGCTTTCGATGGTACTCCTCGCTCAAGCGCTCGTTCTCTACCATGTTGCCCGTGGAAAAAGTTGTGAAAGCGGCACCAGCCTCCTGTGAAGAAGATTGTTTTCGCATAGCCCCGTTGGTATAGGTGAATGGCATAATCCGTTCGTTCGTCCGGGCCGGCAATCACATGAATCACGTCAGCGGGCTGAAGCTTATCCTGCACCACCAGAAAGTCTCCGATGGCTGATAGAATATGCTCACTCAGCAGGAACAAGGTCGCCCCCAATATCACAACCACAGCAGGAATGACGGCCATGCAGCTTCTTCGCATTTTCACTTCCGTTTGCAGTGTTAATGGGCTACAAGCTGACTACTGGTAATTCATAGCCGGAAAAGAACTCCCAGCAATCTTATCCGCCCTAACCTTATTGGCCGAACTAAATCCCAACCTGAACCTTAATTCATTCGGTCATTCTTTGTTTTTCGATCTCCGAACCGAGACTTTCCTGACCAAAGCCAGGGCTTCGGAATCGTAGTAAGTGGCAGAAAAATCGTCATTTCTAAAAAACTCCTTGTCTATGTCAATCGTGCTACCTTTTATTCGGCCTGGATTACCAACTACAAATGAATAATCCGGCACGTTTTCGGTCACAACAGTTCCTGCACCGATTAGGCATCCTTTCCCGACTTTTATGCCAGGTAATATCACTGAACCGGTTCCAATAAAAGTATATGCGCCTATCTCCACTTTTCCGCGGACATATCCTCTTCTGTTAATGTTAGAAATATGAACATTATCGCTTCCTAACAACCGGATCGAATTGTGGCTTCCATGAGTAACAATATGGACCCGTGCGGCGAGTTGGCATCCTTCTTCAATTGTGATCCCATTTGATGCATCCAGGATCGAATGATATCCCACCCAAACATGATCGCCAATGGAAAGAGCCTTCCTGTTGACAACCACTACATCGCTACTTATACGCGTGAATTTACGAAAGGTTCTTGAAGAATTATCATAGTATCCATAAACCATAAATGGTTTATGCATCCAGGCGATCTGGCGGGCCACAAACGACATCGCCCGCCCGAGGCCTGATCGATACATCCGTTCAAGAATACGCACCCTCATTCTCCCGGCTTTAGAAAAGTTCGGCCCGTCGAAATCTTTTCGTCATCAACAGTGGCCTTCAGCTCTTCAAGATTCTTTATCGTCTATCTTCTCCAGCCATTCCTTTCTCCAGAAGACAAGACAGGAACGATCACAACTGCCGAATTCCGCGGTGCCTTTGCACATAACGCCTTCAAGCAAGATAATACCATCTGACTTCTTGACCCGAAGGTCCCGCTCGTCAACGAACTTTTTCATGGGCTTCAGTACCCGCTGCGTCGTACCGCAGTATTCAGCCATTTCAGGCATAAAGGTGCAACCTTTGAGTTGTCTCCAGTGGTTAAGCGTGGTCTCAATCTCCTTTAGGGAACGCACCCGGACCCGATCACCTGCCTGCAATCCTGCCGAAGGAACATTTGCCGGGGAAGCAGAAGGTTTCGTGCCTCTGCCTGTTAACCTGCAAAGCCGGTTCATTAGATCGTTCGTACGATTCTTGAATAGCCGCTCTTTGCCCGGGCTCAATTGTCTTCTGACCATCAGCTTCAAACGTCGGCTGAGAGACTCCGGTGGACCTTGGACAATCCCTCCTGCTACGAGCTGCAGGCACGGGATCTGGCAACTGAGTTGCGTTTCTTCAAGCTTCACTATCCTATCCCTCCGTATTTTCCTCACGAAAATGCGATGCTTCGCACAACTCACTCTTGCGATCTACCAAGCATTCAGGCCAGTCTTGCGCATCGAGTGGACGCTTTCCTTGCAGATAGAAATTAAGCATGCCTTCCGCTTTAGCGAGAGTATAGCTGCCCTGGTAAGGCCGAAGCAGACGCGCCGTCACCGTATGGGCAAACCTATTGGCGAAAGGTTGAAGCCACGGGTGAAAGACTACACGTTGACGCACCAGTTTTGCCTCGTAACCCATGCGAAACTTGAACTCATCAATGCCGGAGGGGGCGTCAAGCGAATGTAAGGCATAGAAAACAGACCTGATGTTGGGACGATTGATCATGGTCTGCGTGACCACAAACGCAAGGGCGTTGTTGACCCGGGCGCTCAGATAGTCCCGACGACACTGCTGAAAAATCATCACACAGCAATCTTCCATTTGAAAAGTCAGAAGCGAAGCGGCCAGACAGCCGTCAGCGAGTGCCCCCCAGACTTCAAACCCGGGCAAGTCTGCTGCTGCCATGCATTGCCGGCGCCATGTTTCTTCCCTTTGCTTCTTCTGACGTCCTTGTCGGTTTAGGGTGTCCATTTCCAAGAGCCAACCATCCTTGGCATAGCGTTCAAAGGAGACAGGTTCAACGCCACAATTTTTCAAGCCGGTACGAACGTTTTGGCGGGATCTTCTATCCAAGCTTTCCAATGCATAGGTCTGTTTGTCATAAATAACATGATAGCTGATACAACCGGTGGGCGCATGAACTGGTGTAGAGTAGCGCAGTGCCACAATGCCTTTGCCGAGCATGAGCGCGCGCAATTCCTGTGGGGACGGCTGTATCACCCAATGGTAAGGGAAAGCCTGGAAGACCCGTGGCCCGGCATCGAACCAATAACTGCTCTCGGTGCGAACAACATGATGCCCTTGGCGGTGCAACCACTCTGCAAAGATTTGAGCGTTCATGCAGATACCCTTTGCGATCTAATCCCGGTGTTCTTGCTGGTTTGGAATTACGAGCATGATTTTTTGGATGAAATAGCAGTCAATAACAGCTCTTCAAATTGCTCGGCAGCCGAACGAGGAGAATGATGTTGCTCAGCCCAGGCGCGTCCACTGCGACCAAGGTGCTCACGAAGGTCTTCGTCCTGCTTCAAACGTATTATCGTGAAGCATCGGGTGCACCAGCTCTGTGTCGACCCAGTCATACACCAAAGCGACTTTGGCATCGCTGCTACCGCGGCCCTATCCAATAGAAAACATATGTTATCTTATATAACCTTGCCAGACGAGAACGCAAGCCTGCATCTACTCTTTCCTGAAAACAGGAACTCAAACTCCGTAGTAAGTCGGAAAACGTATATGTTGGTGCATACCGTGGTATCATCACAGGTCAGTTACTATTCACAAATTGTTGGATCAACGTGTAATATTGATTCGCGGCAACATGCCTAGCATAATGCTCTACGACGAAATCCCTGCCCCCCCTTCCCATGTTCCTGCGCAAAGAATCGTTCTCGTACAACAGGAGAATCGCTTGCTCCAAAGCCCCTCCATTCCCGGGTTCAACGCATAGACCACATTGGGCCTGATCAAGAAGGCGACCGGTCTCTGTCCTCTTATCCACAGACGCGATAACCGGACGGCCGTTGGCCATAATTGTGTATGTTTTTGAGGGGACTGACTCAACGACGATGTCCGGCTTGAGCGCTACCAAACATATATCCGCCAACGCATAGATAAGCGGTACTTCCTCGCGTGGCTGAAAAGGGAAAAACTTTACATTACTTAAACCATTCACTTCTGCAATTGCCTGCAGGGCTCGTTTGGTTGCCCCATCACCCACCAGTACAAACAGAATATCTGGTTTGTCGATTACTCGTCGGGCCACCTCGAGCACGGTATCTAACCCTTGGGAAAGGCCAAGGTTTCCAGCATACAGAACTACAAACTTGTTTCCTAAGCCCCACCGTTTGCGAAGCTCGTTATCTCGTGGATGAGGTCGAAAGAATTCGATGTCTGTACATACGGGTATAATGACTATCTTGTCTTTGGGAACTCCCTTGCGGATGAGATTTTCCTTAAAACCATCTGAAAGAACGGATACCCGAGCAGATCGATCATAGAATATGCGCTCGACGCGCTCAATCAAATTGACCAACCATGGATTCCTAAGGACTCCGAGTCGGAAAAGGACATCGGGATAGATGTCGTGAACGACATAGATGAATGGCACCTTTGGCACAATGGCCTTTACCAGCAAAGGCAACCCACTCCATAGTGTTGGAGCTTCCGCTAGTACGATATCGGGTTTGCTAACTCCCAAGGCAGCAATTGTAGAAGACACATTAATAGACATGTGGTAAAGCAAGCGTCGCCAGACGGAACTCTTTGGCACTCTGTAAACGTAGGTGCGTAATATGCGCACACCGTTGAGCCTGTCCTCCTCAAAAAGCTTTCTCGAGTATTGAAACGAAGCATTAGATCCACCATAATGTGGAAATGCCGTAACCACTGTGACATTACACCCCTTTTGCTGAAGATCCTCGCACAAAGCCGTATAAATCGGCGAGGCCGGCCCAAAGTCAGGAGCGTAGTGAGGGGTAATAACCAACACGCTATATTGTCGCATCCTTTTCACCCTCCAGGACTCTGATATGCGTACCTTAATCCAGCCTTAGCCATGCCACACTGTTGCGTAGTACGGCTCATCTCCTTGGTTATATTGCGATGCCCTGTAAATGTGATGTGGAGCTATGCTATAGCTCCCGCAAAACCCTGGCTGGATTCCCACCAGCGATGACGCCTGGCGGTACATCCGCGGTAACCACGCTGCCCGCCCCTATTACGCTGCCTTCACCTATCGTCACTCCCTTTAAAACCAGGCAGTTCATCCCGATGAAAACGTCGTTTTCGATCACGATTGCAGCAGTCCTGCCCCCGGACGATTCCAACCGTCGTTGTGTGGTGTCCAGGGGGTGAAAATCCGTGTCGACTATGATCGTGTTCGCCCCCACCCCCACGTTGTTACCGATGATGATTTTTTTAGCAGCGCAGAGAGTACCGCCGGTCATAGCAAAGTTAGCCCCGATTTCCAGACAGGCTCCTTCCTGCCAGGTAGCCAGAACTACAGGATGACTTGGCGCCACTGGATTGGAACAGACTGAAGAACGAAGGGCCAGGCCCGGACCAAAGGTCATTCGGCTACCACGGTGCTTCTGGATGATGGGAACGCCGTGGAAACGCCAACCGCGGCCCCAAGTAATACCATTCATTACGAAAAGCAGACGCACCCAAGGATAAGCGACCCACCGCCGCAGCTCGTTCCAAATCTTCCACCGGGTGTCAAATGCTCTTTTTAGAGTGAAGCGCAGCTTGTCAGTGCTGTGTTGCTCTAGCATGTCTCGCGGTTTAAGACTCCGCCCCACATTACCAAGACTATTTACGTTAGCGCGCGATTGGGAGCGTTAGACAAACCTGTCGCAGAAGCTTCATAACTGCTCGAAGATTGTTGCCCCAATCGGATAATCAAGGTGTTGTTGACGTTATTGTTGGCCATTGCCTATCCTGGCATCCCTGTTCTCAGGAAACTGCTACATTTTTTGACCTGCAACGGAGTTTGCCTCGGTTATGTGTTTTCTCGTTTCAGCAGTCACGCGCTCATAGACCGCTTCCAAGCGATTCACAACAGCATTGACGGAGAAGGTATGGGCCAGCATCTCCTGACAGTTGGTACGATAACGATCATACCGCTCTCTATCGGTGAGCAAACGCTCCATGGCGGCGGCGAACGCATCCGCATCGAACGGCACGACCTCGGCAATGCGATCCTGTACCAGGTGAGCGATCTCACAACGGTCGGTGATAACCATCGGCGTCCCCATAAGACATGCCTCCATCAACGTGACTGGAAAGGTGTCTGCCCGGCAAGGCAACACGAACAAATCTGCGTCGCGAAAGGCGGCAAGCACGTCCTGACCTGACAGCAATCCCGGAAGAATTACTCGCTTCTCCAACTTGTGCTTTTGAATCAACCTCTGTACCTCGGCCAGCTGTCCGTCGTCCGGTCCGACGACAGCCAGTTGAGCATCGGAGCCCTTCAGCCGTACAAAGGCCTCGATGAGCATGTCAGTGCCCTTTTTCTTGTTGATGCGAGCCAAAAAGAGGACAAGCGGACGCGTAAGATCCAAACCATATCGGCGCCGAAAACTTCCCCATTCGGGCACATGCTGCCTTTCTTCAGTGTCGATTCCGTTAGGAACGATCTCAATGCGGTCCGATGGGATGCCATGAGCCAGTGCCTGCTGGCGCTCACTCTCTTGCAGAGCAATTAAGGCGCCGATCCCCTCAATTTCCATCCTGCCGAACAGCCGATCATAGAGGTGTTTGACCAAAAACGAATTCACGATGATAGGCAAGGTGCCGTGCGGCTGGATAACTACAGGAACGCCTGCGCCACGGGCAACTCGCGCTACCTGCAACGTCATCAGGCTACGATAGCCGTTAAGGTGAACGACATCAAACGTAGCAATCTCCCGCTTCAGATAAGCCCCCAGGTCAGGCAGCCAGAAGGGGCCAAGCGTGCCTGGCCACGAGCGAATATTCCACGTGTCGAAGTACACGATACGCATACCGCCTATCTCTTGCTCAAAAGTACCCGGATGTATCTTATTCTTCTTGTCCCGCAAGTTTGTGCAATAAACTGTTACCCGGTGCCCCCGTCGGACCAGCTCCTTACCATTGTCGTAGACAACTTTGACGGGGCCACCCCAACCATTGGCGGGATAGAATCCCAGGGTGATATGAAGAATATTCATTGTCAGTCTCCGGCTATTTTCCTGAAGATTTCGAGCCCTGCAAAGCAGCCTGAAATGCCCCATAAAGTCCCTCAGCGAAGCGTTTCGGGCCCCACTCCTTGACGCGGTCTCGCGAACGCAGCCCCATGGCGTGAAGGTCCACTTGGTCAGAACTAATCCGCGCCATCAAGTTAGCCAGGCTGTCGGCATTCCCCGGCGCAAAAGTGAATCCATTCTCTCCTTCACTGATCAGGTCCGGAGCACATCCGCAGCATTTGGAGACGAGCACGGGTAATCCGGCAGCCATGGCTTCATTCACCACCAGACCCCACTGTTCCTGGTGCGCAGGATGAATAAAAACGCTCGATAAACCGTAGTATATTGGCAATTCGTCAATCTGCCGGAAGCCAGGGAAAACCACACCCTGGATGCCATTGGAATCAACTAAATGCTCAAGAGCACTTCGCTCGGCTCCATCTCCGAGGATCACCAAACGCCATAAAGTAAGCCCTTTGCCATTTCTTGCCAATCGATCGCGGAAAAGGACATACGCGCGCAGCAATCCATCCAGATTCTTGCGTTTGATAAATCTGGCTGATGCCAGAAAAAAGGGGCCGGGGGACTGGAGGCCGGGGAATGAGCTATACGCGGCTGGATCCTGTCTGGCCTGTTCTGCTCCTTTCCAGAAGAAGTCATTATCAACTGTGTCATAGCCTTCGAAGATCCGGTCTCGATTCATGCCAAGCTGTTGCAGATAATCACGGTGGAGGCTGCCACCACATAACGCCGCGTCGAACTGGCAAACGATCTTTCCCTTAGCTCTTTCTTTCCAGCCAACGCGTGGTGCGTCATCAACTTTACTTTCCGTCATCAGTATGGTGGGACAGTGATACACTTTGCTCCATGCCAGTATTGCCCATGAGTCCCGTGAGCTGTAACCGTTTATCGCGATCGCCTTAGGCCGGATCCTGCTTAAAGCAAGGAAAACGCCTCTTGTCATCTCTGCAAACGAAACTGCCTCATACGTACGTTCCGGGAAAACAACATACCGTAACAAATCATTGCAGGCTTCCTCTCGCCAGAGATAAAGCCTGTCCTGGCTGGCAATTTCCAAACCCACCACCTGGATCCCCATATTCTCCAACACAGCATGAGCAGACCGCACACGGGCGAGATGGTAAGGGCCGAACCGAGGCCAATGGATCGCAAGCGTGATGGGTGCTCTATCCGACCGCATCCTTGTGCTCCAATGGTAAGGAATAGAAACTGTTTCCTGTTCCTCTCCGAATGATTTCTCTATATATATCAAGTAATCCCTTATTGTATTGCTCCCACGTGAATTTCCTGGCGGAACAAGAAGCAGCCCGGCCCATTTCCTGCCGTACGTCAGGATGCTCGTAAAGGTAGATCAATTTCCTGTGCAGCGCTTCAGCATCTCTGATAGGAACGATAAAACCATTAACTCCCTCTTCTACAGCTTGACTGCTGCCCGTGTTTTCCGTCACAATAACCGGTAAACCGCAAGCCATGGCCTCCAGAACCACTAACCCCCAGGAGTCGGCCAGGGATGGTAACACGAATACTGATCCCGTGTTGTACAGATGGTATAGATCCAGCCTGGGCGACTCGCCAACGGCTCGAATTTTCCGGTTGCGTCTCACAGCCTCTTCGAGAATGGGATGCATCGATTGATCTATGCCTCCTACCAGTAAGAGCTCTGCATCATTTATCTTTAACTTATTGAAAGCTTCGATGAGATAATGAACTCCTTTTCGAGGGACAATCTGACCGACATAAATGATGCGGAAGGTATTACGGTGTCTGCCGCCGGTTTCATCGGCATCTTTTCTTTCACCCTTGCTGTCGGATATAAGAAAATGCTCTAGATCCACACCGTAAGGCAGAACAAAAACCGACTTCGGATCAAACCCGGCTTCAACAAATGTCCTTTTGGCATAGTTCGACGGCACTATCAGATAATCTGCAAGACCATATTCAGCCTTGATTCTCTCATCATACAATAAGCCAGGAGGGTTGTAAGAAAGACCGAGATTGTTATATTCTTCCGCTAAGAGTTGAAACTGACAGTCTGGATATTCCGTACGAACGTCACACACAACAAGACTGCCGTTAGCTTTAGCCTTCCGGGCTGAATGAAGCCCTATGCTGCTGACAAAGTGGAATATGTCGCAAGATTCGACCCAGCGTTGGGCAAGAAGATCGAATAAATAATTATTCAGGAGATTACCTCTATCCGAAGAAATAAGACCAAGATAAGGCAATCCCCTTTGCAATAGCTCAGCTACCCAGATGCTTCGAGTCAACCTTTTATCAATGTCCGAAATATTGCGCCCCTTTAGCTTCTTTTGCCAATAATCCGGCAGGAAGTGGGCAAATAAAGGTTTTTCTTTCCTGATACTGATCGCACATATGTAGCGCTTCAGAGAGTTAGCTTGTTGCAAAGCTAAAGCTGCGTAGTAATAATGAGACACGTTGGCCGATAAAATAACTTCAAAATTACCGGGGTATTTCCTGCTCATAGGAATATGACCTCTCGCTTAATTGCAGAGCCTTATCACGTTTCGCCTCACAAGAATCAGGACAACGTAATTGCAGTGTAAATAGGATAACCCACATAACTCCTCTGAAATGGGGAGAAGAAATTTGTTTAGTAGTTATCTATTTTAAGGCACGGGGAAAATCTCAGCTTGTTAGCATGAGGCGATTGTTTCGCTATCGTTGGCACGAGCGCCAAGACAAGGACAGACATGCTTCCGGAAAACAGCCTAATTGTCAGCGGTCTTTCTCAATTGCCGGTACGAGCGTTGCCCTCTTTTCCGAAAAATACTTTTCAAATCCGTGAGAGCCGAGTATTCCGGTACGAAATGCTGAGCTATATCAATCGTCTTGAAAAACGCAAACGCAGAAGCACCAATCAGGCCGAGGTGCCAAATTATGCTGATGACGGAAGCGGCATGGGAAATGGTAACTACCTGCCCGATGAAAAAGACAACCATAATTGCTCCCATCCCTATGGCTGCCGGTACAAATTGAATGAACACATCCTTAAAAGTGCACGTCGTGCATTTGCGGATTCCTAACCACCATATCGGAAGCGAGCACACCATCCCTCCTATCATAGCAAATGGGAGACCCGCTAACGCGAATAGTTTTGCTAAGGGAAACAGCAACCCAATCATGATGACTGTCTGCACCAAGTCTAAAGCGAACTGAAAGCTCGGGCGGCCTGTCGCTAAATAAAGCGGATAGCCGGTCCGCAGTAACGCCTGTCCCCCCCCGGCAACCGCAAGGACCGGCACCAGCGATACCGATTCTATCCACCGTGCTCCAAGGCTCAACGTTAACAAGCGCGGTAGTCCCAGAACAACAAGGGTTGTTATACCCGTGATTAAAGTGAACGCTAAACCTATCGTTCTGAGGAAGGCCTTGCTCAGGCGATCCTTGTCTCCTTGGATCTGAGAGTAGGCAGGCATCAGCGCTGAACGAATTACCTCACTCAGGTAATTGTAAGGGAACTGCGCAAAACGCGCAGCCATCTGGTACAAGCCCAGTGCTGCGACACCAAACATCACACTACCGAATGCGCCGGGCCCTTGACATAATGCAAACGAAAAAATACTACTTCCTAAAATCCATCCACCATAATGTGAAAATGCTCTAAAGCGAGCCCCGTCGAAACGCCATCGCGGCCGATAAGGATGAAGCATATACGAGAGCAGCAAATAACTAACACTGGTAGCTAAAAATGCCAGAATCAAAGCCCACACGTTGCGCAAAATAAGTGCGGCTATAATTCCTACGATCAAACCTACCGCCCCGCTGCCTACGTCCAACTTGAATATTTTGTGGTACTCCATGTTCCGCTGAAACAGAATTGGGCTCGCACTGACCAATCCAAGGATAGGCTGCATGAATGCTAATGCGAGTAGGATTGGAACAAGTTCTGGCGATCGATATAGATTTGCAATAGGCTTCGCCAGAAATGCCAGAGTCATCGCAATAACTATGCTTCTTCCCAATAAAACCCACCAGGCGGTATGCACATCATCCGATTCAAGATTCGGCTTTTGGATTATTGCGAACTGAAAACCTGTAAACGTAAATACACCGACGAAAAAAATGAAAAGATTGCCAATGTCCATTAATCCGAATGCTTTGGCATCTAGAAAACGCGCAAGAATTGTGACCTGGACTAGATTAATTCCCTTTAGCGTCAACTGTGAAGCAAGCAACCAGGCACCACCGGCCAAGGTACGCTGACCTAAATCATTTCCTGCTATCGCCACGCCGTCGGCTCTCCCGCCTGGGCACGCGACCCCGCGAGACGCTTGCATCTCTTCGCCCTTCAAGGTTTCAAAGACCTTGGTCACATGAACTCCACGCATCGTGGCTGCCGAACGAGATCAGTCAGGTCAGCTGCTCGCGCCTATAGGTGAGGGCTGACCCCGAAAGAAATGATTGTTCGGCGACACACCCCTTTGTATTACGCCTGAGCGTAGCCCCTTTTGTACGATCAGATCTCTATTTGATACCAGACCTCCTAAAAATAAATAGAGCATTAAGTTTAGGTTGCTTGCTTCTGCAGCAATGCTTTCAGAAAAACTCATCGCAACAAAACCCATGATGTAACCTAAAGCGAGTGCCAGAATCGACCTGATTTCTGGGTCTTTACATATTCGCTTTAAATATAGAATTCTGCAAGTGAAGCAACACAGGGAGGCTAAAAACAAAAGTAACCCCGCGAGGCCTGTGTTGAACCAGATTTCTAAATAAGCGTTATGGAAACTGTCACTGATTACGGTCTCCGCAGCGCCTATCCCCCTGCCGAGAAGAGGGCTTTTAGCGATCTCGGAAGACGCGTCACCCCATATCGATTCTCTGCCAGACAGTCCGGATTCAGGGCTATATCTAACTGACAGGAAATTTACAAAATCCTCACTGGAATGCTGAAGTAGAACATAGCTCAGCAGCACCGTAAAAATTATTACAAACGCAAACTTTACAATGTTTCTTCGTTGCACGAACGTCAGTAGCAGCGGGATTAGGCCTATCATTCCTCCTATAGTCCCCGTTCTCTGGCCAGTGAATATCAGCGCTATTGACCCACACAAGAATCCTGAACCACAAACCATCCTGATCACTCTATGATTGGCTCTCCATAGACCCCAGAAAGTAAAGGGTAGAAGCCCACCAAGAAACATAGCAAATGAGGGAGCCCCCTTAGCATATCCCGAAAATCTTTCGGCTTCGCTTAGCTGACCTGGCAGAGATATGAAACTTAGTAGACAATAAACTGTGGCTGCGAGAGAAATTGACACCAAAGATAATCTTAGGGAGCTGTGAGTTTCATTGCTATAAGCTAAAGGTATAGTTACTGCTACTGCAAGTAACAATATACCCTTTTGAAGCTGCCAAATGGGAGAAATAGCGTCAAACAAGGAAACGAAACCTAAAGTTATGTATCCCCAGAAGAGAAGTAAAGCCGGTGGAGCTTTAAATCTCCGCTGGCGTATGACAGCAATTAACAGCAGAGAAATTGATACCCACCGAACTAAGGCGGCAATGTTATCCACTATGGGAATTGTTGAGCCGACCAGAGATGCACTTAGCACTAATGTGAACATAAGAATATGTGTCCGCATAGATAAGGAAAGAAAAAATAGTACGGCCCCAACCATCAACAGAACTATCAGTTCGATCAGATTCAGGCTGAATATGATTTTTGTTAAGGAAAATTCTTCCATACTATTCTCCTCCGAATTAATCTGGTCCGCAAATTCGGGCCGACAGCTTCATGCCGCGGAGGATTTGACGCCGGAGAGAAATTGTATCTAGACCTTGGTTGTACAACCCCACCCCGTGTGGTACTCGGATGCGATGTTCGCAATGCCGTCCATGTCGCAGGGATTGCCGTCCCCCACGGGAAGAGAAACGATTAGCTCACTGTGTTCGTCCTCGGATGATCACAACTATCGTCAGCAGGACCAATTTAAGGTCGAGAAAGAATGACCTTTCCTCCAGATACCTCATATAACATGCTATTTTTCGGGGCAATATCTCCCTCGCATATCCCTCTTCGACATCGTCATATCCGGCGAGCAACGCTTCCTCGTCTTTAAACTGAATCGCGGCAAAGTCGGTTATCCCCGGTCTTACCCGCAGGATACGGCGGTACTCGTGCTCGAACATGGCGACGAACTTCGCCACCTCGGGCCGCGGCCCCACGAGGCTCAGGTCGCCCTTCACGACATTGAGAAGCTGGGGCAACTCGTCAATTTTCAGTGACCTCAAGACCTTGCCTACCCGTGTCACTCTCGCGTCCTTCGCGGAGGTCACAGAGGGACCGGCCCTAGGCCCGACGACCATGGTCCGGAATTTGTAAAGGTTGAAGGGGATGAAATCTTTTCCGACCCTTTCCTGCCGAAAGAAGACCGTGCCGGGGCTGTCGAGCTTGATGAGGACTGCAACGATAAAAAACAAGGGGGCAAGCAGGATCAGGCCCGACAGGCTGAAAAGAAGGTCAAATATGCGTTTCCCGTCTATCTTGCCCATCTCGCGCACAGGTCGGCGACGACGTCCGCCACGTAACAAACTTCTTCCTGTTTCATGGATGGAAAAATGGGAAGCGAGATCACCCTTTCATATACCCATTCAGCGTTCGGAAAATCGCTTGCCGTGCAGCCGAAACAGTTCCTGTAAAAAGGGTGCCGGTGGAGGGGGATGAAGTGTACGCTCGTCCCTATGCCTCTCGCCTTAAGCTCCTCGATGAACCTTGCCCTGTCGATCCTCAGCGCTTCGAGGTTCAGCTTGATGGGGTAAAGGTGCCAGGCAGTCTTCCGGTCGGGTTTGACGAGAGGCGTGATCACCCCTTCAAGGGGGGCGAACGCCTCGGTATACAGGGCGGCGACCTTTTCCCGCACGCCCCACATCCATTCCAGTTTTCGGAGTTGCGCAAGGCCGAGGGCGGATTCGATGTCCGTAATATTGTATTTGTAGCCCCCCTCCACCACTTCGTAGAACCAGGAACTATCCCTGGAGTACCTTTTCCAGCCGTCCTTGCTTATGCCGTGCAGCCTCAGTCTCTTTATTCTCTGCGCCCAGTCTTCGTTATCGGTTGTGGCCATACCGCCTTCGCCGGTAGAAAGGGTCTTCGTGGCGTAGAAACTGAAGCACGTAATATCGCCGACGGTACCTATTTTCTTTCCCCGGTACCAGGCGGGCAGAGAGTGGGCGGCGTCCTCGATCACGTAGACCCCGTATTTTCTCGCGAGTTCCATGATCTCTTCCATGTCACAGGGCTGACCCGCGAAATGGACGGGGATGATCGCCCTGGTCCTGGGGGTAATCCTTTTTTCTATTTCATTGACGTCTATATTGTGGGTCTCCCTTTCAACGTCAGCCAGCACCGGGCTCGCGCCGAAATAGGTGATCACCTCACCGGTGGCGGTAAACGTCATGGTGGGGAGGATAATCTCATCCCCCGGCTTCACATCGATAGCCTTGAGGGCAAGATGGAGGGCGGCGGTTCCCGAATTGAGGGAAATCGCGTGGGAAGAGCCTATGTACTCCCTGAACCGTTCCTCAAATTCGATGGTTTTGGGGCCCATGGTGAGCCACCCCGATTTGAGACAATCAGCAACCTCCCTTACCTCGTCTTCCGTGATGTAGGGCTTGTGAAAGGGGATCTGCATCACGTGACTTTCAGCTAAACCGGATTGTGGCGTGTTGAAACGTTTCATGTTGTCATCCTATCTCGTCATTGGGGTATCTGAGGAAGGTTTGTTGCTGCATCCTGTGGGGCGACAAGTCACGTCCCGGTCTTGAAGAGTTTCAGAGCTTCGTCCCGGGGCGTATATTCGGGCACGATCTCATGGAGCTTTTCCCTGATGCCCCGGCTGTCCATCCTTGCAGCCAATTGGTAAAGATCCTTCAGTTCCCCGTCCAGCCATCTTCGAAACGCGTCGGTGCTTGCGAAGCCGCGAGGCGTTTTCTTGCCGCACTTGACCACGGAGACTTCATTGTCGACGATGTCGGTCACGTCTTCGTCCACCCCCACGAGCTGCTCGTGGAGCTTCTCCCCGTCCCGCAGGCCGGTGAAGACTATTTCTATGTCCCTTCCCGGTTCCTTGCCGGAGAGTCTGATCAGGTCCTCCGCGATCTCCGCGATCTTTACCGGTTTTCCCATCTTGAGTATGAAGATCTCGCCTCCCAGCCCAATCGAAGCCGTTTGGAGTATCAACTGCGCCGCCTCCGGTATGAGCATGAAGTACCTGCTCACTTCCGGGTGCGTGACCGTCACCGGCCCCCCCCTCTCGATCTGGTGCTTAAAGAGGGGAATAACGGAGCCGGAGGAACCGATAACGTTGCCGAACCTCACTGCCACGAACCTCGTGCCGCACGACGGGAAGCACTGGAGCAAGAGCTCGCTGATCCTCTTGCTCACGCCCATGACGCTCGAAGGGCGTACCGCCTTATCAGTAGAGACGAGCACGAAGCGCTCGACGCCGCACTCGTTCGCCACCTCCATGGCGACCCTGCTCGCCAGGATGTTATTGAAGACCGCCTCCCACGGGTTGACCTCCATCAGGGGCACGTGCTTATAGGCGGCGGCATGGAAGACGGCGCTCGGTTGGAATGCGCGGAAGACCTCCTGCATGAGCCGCCTGTTCTGGACCCTGCCGAGGACCGTTTTGTAAGCCCTGTATCCCATCTCGTGATGGAGCATCATCTGGACGTCAAAAAGGTTTTTTTCGCTTGCATCGATGAGAATCAGCCTGCCGGCATCGAAACGGACGAGCTGGCGGCACAGCTCCGACCCGATGGAGCCGCCCGCACCCGTGACAAGTATGGTCCTCTTCGCGATAAAGCTCTTTATCCGCTCGTTGTTGAGCGTTACCGGGGTGCGCCTCAAGAGGTCGCCATAATCGACCTCCCGGAAAGAGTTGATTCGCACCCTGCCGTCGATAATCTGGCCTATCCCCGGCAGCGTCTTGTAGGGGACCGGGCACTCTTTGCAAAAACCGACGATCCGCCTCATTTGCGCCCCCGTTGCGGATGGAATGGCGATCATTATTTCGTCGACGCCGTACCGGTCCACCATGTCCTTCATGACCTCGCACGACCCGAGGACCTTCACGCCGTGCACCGCAGCGCCTATCTTTTGCCTGTCATCGTCGACCAGTCCGACGGGACGGTAGTTCAGCCCGCCGTTCTTTATCATCTCCCGGAGGATCGACTCGGCTGCTTCTCCGGCACCGACGATGAGCACCTTTTTAGTGCCTTTTCGCGTAGACCTTACCTCGCGCAGCAAGCGCACGGAGAACCTCAAACCCCCCATCAAGACCATGAGAATAAGAGGGTCCAGGACAAAGATCGACCTGGGCGGGTTCCCCTGGCGCCCGGCGAGGCCGTTAATCGCGTAGACGGTGGGGATGACGAGAAGGGCGCTGGTCCACACGGCCTTCATAATCGAGACCAGGTCGTCAGCCGTGCCGAAGCGCTGAGCGGGCCCGTAGAGCCCGAAATACCAGAAGGTACAGAACTTCAGAGGGATCACGACGAGGAGCACGGCCGACATGAAGGCGAGCCAGGGAAAAGGCACTATCATCTCGAAGCGGATCGCATAGGCCGCGTAGTAGCCGACCAGAATCAACAAGAGATCTGACGAGGCAATTAGGAACCTTTTGACGCCTGCTTGCATCTCGCTGCCTACCTGTGGGGTTTCTCTACCTGTTGAGGAACGGGGCAGAGCCGCTCTTTCGGTTGCATGCATGACGGAACTCCTGCGGAATATTGGGATAAAGCTTGTGGACCCGGCGGCCCCAGGACGCTGATTGACAACGGGCGCCCGGTATCAGCGGACTGCCTTCGCTACAACCTTCGGTAGATCCATCCGGGGATCGGCATGCGTCTCCCGTTCAGCACAACGCCCACAATGTTGCCACCGGCGTTTTTCAGTTTCTGCGCCGCGTGCTCGGCCGCCTCCCAGCGCGTTTTCTCGGCGCGAACGACGAGCACCACGCCGTCTACCTCGGAAGACAGGGCGACGGCATCATTGCACGTATTTATCGGAGAGGAATCGAAGAGCACCCAGTCGGCCATGGGCCTCAGATAACCGATAAAGGCGCGGATGAGGCCCGGCTCGATTGGGCAGGAGAAACCCGGCCAGTATGCCCCGGCGCTAACAAGAGATATGTTCTTGTACCTGGTAGCCTTTACAAGCTGTGCAGGATCTCTCTCCCGTCTCAGCAGCTCGCTCACCCCTTCCGTGTTCTCTGCGCCCAACGGATTGTGGAGCGCCGGGTTACGAAGGTTGCCATCCACCAGCGCCACCCTTTCTCCTCCGGCGGCCAGGCATCTGGCAAAATTGACGAGGACTGTCGAGGCGCCGTCCTTCGGCATGACGCCCGAGAACAAGAGGACCTTCGTCTTATGGGGGCCGCATACGGTCACGATGTTCTGTCTCAGGGCACCGTAATCCTCGATCGGGAGAGTCGTGACGCGGGCATCCTCTTCTCCGGTTCCGGGCATTCTCACATCGGTCGGCGGTTCTTTCTCCGGGAGCGTCAACCGGCATTCCTCTCCTGCCCTTAGGAGAGCTTCGTATGTATTTGCCATCGTCTTTCCCCTTTTCTTTTTTTTGAACGACTATTGGAACGTTGTCTATCTTTCAGCCTGCCCGTCCCCGCTTCGATTGAACATGGTCAGGCCATTTCTCTAACAACGTGGTCCCCCTCCTCATATCCCTTCCGGTCCGCCGCCGGGATTTCCGTTGGGGGCGCCCATTCCCCGTCCATGTCGGCGATTACCTCCTCGACCACGCCCGTCGTAATCCTCTTCTGCTCCCTGCTGAAGCCGATGAGAAACGCGTTGTCGCAAAGAATATTGATGGAGCGTGGAATGCCTTTTGTATGCGTGTAAATGAGCGATATCGCGCCTGGCGCGAATACCGCCTGCGTTCTGCTCCCCACGAGCTCCAGGCGATGCTCTATGTACCGGCAACACTCATCGTGATCGAGAGGCTTGATACGGCGCCTGATGCCGATTCTCTGCTTCAACTGTCTCAAATCGTCGCAATTGAGCTTCGCCTCGAGCTCCGGTTGACCGACGAGAAGCACCTGGATGAGCTTTGCCGTCGCCGTCTCCAGGTTCGAGAGCATGCGGATCTCTTCCATCACTTCTTTCGAGAGGTTTTGCGCCTCGTCGATAATGAGGGCGACGTTCTCCCCAAGCCGCCACTTCCTGAGCAAATGCCCGTGAAGATCATGAAGGAGGACGTGCTTTTCCGGATCGGAGAAAGGCAGGGCCAGCTCCAGGAAAACCGTCTTCAAAAGCTGCTCGAAGGTGATGTTCGTATGGGAGAGGTGGATGACCCTTGTTTTCCCGTCCAGATTTCTCAGAAGGGTATGAATGAGAACCGTCTTGCCCGTTCCGATCTCTCCCGTGACCGAGACGAACCCTTTCCTCTCTTTCAGCCCGTAAATCATAGAGGCGAGCGCTTCCCTGTGGTTGCCGGTGAGGAAAAGGAAGCGTGGATCGGGCGCGACGTCGAAGGGCCTTTCCGAAAAACCGTAGAATTTTGTGTACAAGTCTTCCCCCCCCCGCTCTTTAAGGTTTCAGCTGTGGCAAAGAGGCCAGAACGGGAAGCTCGAGGTGCTTCTTAACGTCCTCTGCCGTCTTGAACCTGTGACTCAGGGAATCGAGGCAATGGGCAAGCCCGAGACTGAGGCCCCCTCCGATCACCAAGGCGAGGAAGATGTTGAGCCCAACGTTCGGACGTATCGGTTTTATCGGCGCCAGAGGTGCCTGGACGACGCTGATGTTGGCGATTTTCCGTTTGTCCATGGCGTCCGATATCCTTGTCTCCTCCGTTTTTTTCGCGTAGAGCGCGAAATTCTCCCCGTCTATCCTGGCCCTGCGCTCCAGGTCCGTGAGCTTGTTCTCCAGGCCGCTGATGCGCCGTATCTCAGCCCTGTACCGGGCAAGGTCGCGCGCCTGGCTGCCCTGCCTCTGTACGAGGGCCGCGAGCGTATCTTTGATGGTTTTCATTTCTTTGTCGTGATACCTCTTCTCCTCCGCTGCCAGGAGCCGTTCACCGTCCTCGATCTCTTTTCTGATAGTGACGACAAGACCATTGTCCTCCGAGTACTTGCTGACCAGTTCCCGCTCGCGCAGCTTCAGGTCCGCTATCCTATTCTTGATGTTGCTTATGGCGTACGTGTTGATCTCCGTCTCCTTGCCGTAGGGGCCGCTCCCTAACGCGCCGGAGAGTCCCCGGTTCTCCATGGACCCCATCTTCCCTCTGTTTTCATTGATCTCAGCCCTTGTCTTTGCCAGGTCGAGTTCCAGGCCGGAGATTTGCCTCAAGAGCACTGCCTTCTGTTCCTGGAGCGTGCTGATGTCATAGGCGTTCCTGAAGGCCTGAAGTCTTGCCTCGGAGCCGCGCAGGCTTTCTTCCAGGACTTTCATTTCTTTGTCAAAGAAATCATGCTCTCCGGGCTGCTTGTATGCGGCAACGTGCCGGTCGAGAAATGCGTCGATCAGCAGGTTCACCACCCTTGCGGCCACCTCGGGGTTTCCATTATCGAAATTGATCTCTATGACGTTCGATTTCTTTACGTCTACGACTCGCAACGCCTTCTCGAACTGTAGGGTCGCCCTTTGCATGGGGGTAATCGGAGGCGACCAGAAATTCAGTCGGCGAAAGGGCGACGGAGCATCGATCTTCGGATAAAGGGTCTTTACGCCTATTGTGGCGATCACTTTTTCAACCAACCCCCGTTCTTTCAGTATCTCTATTTCCGAGTTGACCCGTGCTTCCCTCGAAATATCCCCCACCGGCTGAGACACCGGAGATTGGGACGCGGGAGGGGTATAGAGGTCCTCCCGACCGAGCTTGACGAGAAGCTTCCCGGACGCTCGGTAGGTCGGCGGCGTCATGACGGAGAATAGGCCTACGACGAGGACTGTCCCGAGGAAAACCACGAGAATTTTTCCCTTGTGCCGAAACAGCACATAGAGAAAATCGCGCAAGGTATGTTGCTTCGGCTCGTCAAAGTCGTTCATCGCCATATATTCTCCTGTGTGGCTTCCTTCTCGCCCCTGCCGCCTTTATGGACTTGGGCGCGTAGGTCATATGTTGTGTCGGGATTATCAGGCAGCGCTTTTGGTCTTCAAGCTTAACAGGCACATAGGCGGAAACAAATTACAAGCTACCGCCACACCTGACCTCGGAAAGAACCTGCCCTGGTGAGGATCGGTAAGCTGACCAAAAGGAATACCGTGCGCGCTTCCGCCCACACTGCTGCGGTGGCGACACAAAGAGTCTTACAACATGCCGGCCAATAAATATCCTACAATCAATTACCTAAGGCGCAGGGAGAACGGGGACAACTCGTAAAACCCTCGCAAAGATACGCAGACTGTACCTAGGAATATTACGTGAATTGTGTCTTTTCTCCGTTCCCGTCATTGACATAAGCGAAGAGCAAAGCTATCTTGTTTTTATATAGGTACGATCGGCCGGTGTTTGGTTTGAGTTTCCACAGCCGCGGCCGCTGATGAGAAGATTTCTGCATGGCACGCCGGAACCACCGAATACCAAAGACAGATGGACAAGGACAGGATCGAAGCGCCTTCAAGAAACCGAGTATCGTCCTGGCTGATGATCACAGGATGGTGGCCGAGAGCCTGAAAAGCTTACTGGAGCCTCAGTTCGACGTAGTCAGAATAGTGGAGGACGGCGAAGCGCTGGTGATTGCAGTGCAGGAGTGCCAACCCGAAATCGTCGTTACCGATATCTCCATGCCCTTGCTGAATGGAGTCGAAGCGGCTTGCCGGATCAGGGAAATGGACAACCCTCCTCCCATCGTGATCCTCACCACGCATCTGGATATCGACTATGCGACACGTGCGTTCGAGGCCGGGGCCTCTGCCTACGTGCTGAAACAGGCTGCATCGTCCGAGTTGACCACGGCCATTAATGAGGTGCTGGAAGGACGGACCTATCTGAGCCCGGTAATCGCTCTCGACCTGATGCACGCGTATAAACAGCTTGCCGACCAGCGTGACGGCTTACGACTCACGTCAAGACAGCGAGAAGTGCTTCAACTCCTCACCAGGGGCTTTTCGACGAAGGAGATTGCGTCGACTATGCATATTTCCAGGAGAACCGTTGAATTTCACAAATATCGAATGATGGAACACCTGGAGATAAAGAGCCTGGCCGCCCTGGTCCGCTACGCCATCGAGCATGGTATCGGAGCCGGCTGACCATGCCCGTCGTCGCTCAAAGAACCGATTAACATGTTACAATGCTGAGGAAAGAGTGAAGGCATTTTCCCGGTCACCCATCGAGGAGGAAAGGTATGGCTCATGAGATTCTAGAACTGAAAAGCGTCCACCAGACGAAGGGCAAAGGCTATTCTCATGCTGCTAAGGCGGACAAAACGCTCTACATCGCGGGTCAGGTAGCTATCGACGTTCAGGGGAATCTGGTCGGTAAAGGGGACTTTGAGGCTCAGGCCCGGCAGGTATATACCAACCTTAAGAACATCTTGCAGGAGGCCGGGGGCGATCTGAGAAACATCGTCAAGACGACCACTTTTCTAACCCATTACGGCTACGTGGAAGGCCGCAGAAAAGTTCAGGCCGAGTTCTTTGGAGATATAGCGCCTCCGAGCACGCTGCTGATAGTCGAAAGCCTGGCTTCACCCGATTACATGATCGAGGTGGAAGCCATCGCGGTCCTGGATTAGAAAAGAAGCCCGTGACCACACTTGCAGCAGGTGGAAACGTTGGCTCGGGGAAAACCGAAAGAAGCGCCGTGAAAGGCCGTGAAAAAAAGGTTGACAAACCCTTGGGGACGTGTAACCATTCTGTAATTCGAAACTGTGTATCGCTATACGGAATGCAATGGTTAAGCCGAAGAGTCTGGTCCAGACCATAGAGCGCGTATCAGCCATCATCGACCTTATCGGAGAGAGCCGCGACGGGACGAGCATCAAGGACGCCTCTTCGAAACTCGCCCTGCCGAAAGGCACGGTACACCGCCTCCTTTCCTCCCTTGCTTATTGCGGCTACGTGCGCCAGGATGTTGCCACGAGGAATTACTTCCTTGGCCTGAAGCTGCTCCGCCTGGGGGGCATGGCGTCATCACAATTGGACGTAAGGGGGATAGCCCGCCCCCACCTTCAGGCCCTTGCGGAGAAAAACAAAGAGACCGTCCACATGGTGGTCTGGGACGAAGGTGAGGTGGTCTATATCGATAAGGTCGAATCGTCTCAAAGGCTCGGCGGCTTGCGGATGACCTCCAAGATCGGGGGCAGGAACCCGGCCCATAGCAGCGCCGTGGGCAAGCTTTTCCTCTCCCGCCTTGCCGATGACGAGCTTGGCGCATTCATATCCCTGAAAGGCCTCCCGGAGAGGACCGCCAGGACGATCCACGATGAGGCGTCTTTAAGGCAAGAGCTGCAGGCGATCCGGCAGCAGGGATACGCAGTCGACGATGAGGAAAACGAGAAAGGAATCCGGTGCGTGGGGGCCCTTGTCCTCGATAATGCGGAAAGGCCCGTGGCGGCCGTAAGCGTCTCCGGCCCCACTGTCCGGGTTACGAAAGAGGCCATCAGGGACGTATTGAGGAAACAGATCGTCGAGGCCGCTTTGGAGATATCGCGCAAGCTCGGTTACCGGGAAGCATAAAGGCGTGAACCGGGTATTCGGTGGCCAAAGCACCTTGCGCTAGGCAGGAAAAGAAGGAGGATCAATGGCGCAGGATGCGCGCTTCCATTACAAGAGCCTGGATGAGCTGAAAGCCGATATAGCACGGATGGGGCTCGACATACCCGCCCAGGCGGACGTAGCGCCTCTTTTCCGGCCTATCGACATCGGCGCAAAGACCGTGCCCAGCCGCCTGGCCATCAGCCCTATGGAAGGATGCGACGGCACGACCGATGGCAGCCCGAGCGACCTCACGCGGCGCCGCTACAGGCGCTTCGGCGCGGGCGGCGCGGGCCTCGTATGGTTCGAGGCTACGGCCGTGGTGAACGAGGGGAGGGCTAATCCTCGCCAGTTGCAAATAAACGAGGGAACCCGTGCCCACCTGGAGGCTACCCTCGCGGAGATGACGGAGGCCGCCAGGGCGGCAGGCCACAGCCGTCCCTATGCAGTGATCCAGCTAACCCACTCGGGGCGCTACAGCAGGCCGGGCAGCGCCCCGGCCCCGATCGTCGCCGTGCCGAACGCCTTTCTCGACGCCGGGCGTCCCCATGTCCGCGTGATCTCCGACGACGAGCTCGCCGAACTGGAGGAGAGGTTCGTTATTGCAGCGGCAGCGGCGGCCGAGGCCGGTTTCGACGCCGTGGATATCAAGGCCTGCCACGGCTATCTCATGGGGGAGCTCCTCACTGCCCACTCCAGGGAAGGCCGTTATGGAGGCAGCTTCGAAAACCGCACCCGCGCCCTCTGCTCCATCGTCGACAGGATCAGGGAAAGGCTCGGAGACAGACTGACGCTTGCGGTGCGGCTGGGCGCCTACGACCAGATGCCGCACCCTTACGGCTGGGGCACAGACAAGGACGACTACCGGAAGCCGGACTACACGGAGCCGACCCGGCTCGTCAGGCTGCTTGCGGCCAAAGGCGTCAAGCTCTTCAGCATCAGCCTCGGCAATCCCTACTACAATCCCCATTTGACGCGGCCCTATGACATCGGGGGCTACACCCCGCCCGTGCATCCGCTGCAAGGAGTGGGCCTCATATTGGGAGCCGCAAAGGCGATGCAGGCCGCGGCCGGCGAGGCGGTCATCATGTGCGCCGGCATAAGCTGGCTGCGCCAGTTCTCTCCGAACGTGGCCGCCGGCTGCGTCGGGGCGGGGTGGTTCAAGCTGGCGGGGTTCGGCCGCCAGGCCTTTGCCAACCCCGATTTTGCGGACGATATCAGGAAGACGGGGGCGATCGATCCGAAGAAAACATGCGTGACCTGCAGCCGGTGCACTACCATCATGCGTGACGGCGGATGCGCCGGCTGCGTGGTGCGGGATAAAAAGGTGTACGTGCCGATCTACGAGAAGGGACGGGAAGGAAAACCGCAGGCCGAGAGCAACCGGCCGGCGGAACACCTGTAACGCCCGAGGGGTTGAGGTTCTCGTGAAGACAAGGGCCATGGTCCTTGAAGCATTCAACGCCCCCCTTGTAATGAGGGAGATGGAGGTGCCTGCGCTGGGTCCGTCCGAGGTGCTGGTCAGGATAGACGCGGCCGGCGTCTGCGGCTCCGACGTGCACATGTGGAGGGGCAAGGACGAAAGGACGCCCCTGCCGATCATCCTGGGCCATGAAGGGGTTGGGACGGCAATCGGCATAGGGGGAAAGAGGCAGTACGTCACGGGAGAGGAGCTTAAGGCCGGGGACCGCGTCCTCTGGAACCGCGGCGTGAGCTGCGGCGGCTGCTACTATTGCGCGGTCCTGAACCAGCCATGGCTCTGTCCGTCGCGGGAGGTCTACGGGATCAACCTTCCCTTGTCCGCGCGGTCCGGCCTCAACGGCTGCTACGCGGAGCACCTGATCCTCACGGCATCCACCGATATATTCAAGGTGGACGAAAGGACCGACCCGGCCGTCCTCGTCTCGGCGTCGTGCTCAGGGGCGACCGCGGCCCATGCCTTTGACGAGCACCCTGTTCCCCAGGGGGGCACCGTTGTAGTCCAGGGGCCCGGCCCCATCGGGGTCTACGCGGTTGCTTTCGCAAGCCGCCTTGGCGCGGGCGAGATCGTCGTGATCGGCGGCTCGGAGAACCGCCTGCGGCTCTGCAAGGAATTTGGGGCAACGGCCGTCCTCAACCGACGCACCACGAGCATCGAGGAGCGCAATGCCTTCATTCTCGACCGGACCCACGGCCGGGGAGCGGATGTGGTCGTCGAGGCCGCGGGCGAGCCTTCGGCGGTCACGGAGGGTCAGGGCCTGCTGCGGCCCGGCGGGGCCTACCTGTCGATAGGCTTTTCCCAGCCGCCAGGCCGCTGCGAGGTAGATTTTTTCAGGGAGGTCGTCAGGAAGAACGCGAAGATCCAGGGCGTCTGGGTGAGCGGGACGCGCCACACCTTTCAGGCCCTCATGCTCGTCGAAAGGCAAACGGCCTTGTTCGGCAAAATGATCACCCACCGCTTCGGGTTAGACCAGGCCAACGAGGCCCTTGCGGCGATGGAGAGCCGCGAGGCGTTGAAGGCCGTGCTCATCCCCGGCGGAGACACCGGCGCGACTTCAGGAGAGAAATAGGCTATAAATAAGCAATGCTGAAAGAAAGATCAGTATAGAAAAGGGAGGGAGGGAGGAGGAGATGAAGAAATACAATGCAGCGTTTGTTTGCGGACTGGCAGTGGCCCTTCTGGTCCTCTTCGTCGGGTATGGCGCGGTGATGGGCGCCCCGGCAAAGGAGATCGTTATCGGCAACCTGCAGGATATGAGCGGACCTACCTCCGTGTGGGGCAACGCCGTCACCAGGGGAGCCGAGCTTGCGGCCGAGAAGATAAACGCCCAGGGAGGCGTAAACGGCGCGAAGATCAGGATGATCACCCTCGACACCAAAGGCGACGTGCAGGAGGCCATCAAGGCCTTCAACCGCCTGGTGGACCAGTCGAAGGCCGTGGCCGTCCTCGGTCCTCCCATCAGCAACATAGGCATCGGCCTAGCGCCCGTCGCCGACGCGAAGAAGGTGGCCTTCGTGGGCAGCTTCGCCGACCCCAGGGCGACAGTCGGCGAGGACGGCAAAGTGCATCCGTCCATGTTCCTGATCCAGCCGACCACCACCCAGTACGGCGAGATCGTGGCCAGCTACGCGATCGAGAAGCTCGGCCTGAAGAAGATTGCGATACTTTACGACCAGTCGAACGCCTATGCCGTCTCTCTCGTTGCCCCCTTCAAGGTCTACGCCGAGTCGGTGGGGGCGAAGATAGTGGACGAGGAGGTCTACGGCAAGACCGACAGGGACTACAGGACCCAGCTCTCCAAGATCCAGGCCTCGGGCGCTGATTGCGTTTTTGCCCCGAACTATATCCAGGGGCTCGTGATAACCGCCAAGCAGGCGAAGCAGCTCGGCCTCAAGATGCCCTTCGTGGGCGCCCTCGACTACGCCGCGCCCTTTGCCTCACTCGTGAACGACCCGGAGGCGGCCAACAACATATACTTCGCAAACAACTACTCGGACAGCGAGCCCCAGCTAACGGAAGTGAGAAAGGCCTATAGGGCGAAATACAACGAAGACCCCATCAACAAGGTCTATCTCGGATACGACAAGATGCTGGTGGTCGTGGAGGGGATCAAGAAAGGCGGAGCAGCCACGCCCGCGAAGATAATCGAGGGCCTCAACAAGGTAAGCGGACTCCAGGGCACCACGGGGATCCTCACCATCTCGCCGAAGACCCATCAGCCGCTCGGCCTTTCCATGGTGATGTACCATATCGACCACGGTGTGTATAAGGACCTCGGCCGTTACATCCCGGCAAAGCACAAGCAGCAGCGCTGAACTGCTGCTGTCCCCGGATTCCCCCTGTCCGCCGTGCCGGCGGCCGGGGCGGTTTCCGCCGGGGATGTTGGAAGGCATTGGGAAGGGGCTATTTATAGGGGTTTAGAACCGTGACACTCCAGCTATTGATAAATGGTATCTCTTTAGGTTCCGTGTACGCGCTCGTTGCCGTGGGTTTTGCGCTGATCTTCAACATACTCAAGTTCTCCAATTTTTCCCACGGCGGCCTCATGTCGGTGACCGCCTATATCGGCTATGTGGCATCCATCTTCCTCGTACGCTACATACATGCCCTGCCGCTGTTCGTGGCCACCCTCCTTGCGGCGGCCCTGGGCGGGGGGCTGCTTGCCCTCGTCGTCGAGCGGGTCGCCTTCAGGCGCCTGCGCGAGAGCGGCAGCTCCGTCATCTACTACTTCATCTCCTCCATCACCATGGGCATCCTGATGGAGAACTCGATCACCATCTTCGCGAGCTCCAATTTCTATTCCTATCCGCCCTTTTTCCCTGCGTGGACGATAAGGTTGTTCGGCGCGTTAACCATCGCCGTCCCCGACCTTCTAACCCTCTGTTTTTCCGCATCGGCCCTGGTAATACTCCTCGTGGTGCTCTTTCGGACAAAGATCGGGCTCGCCATCCGATGCACGTCCTTCGACACGGGAACGGCAAAGCTGATGGGCATGGACCCCAACAGGGTCGTCGCCGCGGCCTTCTTTGCCTCGGGCGTCATGGGGGGCGTAGCGGGCGTCTTTCTCGGGATCAACTATACGCTCTACCCGCAGCTCGGGCAGCTCATCGTGAAAGGGTTCGTCGCCTCCGTGATCGGCGGTCTCGGAAGTATATCGGGCGCGCTCATCGGCGCCGTGCTCCTGGGGGTCGTGGAGATAATCCTTATCGATCTCGTAGGGGCCGGCTGGTCTCCCGTCTTTATCTTCGTCATCATGCTGATCTTTCTGCTGCTGCGGCCGCGCGGAATATCGGGCCTGATCGTCCAGGAGAAGGCTTAGGAGGGACCGAGCGTGGAATACCTTCTATCGACGCTCACCTTTACCGGCATAGCCCTCATAGGCGTCCTGGGCACCTACATGGTGACGGGCTTGACGGGCCTCTTCTCCTTCGGCCAGGCGGCGTTCCTGGCCATCGGGGCTTACGTTTCCGCCGTCCTTTTCAAGAACCTGGGCCTGCCGCTGCCGCTGGCAGCCCTGGCCGCGGTCCTCGTCGGTCTTGCCGCCGGCCTCCTCGTCGGCCTTCCGACGGTCCGTCTGCGGCGGGACTATATCTCGCTGGTTACTTTCGGCTTCGGCGAGGCGATCATCGCCGTCCTGAACAACACGACGAACATCACCGGCGGCGCCATGGGTCTTTCCGGGGTGCCCCAGCACACGAGCTTCCCCCTGGTCTTTATCAGCGTGGTCGTATGCCTGGCGGTCGTGGTCAGCTATAAGAACTCCAAGTACGGCCGCCAATGCCTGGCTCTGCGCAACGACGAGCTCGCGGCGAAGTCCATGGGCATCAACGTGGAAAGGCTGAAGCTGATCACCTTTCTGATCGCCAGTGTCATGACCAGTTTTGCCGGCGTCCTCTATGTGTTCTATACGACGTATGTCGAGCCGGGCGCCTTCGGCTGGGTCGTCTCTGCCGAATGGATGATCATCGTCTTCGTGGGAGGGGTCAACAGCCTGACGGGCGCGGTCGTCTCGACGGTCCTTTTGACCGGACTGCCCGAGTTCTTGAGGTTCGCCTCGGAGTGGCGCATCGCGATATATTGCGTTATCGTGCTCCTGATCCTCAACTTCAGGCCGAGCGGCATGTTCGGCCAGCACGAGATATCGCTCTCCTTCCTGCGGCGGCTGGTCAGAAAAGGAGCGAAGGCGCCGTGAGCTTGCTGGAGGTTCGAAACATTTCGAAGGCATTCGGCGGCGTGAGGGCAGTAGATGATGTTTCTCTCGAGCTGGGCGGTCATGACATCGTGGGGATCATCGGCCCCAACGGAGCGGGCAAGACCACCGTCTTCAACCTGCTGACCGGCATTTATCCCCTCGACGCCGGGCGGGTCATACTCGACGGCAAAGAGCTGACCGGCCTGCCCCAGCACGAGATCGCCCGGGCGGGCATCGGGCGCACCTTCCAGAACATCAGGCTGTTCAAGGGCCTCAACGTGCTGGAAAACGTCATGACCGCTGCCGACCCCTATTCGGCTTACAACCTCCTCGACATCTGCTGCTTTACCCCCCGCAAGCGCAGGCGCGAGCGCGAGGTGAGAGAGCTCAGCAGGGGCTACCTCAAGACAGTCGGGCTGGAAGGCTACGAGAAGGAAAAACCCGAGAGCCTCCCCTACGGCCTCCAGCGCAAGCTGGAGCTGGCCCGCGCGCTTGCGACAAACCCGAGGGTCTTGCTCCTCGACGAGCCGGCTGCCGGGCTTAACCCGAGCGAGGTGAGGGCCTTTATCGAGCTGGTCCGGACCATTCACGGCCGGTTTGACCTTTCCATCATCATAATAGAGCACCGTCTCGAAGTGGTCATGGAGCTGTCGTCCACGATCTTCGTGCTCAACTTCGGCAAATTGCTCGCATCGGGCACCCCGGCGGAGATCGTCTGCCACAAGGCGGTCACCGAGGCGTACCTGGGGGAAGAGGAGGCGGCGTGCTAGAAATAGATGAGCTGCACGTTGCCTACGGACCCATTCTGGCGCTGCGCGGTATAAGCATAGAGGTGCAGGCGGGCAGGATCATAAGCATCATCGGGTCCAACGGGGCTGGAAAGACCACCCTGCTGAACACGATTTGCGGCCTCGTCCGCCAGAGGAGCGGGACCATAAGGTTCGAGGGCCGGGAGCTCCCCCGCTTCACGCACCAGGTAGTCAAGCTCGGCATCGTGCAGGTCCCCGAAGGGCGAAAGGTCTTCGGGGGCCTTACCGTCAGGGAAAACCTGATGGCGGGGGGATACAGCCTCGACGGCGGCGTGCGGGTCCAGCAGAATATAGAAAAGATGTTCGACCTCTACCCTATCCTGCGGGAGAGGCAGGACCAGCAGGCAGGCACGCTTTCCGGCGGCGAGCAGCAGATGCTCGCCATCTGCCGCGGCCTCATGGCCCAGCCTAAGCTGATCCTCCTCGACGAGCCTTCGCTGGGCCTGGGCCCCATCATGGTGAAAGGTGTTTTCACCCTGATCGGGAGGATCAGGGAGCAGGGGATAACGGTCGTGCTCGTGGAACAGAATGCGCGCAAGGCCCTGGCCCTCAGCGACTACGCCTACGTGCTCGAAAACGGACTCGTAACGATGCGGGGACGGGGCAGCGATCTGTTGTGCGATCCGGCCGTAAAGAAGGCTTACCTGGGCGAGTGTTGAAAAAGCATGAAGGATTGGCGATGGAGATTCGGGGAGGCGGATAATGGCGGTCGTTGCCTGTGACGTGCTCGTCATCGGCGGGGGATGCGCGGCCCTGCGGGCAGCCATCGCCGCGAAGGAGACGAACCCGGCCCTGCGTGTCTCTCTTGCCACGAAGGGGAGGCTCGGCAAGAGCGGCGTGACCGCCAACGCATGCTCCGACCGTATGGCCTTTCATGCGGTCCTCGACCACACGGAACCCCGGGGCGACGCCTGGAGGCATCACGCCGACGACATCTACCGCATAGGCGGCATGGTGTCCGACCGTACACTGGCGGAGGTGCTGGCAAAAGGCGGCAAGGAGGCCTTCGATTACCTGGATGCCCTCGGCGTGCCCTTCGTAAAGAAGGAGGGCCTGGCCGATCAATTCATTACGGACGGGTCGGAGTTTGCCAGGGCCTGTTACACGGGCCCCGGCACTGCGGCCCATATCGAAGAAGCGCTGTTGCGGAAATTCAAGACCCTGGCCTTCGACGTCTTCGAGTTTACGGCCGTGCATAAGCTCGTGGTAAGAGAAGGGAAGATAGCGGGCGCCATTGCCCTTGCCACGAGAGAGAGGGATACCGGTAAGGCCCTTCTGGGGTTCGCCGTCCCTGCGGTAATACTGGCGACGGGCGGGGCGGGCCTCGTCTATGGAGACAACGTCTTTCCCGCCGGTATGACGGGCGACGGATACGCCGTGGCCTACGATGCAGGGGCCGCCCTCGTGAACATGGAGTTCATTCAGATCGGCATCGCCTCGACAAAGACCAAGTTCAACTGCTCGGGCAGCATGATGCGGGCTGTTCCACGCCTCGTCAATGATGCGGGCGAAGAATTCCTGGGCAGGTATCCCGGCGGCAGGACGGAAGGCGAACGCTTCGAGACTCTGTTCAGGAAAGGCGCGAGCTGGCCCGTGAGTTACGAGCACAAGACCCACGTCATCGATATCGCCGTCTACAGGGAGCGGCAGGCCGGCCGCAAGGTGTATCTCGACTACGGCAGGAACCCGCAAGGCTTCTCCTTCGATGCGCTCACGCCCGATGCGCGCGCCCGTTATGTCTCCGAGGTGTGCAACGACCAGGGCGCGGACGCGAGGCGCAGGTCGCCCTTCTTCCGTCTCATGGAGATCAATCCCCAATCAATCGAATGGTTCAAAGAAAGGGGGATCGACCTCGCGGCCGGCGACCCCATCGAGGTGGCGGAGTGCGCCCAGCATTTCCAGGGCGGGGTCAAGATAAACGAAGAAGGGCGTACAACGGTGCCCGGATTATGGGCCGCGGGAGAGACGGCCGGCGGCCAGCACGGCGCCAACAGGCCTGGGGGCAACGCGCTGCTCGACTGCCAGGTCTTCGGGCGGATCGCGGGCGTTGCGGCGGCGCGCGCCGCATCGGGAAGCGTGGGCGACAAGGCCTTCGTCCAGAGAGGGCTCAAGAGCTTCGGCAGGTATGTTGCCGGTCTGCCATCGGGCGAGATAAGCGCGTCCGCTCTGCGCAGCAGCGTCCGGCGGATCATGGACGGCCGGGCAAGCATCATCCGTACCATAGAGGGCCTCACGGGCGGCCTTGCGGAGGTCAGGCGCCTCAGGGGTCTGGCGGCCTCCGTGGACGGCCGGGGCGTTTCCTTCCTGCTCGAAACAAGGGGCATGCTCCTCGTGGCAGAGATGGTGCTGGCCGCCGCCGCCTTGCGCGACGAGAGCCGGGGGCCGCACCTGCGTTTCGCCAAATACGAGGACGGGGCGCCAATTGCGCGGGACGACGACCGCTGGTGCAGGTATATAGTAATAACCCGGACCGCGGACGGGATGCGGCTCGATGTCCGGGAGCCGGCAGCATCAGGGGGATGAGAGGGAGAAAGGCTTTGGCGAAGACGAAAGTCCATATCGGCCTTTCAGGCAACGCGACGGACCGGCCGGCTGTGATGGATGCGGTCGCGGAGACGCTCGATGCCCTTGCCGTGGCGCAGATGATAAGGCCCGGGTCCAAGGTTGTCATCAAGCCGAACCTGACCGCCGACACTAAGCTGTGGCAGGAAGGCATCGTCACCAACCCATACACGGTCGAAGGGGTCGTACGTTACGTGCAGAAGGCCCGCCCTTCTGAGGTCGTCATCGCCGAAGCGACGGCCTGCGGCCTCGATAACAAGAAGGCCTTCCGCGAGAACGGCCTGGAAGAGGTGGCTTCCCGGACGGGGGCCCGGATCGTCGACCTCTACGATGAAGAGTTCATCCCGATGCCCGTGAAGAATGGCATGGTGACGAAAGAGATCAGTGTGGCAAGAAGGGTCCTGGAGGCCGATTTTCTGATCAACGTGCCGACGATGAAAACCCATGTCGCTACAGGAGTCAGCCTCTCCCTGAAGAACCTGAAAGGCGTCCTGCCGGAGAGGGAAAAGAGGCGCTCCCATTTTCTGGGGGTGAACAAGTTCGTCACGGACCTGAACACCATCGTGAGACCGCACCTCTGCCTCATAGACGGGACGGTGGCCATGGAGGGGGACGGACCGATGCAGGGCACGCCGGTCCATCTGGGCCTGCTCGTGGCCGGGACGGACCCGGTGGCGACGGACATCGTGGCGACTAGAGTGATGGGCCTCGATTCGCGGGCGTTCAAATGGTTCGATTTCGCCAGAAGGAGGAGGATAGGCGTCTGGCGCGAGGCTGACATCGCCGTTGGGGGCGCGCCCATCGATAAAGTTAAGAGGGCGTTCCGGCCCGCAACCGGACCTTTTCCCTCCATTCCGGGCATAACCCTCATTGACGGCGGCGCGTGCCCGGGATGTCTCGACGGCGTCCGCATCGCCCTTTCGCGCATCGAGAAAGCGGGTCTGCTGGGCAGGCTGCCGCGCCTTACCGTCGTCGCAGGCAAAGGCGGCAACGTGACGGGCGACGATTGCATGGTAGTCGGGCGGTGCCTGGCGCGCTGCCGGGACATGAGGCGTTACGTGCCGGGATGCCCGCCCCAGGTTTTCGTGATCGCCGATGAGCTGCGGGAGATGGCCGGGCTCGAGCGGCTGTTCGGGCCGAAGTCACAATACCTGCTGGACGAGGTCAAGGAAGGGGACGATGAAGAATAGGATGGCTGTGGTCCGCACGGCCGGCCTGGCCGAGCTCGTGGAGCATGATGTGCCGATGGCCTCGGCAACCCAGGCAGTCATTGCCATAAGGGCGAGCAGCATCTGCGGCGGCGATCTCCACATCTACAAGGGAAAACATCCCTCCGCGCCCCTTCCCGCTGCCCTCGGCCACGAGCTGGCGGGCGACGTCGTCGCCATAGGCGCGGAAGTGAGCTCCCTGGCCGTCGGCGACCGGGTGACGGTCGAGCCCGTGATCGCCTGCGGCCGGTGCCCTTCGTGCAGGCAGGGCAAGTACGGCTATTGCGACAACCTGAGCTTCCACTACAGGCAGGGCCGGGGCGCCATGGCAGATTACTTTCTGGCTGACGAGCGCTATGTCTACAAGCTGCCCGCCCACCTCTCCTACGAGGAGGGGGCCCTGATCGAGCCGCTCTCCGTGGCCGTCCATGCGGTGAGGAGGGCCGGGATAGGCCTGGGCGACAAGGTCGCCGTCATAGGCGCAGGACCCATCGGCCTTCTCGTGACCGCCGTTTGCAGGCAGGCCGGGGCAGCCGAGATTCTGGTGAGCGATATTGCGGAAGCCCGCCTCGAGAAGGCAATGCAGATGGGGGCGACCATGATCGTCGACGCCCGCGAGGGCTCTATAGTAGAGGCGGCGCGCGCCTCTTCCGGCGGACGGGGTGTCGAAAGGTCCTTCGAGTGCGTGGGCAGCGAGGAGAGCCTCGAACAGTCCATGCGTTCCCTTCGCAAGGGTGGTGTCGCCACGGTAGTGGGCATTTTCGAAGAACCCTCGGTCCGGGTCCCGGCGACCCTTTTCGTTTCCCAGGAGATCACCGTCCAGGGCTCCCAGGGCTATTGCTGGGATTTCGAGACCGCGCTGGGGCTGACAACGGCGATAGACCTCGGCAGCCTCATCTCGCACGTATTCGATCTTTCGGAAGTGGACAGGGCGCTGAAAACGGCGCTGGACCCGCGGATGCGGCCGATCAAGGTAGTGCTCAGACCATAAAGGGGGAGTTAATGAAGGGACTGAAAACGGCAAGGTATTTCCACGGCGTCGAAGGGACGCACCGCAGGGCGGCCTACAAGGGCATGGGGTTCACCGACGACGATATGAAGAAGCCCCTCGTCGCTGTCGTCAATACACCCGGCGAGGTTTGTCCCGGCCATTTCCACCTGAGGATGGTTGCGGACGCGGTAAAGGCGGGCGTCTGGCAGGCAGGCGGCACGCCCATGGAATTTACTTCCATTTCCCAGTGCGCCACGCCTTCGCTCGGGCTCGCCTCCATGCGCTACGACCTCCCCGCGAGGGACCTCCTCGCCTTCGATATAGAGACCATCGTGGAGACCCAGATCTTCGACGCCGTGGTCGCCATAGTGACATGCGACAAGACGATACCGGGGGCGCTCATGGCCGCCGCCCGCCTCGACATGCCCTTTATCGTCGTGCCCGGCGGCATCATGGCGGTGGGAAGCCACCAGGGCAGACCCGTATCCCTCGCCGACCTCGATGAAAAGGTCTGGGGCGCGTACCAGATGGGCAGGGTGACGCCTGACGAGGTCCTCTGCCTGGAGGACGAGGTCTGTCCGGGGCCGGGCGCTTGCCCGATCCTCGGGACGGCGAACACGATGCAGTGCCTCGTCGAGGCGGCAGGGATGGCGATGCCGGGGAGCGGCACCTGTTATGCCATGTCGGGAGAGCAGTTGCGCCTCGCGAAGCTCGCGGGCAACAGGGTGATGAAGCTTATCGACGCCGGGATGACGGCTAGGCGGATAATGACGCGGGAGGCGCTGGAGAACATGGTCCGGACGCAGATGACCATAGGCGGCTCGACCAACGCCGTGCTCCATATCCTTGCCATCGCCCAGGAGCTGGGACTCGGCGGAGAGATCGACCTGGAGCTCATCGACAGGTTCAGCAATACGACGCCTTGCCTCGTGGACGTGACGCCGACGGGCTATTACCACCTGCCGGACCTGCACCGGGCCGGCGGGGTGCCCAAAATACTGGAGGCGCTGGAGAAGGAGTTGCATGTTGACGCGGTTACCGTGACGGGAAAGACGATAGGCGGGCTCATAGAAGAAGCCCGGAAGCGTCCCGTCGTCGATGAGCTTCACGTGATCCGCAGCCGGGACAACCCGGTGGCAGAGACAGGCGGCATTGCCATCCTGAGGGGAAACCTTGCGCCTTTAGGCTCGGTGGCCCGCCGCCTCAACAACACCATACCCGAGCACAAAGGCCCCGCGAAATGCTTCGATTGCCAGGAAGACGCCATTGCGGCCATCGACGGCGGGAAGGTCGCGGAAGGCGACGTGGTGGTGGTGCGCTACGCGGGACCGAGGGGCGCTCCCGGTATGCCGGACATCTACGCAGTATTGGCGTCTGTCGTGGGCCGGGGCCTGGAGGGAAAGGTGGCAGTCGTTACGGACGGCCGTTTTTCCGGTTTTGCCCGGGGGCTGGGCGTCTGCCAGATCTCGCCGGAGGCGGCCGTGGGCGGGCCGCTCGCCGCCATAAGGGACGGGGACCGGATCCATATCAGCATGCCCAGGCGGGAGCTTTCCCTTCTCGTCGACGACCTGGAAGGGAGGCTCAGGGCATGGCGCAGGCCGGCCCCCCGTGAGACGCGGGGGATGCTCGCCCTTTACGCGACGAATGCCCAGCCTGCCTGGAAGGGTGCTAGGCTGGCGATGTACGAAGAGGGACAATGAAGACGTTCTCCGGCTTCGAGCACACCGCAATCGCCGCCCATGACAGCAAGGCCCTCGCGGACTGGTACATCGCCGTCCTGGGCCTGCGGGTAGTCTACGATAGCGGAGGGACGGCCCCGACGTACCTGTTGATGGCGCCGGATGGCACGGTTATCGAGATCCTCCCGGCCGAATCGGGTGAAAGGACGTCTTGCGCCCAGAAAGAGGCCGGCTTGAGGCACCTGGCCCTTTCGGTTTCCGATTTTGACGGCGCCCTGAGCTATTTGCGGGAGCGGGGGATCGATGGGTTTTTCGACCACCGGCAGTCGGAAGAAAGCAGGCTGATATTCTTTCGCGACCCGGAGGGTAACATACTCCACCTGATGTGGCGGGCCAAACCGCTGGGCCCACGGGACAGGTGACTGCCCTGGCACAGGGGAGAGAAGAAAAGGAGGTAACAGGACTTGTTGCCGAAATATGAGGTTTTGCGCAGGATCGTCGAAGGGGGCCTCGTGGCCGTCGTGAGGAGCGACGGGCCCGAGCAGGCCCGGAAGATTACCGATGCCTGCATCGAAGGCGGGGTGGCGGCAATAGAGGTAACCTTCACCGTTCCGGGAGCGGCCGGAGTGATAGAAAGGCTGGCAGAGGCCTATACCGGGGGTGAGATCGTCATAGGCGCCGGCACGGTCCTCGATCCGGAGACCGCGCGCATAGCCATCCTGGCCGGCGCCCGGTACATAGTGAGTCCGTGCCTGAACGTGGAGACCATGAGGCTCTGCAACCGCTACCAGGTCCCGTGCATGCCGGGGGCGGGGAGCACAAGGGAGGTCGTGGAAGCCATGGAAGCCGGCGCCGATATCGTCAAGGTTTTCCCCGGCGAGACCCTGGGGCCGGGCTTCGTAAAGGCGGTAAGGGGACCGCTTCCCCAGGCCTCGCTCATGCCCACTGGCGGGGTGAGTCTCGAAAACGCCGGTGACTGGATCACGGCGGGCTGCGTGGCGCTGGGCGTGGGCGGCAACCTGACGGCCGGGGCCCGGACGGGCGACTACGCATCGATCACCGGCCTTGCCAGGGAATTCATAGGCAGGATAAGAGAGGCCCGCGGCCGGGCCGGAGGGTTGAAGAGATGAGCGAGAAGGTAGTCTGCTTCGGCGAGATCATGCTCAGGCTCGGTCCGCCGGGATATCTTCGCTTCGAGCAGGCCCGCTCTTTCGACGTCGTTTATGGGGGCGGAGAAGCGAACGTCGCCGTCTCGCTTGCCAATTTCGGTATAGACGCCCGTTTCGTCACGAAAGTCCCCGCAAATTCGATAGGCCAGGCGGCCATCAACGAAATGCGCCGCTACGGGGTCGATACGGGGTTCATGCTGAGGGGCGGCGACCGTTTGGGCATCTATTTTTTGGAAAAGGGGGCCTCGCAGAGGCCCTCCAGGGTCATTTACGACCGCAGGCACTCGGCCGTCTCCGAAGCGCAGAGGACGGATTTCCCCTGGCCTGCCATTTTCTCCGGCGCCGGCTGGTTTCATTTTACCGGCATCACGCCGGCCCTGGGACCCAATCTGGCCGAAGCCGCGCTGGACGCCTGCAAGGCGGCAAAGGCAGCCGGCCTCACCGTAAGCTGCGATCTCAACTTTCGGAAGAACCTCTGGTCCGGTGAGAAAGCCGGGGAGGTGATGGCCGGTCTGATGCCTTACGTCGATGTCTGCATCGCCAACGAGGAGGACGCCGAAAAGGTCTTCGGCATCAGGGCGCAAGACAGCGACGTCGAAGGCGGCGTACTGAAAAGGGAAGGGTATGAGGCTGTGGCCCGGCAGCTCAAGGAGCGGTTCGGCTTCAAGGTGGTGGCCATCACCCTGAGAGGGAGCATCTCCGCGTCGGACAACACCTGGGCCGGCATGATCTATGCCGAGGGGAAGTGTTCTTTCTCGCGGAGCTATTCGGTCCATATAGTAGACCGTGTGGGCGGAGGCGACGCGTTTGCCGCAGGCCTGATATACAGCCTGCTGAGCGGATACGGCGGCGGGGACGCCCTGGAATTCGCCGTCGCTGCATCGTGCCTCAAGCATTCCATAGAGGGAGACGAGAACCACGTGACGGTGGAAGAAGTAAGGAGCCTGATGGCCGGCAATGCCTCCGGCCGCGTGCAGCGATAGCCGCGTCCTGCGGCCGAAGCAAGAAGAGGTGAAAAACTTAAGGGGAGGAACTCTATGAAAAGATTGGCCCTCATTTCTTTGGCGTCTCTGGTCGTTTTATCCGTCATAGGCGGCGCGGCTCACGGTCGTGACCCGGTAACCCTGAAATTTGCCGAAATCCACGACGCCGCCTATCCGACTGCCATCGGCGATTTCGAAATCTCCAGGCTCGTCAAGGCGAGGACGAAAGGCAGGGTCATCATAGAGGTGTATCACAGCATGAAGCTCGGAGATGAAGCGGCAGTGATCAAGAAGGTGCAGGACGGGGAGATCGATTTAACCAGAATCAATATCGGACCGGTGACCAGGTATGTTCCAAGCCTGAACGCATTTCTCATGCCATATATTTTCACCGATGTGGACCACATGCTGAAAGTGGTAAACGGGCAGATAGGAAAGGACGTCCTCAAGTCCGCCGAAAAAAATAATTTCATAGGGTTCGGCTGGTTCGACGGCGGCACCAGAAATTTTTACACGAAGAAACCTGTAAAATCCCCCGGCGACCTGAAAGGGATGAAAATAAGGACCTTGCAGAGCGACTTGATGGTGGCGATGATCCAGGCCTTCGGCGCGGTGGCGGTTCCCATACCCCATGGCGCGACGTATGAGGGATTGAAAAACGGGACCCTCGACGGCGCGGAAAACAACTACCCGACTTACGAGGAGACGAAGCATTACGAGCTGGCCAAATATTTCGTCGAAGACGAGCACACCAGGCTTCCGGACATAATCATCGGCAGCAAGAAGTCTCTCGCATCGAAGCTGTCCGACGAGGAGATGGAGATCATCAGGCAGGCTACGAGAGACGCCCAGGCCTTGCAGTTCAAGCTCTGGGCCGAGACGGTAAAGAAGTCGAAGGACAACGTAATTGCGGCCGGGGCCGTCATTACCACGTTGACGACCGAGCAGAAAAAGCCCTTCGTCGACGCCGTGAAGCCGGTCTATGACAAACAGCCGCAGGAGATTCAGGATCTGGTAAGGAGAATAAGGGCGGTAAAGTAATAGCGGTCTCTTCATCTCTCCAAGCGCTTACGACATATGCCGGACAGTCGTCGGCTTCGCTCCCCGCGTGGATCCCGCGTCAATAGCATTGTACCACCTAATGTGATAACATAGGGCACCAGCATAAGCGAGGGGCGAGGTACTGACGTAAGTCGATGAATCTTCCGTCGCAGATAATCCAGTATGCCATCTCGGGCATAACGGCGGGCAGCATCTACGGCGTGATAGGCATATGCTGGAGCGTCGTCTACCTGATGACCTCCGTGCTCAACTTTACGACAGGCGAGTTCGTAATGCTCGGCGGCATGCTCACATGGGGCCTCCATGCGGCCGGCCTTGGCCTTCTCCCCTCTTCAGTGATTGCCGTGGCTGCCACGATCCTTATCTCCGCCGTAATGGAACGGACGACGATCCGCTCCGTCCGGTACCCTTCAGCGAGAACTTACATGATGCTCACCATTGCCCTGGGAGCCGTCATTAAAGGGTCGGTGCTCCTCAAGTTCGGCTCCGAAACACGTAAGATAGACCCTATCTTCGGCGCCGACGTCCTTCATATATACGGCGCGACGATCACGCCCCAGGTAATCTGCGTCGTCGGCCTGCTCGCGATCGTTACCATCGGCCTCTCATGGTTCCTTAACTACACGCTTTTCGGCAAGGCACTCCGGGCGTCCGCCTTCAACAGCACAGGGGCCAGGCTTGTCGGCATCGACGTCAGCAGATTCCGTCTTTTCTGCTTCGGTCTTGCCGGCGGTCTGGGCGCCGTGACTGGTATTGTGACTGCCCCCATTACCTTCACGGGGTATGAGATAGGTCTCCTGACCGGGCTGAAGGGGCTCGTGGTGGCCATAGTGGGCAACTGGACGATTCCGGGCACGGTGGGGGCCGCCCTTGCCCTCGGGCTTCTCGAAGGGTTCGGTGCGGGCTTCATCTCGCCGGGTCTCAAGGACGTCTTTGCCCTCGGCATCATGATCATAGTCCTCATAGTCGGAACCTATCGCCTTCCGCTGTGGAGGCGGCACGCATGAAAGGCCGCATCTTCCCCGCAATTATCGTGCTCGCCGTATTCCTTCTCCCCATCATCGTTCCGAGCCCTTACGTAATCAGCGTCATGTGCTTTATCGCCATTTACGGCTCCCTGGCGCTTGGCAAGGCGGTGCTCATGGAGAATAGCGGGATTTTCTCGGTGGCCCATCCGGCGTGGTTCGGTATCGGCGCCTATGTCACGGCCATTGCCACGATCAAGGGTGTCCCGCCGACCCTTTCGATTGGCCTTGCCGCCCTGTCGGTTGCCTTTCTCGCCTACATCATTGGCGCACCCCTGCTCCGTCTCAAGGAATATTACCTTGCTAACGCGACATTTTGCCTCTTGATCATCGTAGAGATCGTGATCGGAAACATGGGGTCACTCACCGGCGGCCACGAAGGTCTCATGGGAATACCGTCCCTCAAGGTCGGCTCGGTCAAGCTCGAAGGGGACCGGGATTTTTATTTCCTCTCATGGGGACTGTGCATCGGAAGCCTGTGGTTCTTTCACAACCTGATGCGTATGCGGGCCGGCAGGGCGCTCCGAACGTTCATGTACAGCGAAGCCGCGAGCAAGAGCATGGGCATCAACATCCCTCAGTACAAATTGAGGATATTCGTGATCACCTCTGTAATGGCGAGCCTGACGGGAAGCATCCTCGCCTTCTGGCTCCATTTCATCCAGCCTGCCATGTTCGGCATACCCCTGATGATCGAGCTCATAACAATGGTGATCGTGGGGGGCGGGGAGATACTCTACGGCCCTATCCTGGGTGCCTTTGTCATAATGTGGCTCCGCGAGGTAATCCAGGCGTATCTGGGAAAAGTGCTTCCAGTCATGACGGCGGAGGTCGACGCGGTCTTTTTCGGCATCATCGTTATCCTCACCCTTATCTTCATGCCGGGAGGGCTTGCGGGGTGGACCGAGCAGTTGGCCCATGCCGGAAGGAGAGTGCGTGGACGGTTCGCACGATAATCTTCTTCTGAGAGCGAGCAACGTTAACAAACACTTCGGCGGCATCACGGCGCTGGCCGATGTCTCCTTTGAGCTGAAAAAAGGAAGCATCAACTCCCTTATCGGCCCGAACGGCGCAGGGAAAACCACATTCATCAATGTCGTCACAGGCGTCCACGCACCAGATTCAGGAGAAATTCTCTTCAAGGGGGAGAACATCGCCGGCCTTCCGGCCCACACAATCGCCTCGAAAGGAATCGGGAGGACTTTCCAGCTCGAAGAGCTCTTCGCGGGTCTTTCCGTAATGGAAAATACCCTCGTGGGATGCCACACCCAGAGCTCTTCGGGGATGCTTGCCTGCGGCTTTTCCCTCCCCCGGGCGAGAAAAGAAGAAAAACGCCTAAGGGAGATAGCTATCGAGAACCTCACCTTCGTGGGTCTGGAAAAGCGGGCTCAAGACCCCATCTCCAAGCTCCCCCTCGGGGAAAGAAAACTTGTGGGCGTTGCAAGGGCGCTCTCCATGAACCCTACCCTGCTCATGCTTGACGAGCCCGCAGGCGGGCTGGCAGCCCATGAGGCGAAAAGACTGGTCGATCTCATCTATATGCTCGTCGGCAAAGGGCTTACGATCTTCATCGTCGAGCACAACATGCCCTTTGTGATGTCCCTCTCGGAGCAGATCATCGTCCTCGACGAGGGCACGAAAATCGCGGAAGGCCCTCCGGAAGACGTAAGGGCGAACCGGGAGGTCATCAGGGCCTACCTGGGCGAAGAGGTCTGATATGGACGACGTATGCAAAATCCCTCCCGCCAGGGACGGAGCTCCCCGCCTTTCGGTGGAAGGAGTCTCGACCTTCTACGGGGAGGCCCAGGTCTTGAAAGATATCTCGCTGGAGGTCCATCCTCACGAGGTAGTGGCAATCCTGGGAAGCAACGGGGCAGGGAAAACGACACTCCTAAAGACAATCACCGGCCTTCTGCCGGCCCGCCAAGGTAGGATAGTCTTCGAGCACGCGGCCATCCACGGGAAGCCCGCGCACGAGATCATCAGGCACGGCATCTCAAGCGTTCCTGAGGGAAGGGAGCTCTTCGGCCCCCTCACAGTCATGGACAACCTCCTTCTGGGCACCTATTCTTTTGGTGCCGGGAAACGGAAAAAGATACTGCCGGGCAGGCTGGAAATGGTTTTTAGCCTCTTCCCGGTCCTGAAGCAGCGGCTGAGGCAGCGCGCGGACACCCTGTCGGGAGGGCAACAGCAGATGCTCGCCGTCGGCAGGGCCCTTATGGCGATGCCAAGACTTCTGGCCCTCGACGAGCCCTCCCTCGGTCTTTCTCCGCTGCTGGTCGCTGAGATGATGCGGGCGCTCAAAGAGATCTGCACTACCTGGGAGGTCTCGCTCCTTCTTGTCGAGCAGAACGCCCGGGCTGCCCTTAAGATCGCAGATTACGTCTATGTTCTAGAAAGGGGTTCGGTCGTGCTAGAGGGGGCGTGCCGGGACGTCATCGAGAGCCCGACGATCCAGGCTGCCTATCTCGGAGGTTAGGAAAGAATCAAAAACAAAGTACCAAGACAAAGGGGGGAAAAAATGAAGCGTTCACTCATGATCGGAGCAGTGCTTTGCCTGGCGATCGCTTGGCTGTTTCCGGCCCGGAGCTTCGGGCAGCAAAAACCGGCCCCTTATCCTGTCGGTGTAGCCCTTGAATTGACGGGCATCATCTCGAATATCGGTCAGGCCGAAAAGAAGGGGCTCGATATCGCAATCGATGCCATCAATGCCGCGGGCGGCGTGAATGGCAGGCAACTCAAGCTTTTTCTCTATGATACCGAGACGAACCCGGCAAAGGGAGTGACTATTTCGAAGCGTCTTATCGACGTGGACAAAGTGGTCGCCTCCATCGGCTACGGCTCCTCGGGCGTAACAATGGCATGCATCCAGACCTATGAAGATGCCAAGGTGCCCATGATCAGCGGCGGTGCGTCGGAAAAAATCTTTATACCGACGAAAAAATGGATTTTTGCCGTAGTGCCGAGGCAAAAGGAAGCATCCATCCCCATACTGATTGAGAACCTCGTACATCGGGGGGCAAAGAAGATAGGCTATATCCATATCGATAACGTGTACGGACAAACAGGCAGAGAAGTCTTCGACTCGACTGTGAAAGAGATGAATATTAAGCCGGCAGCGATAGAAAAGTACGCGCCGGGGAGCACGGACGTGGGACCGCAGATCGTCCATATCAAAGCTTCCGGTGTCGACGGTTTGCTCGTGACCGGACAGATGGCCGACACGGTCATGGTCATAAAGAACGCGAGGGACCAGGGTTTTACGGGTCCCATCGTGAGCGACTACGCCATAGTGGGACCGGAGTTCATCGAACTGGCTGGGAAGAATGCGGAAGGTATAGTAACCACATCCCTTAAAGCCCTTGTCGCACCCGACCTTCCTGCAAGCGATCCCCAGAAGAGGGTGGCAATGGAGCTTTACGACAGGTATACTAAGATGTACGGGCCTTTCAGCCTCTACGCCGGCCACACCTGGGACCAGGCCCACCTCCTCGCTGCTGCCCTGAAGCATGTGGACCCGAAGCTCGACCCGGCAAAGCCGGCCGACCTTACGAAGATCAGGGAACAGATACGAGATAGCCTCGAGAAGCACATAAAAGGCTTTGTCGGCCAGAACGGCGTCTTCAACATAACTGCGGACAACCATAACGGCCTCGGTCCGAAGTGCTACGTACCGGTCGTTGTAGACAAAGGCAAATGGCGCCTTTACAAAGCAAAATAACAGGAGGACAAAATGAAGCGCTCAATAGCGTCACTGATGATTCTGTGCGCCGGTTTCGGACTTTTGGCGGGGCCTGTGTACGCCCAGAAGGCACCGTACCTTATCGGATGCGTGGTCGAGCTTACCGGCCGTCAATCGAACCTGGGAATAGCGGCGAAGCGGGGATTGGAAATCGCCATTGACGCCATTAATTCGGCAGGGGGCGTAAATGGGCGGCAACTGAAGGCAGTCTATTACGACGGAGAGAGCGAGGCCTCGAAAGGCGTGATTCACACCAAGCGGCTCATCGAGGTGGAGAAGGCGACGGTGCTCGCCGGCTATATATCCTCGGGAACTGCCATGGCGTCCATCCAGACGGTGGAAGCGGGGAAAACCGTCATGATCAGCTCCGCTCCCATCGACAAGCTCTGGATACCGACCAAAAAGTGGATATTCAACGTGGTGCCCCGTCAGAGGGAGGCGTCCATTCCCATGCTGATTGAAAACCTGCAGCAGCGGGGCGCCAAGAAGATAGCATACCTGTATATCGATACTGCCTACGGGCAAATAGGCAGGGAGACTTTTGACTGGGCGGCAAAAGAAATGAAGATCACGCCCGCGCTGGTCGAGAAGTACGCGCCCGGCACTACCGACGTGGGTCCCCAGATCACCCACGTGAAGGTCGCCGGGGCGGATGGGCTTCTCGTGACCGGGAACGTGCCCGACACGGCGCTTGTGATCAAAACTGCGAGGGACCTCGGCTTTACCCAGCCCATCGTAAGCGACTATGCCATCGTGAGCCCCGAGTTCATAGAGCTGGGTGGCAGATACGCGGAAGGCATCGTGACGACATCGTTAAAGGCTCTCGTTGCACCCGACCTTGCTGCCGGCGACCCCCAGAAGAAGGTCGCCATGGAGCTTTACGGCAAGTACACAAAGCTGTACGGCCCTTTCAGCCTTTATGCGGGCCATACATGGGATTCGGCTTACATGATAGCCGGCGCGCTGAAGAACATCGATCCGGGACTCGACCCGGCGAAGCCGGCCGATCTGGTGAAGATACGGGAGCAGCTAAGGGACAATCTTGAGAAGACCAAAGGCTTCGTCGGGCAGAACGGCATTTTCAACTACACGCCCGATAACCATAACGGTCTCGGCCCCAAGTGCTATGTGCCCGTCGTGGTTGAAAAAGGCAAATGGAGGCTTTACAAGGGCAAATAGCCGACGACGGGCAGGCTAATCAACGGACCAGGAGGTGGTCGTGGCCAAGACATCGGAAGAGCTGTACGGGGAACGGGAAAAGAGGGTTCTCGACGCCATCGCGCTAAAGGTACCCGACAGGGTGCCCATCGTCGTTCTCTTCGGTTTCTTCCCAGTCAAATACGCGGGTTTGACCGTGGAAGAGGCGATGTACGATCCGGAAAAGCTTTTCGACGCACAGTTGAAAGCCCTCCTCGAATTCGCACCCGACATGGACCAGGCGCCTTTTGCCATCCGCTCTCTGGGCCCTACGCTGGAAGCCCTCGATTTCAGGCAGCTCAAATGGCCCGGCCACGGGGTGGCGAAAGACCATACCTACCAGTTCGTGGAAGGAGAGTACATGACAGCGGACGAGTACGACCATTTCCTCCTCGACCCGTCCGATTTCATGGTCAGGAAGTATTGGCCGCGGGTGTGCGGGAAGCTGAAAGGATTCGAAAAGCTTGCACCCCTTCATGGGATAATCACCTACTACATGGGTTTCAACCTGGGTATTGCGCCTTTCAGCCTTCCCGAAGTGGCCGAGGCATTCGCTGCCATGCAGAAGGCAGGCGAAGAAGCGGTCCGCATCGCCGCCTATTCCCGCCGCTATGCCGAGAAGGCAAAAGAAGAAGGCTTCCCCATGCAGACCGGCGCCTTCACCCAGGCGCCTTTCGATACCCTCGGCGATTTTTTCAGGGGCACAAAGGGGCTAATGCTCGACATGTACCGGAGACCGGACAAGGTGGTCAAGGCCTGCGAAAAACTTCTTCCCATCATGTTCGAGACCGCTATCAATGCGACGAGGGCATCGGGTAATCCCCGTGTCTTCATTCCCATCCACAAGGGCCTCGACGGTTTCATGTCCGAGGACCAGTTCAAGCGATTTTTCTGGCCGACCCTGCGGGAGTTGATGATTACCCTTATCGAGGCCGGCTGCAACCCCTGCCCCCTCTGGGAGGGTGACTGCACGTCCCGGCTCCCCGTCATAAGGGACATCCCTCCCGGAAAAGCCTGTTACGCCTTTGAGGCAACAGATATGGTCAAGGCAAAAGAGATCCTCGGTGAGACGGTTTGCATCCGGGGCAACGTCCCCCTCTCGATCGTCGCTACCGGCACGCCCGATGATGTAATAAGCTACTGCAAGAACCTTATCGACAAAGCGGGCAGGGACGGCGGGTTCATCATGGACACATCGACGGGCCTCGATGACGCGAAACCGGAAAATGTGAAGGCCATGTTCGACTTTACCCGAGAGTACGGCGTTTACTAACGAGGTCGGTAATATATGGTAGATAACAGCACGCCCCACGAGGCGGCCGGGTACGATGCGGAGATCCTGAGGACCGTCCCCTTCTACCGCCTTTTCCATACCGAGACCATCGACCTCGTGCGGACCCTCGCGCCGGACGTGTCGGTCTGGCTCGATACGGGCTGCGGTACCGGCTGCCTTGCGGAGCAAGCGCTGCCTCTTCTGCCCCGGGTCATCTTTCTTATGGCCGATCCCGCTCCGGCCATGCTGGAGCGGGCCCGCGCGAGGCTCGCAACTTTTCCGCCCGAAAGGGTCCGCTTTTTAGGCGCACTGGCGACAGAGGAACTTACCGGAGCGGTCCCCGAGCCGCCCCAGGTGATCAGCGCCGTCCAATGCCACCATTACGGCGGAAAGGCGGCTCGAAAAGCCGCAACGGAAGTCTGTTTCAATTTGCTCGGGAAAGGGGGCCTGTACGTAACTTTCGAAAACATCCGACCGGAGACGGAGCGAGGCATAGAGATAGGCCTCGACCGCTGGCTCCGCTTCCAGGCCGAAGCCGGCCGTCCCACGCAGAAGGTGGAGGAGCACCGCGCTCGTTTCGACACGAGCTACCTCCCCATTACCGTCGCAGAGCACCTGGAGCTCCTGCGGGCCGTCGGTTTCACCGTCGTCGAGATCCTGTGGCTGTCTCAGATGCAGGCAGGGTTCTACGCCATCAAGTAAGCCTGACCGGGCCGGTCTTCTTCTCCCTTCGGAGAGGTCGGCCGGCCCTGCTTACAGCCTGAAGGGTTACACGCAGCCTGTCGGTTTGGGAAGACCTGCTACCTTGCACGCCCCTTTTGCAGGTCCGCCGGGGAAAAGCTGATAGATTTTTTTCAGGTCCAGTCCTGTCTGCTTTGTGAGCATGCGGACGGGCGGCGCGATCTCGTATTTCAGATAGTAATCCCTCAGGTAGTTCACGAGCTTCCAGTGCTCCTCACCCATGGGATAGGCCTCTTCCGCCTTGGCCAGATCCTCCGCTACTTCCTTATTCCACTTGTCCGGCTCCTGGATAAAGCCGTCCTCGTCGATCTCGATTTCCTGCCCGCCTAATACGGCCTTTGCCATTTGCGACCCCCTATGTTCAAGTTATCGATAATTCACTCTATCGGACCGCCGGCTCCTCATGGAAGGGCGCCCGCCGGCAACCTCCCTCACCACTTTAACCGCGCGGTTTTATGTATGTCTCCCAAACTTCTCCCATCTTCAGTGTAACCACCCCGTTTGCGGGTTGCAATAACTCTTGAGGGAACCGCCCCCCCCGCTATCTCTGACAGCCGTTCCTGTCTTCCTTGCCCTTGACTGGGTCCCCGGCGGGGGTTAGTATTGTCTTCTATGGCCAGGCCCCTAGTCTCCGTCATCGTCCCCACTTATAACTACGGCCGGTATATCGGGCGTGCCCTTGGCTCTTTGGAAGCGCAGGACTACAAGAACCTGGAGGTAATCGTAGTGGACGACGGCTCAACGGACGACACTGCCGCAATAGTCGGCCGGTCCGGACAGGGGGTCGTCTATATCCGTCAGGAGAACCGGGGTGTCTCGACGGCGAGGAACAGAGGGCTCGCAGCAGCAAAAGGAGAGCTGATCGCCTTCCTCGACGCGGACGATTATCTGCTCGAGGGCTCGATCTCCATGAGGGTGGAGGTTCTGGCCGAAAGGCCGGACGTCGGCATCGTCTTCTGCGATACGTGCTCGTCCGATGCTGAAGGGAACCTCCGTTACGGGCGGAAGAGAAGGAAGGACGCGGTCTCGGACCGGTTTTACGAGGACCTTCTCCTCAAGCACCTTCGGTTTCAGACGAGCGCCGCCATGGTGAGGGCAGGCGTGGCGAAGCGTTTTTCTTTCCCCCCCGAACTCGCGAACGGTGAAGACCTGGTCTATTTTTCTAAAGTCTTTTTCGCTGCGAGGGGCTATTTCCTGGCCAGGCCGGGGGTTGTCAACCTCCGCCACGCCGACAGCCTCAGGCACGACGTCGACGAGATCGTGAGACAGGATACGGCCCTCGTAAAGGCCATCCTGGACGACCCTTTCCACGAGGGCGCCCTCGAATACATGCGAGAAAAGCTGATATCCAAGAGACACCTGGACCTCTTCAGGCGGCTCTACCTATCGGGGCAGATGGCGAGAGCCCGCAGGCATTACGCGAAGGCCGTCGCCGTAAGACCGGCGAGCCTCTTCAGACTTAGCTACCTGTCCAAGGCGGTCAGGTCCTTCTTCGTGCGGGGATAATCTTCAGACATACTACTGTAACTTAAAGCAATTTGCAAAATTAAGTATCGATTCGAGAGGCGCAACCATGTCCTGAGCGCAGCATCGCGGAAGTCTCTCGGTGCGACCCGCCTGTGGACGGCGGGCACCCCGCATTGTTGCCTTGCGCCGGAAGAAGCGGTGCGCGGGCCGCGCAGGCCGAGGCTGTCTGAGGGCCAGGCCGCCGGCAACGGCCGGCCCGAGTTCCGAGGCCAGCGGAAGGGAGGCGCTAGGGCGGGTGAGAGACAAGAGCCGGGGCACCCACCCGAAGGGTGGGTCGCAGGGAAGGATATGGTGAAGCCTCGAAGCAAACGGAAATTATTTCTGCAAAAGTCTCTAGCTCTCCAGCGACGCGTAATAAACCGCTTCCGTCTCGTCCACGTTCCGCGAGGGCGGAAAGGCCTCCATCCACGCCCTGGCGACGGGCCTCGCGGCAGCGCGCCTTTCGGGGGGAAGGTAGTAGGCTACCGCGTCGGCCAGGGAGTCCGCGTCGGCCGGGTCGTCGATGACCGTGCCCCCTTCTCGGTCGACGATGGCATCCGACGCGCCGTTGAAGCGCGTCGTCACTACGGGAAGGCCGCTTGCCAGCGCCTCGAGCACCGTAAGGGAGCAGGAGTCGTAGAAAGTCGGGTGGACATAGATGTCGCTGGCCCCGTAGCAGCGCTCCATGAAAGGCAGGCTGCCCGCGAAGATCACTCTGCCTTCGACGCCTAGCCCGGCAAGCAAGCCCCGGTAGCGCGACGGGCGCCCCCTGCCCGCTACCAGAAGGCGAAGGTCCAGTTCCGGGAAGCGCCGGACAAGCAGGGAGAGGGCCTTCACGAGCGTGGGGAGCCCCTTCAGCCGGAAGTTGTTGCCCGCAAAAAGGAGGAGCACGGAATCTTCACCGATCCCCAGGCCGGTCCTTACAGCCTTGCGGTAGTCCCTGTTTTTCGGGTGGAAACGGTCGAGGTCCACGGCGTTGAATACGACGTCTATGCGCTCGCCGGGAAAGCCGTAGTGGTCCATGATATCGCGCTTTACCATCTGCGATATGGCGATCACCCGCCGTGCGCGCTTGTAAAGGCGCTTCTGCAGCCCGATTTCCAGGTAGTGGCGGAGGGAAAGGTACCGCTTTGCGACCTTAAAGGCGCGGTAGGCCGGGTTCTCGATTGAGGCAAACTCCTGCCTGAGATAAGCCCGCTCTACGCCGCCGTGGGGGTTGAGCACTGTCGAGGCGCGGCACTGGGCAACACCGTGGACCACGTCGAAATGCTCGCCGGTAAGGAATTCAGGGTCGAGTCTCCAGAGGGCCAGGGTTCGGCCGGTCCTCGGGCAAGCGCCTGGGGCCGTCACGTGGACGCGGTAGGGCAGGCCGCTTTTCCGCTCCGCCTCGGTCGCGAACACGTGGATCTCGTGCCCCCTCGCGGCCAGCTCCTCCATGAGAAAGGAGAAATACCGCTCGCCGCCCCTCGACGGGAGGAACCTGTCCAGGACGAAAGCTACTTTTAGGGGCCTCTTTCTTGGGCCTTTGTCCATGCCTATCGACGTCTTTTTCCCAGCGCCATCAATCTTTCGTAAAAGTCCATGAGCCTCTCCGCCTGGCGCCTGTAATCCCACTCCTCCCTGGCCGTCTTCCCGGCGTTTGCGCCCAGCCTCTGCCTTAATGATTCATCGGAGAGCACCTTCTCCATCCGCTCCGCGAGCATGGCCTCGTCTACGGCCACGTAGCCGTTGTATCCGTCCCGCACCAGCTCGGGCAGCATGCCCAGATCGGAGACGACGGCCGGCTTGCCCATGCCCATTACCTCCCGGAGCGCCCTCGCCGTCCCGTCGCTGCCTGCCCTCATCATAACGAAAAGGTCGAAGGCCGCGATCACCGAGAAGTAATCCTCCAGCCGGTAGCCGGCCAGGACCACGTCGGACGCGAGTCCGAGGGCGGAGAGGGGTTTCCTGACGCTCTCCTAGATCTGGGAGCTGCGGCCGACGATCACCAGCTTCACCTTGTCCATGCGCGCCCGAAGCATCTTGAAGGCCCCGAGGATACGTTCGTAGCCACGGTCCGGCTTCAGCCTGCCGATGACGCCTATCACCTTCTCGTCCCGTCCTATGCCGAGAGACCCCCGGACGTCCTTTATGGGCCCTTCGTAGACGTGGACCGCGGGGGGAAGCACGACCGTCCTTTCCGCCGGATAGGCAAAGCGCCCCAGATCCTGCGTCATGATCTTCCGACTGTAGGACGCAAGGCCATCGGTCCGCCCGAGGAGAAGCTTCATGGCGGGCCCCCGGTCGAGGCCGTCCCTCTTGTGGTCGGTCCTGACAAGGAGCGGCCTTTTTGACCTTCCGAAAAGAGAGAGGGCGGCTGCCGCGTGGTCGTGGGTCAGATGGGTGTGGACGATGTCGAAGGGGCGGCTGGCGGCATAGCGGCCTATAGCGCGGAAGTCGAAGAGCCAGTCCCGGACGGAGAAGTACCTGTTGAGCCTTAAGGCATTGCAAGATTGGATGCCACGTCTCTCGGCTTCCTTCCCCACCGTCCGCTCCCGGAAACCGGCCGGTGCCTTCGGATATGCGAGAACCGCGTCACACCCCAGGGCTGCCAGGGCCTCGCACAGGGAGACGACCGGCTCCGCCGGGCCGGTCCACTTCCAGTCGCTAAAGGTGTGGAGGCACCTCATCGGGCGTAAAAGGCCTTTATTGCCGTAGAGACGAAGACGACCTCATCGTCTCTCAGACCGGGATAGAGGGGAAGCGATAGGATCTCCGAGGCAGCCTTTTCCGCTTCGGGGAATGCGCCTTTCTTGTAGCCCAGATGGCGGTAGGTCTCCTGGAGGTGGACAGGCGTCGGGTAATGGACCAGACTGCCGATGTCCCGGCTTTTCAGGAACCGGGAAAGTTCGTCCCGCTCCTTCGCCCTTATCACGTAAAGATGGTAGACATGGCGCGCCCAGGGCCTCTCCACAGGGAGCGCGACCGGGCACTCGTCTTCGAGGTCCATCCGGTAGATGTCGGCCAGGCGCCGCCGCCGCTCGTTGGCTGCGTCGAGCTTTGCGAGCTTGACGGAGAGGATGGCCGCCTGCAGCTCGTCGAGGCGCGAGTTGAACCCATCTATTTCGTGGAGGTGTTTCTCTTTCTGGCCGTAGTTGCGGAGCTTGACGATCCTGTCGTAGACGGCCCGGTCTGCGGTCACCACTCCGCCCCCGTCTCCGTAAGCCCCGAGGTTCTTGGTGGGATAGAAGCTGAAGGCGGCGGCGCGGCCGAAGGTCCCTACCTTCCTCCCTTTGTAGAGAGCGCCGTGCGACTGGCAGGCATCCTCGAACACCTCGACGCCGAAGCGGCTGCATACCTCGATGATCTCATCCATCTTACAGGGGTGGCCGTAAAGGTGGACGGGGACGCAGACCTTCACGCCCTTCGTTCTGCCGAGCACTTCTTCCAAAGCGCGGGGGTCCATGGTGAAGTCTTCCGGGTCTATGTCGCAAAAGACCGGGACTATGCCGTGGACGGAGAGGGCCATTGCCGTGGCCACATAAGTGTTCGGCGTAGTCACGAACTTGTCGCCTGCCTCGAGGCCGAGGGCCAGCCCGCCTATGCGGATCGCGTCCGTTCCCGACCCTACGCCTGCGGCGAAGTGGACGCCCGTGTACGCGGCGAAGGCCTCCTCGAAGGCGGCCAACTCCCTGCCCAGTATGAACTCACCGCCCCGGCAGACCCTGTCGAAGGCTGCCGTGAGCTCTTCCTTGAGCGCTTGGTATTCCCTCTGCAAGTCGAAGATCTTGACCGTCAATCCCAGTACTCCTTCCTGTGCTCTCTGTAAAAATCGGCCGTCCGGCCTATACCTTCCTCCAGGCTGGTTTTCGGCGTCCAGCCCACGATCCGCTTTATCTTCGATATGTCGGTGTAGTAGTCTCCAGGCTCGACCTCCTTGCGCTCCTGCGTAAACTCGGTGAACCCCACCCTGCCCGATCCGACGACCTCGACGATCTTCCGCGCGAGCTCGTGGAACGCGACAGGTACGCCGCCCCCCACGTTGAAGACCTCCCCATAGGCGGCCTCCACAAGGGCGACCATGAGGAGGCACTTTACGAGGTCTTCCACGTAAAGGAAGTCGCGCAGTATCCTGCCGTCGCCGAAGACCGGAATCATCTCGTCCTCAAGGGCTTTGCGGATGAACCAGTTGAACACGCCGTACTCGTCATGGGCCATCTGGTGGCGGGGGCCGAAGGTGTTCGTAATCCTGAGGCAGGTGCCCTTTATGCCGAAGATATCGTCGTAAACGAGAACCATCTTCTCTGCAGTAAGGTTCGTGACCGCGTAAATGCCCTTCGGGTTGGTCGGATGGTCTTCGGCGACGGGGAGGCGGACGCTCGCGCCGTACTCGCCCCTCGTGCCCGCGAAAATCACCCGCGCGTTCCTGTTGTTCCACTTCAGGGCCTCCAGGAGCACCAGCGTGCCCCGGCAGTTTATGTCGAGGTCCTGGATGGGGTTTCTCATGCTGTCCACGTGGTTCACCTGGCCGGCGAGGTGGAAGACGTAATCCATCCCTTTCACCAGATGGTTCATGGAAAGCTGGTTGCGCACGTCCGAGAAGTTGACTCTCACACGGTCTTCTATTTCCCTGATGTTGAACAGGTTGCCCCCTTGGCGGGGCAGCATGTTGTCCACTATAGTCACGGCTGCGCCTCTCGCTACAAGCTCTATAGCCAGGTTGCTGCCGATGAAGCCCAGGCCGCCCGTGATGAGGACTTGCTTACCTTTGAACCCTTCCATTCTTCCTCTCCAGTTCCCAGAGTCTCGCGTGCTTCATGAAAACGTAGAACATCGTCGAGACGACGATGATGAGGCCGGGGATGCCGTCGCGGAAGCCCCCCTTCATTATGTAGTCCCGCAGGAAGCGGAAAAGGGGCCGGCCGAGCATGTTCGTGATGCGGAAGGGGCGGTTAGATGCTGCCATGTCCTCGGCAAAGGCGCCCGAATAACGGTCGATCGTGCGGATCTGGTGCGATATGTCGGAGTAAGGCGTATGCATGTAATAGTTCGAGAGGCGGCCGACTGCGCCGTCGACGTGCACCTTCGCGTGAATGCCCCCGGTCCAGCGGCCTTTCTCCTTGCGATAGAGACGGATCTCGTGGTCGGGGTACCACCCCCCATGCTGGATGACCTTGCCCAGGTAAAAGTTCTTCCGGCTCACCATGAATCCGTCGTAGCCCGTGCCTGAGGCAAGCACCTCTTCGATCTCCGCCTTGATCTCCGGGGTCAGCCACTCATCGGCGTCTATGAACAGGACCCAGGGCGAAGTACAGAGCCCTTGGGCGTATCCGTACTTCTCGGTCATGTTCTTTGTAGCAAGCTGGTAGAGCCGGTCCGTGTAGCGGCTTATGACCTCCTGCGCGCCGTCCGTGCTCTCCGAGTCGACGACCACCAGCTCCGGAGCCCAGCCCGCGACGGAAGCGAGGGCCTTTTCGATGGTCGGGCCGTTATTGTACGTGACCATGTACACGGAAAGGTCGAGGCTCATCTCGGCTCCAACTGTTTTAACAGCTCGATGATCTCGCTGGTCGAGTGGTTCTTGGGGTCGCCCACGATGGCGACCTCTCCGCCGTATTCGCGCACGATCTCCCTCTCCGGCACCGTCTCCGCCGTGTAGTCGGTCCCCTTCGCGTGGATGTCAGGCTTGAGATAGCGGAGGAGGCGCTCGACCGTCGGCTCCTTAAAGGCGATCACGTAATCGACGCAGGCGAGGGCGGCGAGGATCTCGATCCGCTCCTCGAGGGGCGTTACCACGCTCTGCCTCTTGCCAAGGCTCAGAGCGGACTCGTCGTCGTTCACCCCGACGATGAGCAGGTCGCCCAGGGCCCTGGCAGCGCGGAGATAGCGCACATGGCCTACATGCAGCAGGTCGAAGCACCCGTTTCCGAAGACGATCTTCTTTCCCTTTCTTCTCTCATCCTCGACGATGGCCGACAGCGCGTCGAGGTCACGAACCCAGCGGCCCATAGCCCTCCCCGACCACCATTTTCAGCTCCTCTGCCGTCACGACCGCGGTGCCCCTTTTCATGACTACCACCCCCGCGGCGCAGTTCGCGACCAGCGCTGCCGTGTAAAAATCGGCGCCTGAGGCGAGGGCAAGGGTGACAGCGGCTGCCACCGTGTCGCCTGCGCCCGTCACGTCGGCGATCTCGTCCGTACCCTGGATCGGTATGTGGTGGACACGCCCGTCCCTCAAAAAGAGGGCCATGCCCTTGTTGCCCCTCGTTATGAGCAGAGCCTCCAACTCCATGGGGCCGATGATCGATCTCCCCACCTCCTCTATGTCCGCTCCCGGTCCGAGGCCGGAAAGGGCATACGCCTCCGACTCGTTTGGCGTAATCAGGGTAATGCCTTTGAACCCGGAAAGGTTGAACCTCGAATCGCCGACGACGATCTTGCCGTCCAATCCTGCGACGAAAGACCTCATCTCCCTGTCTATGAGCCCGTACTCGTAATCGGACATGATTACTGCATCGACGGCCGGTGCTATTTTTCTTAGCTTTTCCATCAGGGAGGCCCTGCAGGCGGCGGAAAGGGAACCGTCCATCTCCCGGTCCACCCTTATCACCTGCTGCTTGGACGTATGGGTGTCGCCAGCGAGGATCCTCGTCTTCGTCACGGTCCTGCCGTCATACCTGATAAGCCCGTCGAGGTCGGCCTTCGGGTGCGACGAAAAATGGTCTACCAGCCTGTCGCCCGCCTCGTCGCGGCCCACGCAGCCGACGGGGAAAACGTGGGCGCCCAGGGCGAGGAGGTTGTTTATCGTATTGCCGGCACTGCCCGGACACATGCTCTCGTGCTCGTATTTGACGACTACGACCGGCGCCTCCCTCGAAAGCTTGTGGGGCTTCCCGTAAATATATATGTCTGCGATAATGTCGCCCACTACGCAGATGCGTTTCTCGCTGAACCGGTCTATCAGTTCCGGCCGGATTTTCACGCAACGACCTCCTCGACTTTGCTAAAGACCGCCTGGGCGCCTATGCCGGTCAGACACTCGTGGTCCCGGGGACAGCGCCTTTCGTTGCACGGCCTGCACGGGACATCTTTGCGGATAGTATGGGTGAAGCTGCTTGCATACGAGGTGTAGCGCTCGTCCATGGGACCCATGACGACCACCGTCGGCACGCCCAACGCGGCTGCGATATGGCGCGGCCCGGTGTCGTTGCAGACGACCACCGAGGCCCTGGCCAGGCAGACCTTAAGGTCTCGCACGTCCATCAGTTTCACGTCGACGTATTCCCTATGTATTGCCCCGTCGCGCACCTGCTCGGCAATCCTTTCCTCTCCCCTGGCAGGTAGAAGGTAGACGCGCAGGCCCAGCTTTTCGGCAAGCATGTCGGCAAGCTGCGAGAAATGACCGTCCGGCCACCGCTTGGACGGGCCGTACTGGGCGCCCACAATGAAGACCGCGTATGGTCCCGACACATCGGCGAACCTTTCGTCGAACCTGCGCTCCTCGTCCTCCGTCACCTTGAGCACCGGGGTCTCGACGATCGGCTCTGCCCCCAGGACGCCGAGTATCCGCAAATAGTGGGTGACCGTGGGCTCGGGTACTGCTGCATCCTCCCCTACGACAGCATGGAGCATGAAGCCCCTTCCGTTCCTGTTGTAGCCTATCCTCCTGGCGACCGATCCAAGGCTGAGAAGCAGGGCCGACCTGAAGGAGTGCGGCAGAACGACGCCGCAGTCGAAGCGGCCGCCCTTGATCGCGCTTACCAGGTCGAAGAAAGGAACCAGGCCCCTGCCTTCATAGATGATGAAGCGGTCGAAGAGGTCGAGGCCGTGGTAGAGGTACATAGCCGAGGCTTTCCCGACGGCCCATGTCTCTGCTCCGGACGCCTGTCTGAGGGAATGGAGGAAGGGCGTTGCCATCACCATGTCGCCGAGCCAGTTAGGCAGGTATATGATCGTCTTCCCAGTCACTCCTGACACCCATGAAACGGTTGTACCTCACCGCATAGTGGGGCAGGCCCGCATCAGTTGCCCTCTTGTCGGCCTGCTCGATCTTCCCTGCCATGGCAGCCTTCGCCCCCTGCCAACCCGCATCGTCGCACCCCTCGATCTCCGAGACTATCGCCTTATATTCGGGGATCCCCTTGTAGCCGTTGACGAAGGCGCAGAAGAACTCCTTCACTTTCTTCACGTAAAGGTTCATTTCCCCGCCCAGGTCCATGCAAGTCTCGTCGGTGAAGTTGTCGAGGCCCTCCATCTTCTCGAAGTCGATGGCCCCGGCCGCCCTGGCGATCTCGAAGGCCCGCGTGCCCACATAGGGGAAGAAGAGCGTCCACCGGATGCGCCCCGGCTGCACGGCTGCGAGGAGCCTGAGGGTCCGGCGCACGTCCTCCTTGTCCTCCCCAGGCAAGCCTATCATAACGAATGCCGACGTGTGAAGCCCAAATTTGTGGGCCGCCCTGAAAGCGTCCTCTATGTCCCTGTTCGTCATGTACCGGCAGAGCATGTCGCGCCGTATCCTCTCACTGCCGCTTTCCACGCCGAACTTCACTATCCTGCACCCCGCGTCCTTCAGGTAGGAGGCCGTCTCCTCGTCGAACATCCGGACGTGGGCGTTGCACACGAAGCCGAGGCTCGTCACGCTCCGGTACTTCTCAGAGAACTCGCGGAGCCAACCCTTGTCGAAGGTGAAGAGGTCGTCATCGAAGATGAACATCCTCGTCCGGCTGTACCGCCTGAGGACATATTCGATCTCACCTACGACCTGGTCCACGCTGTGGCGTCTTATGTAGTTCCTGGGCGGGTTCCCCGATCCCTTGTAAAGCTCTATGATCTTGTGGTTAAGGCAGTAGGTGCACCGGAAGGGGCAGCCCCTCGACGCCAGCAAGCCCACCCATCCGTCCTTTGCGTCGATCATGGCTTGAAAGTCGAATATCTCGTAGTCCTTCGGCGGGAGGCTTCCGAGGTCCGCATAAGGCCGGACCGGCTCGATTACCCTGCCCCCGTCCACCCTGTAGCCCATGTTCCTGACGCCCCTTGGGTCCCCACCCTTCCGGGCAAGCTCGAGGAGCGCCTCCTCCCCCTCGCCCAGGCACACGGAGTCGATGGCAGGCTCGTCAAGGCAGCTTGCAGGGTCCATGGTAGGATGGATGCCCCCGAAGACTACAGGCCCGTCGTAGTAAGAGCGCAGGTCTCGCGCGATCTCCAGGGCATACTTGTACTGGTTCGTGACTACGGAAAAACCGACCAGGTCCGGACGGAAGGCGAGGACGTCCTTCTTGATGCGGCCGAGGTCGAGGTCGTAGCCGAGGTCCGGGTTTATGTTGAGAAGAAAGGTCTCTATCCCTTCCCTTTTGAGGAGGCCCGAGATAGCCGCCACGCCGTAATTGAAACCGATCTGGGCGTGAAGGTTGGGATAGATGAAAAGGACGCGCACTATCGCCCCCGTCGGGCCGACCAGGCGTCGAGCACGGCGGCGCTCACCTCGTCCACCGTGATGGACCGCAAGCACTTCCGGTCTTTGCATTTCTTGTCCCTGCAAGGACTGCACGGGAGGTCCTTTCTCACGATCGTATGGTTTCCTCCGAAGGGACCGTTCACGAGGTGGTCCGTAGGACCGAATATGGCCACGACGGGCACGCGGGCAAAGGCGGCGAGGTGCATGACCCCGGTATCGCCGCCCACGTAGAGATCGGTCCTTCTCAAAAGGGCGTAAGCCTGCGGGATAGTCGTCGGGCAGGCGAGGCAAGCGCGGCCGTCCGCACCTGCCACGAGCCTTCTCGCCTCCTCCTCTTCGCCGGGCCCCCAGAGGACCATCATGGTCGCGCCCGTGGAGTCCCCGACGCGCCTTATGAGCTCTCCATACCTTTCGAGGTCCCACCTCTTGAAGGCGCTCCCCTTGCTGCAGAAGGGATTGACCGCGAAGATGGGACGGTTGACCCCGCTTTTGGCGAGGAAGGCATCGATGTAGGCTTGTGCCTCGGGCTGTACCTTGAGGTCTATTTCGGGCACCGTGGCACCCGCGCCGGCAGGTCGTGCGCCGAAGAAGGATGCGAGCAGCATGTTCCGGGCAGTCTTATGCATGCGCCTGTCCCGGCCCTTGGTCTTCTCGTCATAGGCGAGCCAGCTCCCTTCCCTGGCGAAGGTCCGGTCGAAGCCGATCCTCTTGCCGGCCCTGGCCGTCCGCGAGAGGAGGGCGCTCTTCACTATTCCGTGGAAATCGACCACCAGGTCGTAAGCCTGCTGCCGCAGGGCAGAGCGGAATGCCGAAAGAACGGCGAGGGCGGAAAAAAAGCGCCCCTTTCGCAGCTCCCGCCCGATGGCGCTCCTCGGGAACTCTATGACCCGGTCGATGAAGTCCTGGCAGGCCAAAAGATCGGACTGCGGCCCTTCTACGAGCCAGGAGACCGTGGACAGAGGGGAGGCGGCCTTGATCGCCTGTACGGCGGGCACGGTCAAGAGCACGTCGCCGAGCGAGCTGAGCCTTATCACCAGAATGTTACGATACACCGTCATTCTTGAGGACTTCAAGGAGGGGCGCGGGAATCCTGGTCGGTTTTCTTGCACTATTGACGCAGATGTGCCTCGTTTTTCCCCTGGCAACGGTCGTCCCGTCCTTCATGACCTCGTAATTGAAGGTGAGGCCCCTCGACTGGATATTGGAGACGCTCGTCCTCACAACGAGGATATCGTCGTAGAGGGCCGGATTATAATACTTTATCTCCATCCCCGCCACGACCAGGTGATAGCCCATCTCTTCGAACCTGCGGTAGGAAAAGCCCTTTTCCCGCATATACTCGCTCCTGCCAACCTCCAGGTAGACAGGGTACGTGCCGTAATAGACGATTCCCATCATGTCGGTATCGGCATACCGCACCCGCAAGGGAACGTCCACGTAATCCATCAGAGGGCCCTCGAAGACTCCGGCCTCAGAAGTGTCGGGTCTTTTCTATTCAGGACGTGCGTTATCGCCCGGAGCGCCCTGGCCTTGTCTTCGGGCAGCCAGACCTTTATCGGCAGATAGTTCGAGGCGTGGTTCGATGCAAAGAACGTGTGGGTCACGTTCGTGTTGGTAATCATCAGGGCCAGCTCGCGCAATAGCTGATAGGGGTCGGGAACGACGAAGGTGCCTTTCTCTATCTCTTCGGCGAGAGGCGTCCCCGGGACTACGATGAGGCTCAGGGCGCCCACGTACTCCGGGTCTATCCTGCTCAGGAACTTTCCCGTTTCCTCCGCGTGTATCTCGCTGCGCTCGGCGCCGCCGAGGCCGAGGAGGACCGTGACGGAAAGGGCGATCCCCGCCTCCTTCACCCGCGCCGCTGCCTCGGCCATCTTGTCGAGGGTCGTGCCCTTGCACACCCGGTCCAGGGTCACCTGGTCGCCCGACTCCACACCCAGGTAAAGGATGCCCAGGCCCATTTCCCTAAGGGCCTTTAGCTCCTCCACCGATTTCTTCAGGACCGATTTGACGTTTCCGTAAACGCCGATCCGCTCGAGCCTGGGGAAGCTCTCCTTGATAAGCTCGACAATGGGCACAAGCCTTTTCTGGGGGATGATGAGCGCGTCGCCGTCGGCCAGAAAGACCTTCTTTACGTACCTCTCGTAGACCTTTGCCTCTTCAACGTCCTCGCGGATCTCCTCGAAGCTCTTGACCCTGAACTTCTTGTCCTTGAAAGAGCCGCAAAAAGTGCACCTGTTGTGGGAGCAGCCGACCGTGACCTGGAGTATAAGACTGTAAGCCTCGCTCGGAGGCCTGTAGATCATGCCTTCGTACTTCATTTCTCAATCCTGTATACCTTCTCGCCTTCCCTTATGAAGCCGAATTTCCTCCTGGCCATGTCCTCCAGGTACCGGTCGTCTCTCTGGAGGCGGTCTATTTCGCCTTTAAACTCCTTGTTCTGGCCCTCGAGCTTCCGGATGGAAGCGTCCACGGTTACTATGCGGCTTCTCAGCTTGAGATAGGCGACAACGCCGTTGTCCGAAAAACAGATGGCGAACAGTAGGATAAGGGCCAGCGCGACCAAACCGTACTTCTTCGCCGCGTTTTCGAACATGTAGTTATATTAACGGCAACCACATAAAATGTCAATAAACGTGTGGGTTGGGGGGCGGCCGGGTTATTTTCGCGTCCTTCCCCTGTCTCTCAGGGCCGTGCGGTCCTCACATAGCGTCAAACTATGCTCCGGGCGGCGACCCCTCGATCACGGCGAAATCCATCGAAAATTCCTCCGGCCGCATCTACTTTGCTAAGAATAGGACATTTCTCCTTTGCGTTGACACATTCTGGCATTTTCCTTGACGTGCAAGGATGCAAGTGATAATGATTAACGGGTGCTGGGACCGGCGACGGGCAAGGCGGCAAAAAAGTAGCCTGTCCCCTTTTTCTTCCCCTTGAAGCGAGTTCAGACGGATCAGTAAGTGAAAGGAGTGAAGAACGTCCCTATACTTCCTTATATACCTGCACCCAGTCACCTCATAACGTTTCGGCCTTGAGCAGCTCTCAGCTCGCCCAATGCTTCACGGGCTATGTCTCTGGCTGCGGAAGTAAAAAACCACGTATCCATCTTTGATTCGAGATCATCCAATTGGACGTCCAACGTACGGCCGAAGCGGACGCGGTCTATTTCTGCTCCGGCCGGTGTGTATCGAAACAGCTTATCAGCATCTTTTACCACCGCATCGTTAAGGGAAAGGGCGTCGCGACGGGAATCGTGCCCGTCGATGATCGCCAGAATCTCCTTTATTTCTTCTTCACCGTAACTGAGCGACTCCAGGATCTTCTTGGCAATGCTTACGCCCTCAACCTCGTGAATCCTTAAGGTTTCCCGATCGTGCGCGGTCGGCCCGAAGGCGTCCAATTGCTTCTCTTCGGGCACAGACTTCCAACCCACATCATGCAAGAGAATCGCGGGAAGGACCACCGCTGGATCAGCCTCGGGATAGCGGCTGAGCAATCGGCGAGACAAATCGTAGGATCCACTAACATGGACGTCATTCTGCCGCGTATCCAGATAAGGCTTTGCTCTCTCGTAAATCTCGTCGCATATGGTCTTCATGATCTCCTCTGTCCAGAAGAAGCAGCGAGCAGGGTACCGCCGGTACCTCTCTTACCTGCAATCGCAGCTCGTTCGAGCCCACAAGCGGCGTTGAGGAGGTCCGGCCCGCAACCAATGCACAGCAAAAGCGTTCTTATTTGACGGCTCCCATAACCTGGTTCTTACTGTCTATCTGTGAAAAGAAGATCTGCCGGCAGGCTAACCCTTGCCCGAGCCTCGCCGACATCAACCAGGGGGCAATCCTGTTTTTTCTTTCTTCACCACCTATCCTGCTGTTGCTGCTCCAAAAGCAGCCGCCTTGCGCCGTTCCAAGGTCTCTCGCAGGAAACACGCTATCACTCCCGCCGCAATAGAAATGGCTCCAGCAACATACAATGTCGTCGACAAGCCGAGCCAATCGGCTATGCCGCCGCCTATCGTGGGGAAGATCCCCCCTCCGACAAGTTCACCAAAACCATTGATGAACCCCGTTGCAGTGGCGGCCAAAAGGGGGCCGACACTCTCAGCACCCATGGTTATAAGTGTACCGCCTGCTCCCCCGGAAGTACAGGAATAGAGAAATACGGCCGCGGCAATCACAACCAAAGAGGCGCCCGGTTGGAGAGATGCAAACAAAAGACCGAAAAGGCCGCCGACCGTCAGGGTGACGACCAACACGGTTCTCCGCCCAATGCGGTCTGCCAGCAACCCGAAACAGAGACTACCAAGGAAGACTCCGATACCGAAGGCAGTCATGATCATCCCCATGGTAGTTATAGGCAGCTTGTGCACTTTAACGAGAAACATGACTCCGAAGGTAGTGAAGAGCCATAGCCAAATCATCTGGGCTACCCAGATGAAGGCGAGCATAATGACGTTTCGGTTCTTGAAGGCATCCGCATACCTGACCTCCCGCCCCTGGGCATCCAGCCTTTTGCCCCGCCCCTCTTTCCGGGCCTTTATTGCTGCCAGTGTCGATGCCGGCTCACGCACGAAGAGCAGAATAAGTATCCCCATAAACACTGCAGGTAGGGCGTAGATATAGAATACCGGTCTCCACCCAAAGTGCGCCATGAGGGCGGTACTCAAAATCGGCCCAATTGCACCGCCGAACAACACCATCAACCCGGTGGTTAAGCTCATATTCCTCGCGCGACTTTGTGGCAGCGATTCCTCTGCTACCACCGCGAAGATAGGGCTCGCTACCCCACCTTCTGCAAAACCCATTACGCCTCTCACCAGCACCAGCATGATGAAACTCCCTGCGATGCCGGTCAGCCAACTGCAGACCCCTCCGAATATCATGAGGGTGACGAGGACCACCCGCCTTCCCACGTAATCGGAGATGCTGCCCATGAGCCATGACCCGATGGCCCAGGTAAAACCAAACACAGAGACTATGGCTCCCACCTGTGTATAGCTGAGGTTGAACTCTTGCTGAATACCCGGCATGACGAAAGCTATCACCATGCGCTCCAGGCCTACGATCCCAAAAGTGACGGCCATAAGAGTTACCACGCGAGTCGAATACTTCATTTGCCCCCCCTTTTTTTCAATCGGCAACCTGCTGCCGTCCGCAGAGTCTGCGCTCGCACGCTCAAATGCGTTGTCTCATCACAGTTCACGAAAAATCCCCTATCGCGCCTTTCCTTCGACCATCGGCCGTTCTCCCATGCCTCGTTACCAGAGCGGGACAAGCCCACACCACTCACTCCCCGCACCGATATGTGACGTATGACCTATTTCACCTCCTCGAGCTTAAGCCCGTATAGTGTCGACCTCCCCTCGTGCCGTCTTGGATCTCAAAAGCCGTCCATAAATGAGTTAGCCTTTATCCGTCCTGATATAGAATGATGATTCACCGGCGTTATTTGGATCAAAGGCCGTTTTGATCTTCTTCATCCACTGGTCATAGTTCATGCAAGCGGGTCCAAAGAGGTCATGAATGTCATTGTCATAAACAAAAGTAGTCTCCATGCCGCCGATGGCCAGTTTATGGTCGAGCATTGCCTGATTCAACTCCCCAACCATCTCTATTACTCGTTTCACGGCCTTCGTATCATTCGGGTCGTAGCGGGTGACCACCTCGCAGTGCGCGCCGATGCTTCCTTCATTCATAGGACTGACGAAGGTTGAATCGCCATCGTCCAGTATGACGCCCTCTTTTGCCACCCTGTTCCTTATCTCCGTTCCAATTTTCTTCACTCTTGACCCAAGATCGAATGATTCGTCGCCGCTCGGTGTACTCATAAAACCGCCTGATCGAAAAACGGACTTGACGCATCCCAGGCCGATGAAGGCATATCCGAATCTTGAATTAGCCTGCCTCGCGTCATTGAACTCGGGATCGACGTGACCGCCGGTCTTTTCCAATGCCTTTCTCATCACCTTTTCCTTGTATTCCATTTCGGCCGATGATGCAGCTTCGAGGACGCAGACCGCGCCCTCGCCGAATTTCTTTTGATATACACCGCTGTTCCATACCTTCTCCAGTTCCTGGGAAGTACCTGCCACTCCGGCGGCCGCGGTAAAAGGACCTCGGCGGCCCAATGCATGGGCGATTCCCTCTTCGGCAATCAGCCGAAAGGCCTCCATTAAATCGTCGTTGCTATCCCAGGTGAGGGTAAAGGTCTTCACATTGTCAGGTATTACCAGCTCAAAATTGGGGGCGGACCCCCTTGAATCGACTTTTCCCGGTCCATACCACGGTGCGAGTCGAATTGCCGCCTTCGTGATGACTCCAAGACCGCCGTTGGGACCCGTGTAGCCTCTCATCACACCTCTCAGACTGGGACCCGGACCATCTCCATTGAACCATCCGCACTCCGAACCCAGAGTCCCCAGTCGGAGTATTTCGCCATCCGGGAGGACCCACTCCACACCCAGGGCAAGTATACCGCCGTGACCGCAGCTTACATTCGTCGCCCCGACTCCCGAATGGCAGCAGGAAGTGGCAATCATCGAAGCGCTTCCCCCGGCGCCGAAGCCATTCGGGCGGAGGCCGTGCTTGATGGCCTCCATCATGAGTTCCCGTTGCATCACGCCGGGCTCGACAACGGCATACATGTTCTTCTTATCGATTTCCAGAATGCGGTTCATCCGTCGCAAGTCCATTGCCAGAAAACCCGACGGGGCAGCGAGTGCCGTGATTTCAAATCCTGAAGCATGCGGCCTGAACTTGATGCCGTGCCGGTTACAGACGCGGACCAGGGCTTGCACCTCCCCGGTGTTTCCTGGTAGGACTACCGCGAGCTGCCGCGGTGAAAACTTCTCCCCGTCGTAGAGGAGTTCATTTCCCCACACAAAGCTATAGCTGTCTAATATGGCGGGTTCCTGGGAGATGTATTCCTCCCCGACAATATCCTCCAAAGCCCTGTACGTTTCCGGCTTCAATGTGTCAGCGTGAACGGCCATGTTTCCTCCTCCTTACCTATAGTGCTTCGGTAATCAGATCCACAATGTTGCGGACCTTTATGTCGTGCCCGTTTTCCCGCATCGCCTCCTCCAGATTGTGGGCGCAGTGCGGGCAGGCAGTTGCTATCGCCTCGGCCCCGGTACTCTCTGCCTCTCGAAGCCGCGCATCGGCAGTCCACAGCGCGAAATCAGGATATGCCTCTTTCACGCCGCCACCTGCGCCGCAGCAAAGGGCGTACTCTTTAATCCGATCCATCTCCACCAGGGTAATGCCGGGAATGGCTTTTATAATATTCCTCGGGGTCTCATACACTCCATTTGCTCCTCGTCTAAACTCCTTGGGAGGCTCATAGGAGATGAACTGACCGAGGATCTTGACCTCTTTCCCCTGCCAGTGCACCCACGGTTCCGCGAGTCTCCCGAGATGACAGGGGTCATGATAAGTCACCGTCATAGGGATTTCCTTTTTCAACTTGAGCTTTCCCTGCTGCAGCAGCCTCTCTATGTACTGGCTTATATGCAGGATTTCGATCCCCTCCTGTTTCAATCCGATCTTATCGTAAAGCACATTAAATGCCTGATATCCGCAGGCACAGGGGGTGACAACCTGTTTTATCCCCAGTGATTTCCAGTTCTCCGTATTGTGCTCCGCATATTTCTTCAGCTCTGCCTGATATCCCCACTCATAGGCCCTGCCGCCGCAGCAGGTCTCCTCGTTGCCCATAATGCCGACATCGACGCCGGCGTCCCGCAAGAGGGTTACCACACGCCTGGCCGTCGGCCAATGAGTCTCGTCATAACAGATCCTGCATCCGGCGTGGTAGAGGACCTCCGCCTTCTCCTGGGTGAGGATCTTTACATCGAGCCCCTGGGCCCACTTGCCTCGATCCGCCTTCTTGCCCAGCATCATATTGTCTTCTTTGCGGAGGCCGTCGATGTGCATCATGTGTTCGGGGAGCACTTGCCCGTCTTCAACGCACTTGGTCCTCAACTCGAGCATGACCTCGTACGGCTCAAGGTCCCTGTTCACCTTGCACGAGACATCGCAGCCTCCATCCATCTGACACTTGTACACGATATCCAGCATCCCGTCGGTATAGTCGAGCCGCCCCCTCAGCAGGGAAAGGGCTACAATAGTCCTTCCCCCGGCGGAAAAGGCATGGAAATTGTATCTTTTCGCACTGGGGCATACCCATTCGTGCTCCACGCTCTTCGTGACCGCGTGGGGCACGACCTTGCAGTATCCGCATCGGTTATCTCGCATCATCAATTGTTCATATGCGTCAAGCGACATCTTCTCCTCCTTAGAAACAAAGTTTGCCCGGGTTCATGATACCCTGGGGATCGAATATGCTCTTCACCTTCCGCAATGCCGTGACAGACGCCGGATCACGGCCAAAGGCGACCTCTGCCCATGTTCCGTAGGGTCTTGAGAAGAAGCCGCCCATGTTGGCAAAAAGGCGAACGGCTTGCCGGTCGATTGCCTTGACCCGCTCGACTTCCTTGGTATTCTGGGGGTCGTAGGGCAGATTGAATTCGCAATGGCAATTGGTGCCCTGGATCGTCGGCTGCAGGTAGGTACCGATATCCCCGACGGGATATGTCAGAGATTTTGCCAGGGCATGCATCTGATCAATGAATTGGGTCGCTTTATCAAGGGTGGTCAGGAAGAAGATATCATGACTCCTTCCACGATACCGCATCTTCCAATACGGCGGCGCCGAAGGCTTGGTGAGGGCGTCGATCACTTCATCCGACTGCAATCCCGCGATCTCGGACTTCGGTTCCAGACCGTATTTCCGAGCCTCCTCCATGAATGCCCCCTCCTGCCACGCCACTCTCTCCTCCGGCAAGAGCCCCGTCCCTTCGATGCTGTATGCAAAGATCCAGGGAGGCAATCGATCGCGCACGCTCTTGATGCCATCTCCGGAGGACGAAAGAATGGAGGACAGATTATGATTGTTCAGGATCATTACATGATTGCCAAGCCTTTTCCACAGGGCCCGGTAAACCAGCTCGATGATGGGGCTGAGATCTTTTGAAGGGACCAGATATGTTTTGTGCACCACGGGCAGTCGCCTGGTTTTTACCGACGCCCAGGTAATGATGCCCATTGTCCCCTGGGCCGCCTGAGCCAGTTTGGCAAAGTCGGTCTGGGCCGGCCCCATGCCCCTCACCATCGCCCGTCCGACTTCCCATTGCTCCTCAATGGTTCCCGGACCGGCAGCCGAACCAGTCCTGAATAGATCGCTGCTCCCGTAGACTACCTCGGTACAGAGTAGCGGGTCCTGGGTCTCCCAATGATCTCTCGGGATGGTGATCGGCTCCCTCTCAAGGTAGCTGGTCAGGACCGACTTCGAGCTATTGGGCGCCAGGGGTACGTAAGGGGCCAATCCTTCCTTCTCCAACGCCTCGGTAAGCTGCCCGAAAGTGACGCCCGGCTCGACGAGGGCGACCTTGTTTTTGGGGTCGATCCTCATGATTCGATTCATCTTGTTCAGGTCCACGACCATGGCTCCCCCGATGCTCGGGATGGTGTCTCCGCGGAAATGAATCGGCCCGGAGCTGACCGGCACAAGGGGTGTGCCCGTATCGTTCGCAAGCCTGACAATTCCCTGGACCTCTTCGGTGCTTGTCGGTGTGACTATGCATCGCGGTCTCACTCGAGGTACAAAACTATTATCGTGAGAGTATGCTTCGAGCATATCGGGGCTGTCAAAAACGCGGTCTGTACTCGTAATCTGTCTCAAACTGTCTTCTAGAGCCATTTCCCGTCTCCTCCCTATTTTGTAGTTTCCTCTGGCTTCACGACTTTCGAATTCCTCATCTTTATGACTTCTGCCGGTGAGAAATGTGAATCGGGCTTGATGTCGGAGTAAGGGATCATTTCGTCATGGCCATCATTTCGTCCATTATTTCCAATACCCGATCGGAGAACTCTTTATCATCGGTGGAGCAATTCACCTCTTCGTAACGCACCTGTGGTTTGAGGTTCTTCTTGAGTTCCCTTCGGATAGCCTCCAGACCCTCCAGGTCGTCGAGGGCCCACTTCGTCAGCCCGAGCGGGGCTTTGAGGGGGACAATCACGGTCGCGGGCGCCGATGCCTGATTCATTTTTTCAGCCAATAGTCTCGCCATCTTTACCTTTTCCTCGAGGTCGGTGAAGATCACGGTCAGAAGGGGGTTATGCTCAAATCTTTTGCGGTCCGCCAGGTTTTCCGGGATAGGTTTGTAGGCCCCCCACAGACACATCTCCTGCAAGCCCAAGGATACGATCTGCGGCACACCCATCTTTGCCGCCGCCTCAAGTCTTTTCGGGCCAGGGCTGAATAGGCTTCCGCATATCTCGTTGATAAGCTCCTGGCCGACCTGGAAGTCCAACACAAAATCAAACGAGCCGCTTTCGATAGCCTTTTCGAAAGCGCGGGTGCTCATTCCCGTGGCATGAAAGACGGCCACCTCATAGTTCCGCTCCATCAAGGCCGGCCTCAGGTGAAACAAAAATCGGGCCGCATTCATTCCGAGGGATGTGACGCCTATTACTTTCTTATCAGTGATCGGCTTCTTCTCATAAGCCTCGGTCGAACCGACAATCAGACCTGCTGCATGATCAAGTAGTCTTTTTCCGAATGTGTTGAGGCCCCATAGTCCCCCTGCCCAGAGCACCATGACGACATTGTTGGCGAGCTGGTCGGGGTTGATGGCAGGGGAGTTAGCAACGGTAGACAGGATTACCTTGGGCATGCCGAAGGGCAGAACCGACACGGCCTCCAGGGCCAGTGATGTCCCCATTGACCCTCCCGCAGCCAATACCCCGTCGATGCGTCCCTTTTCATTCAGGTCTTTCAATAACGCTCGCACTCCTCTTGCCATCGTCATTATGGCATCGGCCTCCCTCTGGGGGCCCATGGCGGCGATTTCTTCCAATGTCATCCCGGCCGCCTCCGCTACCTGATGTTTCGTGATGCCGGGCTCAAAGGGTGCTTCTCCTAGAACGCCCACATCTATCACCAGGGCCTGGTGGCCTTTTTCCTCTATCCTATCCTTGACATACTTAAGCTGGTCTCCTTTCGTGTCCAAAGTCCCGATTACCGCTATTGTTCTGGCCATTCTGTTACCCGCCTTTTTAATAAGTTATCTGCCGCAATTGCATGCCGCTGGCAGCCGTCCCTATTAGGTACCTCAAACTCGCATGACTGTGTGCGGCACGCGAGTTTCTGCCCTTTAGCACCATCAAGTCGACCCGAAGCGCCTTTCCGCCCATCCATATTCCCGTAGTAAGTTTCATGGCAGGTACATTACCATCTATATCGTCCCTATTTACCAATATTATGACGATACTCGTGTCACACATCATCTTAAATTCCGAATTCGTTGTCAAGAAAAAAATGGCAGAAAAGTAATATTTCCGTCTCATATATTGCCTATAGATTGACATTAGTCTCTAATTATGATAATTATGACGATTATCGGCATGTAGTGGCTTAGCGATAGCGATTTATGAGAAGAGCATCTGCCTTTGATAACATGGATCCTGAGATTCCCTCAACTTCCCCGGGGCGTGGGAGGGATTCCGGTATTCCCATCTATTTTCACACATAAATGAGGAGATATGGCTGATGATAAGCATTATCGTGTGTATGAAAGTGGTCATCGATCCGGAAATGCCGCTGTCCGAGTTCGAGGTGGACAGGGTGCAACTAAGACCTATCCCGCCCAAGGGGACGCCTCCTCTTATGAACCCCTTCGATGAGAACGCCCTCGAGGCGGCATTGAAGATCAAGGATGGCCGGGAATGCAAAGTCACCATACTCAGCATGGGAAGCTCTCTTCCCAAGGCGGTTCTTCAGGTACCGCTGGCAACGGGAGCCGACGAAATCATTACTGTAGAGGATCCTCAATTTGAGCACCTGGATGCGATCAACACAGCCCATGCCCTGGCTGCCGCCATTAAGAAGATCGGCAACTACGACATCGTTTTTACGGGCCGGCAGGCGAGCGATTGGGACTCCGGGATGGTATGGGCAGGGATTGCGGAGCTGCTGGATATTCCGAGTGTCACTATCGCCCGGAAGGCAGAGGTGAGTGACGGCAAGATCGTCGTCGAAAGGAACGGCACCGATGGGATAGAGATTGTAGAATGCTCTTTGCCTGCCCTGGTTACATTCAGCAGCGAGGTGGGCGAATTAAGGTATCCTACCATCCCGGCTTTGCAGAAAGCCAAAAAGAAGGAGATTCAAAGATGGTCTGCTTCTCATATCGAATTCAACAAAGCCCACATTATGGAAGTGAGAGACCTGTACATTCCTGATTTCGGCACCGCCAACTGCCATTTCGTCCTTGGGGCCGACCCTGAGCAAAAGGGCCGGGACCTGGCTCGGAGACTGATGGATGACGGCATAATTTCCAGGCACATATGAGGTGGTCTGATGGAACCTTACGAAAACGTTCTGATTGTTGGGGAAATGGAGAGTGAACGCCTGTCCGGTCTTACCGCCCAGCTCTTGCGCATCGGAAAAGAGCTTTCCCATGCTCTGAAACGGGAGCTCCATCTCCTTGTCCTGTCAGGAAAATCGGAGCAGGTCGACAAAGAAGGGTTCTGCTATGGCGCTGACCGGGTATACGCAGCAAGCCATCAATTGCTGGAGAATTATACAACCGACGCTTATCTGCAGGCCATGGAACAGGTTGTGACGGCCCTAAAACCCTCCATCATTCTTTTCGGTCACAGTGACAGAGGCTCGGATTTGGCACCTCGCCTGGCGTTTCGGTTAAGAACCGGAGCAACACTAGACTGTATGGAGCTGCGCATAGATGGAGAGAGCGGTTTACTCGAGCAGATCAAACCCGTATTCGGGGGAAAGGCTTACTGCCACTACACCTGTGTCGGCGGCTCTCCGCAGATCGCCTCAGTGCGAGACGGGGTCTTCGATCCAGCAGATTATGTCCTAAGGCCGATGGGTGAGGTGACTCAGCTCTCCCTCTTTATTGATCCGTCTAAGATCAGGACGCGAGTCATAGGAACAAGACAGGACGACGACTTGTCCCTTGCGCAGAAGCTGGGCGCTGCGAGTATCGTTGTGAGCGGAGGGCGTGGTCTGAAGAATCAGGACGGCGTCGGGATACTTAAGGAGACAGCTCATCTTCTCGACGGAGCAGTCTCCGGGAGCCGGCCTGCCATAGACTATGGCTGGTTACCCGGGTCCCTGCAGGTGGGACTGACCGGCAAGAAGATCAAGCCTCAGCTCTACATTGCAGTGGGCATTTCAGGGGCTCTTCAGCATATGGCGGGTTGTTTGAAATCAAAGGTAATCGTGGCGATAAACTCAGATGAATCTGCACCTATTTTCAGATTTTCCCACTATGGCGTTGTGGATGATTACAAGCAAGTCTTGAAGGGCTTCAACGAGGAGGTGAGACTTGCCAGAGAGCACGAGGGAGAGTGAGATACGCCGGCAGCGACGGGATGGAAAGGGCTGGAGTGAACCTGAGAAGAAATGCGGGTGGGCGGCAGGCGCTACCGGAAACGTTGTCGCATCGGGAAATAGGGAGTCTATTGACGGCGCGTACTCGGGCGTGCTATTTAGTACGAATATCGTCATCAAATACCCGAAACAAGGTGACTTATGGAAAAAGGATCTCCTCTTGACAACACCGATATTGAGATTCTTAAGGTTCTCGCAGAAGATGGGAGGGCCCCCAATACGCATATCGCAAGACAAATTGGCATTTCCGAATCGGCCGTGAGGAAGAGGATCAAGCGGATGCGCGAAGAAAAACTGGTTTGGATCATAGGGTACGGAGACCCAACGAAACTCGGTTTTCCTATCACGGCAATGATCCGCTTTCATGTCTTGCCGAAGGCGCTGATCTCAACTGCAGAAGCGCTGACGGAGATGAAGGAAACAGATTACGTGGCTCTCACCACCGGCTCGTCAGATATTGTCGTCCGGTGTGCCTTCAAGTCGGACCAAGGCCTTCTTGACTTCCTCAGTGGTCCGGTGGCCCAGCTCGAAGGGATAGTCGGGACCGAGACCCATCTCCTCCTACATATAATGAAGCGGACCTTCGACTTATTTTCACATCCGTAAAAGGGGAATCAGGGGGGGCGGTCGCAGGTCGAGCCGTCTTTTCAGTTCTTCCAATCCACCGGGGCCAGTCGGCTCTCTCGTCCCTGGCCCCACCAAAGGATTGCCTGCACTCTTCCAGCTCCCCATGGCGCTCCGCAGGTTCACGGGTACGAAGCTGTGAAAAAACCATCAGGAGCAGCATAATATATAACGTTGTTTCATATGGTGCGTTGCTGTCGCAAGATACCTCTTTCTATCGGTAATGCTCGCTTCGGACTATCCTGCTACCTCAACCATTTGCAGGTGCTATACGTAACATATCCTGCTTTCTCTTGTGATATTATGCAGTTACGAAGCATTTCCCATTATCCTTTTTCTTGCATATTTTTGTCAATACAATTCATTGTCTTTTTATAGCCATCTCGCCCTTCGTCGCCGCCGTAATGTGCAAATGCGGGAAGGCGGTAGACTTTCCACATTTGCACATTTGCAGTTTATTCCTCTTCATGCCAGGCCTTCCCCTCTTTCACGTCGTATAGGTTGAAACGGGCGCCCTG
>Ga0208456_1000061_pt1 | contig 105492 bp, 106 predicted proteins | sample June2015DPH_4_10_2_FD_184691 | JGI IMG/M metagenome (GOLD analysis project Ga0208456, IMG submission 184691) | Peatland microbial communities from SPRUCE experiment site at the Marcell Experimental Forest, Minnesota, USA - June2015DPH_4_100... | ecosystem: Environmental > Terrestrial > Soil >... | reverse complement strand
GAGGAATGCCTCGCGCGGATTGAAGAGGGAAACATCTTCACCCCCTAATCCCTTACTCCCCCATCTTGCCAGAGGGCGACTGGCAGACCGTATGCCGACGCGCCACCTGGGTTCGCCGGACGGATACGGAGTTTCTGAGGCTCACCTTGTCCAGATCATAGCGAAAATCGAGTCTAATGCTAACTAGTTTTTCTGTTTTGGAGCACCTTCGAACCGGTTGGTCAAACCCATCCTCGCAAATCAGCTCTCTCTTGAGTAAAGTAAGCGGTACGCCCGCTACATGTGGGGGTGAAGAAACAAACGTGACCTCCCAGCAGGGAGCGGGATGGGAAGGGACACCACAACCCTGACATGATCGTTGAGGGGGCACCGTGCTTTGTGCCCTTTCGGCAAGGCTGCATGACTTGAGCTGACCGAAGTTGCCAACGTCTGTCTTTTGCCCAACGGGGGCAAGGAGGACGGACGATGGCCAGCGAGTTTCCCGATATTCCCCATAACATGCGGAGGGTCCACTGGCGCTTCGAACCGTGGCTCACCCCCCGCCGCAGAGGTTCGTGGCCAGCACCTGGGCCGCTGGGGAACCCCAAGTTCGCCAGTCCCGGAGTATTACTCGTGCCTCGCAAACGTGGAAGGTGGGGTGACAGGGCAATCAAAATTGCCCTGCCCTTTGTTAGCGCGGGTGGGTTGCCCAATCGTAGTTAATTCCGGGTTCATCGAAGGGAATCCGCCCTTCATCGTGCGGGTTGTAATATCTGTCCATTGCATACACAAGCTGCCCCGGCTTGTCCCCCAGGATCTTATACCCGTGCCCCACGCCCGGAGGTATCCGCAATTTCCAGGGACGCAAGTCCCCGATGAACAACGTATTAATACGGCCACACGCTGGAGAGCTCTGCCTAAGATCACAAAGGAATACCTGAAACATCCCATCGACCGGCACCCACAGGTCGGTCTGCTCGAAGTGATAGTGAATGGCTTTTATCACGCCGGGATAGGATTTTGTGATTGAGACTTGCAGCCGGTTGGTCTCAGATGAAACAAAATCGCGAGCGACCCCCTGGTCGCCGAAGCGAAACAACTCCCCAAAGCTCCCGCGATCGTCCGGCAATTGAACGAACGGCTCCGTTTCCACACCAGGGATGATACGCGCAGAGTTGGGATCCGTAATAACATCTCCGATGCCTGGCTTCGGATGGGGCACAATCACCAAGTGCTGTCCATAACGCTCGGCAATAAGCCTAGACTCTCCGACGGGGGTTGAGAATGATGCTCCCTCAGTTTGCGGTCCCACGTTTACTCTCCTTGAAATCTCGCGCTTGGCCGCTCTGCTTGATTTCATCGAGATACTCAGCGAGCGCCACTTTCCAATTGAGCATTAGCTCCAAATGGGCCTGCTTTAGAGCTCGGTTTTCCGGCACGGAGTTCGCCGGCCGCCGCGCCGCCCGACCGGATTCGTCGGAGGATATGGGAAGGACTGCCACGCCCTGCGCCGGCCAGAGATCCAGGATGGTCCTCGCGAATTCAAACTACGAACACGTTCCTGAGCCCGTAGTGTGGTAAACGCCTAGGCCCGAGTCTCAGCCAATTCCGCAATCTTTAACGATAAGTGCCGGGTGTAAGTCGGCGAGCCATGCTGGTCGTTCACCACTCGGAGGACCTTCTGCTGGGTGAGCAACCCTCAGTATAGCACTGACAAAATTCTTACGATTGGGTCCGTACAGCCAGGAAGTTCTGGCGATAAAGTATCGTTTCAAAATGGCGCGGACATGCTGCTCCCCCAGCCACTTTGACTTGCCATAGACGCTGATCGGGTTGGGGCAGTCGTCCTCAAGATAGGCAGCGCTCTTGGTCCCATCAAAGACGTAATCAGTGCTCAGGTAGAGCATCGTCGCGCCGACCTTCGCACAGGGCCGTGGCAACGTTCCGGGTACCTGTGGAGTTTGTCGCCTCCGCAATCTGCGGATTCGTCTCGCAACCGTCGACATTCGTGTAGGCCGCAAGGTGGGATGACGAGTTCCGGCCGCCGAGTGCGCAGGACAACCGATGTTGCCGCAGCGTCACAGATATCGCAGTCACCGACATCTATGCCCCACACCTGGTGGCGCTGCCGTAAGACCGGCACGAGCGCCGTCCCAAGCATTCCTTTGGCCCCTGTAACGAGAATGCGCACTTCTTCCTTTCCTCTCGATTCAAACCGCTCGAAAAGGCTTAAGCCCTCGCCGACGATCAGTTTGTCCGGTCTTTGCGAGAGGCTATTTCTTCCCCTGCCGCGCCGGAGGTGAGAGAATCACCCCCGGGTGACATCACCGCCTCTAACGAGGAGTTCCGGTTCTCGTAATATTTTGCATAATAGGTGCGATATTCGCCCCGCCGCACAGCTTCCACCCAATCTGCATGCTCACGATACCAGTTGACTGTCTGCTCCAACCCCCTATTGAGTTGAATGTGAGGCTGCCAGAGGAGTTCCTTTTCGATTTTTGTGCAATCCAGAGCGTACCGCCTATCGTGGCCGGGGCGATCAGCCACCGAGGTGATGAGAGATTCCGGCTTCCCCATCAGCTTCAGCAGCCGCGAAATTACTTCCAGGTTTTCGAGCACTTCGGTACCGCCGATGTTGTAGGTTTCACCAACTCCCCCACGTTCAAGAACCGCCAGGATCCCCCGGCAGTTGTCTTCTACGTGCAGCCAATCACGCTGCTGCCGGCCATCGCCATAGACCGGAAGTGGCTTGTTTCCAAGGGCATTGGTGATCATAAGGGGTAGAAACTTCTCGGGAAATTGGTACGGCCCGTAGTTATTGGAGGAGCGTGTAATCAGAGCCGGAAATCGATATGTCCTGACGAAGGACCGAACCAATAAATCCGATCCGGCCTTGGAGGCTGAGTACGGACTGCTGGGTTGTAATGCGAAGTTCTCGTCTGCTCTCACGCCGGGTGGCAAATCGCCATAGACCTCATCTGTCGAGACATGAAGAAATCGTTGCATGTTGAGAGTGCGCGCAACCTGTAGCAGGACGAACGTTCCCGTAATGTTGGTCTGGATCACCGGGGCAGGCTCGTAGATGCTGCGATCCACGTGCGATTCTGCCGCGAAATGCACCACGACGTCACACCCCCGCATGGCCTGGGTGACGGCGTCAGGATCACAGATGTCGCCCTTAACGAACTGGTATCTAGGGTCGCCCGCTACCGATTGTAAGTTCGCAAGGTTTCCGGCGTAAGTCAGTTTGTCGAAGTTAACGACGGTGTAGCTATCACCGAGCGAGAGCACATGCCGAATGAAGTTTGAGCCAACAAAACCAGCCCCGCCTGTAATAAAGATTTTCACTAGACTGTCTCCTCGGCAGCGCGTCCTTGGATTCCTAGGTCGTTCTTTATGGCCTGTACGCATTAGTAAATGCTTCCAGTCAAAGCGTCTTCAGACTCTGCTTAAGTACCTTGCCGGAGCTGTTCTTCGGGAGACCCTCGAGCACAACAACCTCCCGGGGAACGAGTTCGGGAGGTACGTACTCTTTGCAAAAAAGGCGCAAGCGCTCTTCCAGCCCGCTGGAATAACCTTTGCGAGGAACCACAAACGCTTTGACCGCTTCACCAAGAACATCGTCCGGCACCCCTATCACGGCCGCTTCAAGCACACCCTCGAAGCTCAGAAGTCGGTCCTCCAATTGTCGGCAACTGATGCGCTTACCGCCGCATTTCAAAAAGTCCTTCTCACGGTCGACCACGTATATGAAGCCGTCTTCATCCACGGTGGCAAGATCTCCAGTGTAGAGCTCACCGTTGCGAAAGGACTTCGCTGTTTCCTCCGGGGCACGCCAGTAGCCTCGCGTAATGTTTTCTCCTTCGGCTACAATCTCTCCGACTTCGCCTGGGGATATTTCCTTGCCAGACTCGTCGAGCACTTGGAGCTTGACCCCTGGAATCCCTTTGCCGATCGAGCCCAACTTCTTTTCCAGCAATTCCGGCGCAAGATAGGAGAGTCGCGCGGTGGCTTCGGTTTGACCGTACATAATAAAGATCTGCGTTCCCGGCAATGCCTCCCGCAATTCCGAGATGAAAAAGCGCGCCAAGTGGCCGCCCGCCTGTTGAATGTATCGCAGGCGTGGAAATCTCCTTTTCCGGAGGCTGGAATTGCGCAACAGTATCTGAAAGTGGCTAGGCACGCCGGCAAATCCTGTGCAACCGGCGTCCAGCATTCGCTGGAGGACGACTTCCGGGTACATGAAACGCAGATCGATCACGACACTTCCTCCAACCCTCAAGTGAGTGTGGAGAAGCGAGGCGCCGAAGCAGTAATGGAACGGCAGCACGGTCATAATCCGGTCGTTCTCAGTCAGCCGCAGGTACTGGGTAATGGACTCCGTGTTGGCCATGATGTTGGCGTGCGAGACCATGACCCCGCGGGGCCTGCCCGTCGATCCGGAAGTAAACATCAGCGCTGCCAAATCATCCTGCCGAACCAAGGGAAACGGGGACTTGGCGTGCAGACCGCCAGAGCATGCCTCGCCCAGTGTTGTCTGCGAGGCAGACGCCGGGACGCTTGGCGCCTGACGATCGGTCACCAAATGAACTCCCTGGAAATGGCCGCTGTTTCGTAAGGCAAATCCCGCCTGAACAAAAGCCGTCCTGGCCTCCGTAATCTGTAAAATGTAATCAAGATCCTCCGGTGAAATATTGGTGGGCAAAGGCACGCCCACCATGCCCGCCCGCAACATCCCCAGATAAGCAGCAACCCAGAAAAAGGAGTTGTCGCTGATCAGGATGCCTCGATCCCCCTTCTGGCCGCCGACGTGCAATAGGTAGCCTGCAATCTCCGCCACAGCGCTCTGGAGCTCACCATAACTGTGGTCCTGGCAAGGCAACCGAAGCGCAATTCGGTCCGGCTCTTTTCCGTCGAGCAAGAAATCCGCCACATTAGAGTTGCATGAGTTCATGTCAAGGAAAACGTATTAAGTCCTGCGGCGGTCACCTATTCTCAAGAATCCCGTTTCCTGGTCCCAGCCGGCGGACCGCCCTCGTCCTCAAGGAAGAAAGGACCCGAGATGTGAATATCACCCATACTTCCGCATCCGGGAGAAGATTGGCGGAACACGCGGAGTCAAGCGCTCTTCCCTGCATCCGATGGGGCTCGCCTTTTGCGTTCAGTCTCCTTCGACTTCTTCAACAAGCATCGGGGCGGCGCGGAGATAGCGCGCGACCTTCCGCTTCGATTCGATCATGCGATACGCGCGTTCAACCTGCCCGGCGTCCATTCCGACTGCCGAAGCCAGGTCCGCGGCCGAAATGTTGTGGTTCTTTCCATATAGACAAAGGTCCATTTTTTCGAGCGGAAGTGAAAAATAGAACTCCTCCTGGGTTTGTTCGAGCGAATAAGTATCGGTAGTCGGTGGCCGGCGTCGAATCTCCTCGGGCACTCCTAGATAGGCCGCCAACTGACAGACCTGAGACTTGTAGAGATGGGCGATCGGCTTCAGGTCCGCGGCGCCATCTCCGTTCTTCACGAAAAATCCCTGGTCGTACTCCAATCGATTCGGCGTTCCAGCCACCGCGTATTGCAAAAGGTCGGCATAGTAATACTCGATCATCTTCCGCGTCCGTTGTTTGAAGTTCGTGGCCGCAAGGATACCCAGGTAAGCCGCAGCACTGAGCCGCACCTTCTTTGTTTCTCCATCCGGGGTCTGAACAACCACGGAGAAGATCGCATAACGATCAGCGTCGACAAGATTGGGCAAGACTATCTTGCACTTATAGCCCTCGCCATACTCAGGAACGACCGATCGAATAGATTCATCTCGCCGCTCATAGCAACGAGCCCCGCGGAGAATAGGACCGATATCTTCCATTGCAGAGCGAACCTGCAATGATTTAGCGACCATGATGCCGAGGCGAAGACTCTCAGGAGATGAGTCTGTTTCGGGCATGAACAACACGAGAACACGCTCCTTACCTACGGCACGGGCGCACAGAAACGCCACAACGCTGCTGTCGATCCCTCCCGATACGGCCACGACGATTCCCTTCCTCTTTAGTTGATGGAAGACAATGTCGCGGATTCGTGAGGCAATACGTTCCGTCTCACGGGCGGGATCCACACAAAGAACGTCCGCGGAAACAACCGTATGCGCACTCACACGTTCCCTCCCTGGGCAACCTCGCGAGTCGCAGGGCCGTGCGCTTCTTGCTGTGCGCCTCTCTGCTTCCTGCTTAGATAGGCTGAAATGTTGTTGATTGAGTCCAGGTTCTCGGGCGTCAGTTCTCCTTCTTCAACCGTCATGCCGTAAGTCTCTTCCAAGAACGCCACCAGTTGGAGGACCCCCGTTGAGTCAATGATTCCATGCTCGAGAAAGGAATCGCTGTCTTCAAAGCTGTAATCCTGGCCCAGGAGATAGTTCTCCACCAGGAAGCTCCGCACCTGTTGCGCGATGGTTGCTGAATCCATTCCTTGTACCTCATATGGTGATAAGGGCTGCCCATATCAGTCTAGCAGTGATCCCATGCTGTGCCTACTGAGCAATAATTTGGAAGTCCCCCCTATCGCATCCGAACCTCGGCATTGCCTGCCTCACGACCTCACTCAATCAAGGGGCGAAGCGGTAGGGCCATCAAGCTATTTCTTTGAGCGATTCTGTATGGGCAACGTTCGCGCCTCGCAGGAATGGTTGAGTGGACACATCGCCTCTTGGTTCGCGGCGGTTCATGAAGCGCTCCAGCAAGATTTCGGTCGACAGAATGCCGACCAGGGCCATATTGTCTTTCGTGCTGGTTGGGCGCCCACTCTTAAACTTGGCCACAAGTGCGGCAACTGTTTGAGGATTGAAGATCCCCTCCCGCTTGATCCTCTCGGGAGATAACATCTCTTCCGCGTATCTCCCTGCCGGACAGAAAAAGCTCTTCCCATCGGGCGCTCGATACGGCTGCTTGTGACGCTTCCGGATGGACTCGGGGATCAGGCCGCGGGCAGCCTGCTTCAGCAAATGCTTTTGGTCCAAGACCTTCATCTTGAGCCGGGGTGGGAGTTTAGCTGCAAATTCGACAACGCGAAAATCCAGGAAGGGATAACGCCCCTCCACGGCATGGGCCATGGCCATGCGATCACCTTGGGAGGACAGGATGTATCCGGGCAAGAGATACATCGTTTCCAGGTATTCCGCCTGATTGAACGCCGACCATGACGCGTAAGATCGCGGCAGAGCCTGTTCCAGCTCCCAAACCGCAGCGTACGATTTCATTTCGGCGCGAACCGCCTCAGATAAAAACATCTTTAGTTTGGCAGTCAGCTCCCATCGCGGCAGATGCGAGAAGAACGGGCTTGCAAGGTCCTCAGCAGTCACGTGGAAAAAGCTCTTCAAATAAGCGGGGGACTGCCGCTGCATTGCCTCCATGTAAGGATAGAGGCGCTTGAGGAGGACCGGGCGCCACGCTGAGGCCGGATTTCGCCCCCAGAAGCGCCGGATCTTTGCCTCTTTGAAAATGTCGTATCCGCCCAGGGTTTCGTCCGCGCCTTCGCCGGTCAGCACGACTTTGAAACCACTGTTCTGAACCAGTTCGGAGAGCAGAAACAGAGGCGCCGGCGCGGTGCGGACAAGGGGCTGTTCCGCGTGCCAGACCACTTCCGGAAAGACCCTAGCAATGTCTTCGTACGAGCAATGCACATCGCTGTGCTGGGTCTGCAAGAACCCGCTAGCTTCTTTCTGGTACGTACTCTCGTCGAACTCGGCATCGTCAAAACTGACCGAAAAGGTCCTCAGCCTGTCCCCCACCAGCTTCTTGGTCAGTGCCGTGGTGAACGTGGAGTCAAGGCCCCCGCTCAGGTACGCCCCCACCGGGACGTCGGACCGCAACCGGATGCGAGTAGCATCCAGCAACAAAGCGAGCAGTTCCTCGGTGAACCTTTCTTGGCCATTCTCTGTACCGTCATTCTCAGGAGCGTACTCCAGGTGCCAGTGCTCCCAGACTCGAACCTGCCCGTTTTCAAGAACCAACGAGTTTCCGGGTGGAAGTTGCCAGATGTTCCGGAATGCCGTCCGCGGCGGCAACGTGACCCAGAACGTAAAGATCTGGTCCAGCGCGTGCAAGTCGAGTTCGCATTCAACCTCAGGGCAGGCAAGCAGCGCCTTTATTTCTGAGGCAAACATGAAGCTGTCAGCGGTTTGTGTCCAAAACAGTGGCCGGACGCCAAGCCGATCACGGGAAAGGAAAAGCTTTTGCCGCCTCGCATCCCAGATGGCAAACGCCCATTGCCCATTGAGGCGTTCGACGCAGTTCTCCCCTTCTTCCTGGTACAGGTGCAAGATAACCTCAGTGTCGGACCGCGTGCCGAAATTATGGCCTTTTTCAATCAGCTCATCCCGAAGCTCGAGGTAGTTGAATATTTCGCCGTTGAACGTGATCCAAAGGCTCTCGTCAGCGATGGACATGGGTTGCCGCCCGCCCTCGAGATCGATAATGCTCAGCCGGGCGTGACCAAGCCCCACCCGAGCATCGATGTAAATGCCGCAGTCATCGGGGCCACGATGCCGGATCGCACTAATCATGCGCTGCAGCAGATTAGGGTCAACCGCAACGTTACCGACCTGCAAGCTCCCACAAATTCCACACATATTAATCGAGGCGGCAGCGAACCGACATAACCTACCAGCCACTTAATAAACGCCAACGCCTCCAAACCGTTAACTGACCCGCCGGCGCAGCCCTCGCGGCAAGTAATGAAGAGCGCGCAAAGCAACTGGCCTCAGTGCGTGGGGCATGAAACGCCTCAGCAGTGCGTCAAAGCGACCTCGATGGCGATATTGGATAGTAGCATCCAGTAAATCTACTTGCTCCGCACTTAAGCGCCAATCCGATGCGGCGCAATTGTCGAGAATGTGCTCCTCAGAGTTGCCTTTGGGAACAGCCACAATCCCCTCTTTGCACAGGCACCAGTTGAGAGCTATTTGCGCAGGTGATTTGCCGATCTCACGCGAAAACTGGTCAAGAACACCGGCAGGGTCACAATCCCTGATGCGATCCAGGCCCCGCGCCAGCGGACTGTAGGCTATCACGGTTATGTGATTAGCCTGACAGTATGGCAGGAGGCCTTTCTCGATGGTTCGATCAATGAGGTTATATCGAACCTGATTGGACACGATGGGGTGCGTGCGAAGCGCCCTCTGGGCTTCCTCGAGCTGGGCCACAGAGAAATTGCTGACGCCGACAAACCTCACTTTTCCCACGTCCACGAGGTCTGCCAGCGCATCCATGGTTTCCTGTATAGGAATTGCCGGATTAGGTCCATGAAGCTGCAAAAGGTCAATCGTGTCTATGCCCAACCGTTGCAGGCTGGCGTCGACCGATGTCCTGAGACGGGCGCGGCGAAAATTCTCGGGTGACACCTTGGTGGCGACGAACACGTGGTCCCGCAGTCCTTTCAGAGCCTCGCCGACGACCCGCTCGGTTCCATACGACTCAGCAGTATCAATAAAAAGAGCCCCTGCCTCGAGACCGCGCCTCAGCGGGTTTGGGCCCCCGTGGTAATCCCATGTCCCGATGCCAACTTCGGGTAGAAAAACCCCGGTCCGCCCTAATTCTTTGACCATCATGCTGCTATGTGTAGCACTGCATCCTTGAGGCAAGGCCTTCAAAGCTTGGCTTACTGTTGACAATCCTTGTAATCACTACGTTTCAGGGCAAATTAGTCTCGGCCGTGCCGACCTGAGAATGATGTCGCCGTCGCGGTCTTATGCCACGAACGAATTCCTCGTAAGTTTGCTTGGCAGTCAGAGGAACGGTTGCCACTCCCAGAGCCTGCGCGGGCGGGCATCCCCAAAGAGCATGGGGTGGCACGTTTCTGCTCACGACGGTACCTGCGCGTATGACTGCTCCTTCACCAATCCGCACGTTCGGCAAAATGACACAGTGCGGTCCAATGAACACGTTGCTTTCAACGATTACTTTACCGTTGCTTTTCGGCCTCCTGGGCCCCCAGTAAAAGTGAGTGAAGATAGAGGTTCTAAGACCAATGGTGCAGTTGTCGCCGATCGTCACAGCTTCGGGATGCAGTTCGTCGATATACACGAGCTGGGCAATCCAAACGTTCTTTCCGATTTTCACCCCACGCAGGCGATGCAACCACGGCCGAAAGGTACCTCCCCCTGGGATTACGAAGGCTACTTTGTGAATTAACCTACCAAGGATGCTTAGGAACATCGGGAGCCTCTCCATTCGTGTGGTAACGGCGTCAGCGGAGATGGGTCGTTAGCCGACATGCCTGTACAAAAAGGGTTCCGGCCCTTGCTAGGAGATCATTAGGCAAGTGCCCGAGAATCCGTCGCACAATGTGAGTGTTCCGGTCGACGCTCGCAAGATCGCCCGCGACTGCACCGTATCTCCAGTACGTCAAACCGGACATTGCTCCAAAGCTATAACGTCAACTCAAAAGCCCCTTTTGAGGGCCAAATAAGGAACCAGGGCGAGCTCCACCAGACCGGGCATTGGATCCTCTCGACTGAAAACAGATTCGATATCAAACCCCACCAATGATCGCAAGTACAATCGCCAACTCTGCCGGCCGCCAAGAATCTCTAGCACCCCAGTGGGCACATCGGTAATCAGGCGGATCCACTTTACCCCGGGGCGGCCACGCCTGAGCTCCACATGCTCCCCGACCTGGTCGGCATACAGCATAAGCGGGAAATCCACGCCGGCCCCCGAACCCAGTGTGTGATAGCCCCAGGTACGCCCGTTGACATCGAGCAGCTTGTACTGTTGGTCACGCGGGTCAAGCTTATACTCCAATTCCACGAGTCCGTAATAGTCGATCGCTCGCAGAAAACGCTCTGACAGATCCTCCAGAAGCGGGAGTTCGACAGTCTCAACGTAAGTGCTCGAGCGGCCGAATTCTGGGGGGTGTTGGCGGGCCCTTCGAACAACCATGCTCCCCAACGCCCGGCCCTCCTTGGAAAAAGCGCAGTAGGCAAACTGCTGGCGGCCATCACCCGGGATCAAACCCTGAATCATCACCTCGCCCGGTCCGACCAGCGCGGCTGCGCGTTGAAACAATTCCCGCAGCTCGGCGCGGCTGTTTGCGCGCCAAGCTTTGGCCTTGGTGCTATAGATGAAGTGCTCTTTGATTGCGGGCTTGATGACGAAAGGAGGGTCTGCGTCGATGTTCTCCAAATCAGAGATGTCTCTTACATACCAGGTAGACGGGGTGGGTATGCCCAACTCATTGGCGCGGCGGTAGGTATTGCGCTTATCCCAGAACCATTGCGTTGTATCCCAGGCCGGCGTCGGCACGCGGAAAAAACCCGTCAAAGATGATCGGTAGCGCGCGATGGCAGCAACCGTTTCGTCTCGAGTCGGGTAAAGCACCCAACCCTTGAGATCCAACCGGCGGCCTATCTCTAGGATATGATCGACCGTCTGCTTCTCGTCGCGGAGACTGTCCACCGGCACGGCATGGGTTGTGTATTTCGAGAAACGCGCGATGGAGCGCTCGTCGTCAATGACGCAGACGGGCACCTTCCGCCGTCCGAGGCTGCGAACGATCCCGAGCCCCTGGTAATCCCCGCCCACCACTACTGCACCGACTGTTTTTTCCGAGCGTCCAGCCGGAACGTAGGGAGTTTCGAAGGGTTGGGTCATCGTTGCCGGCATGCAGGTCCCTCACGCCCGTGGCGCGTTGGCATCTTTCCCAGTGATACAGCGGAGCAACGCACGCGAGGCATAGCGCGTACCAGAAACAAATTGCATCAGGGGGCCGAAGCTCCAGGCGGCTGGCGCGCCAAGAAAATGCAGTCCTGGCACCAACGATTCGAGTCCTTCTTTCAGCAAAGGGAACCCGTTGGAACGACGAAGGGACTGCGCGAGCTCCGGTGCAAGGAACCCATACTTAGAAATATCGACCTTGTAGCCGGTACCCAGAAGAATATGATCAACCGTTCGCTCACTTCCGTCGTGCAGGCGGACCTTCACCTGCTCGCCCACTACAGCAGCGGACACGACAGAAGATCCCAGCCGAATCGGGACGTCTTTGAGCCGATTCACCAACCAGCGTGCCCCGGCCGGCCGGGTAGCCCGCTCTCGGAGCTTGTCTTGAAGGACAAGAGGCAACCGCCGGACCAGATCGGGCCGTGCAAGGAGTTGACTGATGCCCGCCGGCCCAACGTCCGTTGGCGCGTAAAGTAGCTCCTTGGTGAGTTTCCCCAACCTATAATGGAGCGTCTTGGAAGCCCACCCCTGGAGCCAGTGGATCCGTGGCGACTTCGCGACGATTTCGACTTCCGCGTGGGCTTCATGAAGCAGCGCACCTGATTCGAGCGCCCTCTGCCCCCCTCCGACAACAAGAACCCGCTTTCCGGCGAACTTCTGAAAGTCATGGTGCTCCGAGGTATGCGTGGCAAGCGAGGCTGGGAGGCCGTCGAACTCAGGCGGCCGTTTAGCGAACGAACCAATACCCGCGGCAATGACCACGCACCGTGAGCCAAACGACCCACCCCCTGCGACATGGAGGCGAAAGCCTGTTGGCGCGGCCTCGACCCGGGTGACTTTCCGCTGGTCGACGTCAGGCACCGCTTGGCACTGGAACCACCGGCCATACTGGATGAACTGGTCAAGAGGCACAGGGGCTGAGAATTGATGGCCGCTTGCTGCCTGGTATGCTTCCAGCGTTAGCAAACTGTTCGGATCCGCGATATGCGTCGCAGTCCAAGCAGAGCGGAGAAACATGCCGACCGGCATGTTGTCGTTCCAAAAGGACATGGGCACGCCGAACACGCGAACTTCCAGGCCTTTTAGTTTGCGTAAATGTGCGGCCGCGGACAGTCCGTAAGGACCGGCGCCGACGATCGCCACATCGCACATAGTCATTGCTGTTCCACTCTCAGGATTCACCCTTCCACTCGCCTGCCGTGTCGCGCCGTCGTCCCAGGGCCTGCAAGTGTGCTCCTGACTGTCCTCATCTGGCGAGCACCAGCAGGCTGTATCCCCCCAGAACCCGAACCGTCAAGTCCTGATGAATCGCGAAACAAATCTTCCTGGGCAGTACGGCGATTTTCTGGATAGTCTGCTTTGCGAGTTCGATGCATCGGGGCGTGTAGAAATAGTCCAGCAGCTCGTAGCCCACGTCTTTCAGCGTCTCCAGAGCTGTTTCCTTGGTGAAGTACTGGATGTGTCCATAAAGCTCGCGGCGTGTCAGGAGACCTCGTTTGCGGAGCACAGCCTGTACGCTCAAGTCCAGCGGAAAGTGGAAAATCTTCAAATCACTCTTCGGCCGGATTCCGTTCAGAAATCCGAAGTAGTCTTCCACATGCTCGATGACGTCGAGCACCAGGATCGTATCGAAAAAAGTGCCTTCCTCCCCGCTGATATCGGCCAGTTTAAACTGAAGCCTTTCATTTGCCTTGCTCTTGCACATCTCCAAAGCCTGCGGCGAGATTTCGTAACCCCAGAGACTACACGCATTGTCCATCTTCTCCTGCAACAGCTTGAGCACCTCCCCTGCACCACATCCGACTTCGCAGATGGTCTTCAGTTGCAGGCGGTTTTTCGCCAACATACGCAGGATTTGCTTGACCTTGAACGGGGATTCGTCCGCGTGCCAAAGGGGATTCCTTTCCAGGTATCCGCCGTCCGCATACATGTTTCGATCGAGCACCTTGCCAGAGTTCTTTGGCATCCGGGGTCCCTCAACCGAGGCGGGAATTTCTTCAGCGTGCCAGGCTGTAAGTCACTGCGTCTCCTGCAAGTGAAGCATAAGCCACGCGAGCGCGTTCTTTGCTTGGTCCCTCCACGCGCCATTCGCCGTTTCCTTGCACAAGCTCCATCTTGCTTCTTTCTCTCCACCAGTTGGCCACGTCCCTGGGCAGAGGGGTCCAGACGCAGTCCTCCGCCCGCAACCGGGCCAAATGATCGAGTAAAGCCCTGTAAGTATCCCGCGCCCGTTGCTCCCTGATGTAATCCGGATGAACGATGAAGCTAATCAACCCGTGTTTTTCCCGGACCAAGGCAATTTGCTTTTTCCACAGGTCGATGGAGTAGTCACCGAGAATCTGAAAGAGTGTGTAGTCCTGGGTACAGGTAAGTGGGAGCTCGACGATCTTTCCGATGAAGTAGGGCATTACCGTGCAGCAGCCACCGCGCTGAGGGTCGAGATGCCCCACGTTGGGAATCGACATGTCATAGGAAAACTCGAAAGCGTCGTACCAGTCCGCGTTGCGGTAGAGGATCCCAGAGCGGAACCCTTTGGCTTCGAATTCCCGAACGTAGTAGTTGATGCGTTCCGCTCGGCGCAAGAACTCCCCATGGTCAGCGTACAGACGGCCATCGTGCTTCAGGTCGTGAACATTAACTTCAAAACCACGGCTAACTATATTATTCAAGTAACTTTTTGGAACGTGGTATCGGTTCTCCGGCACAACCTGGAAGGAGCTGTGGAATCCGAACGACTCATCCAGGTCCATTAAGCGCCCGCAGACGTCCCTGCCAGGAGGGCCCTCCACATCATGGGTTATGATGGCACAGCTTCTAAAGTTATCCGGCCAGAACCAAATGAAGGGCATCTTTTCCAGGCCCTGCGCCTGCATCGCCAAGGCCAGCAACTTCTGGTGAATGCGGTCCACGGTGAAATCCACTGGCCAGGCAGGAAAGCGAATCGTATCCCAGCCTCTCAAATGTATCTTTTGAAAATGACGGCGCACTGAAACCGAAACGAATGGCCTTAGTAGATAGTACGCCTTCCTCAACATCACGTTGAAGACGCTGCCCTCCTCGCGAAAGTGAGCAGAGTAGCGCTCGCGACGCAAGTTCTCAACGACCTCACCCGCATCAAAGGGAAGTTGAACTCCCGGCACCTTCACCTTCACATGCTCGAGAGCGTCATCGAGTTCGCCATCGGGATGTGCAGCGGTGTCAGAGTAAGTGAGCCGGCCATAGCAGGTTGTTTCCCTTCCGAACCGAAAAAAGCCTCGTTTCTTGAATGTCGGGCCCACCGGGAGGAACCTTAGAAAATCCTTCGGGCAGCGATAATAGTCAACTAAGGTTTGGTTGGCGGAGTCGACATTATGGCTATTTCTCGAACCAGAGACGATGGATGCCGATCTATCCTCAATTGGTTTATTCGAATTAGCTTCTCCCAAGTGCTCTCCTTGTACCGACGATAGCCACGCTGTCACTCGCTTATTGTCGAGTCATAAGGTTAGAAGTTTCTATCACCCACGCCTAACTTATTCATACCCCATCTTCGGGTCGAGTCCTTTAATGTGAACTCGGAAAGCGACATGAACGGGCCGGTTTGGTTTCGTGTATTAGGTCAAGCCGGGGTGGCATCTGCAACACTCAGGAGCGAGTTTCTGAGGCTGCCACATGGAGCCAGCACGGCTGACTGCACATTTACTGGCGCTCTGGCTCGAAACGCCGGAGCGGCTTGCATTACATCCGAGCACTGTGTTCCTTCTTGGTTGTTCCGTCGAGCGACTGACGGCACAATTCCACGATCCTCCCCACCTTCTCCCAGGCAACAAGCTTGCGGTGGAACCGCTTGCGTGGCTCGACCGTCACCACCTACCGCAGCGTCCACGTCGCAAGGCTGCAAAGAAGGTGCACGCGCGGTATTTCGAATAGTCTGGCATCAGCGCGGCCATTGTCAAACCACCATCCGAGGAAGTACCTCTTCTGAATCCGGTCTTCCGAGACCGCATGATAGACGACGGCTGATGGTTCGTAACGCAGCCTTTCGCCGGCCGCCAATATCCGGCGACCGAATTCGGTGTCCTCGCAGGGACGGAGGACCTCGCGGTTGGGGCTGGGGCCCAGAGCCGTGCGAAACCCCTTGTGCATTTCAAATATTTTCTTTCGAAAAGCCATATTGATTCCGAAGGGAGGCCCCATAAGCTCTTTCGCTCTGTCACCCTGGCCGAAGCCAGGGAAGGGATGGCGCGCGTATGGCCCCTCGATGGACAGGCAGGTGGGAAGCGAGGAAGGCCACTGCAAAAAAATACGCCCACCTGCCCGGCCCACTCGCCGCCGTCCAAAGCATTGATCAGGTTCTGTAGCCATGCTGGCTCAACAGTCACGTCATCATCCGGGAAGGCCAGCACGTCACCCCGAGCTTCGCGACACCCAGCATTGAGAGCAAAACCACTTGCCTGGTTGCGGTTCAAAGAGCTAACGGAAATGCCCAGGGAAGCGGCGGCAGAAGTCCTCGACAACCTCGCGCGTCTGGTCGGTCGAATTGTTGCCCACCACTAGGACCTCCCATTCTGCCCCTTCGGGAAGCGTGGAGGCTGCGACACAATTCAGTGTCTTCCCCAAACGTCGGCAACCGTTCAACGTGCACAGAATGACGGTGATGTTCACGGTGCGCTTCGCTCCCCGTCAAGGATGACTCGGCGAGAATAATGGCCTTAAGGTGGGTAAGTTCAGGTTAAACGATTGGTTCCCGATGGGTTATGGGGTGGAAGGCAAGGCCCACCTGCGCCTTGACAACACAAACCTCTGAGATCACCTTCGTGTATCTCCCCCACGGAACGGCAGCCTTCTCGAGCTACGAAGTAGGTTCACTCTTGCCGGCATCCCCTCGCGCCCGGGGATCATGACGCGTTTTCAACCAGTCACGGTTGAAACCCCATATCAGCTTGCCCGGCATTCAGGGATTGAGTCGTCCCTTTGCCTGGGTGCTTCGGGTAAGGCGGTAGTATTCTCTGATCTCCCCGGCTGTCAGCCACACCAGACACTTGTAATAGAATCTACGTCGCGGATTCAAGGTCAGTATCCATCGCCCCATTCTTTGGGCCATCACAATAGTCCCAAGCTGCAGAATTTTTAAGTAGGGCCGGGGTATCCCCAAGACCGCGGGCCCTCGTCCCCACTCCCGCACCAAAGCTTGGCCGTATTCGAACCACCAAGTCAAGAAGTACTCCTTTTGGATCCGGTTATCAGGAGCGGGGTGATAGACGACGGCTGACGGTTCGTAGCGCAGCCGCTCTTTCCCGGCGATCAGCCGGCGGCCGAACTCGGTGTCCTCGTTGCTGAGCATGCTGCCAGCACATCGGCCCAAATCGGTTCGAAAGCCACCGTACTTCTCAAACATTTCTTTTCGATAGGCCATGTTAGCCCCGTAGGGAGCCCGATCAAGTTCACGCGCCTTGTCACCTAAGTCGAAGTGGGCATAAAGAATGCCCATCATGCTATACGACCCATCGAGCGCTAGCCAGTCAGGCAGTGTGAAAGTATTTGCCGGAACCGTGCGCCCTCCGGCGCCAACCCATTCGCCCTTGTCCAAAGCGGCAGTCAGGTTCTGCAGCCACGTCGGCTCGACCCTAACGTCGTCGTCCATGAAGGCAAGGACATCGCCCCGAGCCTCTCGAATTCCGGCGTTCCGCGCGTGGGACAACCCTTGGTGCGGCTCAAACACGTAGCGGAAGCGGCCGGGATATCGGCGACAATAGTCTTCGATCACGTCACGGGTTTGATCCTTGGAGTTGTTATCCACAACAACGACCTCCCACTCCACCGGGTCGGAAAATGTCGTCGCTGCGACGCTTTCTAACGCGTGCGATAGACTCCGACAACGGTTATGCGTACAGAGGATGACTGTAATCTTCATGTGTACCACACTGATGTCAGTTCCTCGTCGCCGGTGCTTCCCCAACTTTCGCATACGCGATAAAATGGATCACGGCCTCGATCGGATAGGTTCGAAACACATATTCGAGGATGGCTGGGTCGCCGGAGTCGCCCTCTAAGAGGGTACCCCCCTTGAACACCCAACGATGGCCGCGCCGGAGATCATCTAGGACCGATCACAAGAACGTGCATCAGAGCCCCCTTCCGTCAGACGATTCCGTTTTCAATGACGTCGATCCTACACTCCGGTTTCCGCGAGGCCCCAGAAGCCCGGGTAGGTCATGGTTTCCATGAAGTCACCCAGGTTGAAGGTGGTGGGATGATATCCTTCCCGCATGAAGCTGAGCACGGCATTGGGCCCGGCATGGACTTCACCGTTGAACATGCGGTTGAAATGGACGTCAGCAACGGGAACCGGGGAGCGGATACCGGGGAGATGGATTACCGATCAAAGTAGAGAAACCTAGAATTTTCCGGCAAAGCGCTCTTACAACAATTTGGTGTCCGGCCTGGCGCCAATGGCTCCTGTCGCGGGCAGAAACCACTGTGGATTCTTATCGACCCACGAACCCGACTTAGCCGGCAGTCGCCTCTTCGGGCTTTACGGCGGCGCAGGCTTTCAATCGTTCGCAGAACAATGCAACCGGATCCTTCGGTATCTGGTTTTCAACCCGAGTTCGAGCTGCCTGGCCCAGGTGCAGCCATTCCTTGCGCCGCTCCCAAGCCCGCTGCAGGGTGTCGGTGAAGGACAATAGGGTCGCCGCTGGCGCGACAAACCCTGTTTCATTATCCACGCATAGCTCCGCGTTGCCTCCCACATCCGTCACGACCGCCGGCCGCCCGCACCACATTGACTCGACCAGGGCGAGAGGCAAACCCTCGTAGCGCGAGGGGAGAACCAGTAGATGATTCTGGGCCCAAATCCCCCGGACGTCCTTCGCGTAGCCGCGAAAGTGGACATTGCTCAGGCGGAGCATCGCGCATAAGCGGCGCAACACCAATTCATCAGGGCCCACCCCATATAAATTCACCTCCAGCGAACGGTCGCGCCATTCCGGACGAGCTAGCGTTTGAAGCAACAAATCCTGCCCTTTGGCTGCCAATTCGATTCGGGAAACGCACGCCAGTCGCAAACTCCCCTGTTCATCCGGCCAAGCTGGAGGAGGTGCTGTCGAGACGTTGTAGGGGCTCCATACCAGCTCGCCGTTCAGCAACGGTTCGCCCAACTGCAAGCCGAGTAGTTCAAGATTGTGGCGAGACACGCAGAACACTTTACGCGCGCCCGTGTAACTTGCCACGGCTTCCTCGAATTGCTCTTTGAACCACCATTGTTCGCTATTGCAATGGACAATCATCACATAGGGAATCGCTGCCGCCCGGCAGATCTTCGCCCATCCAAAGCCGCCCGAATTGCCTCCCTGGGAAATGACGACCAGGTCCGGATGGAATCTTTTCAAACGGGCATAGCTCCTGCGCGTGCCCAGAGAGAGCCGGTTCCAGAGGTGGCGGGCGCGCCCCGCGATGTTGCCTAGGGAAGGGTAGGTTTCGACCCTGATCCCGTGATGCGCCAGCGCTGTCAGCGTATCCGGCCGTTTGGGCCAGTACATCGTCAAAGCCTGAACGTCGTGCCCGTTTCCCTTGAGCTGAGCCGCGGCCTGGCTCCAAAGCTCCTCGCTTCCACCCCATGGCGAGGTCCACATCGTGCTGACGAAGGCGAATCTCATAGGCCCGTATTCTGTGCTTGGCGGGGTCGGGAGTTACAGCGCAGCGAGTAAACTGTCACATCCTCCCAGACTCGAGTAGCTGCATATCCATCCTGCCGGATATAATGGTCGTATTCCGAGACGCGCTGATTTGTGTATTGCGGACCATCTGTGTAAGCGTCGAGCAGGGTACATGGTGCTCTTCCTTTTAACCAACCCTTAGTCGGCTGCTTAGATCAAGTCGGGTAGTTCCTCAGCGGGGATCAGCAAACGGATGGAGCGTGCCTGTCCGGGTATTCGCTCGATGAACCCGCGTGCTTCGAGGGTCAGGATCATCTGGTGCACGGCAGGCGGAGAGACTCGAAAGTATTGTTGCATCTCAGCCTCGGCAGGCGCACGTCCGTGGATTCGGGCGTAGTAATAAATGAAGGCCAAGTACTGGCCCTGTTTTGGGGTATACGCTGCATCCATTCCGTGCACATCTAAGGACCAAAAGGCCCGGCTCAAAGCGATGGAACGCTGCAAATATCCAGAATCATCCCATCTGAACACATAGGGTCGATAGCTGATAAAAGTGGGAGCGACGCAGACAGCGAAAATTGCAGCAAGTGGCAACCACTTCCTTTGATTTGAAATGCTGCGCACTTCTCCATCTCCTTCAAGCAAGGCAGTTTTTGAGCCGTTCGCAGAATTGCCCAATCGGATCTTTGGGTACCTGACGTTCGACTCGCACCCGCGCAGCCTGTCCCATTTGCGCCCATTCCTTGCGCCGCTCCCAAGCCCGCTGAAGGGCATGGTTGAAGGACGATACGGTGGCCGCCGGCGCGACAAACCCTGTTTCACCATCAATGCATAACTCCGCGTTGCCTCCGACATCCGTCACGACCGCCGGCCGCCCGCACCACATCGCCTCGACCAAGGCGAGAGGCAGACCTTCGTAACGTGAAGGGAGGACCAGTAGATGGTTTTGCTCCCAGACGGCCCTGATATCGTTCACGTGACCGCGAAAGTACACGTTATTCAACTGGAGTTTCCCGCAAAGGCGGCGCAACACCAGTTCACCGGGGCCTGCTCCAAACAAATTCAGTTCAATGGGACGGTCGCGCCATTCCCAGCGTGCAAGGGTCTGGAGCAATAAATCCTGCCCTTTGGCCGCCAGATCCATTCGGGCTACGCACGCCAACCGCCACCCTCCACTTTCATCCGGCCAGACCGGAGCGCGTTCGGCGGAAACGTTGTAGGGATTGTACACGACTTCCCCGTTTAGCAGCGGTTCGCCCACTTGCAGGCGGAGCAGATCGAGATTGCGGCGAGAGACGCAGAAAATCCTGCGGGCGGCGGTGTAACTCGCCACGGCTTCAGCGAACTCTTTCCGGAACCACAAAAGCTCGCTGTTGCACTGCACGACCATCACGTAAGCTATCGATGCTTGCCGGCAGATTCTGGCCCAATCAAATCCGCCTGAATTGTCTCCTTGGGAAATGACGACCAGGTCGGGATTGAATCGCTTCAAACGGCGATAGCTTCTCCGGTACCTGAGCGTGAACTGGTCCCAAAGGTGCCGGGCCCGCCCGGCATGATATGAAGGGAAGGTCCCGAACCTGATGCCATGCTGCGCCAGAACGGTGACCTTGTCCGACATTCGCGGCCAGTACACCACCGATGCCTGCACATCGTGCCCCGCCCTCTTGAGCTGAGTCGCGGCCTGGCTCCAAAGCTCCTCGCTTCCGCCCCACGGCCAGCCCTGCATCGTACTGATGAAGGCGAATCTCATAGGCCCGTATTCTGTGCTTGGCGGGGGAAGTATTGTTGCATCTCAGCCTCGGCAGGCGCACGTCCGTGGATTCGGGCGTAGTAATAAATGAAGGCCAAGTACTGGCCCTGTTTGGGGGTATACGCTGCATCCATTCCGTGCACATTTAAGGACCAAAAGGCCCGGCTCAAAGCGATGGAACGCTGCAAATATTCAGAATCATCCCATCTGAACACATAGGGTCGATAGCTGATAAAAGTGGGAGCGAAGCAGACAGCAAAAATTGCAGCAAGTGTCAACCACTTCCTTTGATTTGAAATGCTGCGCACTTCTCCATCTCCTTCAAGCAAGGCAGTTTTTGAGCCGTTCGCAGAATTGCCCAATGGGATCTTTGGGTACCTGACGTTCGACTCGCACCCGCGCAGCCTGTCCCATTTGCGCCCATTCTTTGCGCCGCTCCCACGCCCGCTCCAGGGCATGAGCTAAGGCCGACAGGGTGGCGGACGGGGCTACAGACCCTGTCTCGTTATCCGCGCATAGTTCTGCGTTGCCGCCAACATCCGTCACGACCGCCGGGCGTTCACACCACATCGCTTCGACCAGGGCAAGAGGTAGACCTTCGTAACGCGAGGGGAGGACTAAGATATGATTGTGTTCCCAGACGGTTCGGATGTCAGTCACATGACCGCGAAAGTGTACGTTATTCACCCTCAGCATGCGAACCATGCGGCGCAACCCCAGTTCGTGTGGTCCTGCTCCGTAAAAATTCACTTCAAAGGGACGGCTCCGCCATCTCGGGTGCGCCAGGGTCTGGAGCAATAAATCTTGTCCTTTGGCCGCCAAGTCCATACGGGCTACACAGGCTAACCGCCACCCCCCACTTTCATCCGGCCACGCGGGAACGTACTTGATCGAGACGTTGTAGGGATTCCATACCACTTCTCCGTTCCGCAGTTCGTCGCCAACCTGCAGGCGGAGCAGGTCAAGATTGCTCCGCGAAACACAGAAGACCCTCAAAGCACCGGTGTAGCTTTCCACAGCATCGCCGATATCCTTCTCCTCGAACCAGGATAGTTCGTTGTTACATTGGACGATAATTACGTAGGGTATCGCGGCGTCTCTACAGATCTTTGCCCAGTTGAATCCGCCTGCATTATGCCCCTGTGAGATAATCACCAAATCGGGATGGAATCGTTTCAACTTCCGATAAGCCCTCCGATAACTGAGAGAGGCTCTGGTCCAGGTGTATCGCGCAGTACTGACTAGATAGGTGGGAGAGGGGTAAGTTTCGAGGGCGACGCCATGCTGCACGAGCTGTGTGAGCTTGCCAGACAACTGCGGGCGGTACATGACAAAAGCTCGCACATCGTGGTTTTCGAATTTGAGCTGACTAGCAGCTTGGCTCCATAGCTCCTCACTCCCACCCCAAGGCAACAACCCTTGCATTGTGGTAATGAAGGCAAATCTCATTGTGGATAATATGGTGATCGCTTATTCCCGCGCTCAGCAGGAAAAAGCCCTTCAACGGACGCGCCCTCCGTCAACTCCCCTCGCTACAGCAGCCAAGTCCAACCAGGTGAGTAAACTTACAACCACACGAGACAGGATAGGCCTTGAGTCAAATTCAACTATTGTAATACAGTAGTTTCATGCTAAATGCGCTTTGCATTCATTCTCTCAACGACAGAGAGGAACGATAGTTATCCTTTCCTGTGCCTTCCTCTTCATATAGTCATAGACCCCAACTGCATCCTCCCTCCAGTGAATCCAGTGCTCAGGAGCAACATAAAAGCAGACAATCTCAACATCCGCGTCCATTAGATGTGCCAGCGTGATTAGCGCTGAACTCGCGAATGCGGCTACAGCCTTCGGTTTGATCCCCTGGACGATTAGATCATACTCAATCACGCTGGAGGAAGGCCATAACTCACATTGTAGGTGTTCTTTAATTTGAGTAACACGCGAAGCGCTGTCACGGGGGTGCGCCACATAGATGATCTTTTTCTCACCAAAGTATTCCCGGACCCTGGAGAGGAAGTTGAAATGAGTGTTCCGCTCAATCCAATCGTCAACGCTGCAATCACCAATAAAGATGACGGTATCAGGCATATAGGTATATTGGGCCGGGGCCAGGCTTCGCAGATAGCTATAGTTGTTTCTAATCAGTCGGTCGCTTTTGCGGACATCTAAATCGTAGATCGTAAAGAAAGTGACACATGGTGCCTCCGCGAGATACCAATGGAAGTACTTTGCACGAAGATGCGTCTCGATTATCTTGCCGGCAGATTTCCAGGAAGCACTTTTTTTGATTGGCGCTTTGAGCTCATTGCTTTCACTCCTAAGTCTTCTTTCATTGATTTTGATCGTATCAGTTCCGTCATCCAAGAGGCACAGCGTGTTGTGCTTAAGGGTGTTTGCTATGTGCCTCATAAAGGGGGTCCATTCAGCGGAATAGTGGCCAAGGAATAATTTATCAACATGTTGAAATCTTGCCGCCAATTTGGCAAGTGCGTGCATCCGCCGAAAGCGCAAGTAGCGGCAATACCATCGGTTAGCCACTGGATGCAACAGTTTCTGCACCCGATGCCTCGGTTCGATCAACACGGCTAGAAAGCTCACAGTCGCCCAATCGCCCACTTTTATTAGCGGCATGAATCGCTCTAGAGCACCGTTTTTAGGTCTTATCACAACCAAATGGTTGTTCGTCAGTTGAAACCAATGTACCGCCTCAATTGCATTGAGCAACTGATGTGGCGTGTTAACCACGAATACATTTGGCTTTGCTTTGATTCCCTTCATTGTAGCGGTCCGTTACTACAACTCATTAGCTTGGGCTAGATAATAATAATCTGTCGAAAATCTCCACGAATTGCAGGCGCGGCAGAAGCTGCTCAGATATTTGCATGACCAGCGATCGTTTTCGTGGAGCCTGCTACCAGCTTTTTGATCTGCTCGTATGACCTTCGGCTTAATTCGATTTGTCTGAGCGCCGCGGCTTGTAACGGCTCGCGCAGTTTATCCGCGTTTTGCCAAGCTCTTTCGATAGCGCTGTGAAGTCTTTGAGGCAAGGCCGGCTCGTTTAGGAGGATGGTCTGAAAACCTTCACCGAACTGGTCTTCCAAGCCCAAAAACTTGTTTCTGTAATAGGCAGATTTCGCGAGACCGACCACGGGAATCCCTTGTGCGAGCGCGAAAACGGCCGCATGATACGCACCCGTCACGACTAGCCGACAACGTGCCGCCTGCTTGATCACTTTCAGAGGGGAATCAAGGGTTTTGCCACCGTCAGATTGTTCATCAAGTCCGGCCAGAAGTTGCTTAATGGTCAGGTCATCCCTGGAATATTCGTGCATTGCAATGGGAAGGGGGATTAATGAGACACAATGCTGCCGGGCAAAATCTTGCAGGACCGGCCTGATGTTCTCAATATCATCATCATCGGTCCATGCTGACGTGAGAAAGCGTATGTTGATGCCCAAGCCCCGCCCGGGCTCCTCGGCCCTCGCTTCGTACGCCAGTTCCAGAGCTTCATCTCCCGTGGTCTGTACTTTCGATTCAGGAACGCCCAGGGACCGGAGGAAAGCAAGTGATCCTCGACCTTCTCTTAAGGTTATGAAATTGACCAGCGGAAGGACCTTTGGGGCCCGCTTCAGAACTAAGGGGTCACTAATAGGTCCGAAACCTTGACCAAGCATGACGACAGGCACATCTCTTTGAATGGCCGCCTCGAGCAAATCCAAAATATCCAGGTTCCACGCTTGGCAACCATCATAAAAGCCACCTGCACCACAAATTAGCAACAGGTCTGCATTCTGCAACGCGCGCGCAAAGGCCGTAACGGCTTCGGCGTCTGTCGGCCGGTCCCGATGCTTGAGCCTCCAAACCACAATTGCCTTTAGAAGTTTTGGGCATCGCGACCTAATGGTTGTTTTAAACCTCACTAGCAGATCCACAAACCACCTGGGCGCTAAGTTGGTATATCTTCCGAGCAAAACTCCATTTGCCAACCAAAGCGTCCTCCCGCGATTGTCCAATGGTCTTGCCGCGGGACAGAATCGGGCCAAGTTTTCGGCTGAATCAGTGAGCACTTCAATGCAAGCTTGTGGAAATAACTTGTACAATCGATCTAAAGCTACTTGCAGCATGGAGATATCACCCATATTGCCGTACTCTGAGACGCCTTTCCCTAAGCCTGTCTCTATTAAGATGTTCTCCACTATGATCTGCTCCACTCGTGTCAATTCTTATCACTGATTTCCCAGTCCAGGAGACCACGGGCATGCAAGTCATTGATGACATTCATGGTAGCCTTAAAAGAAATGCCGCATTTGCTCGCGATCTGCGCGACGGAATGGGTGGCATCAATTAGATCCATAACGTTAAAAAGCGCCCGATTACCTTCCGGATTGGAATACGGATCAACAAAAATGCCAAACCGAGAGCAGAAGATTTCTCCTTTGAACCGATTGACGGGCACTCTATTGTCTTCAATTGTTTCTATCATCCTTAGAACCATGTCACAGGAGGCATCCAAACTTTTGACCGAGGTCACGCTCGGTGTGTCATGACTGGAATGATATTCGCGGTAAGGCGAATCTGCCATCGTTGGTGGTAGGACCCGAGATAAAGATAGCATCGGAACCCTGACACCTGGTCCGTTAAACTGGCGCTCATCATTGCCGATGATGGTGCGGTAAGCACCAGTCCAACCAAACGGATCGTGGTCCTTGAGTGCCTGCGAAAAGCAGAGATCAACTTCCGTGTTTCCGGCAAATGAAAGCTGAAGCGCATGGGGGTTGTCCAGTCCCAGCATTTCCAAGAACAATCCACCTTTCATTTTCGGGATTAGCTGTTCGTTCTGGCTCAAATAAGCAACAGAGCCAATGGTCTCAGGAACAATTAAGAAGCGGTAAGTGTAGCGCAGGTCGCTCCGGCCTAACAAAGCCTGCATCACTTTGATCCCCACAACGACTCCGGATAAATCGTCATTGACCATCGAGGGGTGACAAAGATGGGCACACAAAACTATGCAGTCGTCACTCTTGCCAGGCGCGACGACCTCTCCGACCTTCAATGTTCCAAAGCTAAAGTCGCTCCTTATCACTACTTTGTATTTATCATCGTGTAAAGCATCTTTTAAATTCTTGCTGCAGCACAACCCCCAGTCGCGCTCATAGTATTTGAAAATGAATGGAACTGCTTCCGGGATTTTATGATGAACATGCAGATGTTCGAATAGATCCCTTCGCGTCACTTCCCCTTCAAACAGCAAGGAATAGGAGACTACGTGGAGCGGATTGTCTGCGTACGAAAACAGCCGCTGACCGTCGAGAGACTCGAGATAGGCTTCGTGGCATGTCCATTTTTCGGGAATAATCCAACTCCAACATTCTGTTCCCGTCGGATATTCGCAGATCTTCATCGGCACCTGGGTTGCGATTGCCGCAAGCGCGGCATCATAGCCATCAGATACGATATCTCGCGGCAGTCTCCATAGCGCAGAAATCAACTCCTCCATGGATGCATTTTCCGGCAGTTGAATGCGGGCGTCTTTGCCGCTGGTCCGGGCATTCTCGAGTTGGACCGGGTCACCGGCCGGTCCCCGGGCGGTAATCCACGGATCTCGGGCGATCTCCCGACTGGCCAGTTCATATAAACTCCCGCAATCAATGGAGACAACTTCGCCCCGCCCGACATCGGCGACACGACACCGGCCCTCGGATCGAGCCATCTTTTCCAGACGGGTTCCGTCCGGAAAACCACTCGCCGCCCGGATGGGCACGCTCGAAATCCATCCTTGTTTCCTCAGCTTGCCGTTCTGGCCGATGCGGCCGGTGAATAGCTTTTTATACCGGAAGGGTACCCCCACGGCCTCCTCAACATAGTGGAGAAATGATGCCTCGCCGAGGCCGACACCGATGCCGCATATCTTCCCCCCGCATTTCATAAGGCGGTCATGCAGGCAATCCTTCCCATAGCTGGTATTCGGCAGTCGGCTGAGGAGTTTCTCTGCCTGGGGTCCCAAACCGGCAACCGAAAGGATCGGATCGGCTGATCGCACAACGCCCGGCTGGCAGCGGAAGTACTCGAGAAACTCCAGAGAAGAACTCCATGCCCCTTGAATGCTCGGCGTGGTTTGGGGGTCAAAATCCTCATTCCGATAAAAAGAAAAAGAAAACGCCGGCAGCAGCATGGTGCCTTCAGGCCCGATCACCTCCCGCATCGCTGAATAAAGCAGTTCGCACTCCTCCTGCCCGGAGGATCCGCACTCAACCAAACCCAAAGTGCGGTGGGACACTTGAAAAAAAACGATGTCCTCCGGGCGGAGACCGATCACCTTCAGCCCATTGACGAGACCGGCCCGGCCGTAATCCGATTTGCTCGGAGACATGTAGATTCTGTTTTCTTATTCTGCGCCGGCCTCAGGACGAGCCGCAATCTGGCGTGTGGATGTAGGCACTCGGAAACTTGCACTGTCAGTCATAAGGCAGGCGGACGCACCGGCGGGATCGGAGCACCATGCGGAAATCCATCGGGTTGTTCAAGAGAAGGCTTATTTTCCCGATTCCACCAGAGCGGCAATAACCCTGTCCTGGTCAGACTCAGTGAGGCCAACCGAACAAGGCAGACTCAAGCCCCGCCGGGCCAGTTGCTCGGCCACAGGCATCGCAACCACATTTTTCGAGGCGTGGGCAGGAGACTGATGAATCGGTTGCCAGAGCGGCCGGCATTGGATTTTTTGTGTACCGAGTGTGTGCATCAATTGGCGGGAATCCATGCCGAACTTCTCCTCCTCGACGAGGATGGTGTACATCCAGAAGGTACTCGCAGCCCACGGGGCGCTTCTCATCGGTACGATGCCCGGCAAGTTCTGGAGTTTTTCTGTATAGCGGGCGGCGTTCTTCCGCTTGGCGGCGACATAGGCAGCCAACTGCTCCATTTGCGCGCACCCGACCGCCGCCAGCAAATTGGTCAGGCGATAGTTGTAACCCACTTGTCCGTGGACGTATTCGATCGGATCGTCCTTGGCCTGGGTAGTGAGATACTTGGCCTTCCGCGCCCACTCCTCGTTGTTTGTGACGAGCATCCCGCCGCCACCCGTGGTAATGATCTTGTTGCCATTGAAGCTGAAACAGCCGATGTCCCCGAGACAGCCCAAGCCGGACCCCTTGTAAGTCGCGCCCAAACCCTCGGTGGCGTCTTCAATTACTTTCAGGCCGAATTTTCTCGCAACCGCCAGGATGGGATCCAGGTCAACGGGATGACCCAGTATATGAACGGGAATCACGGCCGTGACGCGGCGTCCGGTACGCCGGTTGTACAGCGTGCCGTCGCTCCAGCGGCAGTCCCGCTCCAGGAATTCCACAACGCGGGCGGGATCCATTTGCCAGTAGGCGGGCTCGGCATCAATGAACACCGGCCAGGCGCCCACATAACGGATGGCATTGACGGGTGCGATGAATGTCAGGGTGGAGACGAGCACCTCGTCCTCGGGCTGCACTCCCGCTACCAGGAGTGCGATATGCAGCGCCGATGTGCCGTTCACGGTGGCCACGGCATACTTCGTCCCGGCTTCCTGCGCCACCATCTGCTCGAACCGGTCCACGTAGGAGCCCACCGAGGAAACCCAGGCGGTATCGAGGCACTCCTTCACATAACGCCACTCGTTGCCGCGGATTTCCGGGACAGCGAGGGGGATGAAGCCGTCGCCTGGCGGCGCTCCTGGAGCGAGTACTTCAGTCGGTTTCATGCAAGTTGTCGCGGAGGTATTTGGAAAGCAGAAGAATCCGAAGAACCCTTGAACCAGTTCACATCACAATGACTTTGCAGGAGCGTTGGGTGACAGCGTGTGTGCCATGCTCTAGAGCCCTTTAGGGTCGGACAATGCCACAGGTTCACGCCAGATCCGGTTGCGGCCCATCTGTATGATGATCCGCCCTATCCCAGTGGTCGTGGTGCCGTGACGCTGGATCTGCGCTGCCATCTCTTCCTTCTTGGCCTCTGAAAAGCCAAACTGATACAATACCGGGCTACGGAACTTGTACTGCGAGAGAGGCATGGAAAGCGGGCTCCGCATCCAGCTTGCGATATCGTAACGCAATAAGACGCAGGGACTATCCTCGTTGCGGTCACTGCCCCAAATATTGTGCACGCGTCCTGCGCAGAAGGCCTGGATATCAGCGAAGATTGCCGAGCTCTCGGCGTCACTGTGAATGTCGTCGCCGAGCATGGCGTTGGCCGTCTGGAAGACGTATTTCACCCAATCATCCATCACCGCCAGGCTCATGGCCGTGTGGGTTTGAATCAGGTTGATGCCGATTTCCCCTTTGAGCAGCTTCTCGTAATTGTTTTCTGCGCACACATATGCCCGAAGCTCCTCTTCAGAGTCCCACAACTCTTCCTTTGTCAGCCGGACAAACGAGTTGAAGATTGCCTGCACGGAGGCGGGCGCCCACTTGATTTCCGCTACCAGTCTTTGGAGTAACCCGATGATAGGAACCTGCTTTTGTCGCAGCAGCCTTAACAATGGACCGAAGTCGCCGCCGTTACAGATAACCGCGACCATCAGATGCAGCTTCCTAGCCTCGACATAGTCCTCAAATGGCATCGTGCTCGTGGAACTGACGACCTCTTCGATTTCGACGGCGATGCGCCCGTTCTGGAGCTTCGCGAAGCTGCGCGGCAAGATTCGAAAATGCGAGCCAATCTTATAGGTCGCCCGGCTTAAGGCCGTATTGAGTTCCGTGCCGTTCAGCAAGATGCACGTATAGACATCGATGACGTCGATTCCGGCCTCTACAACGTCCGAAAGCGATTTGACGTGCCGTTCATAGGAATCACCCGGCAGGCCCAGAATAAGTTCCGAGAGGGTCGGCAGGCCGAGTTCCTGATACACGCTTGCCAGAGCCATCATCTGGGAGGTGCTGATGTTATCGCGCTTAATCTCCTGGAGGACAACAGGGTCCATCGACTGGACAGACATCCCCAGCGACATGGAGCCATTCAATTTTCGAACTGCTTTGGCAATGCGCTCCTTCTTGTTCTTGCCGATCGAGGCCAAAATCGAGCGCGGCCAGTTCTGCCTTTGTTGAATCCTTTCGATATGTTCGACAATTTCGTAGTCCCGCTCGTACATCGCAAAATTCGGGTCGGCGAACATCAGATTCGAGATGAGGAATGGGGCTCTCTGTACGGCGGCTGCAATATAGTCCAGCTCGGCCTTCACGCGTTCCATACTGAAGTGGTTCACCTTCGAAATAAGCTGGTTTCCCTCGTGGCAAAAGGTGCACGAGAACGGACACCCCCGGTTGGTTTCAATCATCGGGACGAGCTTACCGTCGAAAAACTTGTCCATGTAGCCCGTGAGGTACGGAGACGGGATCTCGTCAAGGTTTCGGCGGCGGGCAAGCATGGTCCCCTTCATGACCTCCGTATCACTCATGCGGTGAATGAACCCATCGATTGGGGTCGATTTCATCTTCTCGCGGTCAGCACCGGTCTCAAACGCGCGAGCCACCAGCGCGGCGAATGCTTCTTCGCCTTCCAGGTAGGCGTAGAAGTCGATCAGAGGGTTGCGTTTGACGAACTGGCTGCGCGCCTCATCTTCAAGAGGTATATTCGGACCGCCCATCACGCAGATCGTCTGGGGCGAAACCGCCCGGGTCATTCTGAAGAACTCCAATCCCAGATTGAAATTCCATGGGTAGTTGCTCAGGCCCAGGATGTCGGGTGGCTTCTCATGGATGGCTTGTTCTAGATCCTCGACATATTTGAACAGTCTTAGATCGATCTCTTTCCCGAAGCTTTTCGCTGCGTAGGCCGCGATGAAACCGATATTGAGGGGAGAAGCATCGGCAGCAAGGGACAGTGTGGTGTACGTCAGGTCACCTAAATAGATGTTAAGGGGCCTCAGGACTCGGATGCGGTTTCCATGCGTCATCGGTTCACCGTGCTGCATACAGAGGAGCCGATTCGGAGGGCTCCAACCCTGCTAGCAGGAAGGCATCTAAGCTTGTCACAACAGACTGCGTTGATTGAGACGCTTTCAAAATATCCAGGCCAGAAATTCACGATCGATTGCGCTGTGAATGATGTTGAAGCCCACCATTTTGCCGGAGAAATGAGAGACACACTTATAAAAGCAAAATGGCAAATGCTTAGCTATCTCCCCATGTGGGACATGGGATTTTCCAGTGCTTCCAACTGGCCAAATTTCTTCGGTGGTCAATGGTTTAAGTCTGAAAGAAGCTCATACATGCCCGCAGCGCCAGCATTACGAATGGAACTTAAGACGTGCTGTGGAATAACTGCTGATGGGGTAAACTGGCTGGATGCAAGTAATAATAGGACACTTCCAATTTGACGATTCCAATTGAATTCGCCGGGACTGCGGAGAGGGCATTGGCGATACCGCCCGATCCCTTCACGGTACAAATAGGCGAATAGCTGTCTGATTCGGTCAAGTCTTGATGAAACGCCCCAAGTCCCTCTTCTGATGGAGACGATTGCTCTTCATCATGGCACCCACCACTCGCTTCTCGAGGGTGGGCGAGACTTCAAACAGCAACCGAGAGCCGATTCCAACGACATAGCGCATGTAGCTTCGGATGGGGCGGCGCGATGCGGCTTTGACAGAGTGCCACCCGATCAGGGCTCCCATATAGGCGACCCAACGCTTATACTGATTGGAGAACCTAAAAAAGTAATCCTCATTTACATACGTATCATCGTAGAGATTCCGCTGCCAATAAGTACTCATGGCGTAGGGATTGGGAACATTCTGATATATTACTGTACCCGCATACTGATACTTAGGCTTCAGCCAAAACTCTGTGAAGCCATACTGTTCGTGGTATTCTTCATAGAGAGGAGTATCCGGATATGGAATCACTGCTCCAAACAACTGAAAACAATCAACGTAACGTCCCATCGTTCGAACGAATCTTATGTCATTCTTGACCGCTTCTGTGGTCTGCCACGGAAAGCCTGTCATTAGATTCACAAACTGAGGGATGCCACTTTTCCCGACCAATTCCACCGCATGATATGCCGCAGCCGCAGTGAAACCCTTTCGTACCTTGCGGAGCGTGTAATCGTCCGCGCTCTCAACACCCAAGGAGATCAGATTGCATCCTGACAGTTTGAACAAGTTCACAAGTTCTTCGTCAATGCGGTTGACCCGGGTCTGAGCGAGCCACTTGAAGCCCAGTTTCTCGGCGATTAGACGTCTGCAAAACTCGGCTACTCGCTCCCTGTGCACGCTGAATGTCTCATCGGAGATATAGAACGTGTCAATGCCGTATTCTTTGTGGCGGGCGACCATTTCGGCGATCATTGCGTCCACACCTCGACAGCCATAACGTTTCCACGCGCTATGAGAACAGAATGTGCAGCTGAAAGGACAGCCGCGCCCGCCCAAAATAACGTTGAGGCCTTTCACGGAGCCATCTACAGTGCGGAACGGTGACAGGTCCAAGCCGGTCGTCTGGAGGTCACCGAGAGAATCGAGAACGGAGATACGCTCCACCGTCGGATTGTGGACCACCCGATCTTCTTCGAGAAAGCTTGTGTTTCGTAGATGCCGTCGTTGGTCGGGGCGTTTACCTTCACGAATCCATTTGCAGAGATCATCGATCGCGAACTCGCCTTCGCCGCGAACAACCAGGTCGGCGCCGTTGCGCAGCACTTCCTCCGAACAGATGGTCGCGTGATCACCGCCGGCGACTACCAAGTAGCCGTTGTCTCGCAAGCGCTTCTGCAGACCATATATGTCCAGCACATTGAGCGTGGCATACGAAAGGCCGACAACATCAGGTCCTTGTGCCTCTATGTAGGCGTAGTAGTCATCCATCGTCTTATACGCGGCGAAGGAATTGACCTGTACTGCGGTCTCAAAGCCGTTAGTACGGAACCGCTTGGCCACATACATGAACCCATTCGGTATCATGCTAATTGGGTTTGGAAAGAGCAGAACCACACGATATTCTTTTTGCGCGAGTGGCTGGTTCGTATGATCTTGGGTGGACACCGTGGCGACCTCCTCGTGACATGCGCGGGCAACGTAAGCTTAGCTTTACATGGATTTGCGCCGAATAAAACCTTTTGGTACGGTCTTCTAGCTGCGCTCCATCACGTCCTGCAGGCGTTGAAGCCAGCTTCGCGAAGGAAGCTAATTGCGATATTTCCCGTCTCCGAAGTTTCCGACGACATTGTCCTGCACTAATCGCGCGACCTCTTCGATCCCCTGTGCGACGGTACGTGTCGTTTTGAATCCCAGCTGATTTGTGATCCGCGCAAAAGAAACCCGGTAGTCCCGCGGGTCCTCAGTTTTGTGCACAAACTCGACAGCAGCATCTGGCGCATAGGGGCGGATCATATCAACCAGTTGCCGTTTCTGGAAATTCTGATCTGTCGCCCCAACATTAAACACACAGCCGCCGACACTTGCCGCCGGTGAGCTGAGGACCAGTTGAATTGCCCGGGCGGCATCCCACACATGTACGTAAGGGCGCCAGAATTGCTCGCCAAAAACCTTGAGGTGCTTCTTGGTTAGCATCTCCATGGTGAATTCGTTCACCGTCAGGTCGAACCGCATCCGCGGTGATACTCCGTAAATCGTGGAGAAGCGCAACGGCGTCGGACACCAGCCATTGTTGCGACCGCTCCCTAACAACGCCGTTTCCACGGCCACCTTGGTCTCGGCGTAGAGGGAAATCGGACGCAACTCGGATTCCTCATCCACATATTGACTGGTGTTCTTCATCTTTCCGTAGTTACTGCATGTCGAAGCAAAGATAAACCGCTCAACGCCGGCACTCTGGCTCTCGGCGATGAGGGCCAGCGATGCGTCAAGATTGGTAGAGCGGGCTAAGTCGGGTTCGCGGGAGCAAGCTGGATCGCCCACAATTGCCGCCAAGTGAACGACTGCGTCCCGATCTGCCACAGCGGTTCGCAAAATCTCGCGATCTCGAATATCTCCACGGATGAATTCAAAGCCTGGATGGGCCCATACGCCAAGAAGGGACTGGCCGCCATACGCGAGATGGTCGAGAACGCGAACCTGATGGCCAGCCGCGAGCAGAAAAGGCGTGAGCGTTGAACCAATATAACCGGCGCCGCCGGTTAACAGGATCTTCATAGTGTGATTTCCATGGATTAGCCCCCAGTTAGGCAAATCGGCAATCGCCGTTCGGCTCAATTAGAGGCGGTTCTAGAACATTGAACTGATCATTGTAATTGGAACGACGTCCCTCACGAGATTTAGTGACGTACAACGCAACGCATATGGTTTGCTCAACCTGCGTCGTCGATGGCCGCGGCAAGATGAATGACAGCCTGCATTCCGGATAAGGCGGACGTTCTTGCCGCACGTTGCCGCATGTCGCCGCGCCGGAAGCCGTCGACAGGATCCCACCATCCTCGCGTCGGCTGCGTTAAATCCATCTACTAGCGGTAGTTTACTGCGACTTGTAATATCCACAACTTAAGTACCTGTATTAGCGGCACTTAACAACAAACACTTGTATTACCCTACCTTTGGAGGGTAATACTCGAAATCGCTGATGCCTTCTTTGTAGATCAATGACTTAGCTTGTGGATAAGCAGGGCCGCCAGTAAACTACCGCTAGCTCGCGCGCTAAGTCAGAAGGTATACATTTTACAGATCTGTTGGGGGAATACTGACCCAACACCGCTCACCTGTATACTATGCACTCCCTTTCTGCTTCGCTCGATTGCCCCTGGGAACGCATTGGCCTCTTCTATCTGCTTGCTTGCAGCGGCATTCTGTGTTTGGTTCGCCGGGGCAACGTGAGCGGGCATCGTTGGAAGGACATAGTAGAGATAAATATGCCAAAATGACTCAGGAGAGAAAAACTGCCTTTCTAGCCTCAGCCCGCGCTGCGCGCTGTTTTCAATCTCAGCCGCCGATATCACATATTCGCAGCCCATCGCACGCAATTGAGCTGTGTCTAGTTGTAGATTATGCAAGATGTGATGCTCTTTGCCGTAACACAAAAAATTCAGACCTAACTCGCTTGAGAAGACATAGCATCGGTTACCCCATCCGTCGAAGTATTCTCGCAGTATTGTGTCTCTATCGAGCTCCTTCCAAATGATTTGCCGGAACTGACGCTTGTACGAAAGCGGGTAGTTTCTTTGGTAACTGTCTAAGGTGTAGAACCCGTTGAACTCTGCAACGCTGGGATGCATGCCTATGGTCACGACCCGGTAGGTGTCTTTGGGCCGGCCAATAAATCTGTCTATCTCGGTGAATAAGTCGTGGGCAAAAAACCTGCTGAACGACGGCTCATAAACATGAACATGTTTCCCGATAAATCTGTCTATCTCGGTGAATAAGTCGTGGGCAAAAAACCTGCTGAACGACGGCTCATAAACATAAACATGTTTCCCGACCAGCAGTCTGGCGCTGTCTTTGTATTCCGTGTTGAATTTTAGGACCGCGAAAGCCTGAATGACAACCAAACACCAGGCTATGGGTAAACCCCACTTACGCCGCTTCAACTCTTTCAGGCTAAGCGCGAACACAAGCATCCAGAGCAACGGCAGCAAGAAGTAATATCTGCTCGCATTGAAGGTTTGCAACCCCGGCACAAGCCACCCGAACCAAAGCACAATCCAATCGTAAAAGCCATACTCTAGGCAGATGAGTGCAACTCCAATCGCCATAACATCCAGCAAGCCCGCGCGCCGTTTCCTCGCAATGAGGAGTACAAGCGCTCCGCCCGCGGCTACGATTACCGGCAGCGTGGAGAAGCTTCCAGTGTGATACTGAGTGGTAAATAGCATTTCAAGCGTTCTCTTCATATTCGAGGAGACGTCGAAATCAGTCCAGCGATTCCACGTGGTTCGATGCGATACCCATGTGTTTGAACCCAGGACGGAATTGATCAACTGGTATTGGAGGGCAATATAGGCGGACGCGAACAGCACTATTGAGATGAGAAAGTGCTTATTGAGGCTATGCGAGCGTACCCAATCAATGGCCAGGATCAGCAGCAAGGTTGTCACGGCGAACGGGGCGATAAGTGCAATATCGGACCACAGCGGAAAGAGCAAAATGATTAGGTAGTCCTTCCAATTGCGTTGCCCGTTTCGAATGTTTAAGAACGCATATGCCAGCAGTGGCTGACCTGCCACAGTAAGACCATGTGTCGTGTAGTACGGCACAAGGAAGAAACAGATGGAAATTGCGCCGGCCAGGAGATAATCGTCCTCGTCAGTCAGGAAGTGCTTCCGCAGCAGCAGGAACATGCCGCAAAATGCAATCACGTGGACAAGGATGAAATTGACAATGTAAGCCCATACAGGCGGAAAGATATAAAAGAGTAGTACGGCCACGTCAAGACCGGACGGCAACGCCGCACGTGGCAGACCATTCATGATATTCTCAATCGGTGAGCTGCCGTCGAAGATGAGAGCTTTGCCTGTGGCAACCAGGAGATACTTATCTACAAACTCACCATCGAGGTTGTCGTGGATAGTGATGTACGCGTTGTTTCCGAGTAGGAGAAAAGGAACAAAATAGGCAACCATCGTTGCGAGGGCGGCAACGAGGACTATCACACGGCGGTTTACTTTGCTGCCGTCTGCCGGATAGGCAGTCGGTATTGTAAGTAACTTCTGGAATCGAGCTGCAGCTAGTTGCAGCATATAGGCACCGTCCGTATTGCCGTGTTCCGATACATCCTTCGCTACGCCTGTATCTGTGATGTGGTCGCTCCACACGTCTGAATTGGAGTCTCCGTTTTCGCCTGCGACGATCCGAAAATTGAGAATTACAACTCAGGGGAAATGTGGGGTCAAAATGCTCCGTTGCGAACGTCCTCCTGGGCCTTGGCGTAATCTTCGTGACGTCCTATGTCGAGCCAGTACTCCATGATCGGAAAGCTCACGACGATTCTTCCGGCTTCGATCAGTCTTTGTATTAGTTCAGTCATGTCGAAACGCCGCCCTGAGGGAATGAAATCGCAAACCTCAGGTTCGAGGAGATAAGCGCCCGCATTAATGAAGAAACTGAACGAAGGTTTTTCCCGAATATGGCTGACATAAACATCGTCCAATTCCACGACGCCGAATGGTACTTCGACGTCATACTTGCGCACCCCCACTGTAAGCAACGCATGGTGCTTGCGATGGAAGTTGAGCATCTCCTGAAACGGGACACCGGTGAGGATGTCGCCGTTGATGACCAGAAACGGGCCATCGGGCCTTTTCATCTGCTTCAGCCCGCCCGCGGTGCCCATGGGATGATCTTCCTTCAAATAATTCAACCTGACCCCGAAGCCCTCGCCATCCCCAAAATAGTTCACTATTGATTCCGGGAGATAGTGCGTAGTCAGGTTTACATCGCGGATCCCAGAGCGGCGGAGTTGTTGAATGATCAGTTCCAACAAGGGGGAGTCGCCTACTGGCAGCATGGGTTTCGGCATACTTTCCGTCAGCGGGAGCAGGCGCTTCCCGTACCCTCCCGCCATGATCACGGCCGAAAGATCCAGGCGCACATCCGCCACTAAGTCTTTACGCAACAAAAATTCCACCACGCGGTTCTCGGCATCCACCACCGGCAGGTGATTGATGTCATGCTGATTCATGAGATGCAACGCTTCCCCCGTGGGAATGGAGCGCGGCACGACTATCGGCTTCCGGCTGGCAATCGTATCACAGGGGGCATCCATGGATTTGCCCTGCAGGATGGCCCGGCGAATGTCGCCGTCGGTCAACAAGCCGCAGAGAATCCGGTCGTTTGTGCACAGCACCAAAGCTCCCGTACCCGCCTTGTCCAGAAGGGCGATGGCCTCGGCAATTGAGGTAGTGGGGGAAATAACAGCGCTTTCGAGACGTTGCTGTGCGGTGGCTTCAAGCTCGACCTTGGTTCCCAGATCCCGGCGCAGAATGAACTCATGGAGTACTCCGTCCGCGTCCACCACGGGCAGATGATTGATGTCATGCCGGTTCATCAGCCGGAGCGCCTCGCCAGGGGCAACCGGCTGTAAGGCCGTAATCGGTTCCAGGCTGGAGATCGAGCCACAGGGATCATCCAGCATCCGGGACTTGAGAATCGCCCGGCGAACATCACCGTCCGTCAGGAGGCCGACAAGCTTCCGGTTGCCGGAGCACAGGGCCAGCGCCCCGGTTCCAGCCTTTTCCAGGCGTGCAATGGCCTCGCCAATGGAAGCAGCCGGGGAGATGATGACGCTTTCGAGGCGTGCTTCGGGAGTGGTACAAGTCATGATAGGCAACCGATATAAATCAAACTGTCCCCTTCGGTACCCGAACGGACCAGACCGTGGCTCAGAAGGTCAGGCGGAGGTCAAATCATCAGAGTGCACTGAGGCGGAGCTTCATCTACGGCACAGACTTTCCGGGCAGCAGAGTTCAGGCCGGCCCGGGCACGGCGGATCGAGGCAGATTCCAGTGCTGTCTGGAAATCTTTGCTGTCGCCGGGTTCATCACCGCCACGGTCGTTGTTCCGAAGGCGTTGTTCGCTGCGACTCCAATGGCATTCACTGCGGACAAAGGGAATGTTTCTTCATCAAAAACATACTGCCACTGGTGGAACGGCGTATCCGTATCAAAGTTGTCGAAATGATAGGTTCCCCCAACCGTTCTTAATGCCAGCCAAGGCTGCGGACCGAAGGTGGGCGTCGTGGAATGTACCTTGAGAACGTGCGTGGAATCGTCGACCCGTTGGATCATCAATTCAAGCTCGCAGGGAGGGAGGGGCCCAAGGTTCAACGCGGACCGCATTGCCGTCACGGCTTCGGAAAACAGGAAAGGTACGTCAGGGAAATCGGCGGCAACCCGCTGGAGCAGTTCCCGGGCAGCGTTGATATCCGGTCCCATGTCCCGGAAATCATGATTCGTTATGGCCAAAACCACCGGCTTGCCTTCGGCCGCCTCCTTGAACGCCTGCCGCACATCCGGCGCGCCGAGGAGCCGGTAGCGCGTTCCTACATTCAGGCAGCGCGCGATCCATCGGCGGCAGTTGCCCGGAACCTGATAGTCGTCGGCGGACGGATGATAGGGCGTCCAGGTGGCCGGCGCGCGGCGCCAGTCGCCGAAACGACCGTCTAGCAGCCCGAACTGAGCCGCATCCACGCCGGTGTCCGCCATGGCCTGGCTCGAGAAATCGAAGGGGATATGCTGTTCCAGAAACCAATGGCTGTCTGGCCGGATGACATGAAACCCGGGACGATGCGCGGCAGGAAACCAATGATGATCGATGACCCGGCGGGACAGTATTTGGTGCAGACTGTCGGATGACGACCACCAGTGAGTGGCACAGCGGTGGGCTTCCCGGCGGAACGAATGGGGATGGTAGTGGAAATGTAGCCCATCCTGCAATGAGCCGGTCTCACGGATCAGCCGGCGGTAATGTTCAAAGACATTGTGATACCCCATGTCCCTGCGCCGCGGATTCAAATCGTAATCGACATGATCAACGCAGAACCAGTTGTAGATCCAACCCGCGCCGGCGGAATCGCGAACCTGCGTGCGAAATGATTCCTGTACCAGTTCAGCCAGCATGGCATCAACCTTGTCCCAAGTGTCGTTGTATGCCAGCAAATGAGGGTCCACCACCTTTTGGACGGCACCCTCCAGTCCGCCCAGATGCACTTTCCCCGCCTGGAGACGGCGCAGCAAATCCACACTGGGTTCCAATTCGAGATGAAAGATGGCGCGCAACCGCTCAAAGGTCACATCGACCGACTCGTGCAGCGGTCCTTCCGCGTCAATGCAGTGAACGATATAGACCGGCTTATTTTTCATGCGATTCTGTACTACCGGGGTGCGATCCGCCTTGCCACCGATCCGGCCGGGACACCAACGACGGTAACTCCCGCCGGCACATCGCTGACCACGACCGCCCCCGCCCCCACAATACTGGCGGCGCCGACCTTGATGCCTTGGATGATGCTGGCCCCCGTTCCGATGTGGGCACCTTTCCCAATGTGGACGTGACCGGACAAGGTGACTCCTGGCGCAATGTGCGTGTGAGCCTCGATCGAGCAGTCGTGGTCAACGAGGGCCCCCGTGTTGATGATCACATTTGCGCCCAAACGGCTCCCCGGTTGCACCACAACCCCCGCCATGACCTGGACGCCATCCTCAATACGTACGTCGGGAGCGATGATGGCAGATGGATGAATCACGGTTTCAAAGAAATATTGTTTCTCCCGGAACTTCTCATAGACCGTCCGGTGCAAATCCGTGGAACTGATTGATCCCACGCCGTTTACGAGCCGCACTTTGTCCGGCGGATGAACAAAAACCGCGCCGTCATCGCCGAGGTACGCAACGCCCAGCAACGGAGGTAACGAGGATTTCAGGTCGACGAAGCCGAGAACTCTCCGCTGTTGCAGGAGCAGCGTGCTGACCAGCACCTTGGCGTGGCCGCCTCCTCCAACGACAATCACCGGCAGGTTCAAGGTGTGCTCCTCATCAATTACTGGAGGTGTTTCCAATGAAGTACCTGGTCAGCGGCAATGTCAGACGCCAGACGGCGGCCGAGGACATAGGTGATTTCGTTGGGGGCAATCCCGGTTCCGGGGCGCTTGGCGTCAAGATCAGCCTCAGTTATGATGTGGCCCTGTTCCAGTTTGCGCCGGGCGACGAGACTCCGGCGGAATTTTTTACGCTTTTCCATCTCCGCCGCACTGACCATCCGTCCATTTTTCCCCAGCGCAGTGAAGATGTTCCTTCCTTCTGCGACGATGGTCCTTAGCTGCTCAGGATTGGCCGAGATGGCGTGGTCCCATCCCGCCATTCCCTGATCGAGAGTGAAGTGTTTTTCGATGACACAGGCGCCTATCGAAATGGCGGCAAGCGGGATGGCAGTGCCCAAGGTGTGGTCGCTGAATCCCACCGGCACATCGAACGCTTGCTGCAGGGTCGCCATATTCCGCAGATTAATTGTTTCGTATTCCGGAGGATAGATTGAAACGCAATGCAGGAGCACGATCTGTTCATTGCCTTCGGCGCGAACCGTTTCAACGGCTTGCTCTATTTCCGCCAGAGTCGCCATGCCGGTCGAAATGACCACCGGCCGCTGTTTGCGGGCCACGTACTTCAGCAGGGGCAGATGCACGACGTCCATCGAGGCAATCTTGAAAAATGGCACCGCCAGTTTTTCGAGGAGATCAACCTCTTCCATCGAGAAAGGGGTCGAGCAGAAGGCAATGCCGCGGGCCCGGCAGTGGGCATTGGCTTCAAGATGCTGGTCGGCAGTGAACTGGTAGGCCATCACCATTTCTCGTAACGAGCCAAAGTGCTTTTTCTTGTCCGCATACTCGATATTGCGGGCATACTCTTCTTGGGCAATGAGCGAGGTATCGGTCCATGATTGGAACTTGACCGCGTGCGCGCCCGCCGCCGCCGCCGCATCAATCAGCCGGCGGCAGAGGTTCATGTCGCCGTTGTGATTGGATCCCACCTCGGCGATGATGTAGGGGGGGTTGCCGGGCCCGATTTCCACGTCTCCAAATTTGATGGTTTTCATATTCAAGATTCCCCCACCCTCCACATATGCTCTAAGGGCGGATAGGCAACGCAGCACCACCAAAGCAGGGGCGGGTGCAGGGCGTTGAGGGCCTGTACGTAGCCATCCAGCCGCGCAGGATGGAGGACAATGTGCTGGTGGAATTCTTCGACATCCGCCGTCACTCTCCTGACTGTGACGTCCCGCTCAGCCACGAAATCCCGCCTTGGTTCAGCGAGCAAAAGCTGAAAATGTTGCCGTACCAGCGCGGTGTCGGAGATGACCTGATCCCGGCTGAACGGGAATCTGACCCGAGCCGCATTGGTAGGATGCTGCCGATAATCCATTCGAGGCACATGATCAAAAGCCAGTCTAGCGCCCAATAGCCAAGCCCGGGTCGCAAGGAACCAGTCCACCAGGACTGCTCCGGCCGGGATCGGCAAACACCGCCGCAGGAGGTCTGAACGAAAGGCCGAGTTGGAGAAACCAAAGACATTGTTCCGCGGAAACACGTCCTCGGGTCCAAGCTGCGGTGGCAGACCAAAGGTCAAGCCGAGATCTTTCCCTTGCTGATCGATAAGGCGCAGCGCACAGCCCGCAAGCTCGCTAGCCTGTAAATCCGCCCGGGCTGCCGCCACGCGCGAGGGAAGGAGCAAATCATCGCTATCCACCAGCACCACTCCGGGGCAGGTTTCCACAATCCCGGCCAGGGCCTTCTGCCTGATCTGTGCGGGCGTTGCTCCGGAAGGAGCCACCACCCAGTTCGCCTTCAGATCGAATCCGAGCATACTCTGGATGGATTCCCTTCCCAGCCTATCCAGACCTATCCAGAGCTGGAAGTCTTGATCCGTCTGTTGGCGGAGAGAGCGGTACCAATCCACCAGATAAGCCTCAACGCCGGGATAGATCGTCGTGTAAACAGCAAGAGTCATACGAAAGTCTGCCAGTGTTGGTAATCGTCCATACAGCCTGTCCGGGGTTAGGGTATGATTGGCCCCTGGTCTGCCTCATCCGGATTCATCAATTCCGCACGTTGGCGGTCTGATTTCCGGGGGCCCGGCGCCTGATATGCCGTGCTACGCCTGCCCCCAGTCGTTTTCCGGTCGGTTTGGCGGAAGCTTGAAAAGAACTTCGGCCATGGCCCAGTCCTCAAAGGTATCTATATCAATGCCCCGCTGCCAGGGGATTTCCCACCCCGTTCTATTCTCCAAATAGAACGTTTTTGTCCGCCGCAAGGACTCGGTCCGGGCCCACCAGATGGCACCGGTGGGGCAAAAAAGCTCCGGCAGGTCCTGGCTGCGCGCGGTCATTTGTTCTTTGAAGACGGGTTCCAATTCATGCCGTTCATTGCGACGCATGGCCCACCAGGGATTCTGCCAGACGTAACGCACCACTGAAATCTGTGATTCAGCGCCGCTTTTCCAAAACTGCCTATGGCTATCGCTGACATCACCCGCGGTTCGCAATGGGCAATTCGGCAACAGCTGGGCCACCGAGTCAAATTTGTCACCGGTGGGATCAAGCCGGAGTAGCGCGTCAGCTGTGACCGAAGATACCGCGGTGAAATCATCGGCTAGGTTCTCGTCACGCAAAAAAGGTACCTCGGCGCTGTATTGCCGGGCGACCTCGGCGATTTCCGGACTGTCGGTACTGACCACCACGCGTTCAAATAGGCCGCTCTCGCGGGCCGCGGTAATGGTGTATGCAATGATTGGTTTGCCGGCCAGAGGCCTGATGTTCTTGCCCGGGATTCGCTTCGAACCGCCGCGAGCTGGAATTATTGCGATGATTGTTCCCGCCATGATTGGAGTTCCCTTTGGATTTCCGAACAGTGGGAAAAGGGTACGTCTTACCCACTCAGGCCAAGTCGGGTTTGAGACGTGATCCCCGCCGTCGTATCGGTCGTGCTATTTGCGAAGATGGACCAGGGACACAGGAGCAATTGTCCCGTCGGGTAGGCGCCATTCATAGGGCACTACCACCGGGGTAGAGTTGGAAGCCCGCGATAAGAATTCTCCTTTGAAGCCGTATTCGGCAAGGTCTCCCACCACCCTGAAATAGGCCACTTCCTGGTAGTTTATTATCATGTCATTCCCGTTCTTCGTCCTGACGGACATCTTGACGACGTAACTTTGTGGGAAAAGGGGCAGGGATTTGAACCGGCAGGCAAGCTTCCCGGTGCCAGCCAGGGCTTCTGGCCGGTGTCCATCCAGCAGCATATTGGCCGTAAAACAAGTGCCGTTGATCCCCTGCACGCCAAGGACAACATAGGGCTGCTCCAGGCGCTTCTGCGCGTCGTAATCTATCTCGACAATTAAATCCTCCCCGGGGCGAAACTGGCTGCTTTCCTCCCCCCGGTCGTTTTTTAACACGACTTTCTGAATGATCAGTCCATAATCCGGATTCACGCAGGAAAAGGCGCGTTCATTAGAGATGTTGTTGAAATAGGCCTCCACGATTTCATCTGCCTCTCCGTCTTTATGCAGCCGGCCCTCCTTCAGCCAGACAACCCTTTGGCATAAGCTGCGGATGGCTTCCATATTGTGACTGACGAACAGGACTGTTCTTCCGCTCTGGGCAAAGCTTCCCATCTTTCCGAGGCATTTCTTTTGGAAGGCGGCGTCGCCCACTGCGAGCACCTCGTCGACGAGCAGGATTTCGGGTTCAAGGTGGGCGGCTACCGCAAAAGCCAGGCGGACATACATGCCGGAGGAGTAGCGTTTGACGGGCGTGTCGAGAAACTCTTCAATTTCCGAGAACGCGACGATCTCGTCAAACTTGCGGATAATCTCGGCGCGGGTCATGCCTAGGATGGCGCCGTTAAGGAAGATGTTCTCTCGACCGGTGAGTTCGTAGTGAAATCCGGTGCCGACCTCAAGGAGGCAGGCGACCCGGCCATCGATGCGGATTCGTCCCTCGGTGGGAATAGTAATCCGGCTTAGGAGTTTCAACACGGTGCTCTTGCCCGCACCATTGCGGCCGATGATGCCGACCACTTCCCCCTGTTTGATCTGAAAGGAAACATCCTTTAACGCCCAGAAATCCACCTGCTGCAGCTTGTTTTGCCGGCAGGCGCGAAGCCAGGCGAGCGGCGCGCGTATTGCGCCCTCGATCGCATGGCGCATGCCGTCATTCCGGGCCCGTTGATGGCCGATGGTGTACCGTTTGCCGAGATTTTCAATGGTGATGGCGGGAGTCGTCGAAGGTGGCTTGCTCATCGTTCAAATCACATCCGCAAAAGTTTGCTCGGTCTTTCTGAAATACCACATACCTGACGCGACGAGGGCGATCACCTCAATCACCGCGATTGCGAGCCCCAGCCAGTAAAAGTTGCTTTGTGCGCCCAACAGACACCAGCGGAAACCATCTATGGCTCCCACCATCGGATTAAGCGCGTAGAGGAAGCGAAACCGCTCTGGAACGACGCTGCTCTGGAAGCCCACCGGCGAGATATAAAGACCGAACTGGACTATGAACGGGACAATGAAACGGAAATCACGATACTCGACCATGAGGGCGGCGATCCACAAACCGACCCCAAGTGAAGCACCGAACACCAGCAGCACAAAAAATGGCAGAAATAGCACGGCCGCAGGAGGCGTATAGCGATACCAAATCATGAGGACAACGAGGAAGACTGCGGAGATCAGGAAATCCACAAAACTGGTGATGACGCTGCTGACCGTGACGACAACCCGGGGGAAATACACCTTGGAAATTAGGTTGGCATTCGACACGAGGCTGTTCCCACTTTCGGAGATCGCGGTGGAAAAAAACTGCCAGGGCAGCATGCCGGAAAAAACCAGCAGCGGATACGGCCTTCCTCCGGAAGGCATCTTTCCCAGCTTCCCAAAGACCACCGTAAGCACAACCATGGTCAGGAGTGGCCGGATGAGCGACCAGCCCACTCCCACGAAGGTTTGCTTGTAGCGCACGAGCAGATCGCGCCACGCGAGGAAGTAAAACAATTCCCTGTAGCGCCAAAGATCCCGCCAATACTGCCGCTCTGTGCGGCCAGCTTCGATTAGCAATTGAGTCATGCGCCGTGCATCCGCTGTCCCGAAGCGGGTTTCGTCCTGGCTGGGGTCGTGGGCTTTGGTTCTCCGCCTCGGTTGTAGTAAAGCATTAGGATAGTACGATCGAGGAATTCGAATTTATTTTTCCATAGGATATGAAAAACCTTCGGCCTGGCTGTCACGGAGTAACGAACGAGCCGAGCATAGTAAACTAACACTCTTGAAACTTTTCTTCCGAGACCGGCAGCAATCGCCGGGCTACATAGTAGCCCACCCGGAAATAGCAGGTCCGCGACCAGTTGCGCACCTCACGGCCTAGAGCCATGTGTGTTTTTCCCGGCGGAGTCTCGACAACCTCAGACAAATGAAAAGGAAGGGACACAGTGCCTCGCAAACCCTGGGCGTAGTACAGAGCGTCGTGGAAATTCCCTTTGATGGACCGGGATAGAACAAGAGCGGAACATTTCCCGTAGCAAATCAGCTCGCTCCCGAACTTAAAGAACCCTGGTTCCCGAGATAGTCTCCCCAATCACCTATATTTGTAAAATCATTAGGCCATCGAAAGTGATCGACAATCATTCGCTTACTTGTTTCCACGGTGTGCATCACAGACATAGTAGGACCCTCAGCCCTCGGGCAAAAGCAGGTTCGTAGTCGGCCGTAGATCTATCCGCACGGATATGCTCAAGCTGAGAACGACACCCACCCTTGGCCTGGAGCGTGGCGAATGTACAGGCGCAGATACCCCTTGCCCAGATCTTCCCGACACGAGTCTCCTAACAGGTCACGCCGACAGTCCATCGCCCAAACTTCCCCGCGCCTCTCGTCGCATACTTTCAGGCTCGTTCCCCCGGCCGGACTCTCCGCTAAACCCCCAAGAATTTGACCCCAGCCGCACGACAGCTTGGATCAGTGGTTAGAGGGTGTGCCGGAAACCTGTGAAGTCACCGGAACGAATTTATTCGAATACCAATTCAGCGTACATTCCAACCCTGCCAGGAAGTTGACCTTCCACTCGTACCCTAGGTATCGCCGAGCCCTTCCAATGTCCGCCTGGGAATGTCGTATGTCACCCAGTTGCGCGTTTGCATATTCAGGCTCTAGGTTGCGCCCGACAAGTGAGGACAGTGATCGCAGTAGGTCATTAAGGGAGCGTCTCTCGCCAGTGCCGATATTGAACACCATCCCTTCCACACCGTTGGCCTGGCACGCAAGCAGGTTAGCGTCGACAACGTTTTCGACATACGTGAAGTCACGCGACTGTTCCCCGTCACCATTGACGACAGGACGCCTGCCCGCGAGGGCCGCCTCTACAAAACGTGAAATTACTGCCGAGTAGGGGGAATGGGGGTCCTGCCTCGGGCCAAACACGTTGAAGTATCGAAGTGCAACAGTCGGCAAGCCGTAAATGTGGTAAAAGAGCACGCAATATTTCTCACCAGCGTGCTTGGTAAGGGCGTAGGGAGAAAGAGGATTCTCCGGCATCGTTTCAACCTTGGGCAGTGTTTCGTTGTCTCCATAGACAGATGAAGAGCTTGCAAATACGAACCGCTTCACCTTCGCGTCACGAGCCGCCACCAGCATGTTCAAGGTACCCGTCACATTGGCATTGTTACTCCCTATGGGATCATCGACAGAGCGCTCAACGGAGGGAATCGCAGCCTCATGGAGTATGTAATCAACTCCCGCCGCTGCCGATTTGCAGACGGCAAACTCTGAGACGTCGCCTTCGATCAGCTCAATGCGGTTTAGACATCCCTCAAGATTGCTCTTGAACCCCGTACTGAGATTGTCGAGGACCCTTACGAAGTGACCGGCACCCACTAGCCTGCGTGCCAGCGACGACCCAATGAACCCCGCGCCGCCGGTCACGAGAAAAGCTGCCATGAAACCTCCCTCTTCACCATGATGCATTTATGCTGGCTCAATGCGTGAATCCGGATTCACATCGCCCTCACCAAGCTAAATGCGAATCATCGAGCTAAAGACAGTTATCTATACCCTGGAAAAATCCCAAGAACGCCCCTTGCCTTCGTCTGGGATTTCGGCCTGTGCGAACTCGGGTGATCCGGCATCAGGCGCCCGTCCAGAATTCATTTCTGCGGGGCCAAAGCGTGCAAGATTTCAGCCAATTGTCACCGCGTTGCTCCAAACAACGTGGTTCGCCATCGGTTAGAAGCAAACACCCATGGCACGTGCAGTCCCACTCTTGATGAGATTGGCTCTGAAAAAATTCTAACATGACATCCTCTTTGGGATGGATTCTCATCAAGCCATCCTAAAGAAGGATATCGCTTTGGACCGCATCAATCTCGACGTGCCGTGACATTAATCCCAATTGCCGTTCTAGATAGTCCGATTTCCAAAGATCGTCGGGATCCGAGAAAACAATCAACTTTCCGGTGGCCTCCGCAATCCCCCTGTTGTAGGCCGCGCTGCACCCCCAGTTTCGCTGGTGGCGGAAGTGACGGATTTTCACCTAGGGAAGGCTTGCGACGATTCCGCGCGTGTTGTCTGATGACCCGTCGCCCACAATGATAATCTCGTCGGGGAAGCAGGTTTCCGCTAAGGCGGTTCCCACGGCCCGGACCAAGAGATGCGAACAGTTGTAAGTGGGTATGGCGACCGAGATTTTGGGACCTATGAAGTCGCTCTGCAAGTTGGGGTTACCACGCCGCGTGGCAGCAGGCTCGGCCTGAATTACCCTTGCTGCCCCGCCTCCGCGTGCTTCCAAAGCACCCAGCGACGGGCTAAGGCCGGAGTCGCGTACAGGAGGAAAAACTTGGCCGCCACCCCCCAGGACCATTGGTATTTCAGCGCGATCGAAGCCGCCTCCCTGGCCTTCGCGATCTCCCCTCTTTCGAGATACCAGTTCGCCCAGGCGCTGTGCACTGAGCGGAGGTCTCGGAGGACCAACCGGCGAACGTGAGGCGCCATGGCCTGGCTTAATCGCAGATGTTTCTCAAAACGGTACTGACTTTGCCCGAGGCCGAACTCGACCTCGTCCCATAGAGCGCTTGGGCCTGCGTGCCGTTCACAGGTAGGAGACCTGTCCACCAGGACGAGGACCTTGTTAACGAAACAGAATCCAGTTTTACATGCCAGGCGGAAAATGAAATCATCGTCCTCGCCGTAGCCTCGAATCCTCGGATCGAAGCCACCCACTCTCCGAGCAAGGTCCGTGCGGGTGACGACAGTTTGTATCCACACGGGCTTGATCCATTGATGGCGGTCGAGCACCAGCCTTACCGAATCGGAAACCATGCCCATCGGCTCCCTTTTCTCCTCGCCGCGGGCCTGAAACACGCTCGACTTGGCGTGTGGATCGTTCACGAACTGAAGATCAGTGAAGCAGGCTTGACACTTGCCCTCAAACTTCCGAAGAGCGCTCAACTGAAGCTCCAGTTTCTCGGGCCGCCATTGGTCGTCTGAGTCCAGGAAAGCGATCCACTCGCCGCTTGCTTCTTTCACCCCTTTGTTGCGCGCCACGCTCTGGCCTTGATTCGGCTGACTGAAATAGCGGACGATTTCGCGCAGACGAGGCTGCGCCCCAAGATAACGCTCCAAAACCTGAGCTGTATTGTCGGTCGAGCCATCGTCCACTACGATGATCTCGCGCACTGGATGGGTCTGCGCGAGGACGCTCTCAATGGCATTAACGATGAGCTTCGCCCGATTGTACGTCGGGATTACGACTGAAACCTTGCTTTCCAATTGCTCCCCGCTGTTTGGGCCCAGTCTTTCCTCTTAGAATATGAGCTAGACGCTCCGGGTCGCAGAAAATCCGCCAGTTTCCTCCTGAATCAGGGATTGAAGCCTGGGAAATTTGTTCCGCCTCGGAAATAATTTCCTATCTGCCATTGGTGTGTATGGGAAATGAGTTACCTTGCCGAAGAACCGTGAAGCCTTCTTGCAACCGCCACAAACTCGTCCGCCATCCACAGATCGAGCGCTCCAAACACAAACCGGCCGACATTCCGAGCGGGTGGCCGAAGAAGGCCAAGGACCTTTTCTACGCTCATGCCGGCGGCACGAAACCAGCGGCAGAGGACATATTGGGAGACCCTCTGGACTCCAGTTCGTTCGTAGCTTCCAAGATCCTCGGGAGTCCCCCTGTTTCGGATTGCTTTCCAAGCTACTGCCCATGGGGCCGTGTTGGGAACCACCACAATGGCTACTCCTCCGTCTGACAGTAAGCTAGCGAAGGATGAGAGGACCTTAATAGGGTCCGGGACCAGATGTAGGACGTTAGAAAGCAACAGGCAGTCAAACTTCCTGTCCGCCAGTTCCCGACGCGCTTCAGAAAGACCACCCTTGATGATTTCAACACCCTCGACCTCGGCGCCACCCGGAATCACCACGTCCAGAGGCACGGCCGAAACGCGCAATCCTTTTTCGGCAAGGTGGCATTCAGTCGCACCCCAGCCACAGCCGATGGAAAGCACGCTCCGGACTTCCTTCGGGATCACAGAGACAACCTCCGGCTTGACGGGTTCGTAATAATTCTTCGAGTACCAATATCTGCTCAACTTCGTTTCCGTCTCAAAAAGAGATGCTGGCTGGTTGCCATTCAGTCCGATTCGCAGAAGAACTTGTATCTGTCGCCGCAACTCGGCGTCGTCAATACCGAAGTCAGTCCCGACATACGTATTCGGAAGATGATGCACCAGGAAGTCGTCCAGGTGCGAAATGCAGACGAATTTCTTGAAGCCGCACTGTGTATAGGGGTCCGTCGCCGCCGTGCAGAGCAGATCGTACTTTCCCCTATGAGGCCCCACCAGGAACCCGCCGGACTTGATGGCGCGGCGGAGCTGCTCATGGGTCAGAACATAGCAACCCGCATGTTCGTTGGTGAAGAAGGCCAGTGTATAGGGGCCACAGGAACGAACGGACGTGGGGTCCCAATGAAAAGGGCCATGCACGTCAGGGTAGTTGAGTTTGACCTCCCGAGTCCCTTCATAACGAAACATACCCGCCAATTCATCCTCGGGCAGAACCGCGGAAACTTCCAGGAAAGCCCGAAGGTTTTTCTCTCTGATCAGAGTATCGTCTTCGGAATAAATGAAGAGATTGTAGTCATTCAGCCGGTCGGCGAAAATCCGCTTGTGGGGAAAGGGAAGTGACCAAGGATCCTTACCCTGCAAATCTACAACAAGAACTTCAACTCCCCGGGCTACATTCTTAGGGGTATTCGAAAGGACCAGGATGTCCGCGTCGAAAGACATGGACTGGTATTCTTTCACGACCTCTAACAGGTATGGGTCGTTTCGCGTGCCGTAGCTCGCGATGACGACCAAAACTCTGGTATTGCTTGTTGTCTTCTTGCTCATGACTAGGTTTTCTGAAAGCAGGGCAGGTTGAATTCTTGTGGTGGCGGTCTATGACCGTCGCCTGTCTCGACGTTGTGAGTGATTAGGGCACAGGCCTGCTTACCTTCCGGCCAAAACCAAATAAAGGGTATAGTTTGGTCCTTCCTCCCCGGGAGAATCAATACGACGACGGATTCAAGAATTTGCTCGACGGTCGTATCCACCGGCCACCGAGGAAAAGGGTGCTTGTGCCATCCGCGCAATGAAAGCCTTTGAAGATGCTTACGAGCCGACACCGACAGCAATGGCCGGGCTGCGTAGTAGCCTATTCGGAGAAAGCGGTCCTGCGACCAGTTGCGCGGTTCATGCCCTAGAGCGGTGGTGTATTTTTCCCGGCGGAGGGTCTCGACAACCTCGGACACATGAACAAGGAAGGGACACAGTTCCTTGCGAATCCTGAGCGGAGTCTAGAGAGTCGTGTAAGTTCCCCTTAATGGACCGGGATGGAACAAAAGCGGAGCATTTCCCGTAGCAGATCAGCTCGCTCCCCAACTTAAAGAACCCTGGTTCTCCAAATAGCTCCCCCCGAACCCCTATATCTACAAAATCATCAGGGCATCGAAAGTGATCGACAATCACTAGGTTACTTGGTTATCCGGTGTGCACTGCAGACATAGGAGGAGCCACAGCTCTCGGGCAAAGGCAGGTTCGGAGTAGCCCGTGGATCTTAACTGTTCACCTCACCCCCGGGGACAACCTCAGATCCCTAGGACGCACCAAGATACTCGCGCAGGCCATCCTGCCACGCCCTGAAGGTGTTCAACCCAAGGAGCTTTAAGCCGCGATTTTCCAGTACTGAGTACTTCGGCCTAGGGACCTTGGCAGGAAACTCATTCGGCCCCGCAACCTTCAGACTAACTTGGGTGTTTGTCAGTGCAAAGATCTCTCGGGCAAACTCGAACCAGGAGCAACCGCCCTCGGCGGTGGCGTGGTATAAGCCGTAAGCCTCGCAGCGGCTCAGCACAACCATTTGCCGCGCCAATTCTGGGGTCGCTGTGGGGGTCACAAACTCACTGTCCACCACGCGCACTTCGCCCCGCTCCTTCGCCAGTTTGAGCATCAGTTGGATGAAATTCAGTCCCCCTTTTGCGCGGCACGGACTCTTCCCGTAAATCGCCGAAGTGCGTAGCACGAAATGCTTGCCTACTATGGAGCGGACAAAGTATTCCCCGGCTAACTTCGAGTTCCCGTACACACTCAAGGGCCTGGGCGGATCCCCCTCCTCGTAGGGGCTGCCCTTGCTCCCGTCAAACACGTAGTCCGTACTGACATGCATAAGCGCCGAGCCGATATCCCGCGCAACCAGCGCGAGGTTTCTTGCACCCAACGCATTGATGGCGAAGGCCTTGTCAGGTTCCAATTCGCAGTTCTCTACATGGTGCATTGCCGCCGTGTTCACCACGATGTCGGGTTGCAACTCACGCAGTTTATTCGAAACCGACCCTCGATTTGCGATTTCGAGGTCCGCGTGGGTCAGGGCAAACACTTCGTCCCCGTTGCCCGCGAAGGCGTGGACCACGTCGGTCCCCAGTTGGCCATTCCCGCCCAGCACCGCGACTTTCATCGCGCCAGCACCTTCCCCATGGCATACGTTTCGATTCCATTTTCCAGCCGCTTGAAGGACTCGATATTGGAGTACAGCGGGTTGTCCCAGTCTCGACACTTTTCCATGTTGTCGATCAGGTGGCCCACGATGGATTTCACATCACCAGCAGGATGGAAACTGAGCACATTCTTAGCCTTTTCGATACTAACCTTGTAATTGCGGAAATCCTGGATATGTTTGATGCAGAGGCTTATGCGGCCCCCGAGGCGCTCCTCGATCGTGACTTTCACCAAGTCGCCGACTTCTCCGACGGTGTAGTTGCCTGATGCTATGTTAAAGATGCCCGAGATTCTCTGGTTCGCTTCAATGGCACGGATGTACGCCGTCGTGGCATCCTCAATACTGAGAATTGGCCGCCAGATGGACGGATTGTTGATGGTAATCGTGTGATCCTTCATGGCGCACTTGAACATCGTGTTAATGATAAGGTCGAAGCGCATGCGGGGGCTGTATCCCGAGATTGTACCTTTGCGTAATGAGATGACCGAAAAATCGCCGTCGGCCAACTGCATCGCCGCCTGTTCTCCTTGAAGCTTGGAGATTCCATATGGGAAGGTGGAGGAAACGGGGCGAGTCTCATCGTAGAGTTCGTTCTCCGTATAGCCGTAAACAGAGCAGGAGGAAGCGTAAATATACCTTTTCACTTTGGCCTTCTTGGCCGTGTAGGCCAAATAGGCCGGAGCAGCGGCATTGAAGATGAAATTCTTGCTCGGCGAAAACTCCGCCATGGGGTCGTTGGAAAGGCCCGCTAGGAAAAGCACTTGATCATAGGGCTCCAAGTCTTCCACCGAGAGCTGGAAGATGTCCTTGTGAAGTATCGCAACTTCCCGAGGCAGGTGGTTGCCAAACCAAAACAAGTCCACCACGTCCACTTTGTAGCCCCGGTCGAGCAGTTTCGGTATCAGCACCGAACCAACGTAGCCTGCGCCACCGGCAATAAGCAGTTTCATGATTCCTCCTCGGGCTGTGACCTGAGATCTGAATAGCCGGGTTTTGTCCAAATACCCTGCGATGCTGTCAATCGACGCCAAAGCCGACGAAGAAGCTCGCCATTTGTTGATGGCTGGAAATGCAGATATCTTGCGGACTTCATCTTGGATGCCCCAGTCCGACGGCTCGGCACGACATGTCCGTGGGGTTCTCAACAAGCTGTTCTCAGCCTAGAAATGAAAGTGGTCGGATTCCGGCCTGGCGAGCCACTGTTCCAATGTTTGCGCCTTTTTATCCTTTTCCGAGATCTGAGGCTCCGTGATCGGCCACTCAATCCCGATATCGGGATCATCCCATCGAATTCCGGACTCGCCCTTTGCGTGATAGAGCCCGGTACACTTGTATTGGATCTCCGCGACTTCCGAGAGGACACAGAAGCCCCGCGCAAAACCCGCCGGCGCCCAGACCTGGCGCCTGTTCTCAGCCGAGGCTTCGATGCCAAACCACTTCCCCAGAGTGGGCGAACCCTTCCTTATATCCACGGCAACCAGAAATGCGCTCCCCAAAGTGACACGCATTAATTTCCCCATCGGAGGGTCCCACTGGAAGTGCAACCCCCGGAGGACACCCCCTTCTGAGCGCGAGTGGTTATCCTGTACAAAGTTGTGAGGAAGGGCAAGCGCCTTCCACTTGTCTTCTCGAAACGTCTCCATGAAAAACCCGCGGCTATCCTGGAAGACGTCCGGCACAAGCACCACAACATCATTCAACTCTCTCGCTTCAACCTTAATTTCCATCTCCACTCTCCCCCTCCTCATACGCCGGGAGCGCCGGCGCCCACGACACGCCCACCACAGCCGTTGCGTCTCCTGATGATGAGTCCTGTGCTTCTCCGATGGAGCGGCGGAACAGTTTGGCCTACCACCGAACGGATCGTCTTCTCGATGTGGGCTTCCTCGTTTCGGATCGCTGTGACCAGTACGCACGCGGCTTGCGTTTCATCTCCCCGCACCATTTCGCTCATGGCAGTGCTTTCTCGGTCGCGCGTCCCCCGGCGAGCCAGGAGATACACGCCACACTTCGTTTTACCTTGTCCGCTGCTTCCTGACGCGCTGACCTTTTGAGAAGAAAGACAACGCCGTAACCCACGACTCGAACCACCTCGTGCAGCCAGACGGTCAGGAGATAGGCAAACATTTTGAGCCGGCCGTAGTGCGTTCTCCAAAACTGCAGGTTCGCCCGGTACATTTCAATATAAAACCGGACTGGCGCTCTTGCAGTGGTGCCTCCCCCAAAATGGATAGCTTCGGCCTCTGGGTAGAAAACCACGCGGCACCCCGCTTGATGGAAGCGAAAACTCCAGTCGAGATCGTCTCCGTACATGAAGAGCTGTTCATCCAGAAGGCCGACCCGGTTCATGCTCTCCCGCCTGGCCGCCCAGAACCATCCGTTGAGAATGTCAACATCCATCGTCTTGTCGTGCCCGAAGTCTCTCATCAAGAATCCGCCAAAGGTCCTCGAGCCTTTGAAAATGGAATCCAGAGCAAGGGCACGGCAGAAGGAGTTCCACACGGATGGGAATCGCATGGTCGACCTTTGGACCGCCCTGTCCGGTCCCAGCATTCTCGGCCCGAGCAGTCCGATGGAAGGGTTCTCCTCCATGTATCTGAAAAGCCTTTCGAGGCAGCCGGGGAGCATGATCACGTCCGGATTGACCAGAAAGATGTACTTTCCCCTGGTCAGGCGGATCCCTACGTTATTTGCCTTGGCGAAACCAAGATTGTGGTCACTTTGCACTAGCCTAACGTATGAGAACTCCTGGCGGACCAAGTCAGCCGTCCCGTCGATAGAGGCATTGTCCACCACGATCGTTTCTAGTGCGAGGCCGGTGTGCTGCTCGTCGATCGATTTCAGGCATTCCCGGATATACTTGCTCGCGTTCCAGGTAACGATAACGATCGACAAGTCGGTCCTGCCGACGTCCATTACGTTCTCCTTCTCTTGTGGGCCGTCCGAAATAGTCTTGGCTATGCCAGTGGTGACGGGCAGTTTGCGATGGTGAGCGGCAACGGTTTCACGGAAAGAACAACCTTGAGACCTGCCTGTTCGCGGGTATGCAAGCGGGACGCCTAAGGCGCCGGCCCTGCCGGAGCCAGTCCCTCCGAAGCGGCATTCGGAAACTTGGGCTCGGCAGGGCTCTCAGCGCTCGCTGGCGCCGTTTGCAGGCCGGCGGTAGCAGCTGAGACCATGGCCAGGACGGCCCACCACCATATCACGGTCTGGTCCCAGTAGCTCACCCCGAAATAAGCGACGACATGAGCGACCATGATGGCGCAAAGGCTCCACAAGAACCATTCCTGCTTTTGATCGCCCTCCACTTCGCTCCTCATCTTCCCCAGCCGACTGAAACTTCGCGAGATTATGGCGATAAAGCAGACGAAAGTTACCAATCCGCCGGCCTCCCCTTCGCTCACATACTGTGTCATGCCGTCCCACATATCATATCCCCAGTTGCCAGTCTGATTTGTTCCAATCAGCCACCATTCCCTAAAGCGCCGGATAAAGATGTCAATCAGAGCAGCGCGCTCCCATCCTGTGGAAGCTCCTGTGACATTCACGTGGGCAACGGCAAACCACACCGGCGCCTTCATCACCATCGCCAGACCCACGAGCGTCAGCACGATTCCCCAGCGCACCGCGCGCATGGAGCGGCGAATAGGCCAGAGAAACAAAGCGCCCACTCCGGCGGCATAGGAGAGCACCGGCGTACTCGAGGCCGAGGTGAAAACCATGAGGGTCGAACCGATTACTCCAAGAAAAGCGGTGAACTTCGACCTGCCGCTCTTCCACACCCAGAAGAACAGCGGCACCAGCGTCGCCCCGAAACAGCCGGCCATGATCGGGTGCGCGAAGATTGCCTGCGCTCGTATCTGGCCGGCACGCACCTCGGGAGTGATGCGCGTACCAGCCAGATAGCCGAAGACGTTCACATTGTGAATGTGCTCGTTCAGCATGCACGCGCCCAGGATCACAGCGAGCACCGCCAGCGTTTTGGCTGCCCGGGCAATGTCTTCCTCATCCTGGATCAGGTAGCGCAGCAGAAAGTAGCCGCCGAAAGCTTGCAGCCAGAAAGCCGCTTGAAATAGCACCATGCCGCGTTGCGGAAACAGCAGCACCTGGCAAACTCCGCGACAGATAGCCCACAAAATGAAAGCCTTATCAATTCCGTTCAATCCACCCGCAACCTGGAACTTGGCTCTTGCCAGGCGCACAAACCCCGCCAGCACCAGGATGCGCAGAACAACGTACCAATGCATGCCTGCGATATAGAGCTGTTGCGACGCTGGGACCAGAAACACGCAAAGCAAAAAGGGAATAACAACGTATTTTCTCGGCAGCAGCAAAATGAGCAGAATGGTGACCACCGCCACCACCATCACCGCGGGGTTCAACACCGTTTCCGTGGCGCCGCCGCCAAAATGGAAGTTCTCTGGTTTCATACCGTCCTGATGTGAGACCCAGCTTGTACCGCTGGGACTGTTTGGGTAGCCCTCCAAGGGCTCATGGCGCTCATGAAGCCGCGCTCAACCCCTCATATCCCCTTCCGTCATCATCGCGGGTGCAAGCGTGTTGTTGTGCTTGGCGGTCTCAAGTGTCTGGGGAGTAGCCTTTCTGGCTGGCGCCAGCACCTGCTGATAGGCCCGAAGGAGCAAGGTACCAGCCACAGTCCAAGTCAATCCCGGAGCGTCCCGTAGCGACGCGGCTCGCAGTCTCTCCAGAAGCGCGCGATCCTTGTGAAGCATGGTGATGTGCTTCGTGAGGGTTGCAACTTCTCCCACCAAATGCACAAGTCCCGTCCGCATGTGCTCGCAGATGGCGCCAGCAGCCTCAGAAACCAGCAGCACGCACCCGCTGCCAAGGGCTTCGTGGGTCGCAAGGGCGCTTCCTTCCTGGATGCTGGGAAGGACAAAGAGGTCGCACTTCCGCATCAGCTCCGGCACATCTTGGCCGTTCAGGGTCAGGGCAGTAGACCTTCTCATCAAATGCGTAGGTGTGCCGCACCAGCTTCCTGTCTTCAAAGCCTTTATCCAGGAGGGTTTTCACCACAAAGTCCGAGGGGCAAAGCAGCGCATCCACAAGCCGGTACTCTTCTTCCTCTTTGCGCAGCTTGTCGGCGTTATAGGCATGTTCGTGATTGGGCGGCAAACCTACTCCGGGCCGCTCGCACCCCTTCGGTACCACCTCCCGGGCAAACCGCGTATTGGCATTGGGCCTTTCCAGTACGGTGGGGATCCCCAGGCGAGCGGCTGTCTTGAGCATTTGGAGCACTCCCAAGGGCCAAGTGTGGATGATATCAATCTTTCCGACTAGTTTCTCAATTCGCCGCGCCACAATCCAGTCGTGCAACGCGAAGGCGCGCAGGGTGCCAAGGAGCCTATGGGGAATGCGCACCTTCCCTCTGGCCAGCGTGGGGTAAACTCTTACACGTGGAGAAACCGGCCTGTGCAGGGCTCGCGGGAACACCAGGACATCCGCTCCCGCGGTCGCCGGGCTATCCACCTGCTTCCAGGCCGCATAACAGATCCGGTCGGCGCCCAACGTGTGGGGAAAGCTGTACAAAACTCGGATGTGCTCTTTCGCAGGCCTCATAAATCCTTTCTATGCCTATTATACGCAGGGGCTGCAGGCAATAAACGAAGAGCCTCCAGGCGACTTGCAACTTTTTTCAGGAGACTCCCGTCTGCGGATTAATTGCGAAATTCCCGACATCGGGATTCTTCACCGTATAACCTAGATCGCTGCCGAAGCCACCAGCCGCTGGCAGAAGTCCCAATCCGCTCCCTGCGCCTATAAGACCGGGGGGCTTACAGCGCACGTTCGAGCCCACCAGCTCTCGGAGAAGAACAACGAGGCAATCTCCATATGTGGCGCTTCATGCGTAAAGATGTAGCTGCCATCTTGGGTTAGAGGCCACAGGTACTCCAGGCAAGTTTCCAGAGAATCTGCGAGATCCACGTCTAGGAACACAAACACTGCTCGCCTCCGGAACTGGGGCAGGGTATCTGCGAAGTAGCCAACATTGAAGTTGCAGCGTTCGACGCTCCCGTACGTGGCGATGTTGTTTCTCACTTCCTCCAGTGTACCTCTCCAAGCGCCTTTCGAATACGTGTGAACCTGATGAATGCTCGCGAGCATGTGTTCCTTGTCTGCCGGAGACGGTTCCGGAAGCCCTTCAAACGAGTCAAAGATCTCCCACTCGCGCCCGCAAAGGGCACATACCAACGAAAGATTGGCGGCGCTGCCCCCTTTGATTGAGCCGCACTCCACCACACAGCCCTCTGCCGACCTCGGGACCCTTAGGATCTGTGTGGCCATCACAAGATGTTCGATGACGCGGGACCCGGTGGTTATCCTCCGATAGTTCCTTGCCATCTTCCAGGCCAGCTTGACCTTGGTAAAGAACCCAGCCCCGTAATCTCTGCCTGTCTCAGGATGGAAGAAATCAGAAAGGGTTACAGGAACGCTTAGTATGTAAGCCAACCTCTTCAATACTCCAAACAACACATGCCTCATGCTATAGCCTCACCTCGATCTGGTCGTCGCAAACCGTCAGGGACACCCGGCGGGAGACCTTCAGGCGCGGGCCTCGCGTAGGTCTCCGTGAAGCATGGTGATATGCTCGGTGAGTCCCACCACTGCCACAGCGCCGGGGCACTCCCGCGCTGGCCGTTCGGGCGCTAAGCCGGGACCGTTCCCCCGGACGCTTTCCGAAACTCGCTGTCGATGGAATGCGTGACCCTGGCGAGAAAACCCTCCATAAGATCGGTACTGTGCTTCCAGCTGAGATTCGAAACAAGGCGATTGCAGGCCGTCGCGAGTCGCATACGCAGATCGTCGTCTTCAAGCAGAAGCGACAGGTTCTCGGCTAGCTTCTTGGGCTCCCTAGGGGCGGAGAGCAGCCCGGTCACACCGTCCTCCACGAAGTCGCGAATCCCTCCATTGTCCGTCGCAACCACAGCGCAGCCGCAGGCAGCCGCCTCCGCAGGCGGTAGGGCAAATCCTTCCGAAATACTCGGACACAAGAAGATCGACGAACCGTTGTAGATCTCGCGAACAATGAAGTCCTGCGGAGGGTTTCTGTGGTAGTCAATCCAAGGGGGAATGTTACGTTTAGGGGGGCTCGTTCCGAAGAACACCGCCTCCAAGCCCGGATGCCTCTCTCGTGCGATGGCGATCGCCTCGATCCCGTCCGCCGATCCCTTAAACGGCACCTCCGAAAACATCATGGCCACCCTGGGTTTCCGCCCCTCGATCGGCCGGATAAGCTGGTAGCGCTGGTGGTCGATAGCATTTGGGATATATGCTAGGTCCTCGCTGCCGAGCCCATTACCAATTTCCAACAGCCACTTGGAAACCACCACCTTGTGCAGCGGAGAGCGCCAGGTCGCGTCCACCAACTCCTTCGGGCCCATGCACGTTTCATAGTGCTGGATAAGATAGCACTTCTCACCCTTCCGCGCCGGGCACGCCAAAACAGACGCTACCGTCTGCCAACCCGTCGCAAAAAGGATATCGCCGTCAGGTATGCGCTCAGAGTCAGAGTTCGGGACGTAAAGCAGCTCCACCCTCCTGTCGATCGAATGCCAGTCAATGGACGGTGTCGACAGAAGCCTCCTGACGGCCCGCGCTTGCTTCCCAAGCCAACGGTACGGAGTGAGGTGTTCAGGCGAAAAATGGCTCAACCGCCGTGGGCTCACAACGGCGACCTGGTGCCCGCGGGAGACAAGCCTGTTCGCATACTCGTACACAACCCTGTACCCACCAGAGAGTACTGGATAGCCCGGCATCAAAAACGTGATTCGCATGAAAACTAGTCACCAGGGCCCAGAGTGGCTGGTCCCCATCTCTTCACGCCTCACAGTCGCGGCCAGCCTGTGCCACAACGACGACGCGATGGCCCTCTCTTCCTCGTCAACCGCAATCACCCAGAACGCCCCCGCGTAGCCAGCGAAAGAAAGCGACAAGAAGAGCACGGACATCACCAGGCTGACGTGAAGCGAGTGAATGAGCCACACGGCCAGGAAAAGTCCTCCGGCTGCAGCCCCTGCACGGAATAAAGGGCCTGAAACCAAGTCACCCAAGCGGAAGGCTTTCATCTTCCAAGCGAACAAGAAGAGAAAGCTGCAATCGAGGATCGTGACGGCCAACTTTGCAAGGGCGGCACCGTTGATCCCCATGCGGTACGTGAGCCACCAACAGGCAACTACGTACGTCGGGAGCATTAGAAGGTCCAAAATCGCCTTGAGGTCAGGGCGTCCCAACGCTTGCACGGACGAATAAGGGATATAAGCGAAAGCGTTAAGGAAGAACACAATGGCAACGAGCTGCATCACCACGGCGCTTTGCGCTGCAAACTGGTGGCCTAGCCAGAGTTGTAAAATTTCCCTCGGGAAGAAAATAAACACGGCAGTTAACGGCGTCATCACAAGGAGCAGGTACTTGATGGATCCGGAAGTGGCGTCTGAAACCTCGGTCCCACCCCTCCCGCCGTGATAACTGAAATAGGGAAAAAGGGGGGCAGCAATGCTGGCGGGAAATATGACAAGCTTTCCGACCACGTCAAATGGCACGGAATAGTAAGTGAGCATGCCTACGGACAGTATCGAGGCAATCAGAAATCGCTCGATGTTGCCAAAGATGGGGGCCGCGACGTTAGACACCATAACCCAGCCGCCGAACGAGGCGAGCGGGCGTACTACCCCCCACGAAAAGTGAAACCTGTCCCGAAGACTGGGAATAGTTCGGAAACACAGGGCCAGATACGCACCAGCGGTCGCAAGCCGAACCAAGACGAGCATGAACACGATTCCTGGCACCTTCACTCCAAAAGGGATCGCGAGCGCGGCGAGAAGGTAGAAGCAGATGCTGCCCGGCACCTTGACATAATTGACCAGGTCAAACCGCTGAGTCGCTTCCAGTACGCCGCGAATTGCGTCGTTGCCCAGCATGACGGGCATGGAAGCGCAGAGGATAAAGAGGGAAGTCCTGGCTTCTCCCACAAATGACGCCGGCATTTTGAAAAAGTGGCTGAGAGCCACGGGAACAAAGCCGGCAGCGAGAACCCCGCCGATACACCCCAACGCGACCAGGAGGCCAAGGGAGGTCCAGACCAGCTCGGGAACCTTTTGAATCCTGTCCGGGCTTAGGTGCCCCGCCACAAACCTGACCGTCGCACGGCTGAGGCCCAAATCGAAAATGCTGAAGTAACCCAACACCATGAAAGCAATCGACAGGATTCCATATCCATTCACGCCCAAGCCCCTTATGATGTAAGGGATCGTCAAAACTCCCACAAGCATCGGTAGAATCTGTCCCAGGAGGTTAAAGATACTACCCTTTGCCAGGAGGCGCCGGCCCGCTTGGCCTTCAAATGACACGTCTTCTTCCTTTCCTTGACCTGGTTCAGCAACTCAAGTGGTTAGCAGATCAAACCGTGCTGCGTGTGCTTTCGGAAAACCTGTTTGCGTTAACCCTGTGCCGTCGCCATCGCGAAAGTCGATCGGCCGGGGATCTCCCTAAACTGCCCGGGCAGGGTGGCGTTGTGTTTGAACGGTTCCTTTTTCCACGAGTGGTCGATGAGGCAAACTAAGAACACCATTGTCCAGAGTCCCTCGCTTCTTCAAACCAACCGGGACTCGTAAGTGACTTCAAAAAGCTAATCCATGAGGTTTCAAATTCAGTTGTTTGGCCAAGATATCTCCGTAACCTTCCGCGCAAGACATGTTCTGAAGCGTTTTTTCCATCTCCTTTACTGTCAACCAGGAGGGTGACACAAGCTCAAAGGCCTGGCCCACCATATAGTTATAAACATATTGCTCCCCCATGATCACAAGGGAATGCAATGCCACGTTCAGAATGTCAAGTATGTATTCAAAACTTAGAGCCGGGGGACGAAAGCTCATCCCCTGCAACACTTTGTCGTCATAGCCCTCGGTGTCGATCTTCACGAATCGAGGCAGCCCGTGCCGCTTGACTAAAGCGTCGAGGGTCGTAACGGGCACTCGGACCGACCGCTCCCAGCGCCCTCCGCCGAAGCGCCGTTTCCGATCCTCCGAAAGCGTACTAGCAGAATCCTCGCTACAGATACAGAGCTCTGCAGAACCTTCACAATCTCCAAGCGCTACATTCTCGACGTGGAGGGATTCGGCCCTGCCCATCTTCCTAATCCGATCGGCGCATTCGGCATTTGGCTCTACGGCAACCACGCGGGCGCCCAAACTCAGGAAGGTGTCGGTGTAATCTCCTATATGGGCTCCTACATCGAACACCAAGTCTCCACTGCCTATGAATCCGCCGTAAAGATCCCGGGCTCGGTTTAGCGCCTGTAGCTTTCTCCGGTCGAACAGCGAAAGGAAAACTCGGCGTGCCGGACCACAAAGAGGTGACCCGTAAAGAAGGAACTTTGCGGTAGTCCTAAACCCCGACATCTGGCCCTCCTAGCTGTCCTGCAATTACACCGCGGTAGACCTGCAAGAGTCTCGCGCCCGCCGCACTCCATGTGATGTCCTGCGCCATGCTTAAACAGTTTCCCCGTAACCTTTGCAAGAGTGCACGGTCCTCGTGTAGGAGAGTGATTTGCTTTGTGAGTGTCTGGACGTCTCCCACGCGGTGCACGAGTCCGGTCACCATGTGCTTGCAAATCTCCGTGCACGCATCGGAGGCCAGCGGGACACATCCGCTGCCCATCGCTTCCGCGACCACGAGGCCATACCCCTCTGATAAACTGGGGAGAATGAGTATATCGCTTTTCCGCATCAGTTCCGGCACGTCGTCGCGCCTGCCGAGCACAGAGACACTCGGGTGCGAAAGGAGTGAGGAGAATTTTTGCGAGAAATCTCTGGTGAAAGTCCCGACAACCAGGAAGGTGCCTGTGCGGTTTGCCGGTGAGGTGAGCCACGCCTCCAGTGCGTGGTGGAGGCCCTTTATTAGTGCGCTGTAACCTACGAAAAGCACAGTTAGGCCGCGATCTGGAGTCCGTGGCTGCGAATCGGGATAGTACGCAGTTTCATCGAATCCGTATTGATGGCGCAGTAGCTTTTCCTTAGGAAACCCCGCGTCCAGAAATGTTCGAACCACGAAGTCCGAGGGGCAGAGCAAGTAATCCGCCAGTCTGAACTCTTCCTCTTCCAGGCTCACCACTTCCGGGCGTGGCCTGAACTCCTCTCCCCTTGCCAGTGGCATTGACAATCGCTCGTACTCTTGCCGGATGGTGTCATAGACGAACCGGGTGTTTGCGCTCGGTCTTTCAAGAACAGAGGGTATACCCATTGCAGCCGCGGTCTTAAGGGTTCGGAGTGCACTGGATGGCCAGGCATGAACGATATCCACCTGCCCTGACAATCGTTTTAGTCTGCGAGCCACAATCCAGTCATGCAGGGTGAAAGCCCGCCTGCCAAGGAGCTTGTACGGAATGCGGAGCTTTCCCCGGGCGAGCGTGGGGCGGACCTTGACGCCCGCGGCGACCGGCCTCGACAGGGCACCCGGAAATGCCAGCACATCCGCTCCGGCCGCCGCAAGGCCATTTACCTGCTGCCAAGCGGTGTGGCAAATCCTGCCCGCGCCCAGCTTGTGGGGAAAGCTGTACAGTACTCGAATCCGGCATTGTCGATCGGCCAATATCCTGCACCTCCTGGGGCCGCTGCGAAGTTCCCGCGCATATTTATTCAGGCAGCTCTTTCGAGCGTGGCGGCGTTAAGCCACAAGTAGCGCGTTTCAGTCGTCAGCATAGCCCGTTCGAGAAGCTAAGGTTGCAGACGCGAAAAGATGATGTCTGCCTGTTCGCTTCCGGCAGGCATGTTTGTGATTGGTCGCGGGGAGTGCGGGAAGGAACGAGCACAATACGCGAATGGCGAATAGCCGTTTTCCAGAAGGTATGGTCGGTAGCCGTGACGCGCAAAGAGGGCCAGCAGTTCGTCGCCAGTGTGGCGCTCGGCAGCCAAGAGTTTTGGGGTAACCTCAATGATGACTTCCAAATCATCTCGACAGTTCTCGAGTAGTTCCGCATCCAATGAAGCCGCAAGCGCTGCATTTGCTCCTCTCTCAGGACCCGAATGAAATCATCGGGGACTTGCCTTTTCTCGCCACGGCAATACGCCAGTATGAAACCTGCCGTCCCCGTTCTAACCTCGGACGAGAGCATCTACCACACGAAGATAAGGGGCCATTGTCCCGTCCAAGGTGATTTGCTGGAGATATCTCATGCCATTTGTGATCAACTGCCGTTTGAATTCCGGGTTTCGGTAGACTGATAAGACCGCTCTCAGTAGATCATCCTCATCTTCAGACCGGAAAAACTGTATAACTGAATCATCGAAAAACCTAGTCTCAGTTTCCGTTCTGCTGGCAACGACGGGCACCCCAAGCGCCATAAAGTCCCAGATCTTAGTACTTCCTGCTTCGTTCCCGAACCGGATGCTGGCTCGCTTTGGAACGATGGCCAAGTCACTTTCTGCCATCACTTCTGCAATTTTCCTAGTCAGCAAGCCATCCAGCACCTTGACCTTATCACGCACCCCGAGTTCCTCGATAAGGCTTATCAAGTACCGCTTCTGCGGACCCACACCGTAAATGTGAAGCTCCGCTTCCGGAATCTCGCGATGGATTTTCGGGAACGCCCTGACCGCGATATCTACCCCTTGGTGCCAGCTCAACGTCCCTGGATACATGATTACAAACTTACAGTCCGTTCTCTGCTTCGGGCGAGGATAGAATAGCGTGGGATCTGGAAAATACCAAATCATGCTACACTTCCGAGGCGGCGCCGATCGTTTGACAATGCGTTCATACCACACTGGGTTTGCGACGATCACGTGATCGGCAAAGGCCGCTGAAAGCTTTTCGCCCAGAGTCAGAAACTTGAGGATGAGAGAATCGCCGCTTGCACGAAACTTGCCCGCGTATAACTCGGGGACAAGATCACGCAAGTCGAGAATGACCGCTGCCCCGAGTAACTTCGGCAGTGTTGCCACGAAGACTAGGAATTCCGGGGGCGACACAACATGGATTACCTGATAACGCTTCTTTAGGTGGTTCCGCGCGACTATGACCGCAGCATGCAAAAGGAACGCCATGTTGCTGAGCAGATATGTCGCCGGGCTGCCTTCGTACAAGCTTCTATCCTGAATGCCGTAAACCTTCACTCCATCTACGAGTTCGGGTTTTGGCTGCCTTTTGTGCCCAAGCGAGATGACATCCACTTCGTCGCCACGCCGGGCAAGCGCATTCGCAAACATCATCATGTGAGAATTAGTGTCGTAAAACCTGTGTGCAATTAAACAAGCTCTCATGGAATCCTCTCGCACTCTATCCAGATAAACATCGACACGCCACCCCGCTCAATTTCAGTCGCCTTAGATCCTTGGAATCCTACTGGGCGAGTGTTCTTGAGGCTGTTGAGGGAGAATATTCTCTGCGGCTTGTATACTCTGAAGAAGTCCAAACCCTACCATGGCGAGAAATGAAGCCCATATAACAATACCTAACTTCCCAAGTGCCCACCACGATCTACACGTGAACACGTCTCCATATAACTTGTCAATACGGCCAGCTTCGGACGCTTACGATAAAAATATGAAAGGATGCTTTTTCGACAGTCTCCTAGCAGATGAAATATTTAAAAATACAGGATTCTATATTATAGGATATTCCACTGTTTACGGACCCGCATGTCAGGTGGTGTAGGGGCCGGGAGAGGGGGGGGCGCTCCCCTTTACCAATTTCTCGAATATTTCACAGTAGACCCGATTAGTGATACTCCACCTCATTTTCTCATATCGACTATAAGCATTTTCCGCAAGTTCATATCGTTTTTCTGGATTATTATAGAGTTCAACAATACAACGAGCTAGGTCTTTGTAATTCCCAGGCTCGAAGAACATCATACAAGAATCATCAAAATTTATTTCGACACCCGGCAACTTTGAGGCAATAATTGGTTTTCGTAAATGTATATACTCATACATTTTGTTTGTATCAATAAGTTCAGAATAAGGCGACCGCTCCATAGCAATTACTCCTACATCTGCTTTGATTAATGTTTTCACTAAGTCAGAATGTGGGAGATAACCAAGAAAACTAACTCGGTCGCCACAACCAAGCTCTTCAACTAAATCAATAAGAGCATTTTTATACTCGCCATCCCCCAAGATTTCAAATCGCAAATTCGGCACCTCGTTTCTCAGATGATTCACTGCTTTTATTGTAATTTCGTGACCATATCGTTTCGTGATCGTTCCATGTGTAACCAAACGAAAGATTGAGAAAGATTTTCTTTCCTCGCAAATCTGAACTAAGTCAAACGCTTTCTCGTCGGTCACATTTGGGACGACTGTGATACTATTAATATTGGAGCCTCTTTCTGCGAAGCGACGCCGTAGAGTTTCAGTTACTGTGATTGACCAATCTGCGTAACGAATCGCCCGCTGTTCTAATTTAACTTGTGCCCACCATAGAACTCTTAGCCTTTTTTGTCCGTACTTAGTGACCCATAACTCCGGCATCGGTTCGTGCAAATCAAGTATGATCTTGGCACCACATAATTTTGGAATAAGAGTTACAAAAACTAAAAAGTCAGGCATGGTACATACTTGGATAACTCTATACCTATTACGGATAAAAAGGTAGATTAGCAAACAACTGATCATGAGAAACGACAAGGAATATTCAAAAAAATACCTTGTCCACCCTGCGCGTCTGTGAGTAAGAGGGATTCTAAATACACGTACGCCTCTGACAAGCTCAAAAGCCTTCTGCCCCTTTTTTTTGAGACAAATAACATCCAAAGAATGACCTGTCTCAATAAGCGCAAAAGCCATCTTTCGATCACGAGGATCATCTGGAAAATATCCGTGACGGATAATACAATTATCCATTTCTACTGAAGCTTTCTGCATAACGCGGAATTAACTTTTTGGCTTTCGCCAGTGGAAAGTATGCTTTCATTTGCGTCCAACGGAGCTCAATTTTTTCTTCAATCGGTATCATCGGCTCCGAACTGCCCCTCCGGAAGTCCTGCAAACCCGTTCTCGCCGCTTCTGGAACCGGATTTTTCAGACACCGCGCCCTTCGGTGTCTTTCCTGGGATCGATTTCTTGGGTGCCTCGCCACAACCGGCAGCTCTATCCTGTTGGGATCGTGAGAACCGCCATCCGTTGCACCATTGCTCCACACAGTCGCCGGGTTAGATGGCTCTCTGCCAAAAGCAGCCAATAGTAGCGGGCATGTTTCAACAGCCGACCGCCCGTCTTCACCAACCGCTGCCGCAAGCTGGTGAGCGACCAGTTGTCGATCCTCTTCGGCAGTACCAACTGCCGCCATAGGTTGGCTAAGTTGTAGGCGATCAGGCTCAGCCAAAGCCGCACTTCGTTAGATCGGAACCGGTGGCAGCTCAACCGCGTCATCTTCGCCACCTGCTTGCCTTCTTTGATCCACTGCTCCGCCGTTCCCCGTTTGTTGTAGAATCGCACTACTGCCCGGCTGTCAGCCTCCAGGTTGGTCACGATGAATCCGACCCGAGGGAACAACTCCCCAGAGTGGAACTCCACCTTCGCCACCATCTTCCAACTCGCCGCCTGATAGAGAAAGCTCTTGTACCAGACCACGGGCTTGTGGCTCGGCCGGCCCACCGGGCGGCTCAGCATCTCCGCGATGTCCCGCTCCAGGCTGTCGTTGGACGGGATGCGGATCGCATACTTCACGCCGCGCTCTTCCAGCGCCTAGTAAATCTCCGGCTTGGCGAAGGCCGCGTCGGCACGAAACACCACCTCTTTGCCCAGCTTCTGTTGCCGCTCGATCTAGGGCAGCAGTAGTTCTCGCCAGTCGTCGGCACTGTGGACGTTGCCCGGCCACAGCTTGGCCGCCAGACAGTCGACCTCACGGTTGAACAGCAGCAGCGGGTGATAACAGGTCGATTCGAAGTGCCCGTTGTAAACGGCTTGCTCCTGCTCCCCATACACTGAGATCTCGGTGGAATCCATATCCAGTACTGCCCGGCAAGCTGAATCCATCGCTTCCGCTTTGCCGATCAATGCCCGGTTGAGTCGTCCCAGTCCCGCAGAGTTTTCCTCCTCGCCCAGCATTTCGGTCTCGAAGGTCTGCAACCGGGAGGTCAGAGCGGCACCCCGATCCCAGATCTTTTCGGAACCGATCAGGCGGAACGTTGGATCTTGCGAAAGGCGCTCGGCGTCGTTGACATCCTCATAGCCCGCGATGCGGCTGTACACGGACTGGCGCAACAGGTCCGCCAGCGGAAGCTGCGTGTTCTTCCCACGCCGTGAGTCGGTCAGATGCTGGGCGACGAGATCACCGAAGCCCAGACGTTCGACCAACTCACGAACCAGAATCAGGCCACCATCGGAGGTGACCCGCGATCCCTGCAAATCCACGTTCAGAGAAGTGTTAAAGGAGAGCTGAAATGGCCTATTTTGTCTCTCACCCATTGGGTGCCGTCCTCTGGAGCGTCTTCATTGCGTTCAAAGCCGCATAAATATCGATGCCGTCCTACATCTGAGGATTCGTAGGTGGAGTTCAAAATGGAAATGTGGGGTTGAACCCAATGTTGATGTCTACCATACTCGTCTTGGAGCGTGGCCGATACCAGCATGTCGTCCGAGACGGGCGCGCTCATGGTACTTGGTATCATCCGCAGGTAGGGATGCGGCGCACTTTCCCGATGTGGCGCAGGCGAAGGAGCCACGCACGCAATCGCTGCCGTTGCTCAGTGCCCAGGAATTGAACAAATTCATCCGGCACCAGCCGCTCCCTCATGCAGAGGTACGACCAGGAATACCCCGCCATCCTGGCTAAGGCTCCCAAAATCACCGGCCTTTCCCTTAAGCGACGAGCACATTTGAGGGCCTCAAACACGGGCAGATAGCCTAGTGAGAAGTCCATGAGTCCCTGCCGAAATCTGCCCCGGAATAAGCCACCCGCACTTCCCCCGTACCTGTGGTGATGAACCACCAAATCAGGGAAACTCTCCACTTCCCATCCAGTCAGCCGCGCCGTGACCTCAGCATACGTATCCGACCCGCCGTAGCGCAATGTACGGTATCGCCCCCCGAGTGCATCGTGACACGCGCGACGGAAGAGTTGGACCGCCTGGGGTACAGATCTCGCGATCTCTCCAAGAGGCGGCTTCTGAATCCATCCGTCTCTTTCCTGGATGATCCCTCCTGCCAGGCCCAGCTTGGGGTTACTCTCAAATCGGCCGAGGAGATTCCGGAAGTAATTCGAACCGAAGGAGACATCCGCATCGAGGTTGCCGATGAATTCGTAGTTGGTGGACTCTAATAGCGCAAAAGCCAGGTTTATTGCGCGGACCTGAGCCGCGAAATTCCTTGGGTGGTCTTCCGTAATCCGCAAAAGGCGAATGTAAGAATGTCTCTGCGCATAGCTTTCTATAATCTTCTCGGTCCGATCCCGCGATGCATCGCTTACGATTACCCACTCCGTGGGCGGGATCGTCTGCGACACAACAGATTCGATTGTGTGCGTAATGAACCCCTCCTCATTGTAGGCGGCGGTAACGAGAACGTAGGTCTGATTTCCCATTAGTCCTAACTCGATCAGCTACGCGGTGGTGGGGTGTTGCCCAGGCGGCATGCCGAAGAGCCAACCCAGGCACGCCATGCTTCTCCTGAGCTTGAATGACGCCTCAGAGCGAGCGGACCGCTTCAAGGCATACACTGCGCCATAGCCAAGCACTCGAAGCGCCTGGTGTAGGATTACAATCAAAACGTAAACCACTTGCGAGAGGGAATTATGGTGCCGCTTCCAGTACTGCAGGTTGGCGCGGTGCATCTCGATGTAGAACCTGATGGGCGCGCGAGACGAACTCCCTTCGCCGTAGTGGACGGCCGCTGCATTAGGGAAGTACACAACTCTCCACCCCTTTTTCCAGAATCTGCGGCACCAATCTAGGTCCTCGCCATACATGAAGAATTGTTCGTCGAGAAGTCCCACCCCATCCAGCGTACTCTTCCTGGCCATCCAGAACCAGCCGTTCAGCACATCAACATTCTGCACGACGGCCGAGTTGAAGTTCTTCATATGAAGGCCGGACCTTTTGAAAAACGAACTCAACCCCAGTGCGTTCACGAGACAGATGGACAGCGTCGGCAGTCTCATGCACGATGGACCGGCAGAGCCCTTGGGCGTTAACATCTTCGGGCCTAGCAGCCCCACAGTGCCGTTCTGTTCCATATAGTCAAACATCCTGCCCAAGCATCCGGCGGGCACAGTCACGTCAGAGTTGATCAGGCAGATGTACTTGCCCGTCGCCAAGCGGATGCCGAGGTTGTTGGCCTTAGCAAAACCGAGATTCGATTGGTTTCGAATCAGCACGACTTCCGGGAACTCCTGTTGGACCATATCCGGTGTGCGGTCCGAAAATGAGTTGTCGACGACGAAAATCTCAGTCGCCAAGCGGCTGTCATCCCGCCTAAGCGATGCTAGGCACTGCTTGACGAACTCCTTGGCGTTCCAACTAACAATGACAATCGATAGGTCGAAAATATGTCGATCCCCTGTGCTCGTTAATGCATCAAGACTATCTAGCTCTTAATTTTTGTGCGTGTCGGAGATGTGCGTCGTCAATTCAGCCGGGGAAATGCTATAGGGTTAGACACTGAACGTCCTGCGCTTTGAACGCCGAGTGGCTGCTGAGCTTTAAGAAATCGGCACCCTCTCGGAGAGTGCCGTCCCACCCAACTCTGTCCGGGAATTAATTTGTCTTCACCCCATTAATCGTGGGCGAGGCCGGGACGCCAGGGGGGTCGCTCGGGATCTCGTAGATATGCACAGCCCAGGGGCTAAAGGAATCTGTGAGCACCCCGCTCGTAACAGGGACAGTGCGGCTCTCGCCATACACCGTAGCCGTCGCGCTTCCTGACAAACCGGAGACCGTAATCGTCGTGCTCAAAGCAGATGCGGAGTTCTCCGACGTATTACAGAGCGGGTCAGTCAGCCTCGCCGCAAATATCCAGATGTTTCCTCCGAATTCCTTGTAAGAGGCATCTACCCTCGCATCCGCAGTGTAAGGACTAGCCACACAATTCGTGGTCTGGTTTGTGCTGATTGTCCTACTGGTCGGGTTCGCCAACAACGTGTTGGCACCAATAGCTGACACAGCGCTCATAACCGGCGTGATGGCTGGAGTCCCGCCAGCATTGGCCGGGAAACACTCCGTCGAGGGAGGCGAGGATAACGGTGCCACGCAGGTAGGAGCATAACCGTAATTCGCCCCGCTAGGACTAATGTTATTGTACCAAGCGATTCCCTTGCGATCGTGAATGAACGACATCCAAAATTCCCAATAGGCTGTCGTGTTGCTGATTCCAGTTCCTGCCACGTTCGCGTTGGTGCAATTGCTTGGGCTGGAACTCGTCCAAATGGCCAGTTCGAGCACTTGATAGCCCGGCACCAAACCATAATTGGCGCGTTCATTCCGGTCCATCATGTGTACCCAATCGGACATCTGTAAGCCTGCGCTCTTAAACTGGCTCGAATAGCAAAGGGGGTAGTCATCGAAAGAGTAAATGTCTGCCACCGTGTTCGGGTAATACCAGCTCAAGTGAAGAAAGGGCGTAGTGGCATCATCATAGATAACGGCGTGGTTGTTGTCGTTGGCATGGGCGGCATTCATAAATCCCTGCATCCAAGAAACCGTTAAGCCGTTCACGCTCGCCTCATCGTAGCCAAACCAAGCAAGAACGCACGCCTCACTCGTGAAAGCTGCCCCATAGCCCGCCATGTTCGCTGCATCCCCGGCGGGTGTCCCTGTCGTTCCGAATCCCCCCATCCGAGAAGCAGCAGGCCCGATGATAGGCGTATCACCCTCATTCAGACAATTCAACCCGACGTTACCTGAAACTGCGCCTTCCATGAAGGTCTGGTACTGAGAGGTCGAATATGAAGAGGCCCACGTACCGCCCCAGCCCGCTGCATTCGCCCCAGGTGGACTCATGTTGTTAGTCACGCCGTACCCAAGCCAGTCCGCCGCATCACCGGTGTTCAATTCCCAGGACGAGAGAGGCAGTATCTTGTTTCCGTTGTGGTACAAATTGTTGTAGGCATCAATCCCATTCGTCGGGGTGCATCCGCAAGCCGCAATCGTTTCTGTCCAAGTCTGACGTGGCGTACCTCCCGAGGTTTGCAACTGGACCTGTAGGGTGTGGTTGCCAGCCGAAAGCCCGGTCATCGTCAGGATTGGCTCCTGATAAGTGCCGGGATTAGAAATGGTGCTGAAAGCCGTGCCATCGATGGAACTCACGAGCATGTCGCTTGCGGCGGCTCCCCACAGGTAGCTTTGAATCTTCATCGCCAGGCGATTGCCTGGGTAGGCGTGACGCACCGTAAGGCCCGAGGTAGGGTTTCCACTCGCGGAGGCGCTTACCGTGATGTCGTCAAAGTAGATGGTGCCGGTGCCGCCGTTCATTCCAAGGTAAACGGAGTTCATCGCCGAAAGGCTCAGGCCAGTAAGTGTTATATCCTGCGTCCCGTCCAGCCAGACCGTGGCCGCCCGTCCGCTCACGCTGTATTCAAACTCCGCCGTGTGCCAAGCATTTGTCGTAATTGCATGAGTCCCTGCGGTTCCAGCCAGCAGGAGATAAAGAGACCCGCTGCTATTGGTCATTTGCAGCAGGTAATAAGTGTCGTTGCTGGTCTGCCAGAAACCAGAAAGGTAGGTTGACGATCCGCCCCCCAGCGAGTAGCTGGAGGGCACGTAAAACCAGAATTTCAAATACTGTGGGTCGGGCGCGGTAAAACCGTCATTCCAGTAGGCGGTCTGACCACTCTGGAAGGCATAGCTCCACTTCCCTGAGTGGACCTGAACCTGCGATGGAGTCCCCGTCGCGGAACTGTATGTTCCCCAGCCATTCGCGACGCCGTTTTCCATAACAGCGCGTTCAGCGTCATCGGAAAAGACCTGACCCGCAGCAGGACTAACTGCCAGTGACAAGATGAAGCTTGTTAAGATGGCCACAACTTTTACTCTGCTTCTATTTTCGCTTGTGCTCATAACTATTTCACCAGTTTCCCTTTCCCTCAAGCCGCTTCAGATCATCTGGAACGAGGCATTAGCCGACACCTCGTTATTTACCACTATTCCACACCACCGGCTACAGTACTAAGGTACTAACGTACCACATTTCTCCTCTATATGAGCCTCCCATCTATTATAGACGTGCCAAGTCCGTCAACCCCTTCCTAAGAAAGAATCGGCCGACGACTTGGGGAAGGGCGACCCAAACCTTCCCTGCGTCTCGCCAATCCGACAAGTGTGCCAACAAATCTTGGCATATCTTCAAGGCTGTGTGTTCTCTGATGTAATCCGGGTGGACGATAAAGCTCACCAGTCCCTGCTTCTCCATGATCAGATGGATCTGCTTCTTCCAGAGCTCAATCGAATAGTCGCCGAGAATGTAAAAAAGCGAATAATCCTGAGTGGTTGTTAACGGAAGTTCGAGAATTCGCCCCATGAAATACGGGAAAACAGCACAACACCCACCGCGCTGCGCCTCCAGATGCGCCACATAGGGGATTGACACATCGTCGGAAACATACAATGCTCCCTACCAGTCGGCATTCCTGTACATTCTACCAGAGCGAAACCCCTGGGCTCCATGCCCCTCAATGTGCCGGTTGAGGAATCGGAAACCGTAACTGGCCTCATGGCTCCATGAAACCCCCGCTTTCTTTCCAGCGCAATCATTTATTGCGCTATATGAAACAAAGAATCGCTATGAACCCCGCACAGCCAGGCTTGCCACGCGCGCCGAAGCTGGGGAAGAGATCCGCACGCTGGTCCCGGCGTAGACGAAGTCCAGCACCTGCTGAGCAATTCGATCCTGCTGCGCATAGGTCAGTCCTGGGAACATGGGCAATGACAGGATTTCGGCTGCAACCTTTTCGGAGACTGGGAAGTCCCCTTTCATGTATCCGAGGGCATTGTAAGCCTTCTGCAGATGGAGCGGTATCGGATAATGAATTCCGGTGCCGATGTTCGCCTCGGCAAGGTGCTTCTGAAGTTGATCGCGGTTGTGAACACGGACCACGTAAAGATGGTAAACTGCCTTGGCCCACGAAGGCTCGAAGGGAAGCTTTATCCCCTCCGCAGCCGCGCCTAAAAGCTCCTGATATCGCGCCGCACATTCCCGGCGCCTTTCATTCCACGCCGTGAGATGTCTGAGCTTGATTCCCAAGATGCCAGCTTGAATCGAATCCAACCTGCCGTTATATCCTTGCATCTCGTGATAATACTTTCGGGCCTGCCCGTGGTCCCGCAGCATCCGAACCTTCTGGGCAAGCTCCGCATCGTTGGTGGTAACGGCTCCGGCTTCCCCACAAGCTCCCAAGTTTTTTCCGGGGTAAAAGCTGAAAGCCGCCGCCCTTCCCATCGAACCCGCTTGCTTACAACGGTTCTCCCGGCGTGAAAAGTATTCCGCCCCATGCGCCTGACAGGCATCTTCAATGACGAGCAAGTTGTACCTCTCAGCCAGTTCAAGAATGGGATCCATGTCTGCCATCTGCCCATAAAGATGCACGGGGACGACGGCTTTCACTCCCCTCCCCGTCTGTTTGTCCACAAGCTTGCCGTCGGTATCGTCTGGAAAGCACTCGTCCGCAAGGTAAGCGGCGAGCCTGTTCACGTCCATATTGTAGGTGCGTTCGTCGATATCCACGAATCGCGGCAGGGCGCCACATTGAGATATAGCTTCGGCTGTAGCGATAAAGGTATTCGGCACAGTAATGACGGCATCGTCGTGGCCAACTCCGGCGGCCATCAGTGCAAACCGCAGGGCGTCCGTGCCGCTGCCCACGCCGACACAGTGCTGAGTATCGCAGTGCATGGCGAAAGTTCGTTCGAAATCCTCAACCATGGGACCGCCAATAAAGCCGGCCGTCTCCAGAGCATGCTCGAATACAGCCGTCAACTCGTCTTTTAGCTCCCTATGTGGAGTGACGAGATCAAGAAAGGGAATTCTATTAGTTTCCACGATTTGCCTCCTCCGTCATCTGCTGGCCTAGCTTCCGCAACAATCTGGCGGGATTCCCCGCCACAATCGCGTTTGCGGGAACATCTCTTGTAACCACACTCCCTGCCCCCACGATGGCATTTTCGCCCACCGTCACTTTTGAAAGGATTGTGCTCCCCGAACCAATCGAAGCGCCTTTCTTGACCAGGGTGGGCTCCACTTTCCAGTTTCTCTCGGTCTGCAGCGTTCCTCCGGGAGTGGTAGCCCGCGGATAGGAGTCGTTGATAAATGTCACATTATGCCCTATGAACACGCAGTCTTCTATTGTTACGCCCTCACAGATGAATGTGTGGCTGGAGATCTTGCATCTTTGCCCAATCTTGGCGTTCTTCTGCACTTCGACAAAGGCGCCAACCTTCGTCTCGTCGCCAATTTCACATCCGTACAAATTAATAAACTTGGAAAGCTTGACTTCCCTTCCCAACTTGACATCGGCGGCAACGCAACGGAATTCGCTCATATCCGGACGATCCTTCCCCTTTCCCTTATCGATTGGTTCGCAGCTTCCAGCATTTTCACGACCCTAAGTCCCGCCTGGCCGTCGTTGAACGGCCGCGTGTTATTCTTGACACAATCAACAAAGTACTCACACTCCGCCTTCAAGGCCTCAGTCTGCTCCACCTTCGGCGCCCACATGTCACCGGAGCGGTAACTAACCAGTAGGTCATAGATACCCTCACGGTTGGTGATCTGAGCGCCCTTGTCGTATACCTTCACTTTCTCGTCCGCCTCCAGGTCGTTCCACACGACCATCTTTTTCTCTCCCCCAATCAAGGTGGTCCGGACCTTGACGGGCGACAGCCAATTGACGTTGATATGAGCGATGATATTGTGCTCGAAATATATTGTGATAAAAGCAACGTCCTCTTGGGAATTTACGTGTATTTCGCCCGTCGCGACGATAGCTTCGGGCTTGTCCTTGATCAGATGATTCATGATGGAGAGGTCGTGGGGCGCCAGATCCCAAACCACATTGACATCATGTTGGAAAAGGCCCAAGTTCACTCGGGTCGAATCATAGTAATAAAGCTTCCCCAGCTCATTGCCATCGATAAGCTGGCGGATTTTCTTGACGGCTCCAGTGAAGAGGAACGTGTGGTCCACCATAATCCGGAGATTCTTCTTTTCCGCGAGTTCTATCAATTGCCGCGCTTGTTCGGATGTGGTGGTGAACGGCTTCTCCACAAAAACGTGCTTGCCATTCTCCAGAGCAGCTTTCGCCAGTTCGAAGTGTGTCCAGACTGGAGTCACCACAGCCACTGCATCAACATGCGGGGATGTCAAGACATCGCCAAGGTCCGTGGTGACTTCCACGTCAGCGTAGGCCTGCTTGGCCCGCTTCAACACCTCTGTGTCCTTATCACAAACGGCCAGGACGCAGACCCCGTTGAGGCTGTGGAAATTCCTTACGATTTGGGGTCCCCAGTAGCCGTATCCGATAACACCTATTCCAATCATATTTCACCTCCCGCGGGAGAAGCCGCAATGAGAAACTCCTGCTTGCAGAAGAGTAGGGGAGGTTGCCTTTTCGAACCGGGGAAAAGACAACTTCACTCTAAGCGTCGGGTCTGCTTGTTGAGCATTCGTTCCGCTGACGGCAGAAAACAAGTTAGGTAATGGATCCTTGGAAAGCATTTGTGGAAAGGCAGCGAATGGTCAATACGCTCCTCCACCAAAGAAAACGGCCCGGGGCGTCTCCAGCAGAATCTTGAAGTCCAGCCCGAGCGACCAGGTTCTAGCGTATTCCAGATCCAGGCGAACCATATCCTCGAACTTCGTCCTGCTTCGCCCTTTAACCTGCCATAGCCCTGTGATTCCAGGCTTCACTTCGAGGAAGCGACGCCGGTGCCAAATGTCGTAAGCCTCAACCTCGTAAGGGATAGGGGGCCGCGGTCCCACCAGGGACATCTCGCCCTTCAGCACATTGAAAAGTTGAGGAAGCTCGTCCAGGCTGGTCTTCCGGAGAAACTTCCCGAGAGGTGTAACCCGGGGATCATCTTTTATCTTGTAAAACCCTCCGTTAGCGTCCCCCTGCTCACCATCGCCCCCCCCGGAAATAAGCCGCGCGACGTAATCCTGATGAATCTGCGGATCGCTCCCGAAATACATCGATCTAAATTTCAGGAAGGTGAACCTGACACCGTATTGCCCTACACGTGTTTGTTTGAAGAGTGTGGGCCCCTTCGACGTCAGCTTGATCGCTATGGCGACAGCGAACAACAGCGGCGAAAGCAGAATCAGGGCGGCAAGGCTCCCGGCTATATCGATTGCCCTCTTGATAAGCCGGGCAGCCTTTTTCGTTTCACCCTCTTGAAGGAAATCAGGGTACAGACTGAAATCTGCCGAGCCGCCTCCCTGGGTTCCTAGATCGTCCGGAAACACGTGGAAGGAGATATGGATCTCATTCATTTGGCCCGTTCCGAGGTTGCCGCGGAGAGCGGAGTTTACCTTGCAGAATACTGTGTCGAGCGCAGAGCGCATGTCGGCTGAGCCAAACTCGGTTAGGATGACGCCAACCACAGAATCTTCCCTGTACCAACCCCGAATGTCTGTCTCCCTGGTAGACAAAGAGAGAGCCGCCGTCACTTGCTCAAGGGCCACCTCCCTGCGATCAGTTCGAAGGAGCTCCCCCGCATCGACCAGCATGAGTACGAATTTCTTCCGCGAGCGCTCGGACCTCTTCCTTTCGAGGGACAACAATTTCGTGAACAACTCTTCAGAGATTAGGCCGAGGTTCCCGCTCCTTGAAGCTTCAGCCTCACCATTGGAGCCGTTCGACCGTTTCTTTGTCTGAGTACCTCTTGGATTTGGCCTAATGGCGAAATATTCGAAAAGCATGGTCGCTGTCCTTTGCAATCAGATCTATTGGCCTGGGCCCTTGCTCAAAGGGAAAACCTCAAGGCAAGGAATCCGTAAACGCAAGGTGTGCGTCCTAGCTGAAAATTAGATCACCGCAGTAGAGTAATACGCAGACCCAATGGTCCTTGGTCGCGCGAACAACTTGAGACGTTAAGTGCAGTTTCTAATCATGTTGCCCGGCTTCGCGTTGGGTTGCATGGTTAATGCCCCAGGGGAATTGCTTTAAGTCGGTAGTCGATGCCGATCGTCACTAGGTTGCGATCGAAACTCGCCGAAATCGGCATAGTGCCCTTGCTCAACTGGTGCCTAGTTTCGTAAGAAACATGCAACGTCGCGCCACTCGATAAGGGGCGCTCGAGAGCAAATACTCCGAATAAGGCATCAGTCCTCCCGCTGGCGAACTGTAAAAGCGAGGTATCTGCACGAGCTGCACCGCCCTGCAAATTTGCTTCCCAGTGTCCGACCAATCGTCGGCGAACTCCAAAAGTTGCATTGGTACTTGTCACGGATGTGTAAAGGCCCCCGCCGTCGGAAACGGACTTTTGGAGCGACAGATTCAAGGCAGTCTTCCGAACTGCCTTGGTAATACTTCCTCCCCCGGAGGCTTGAAACTGCCCTGCAACACTGTTTCCCACTGAGGACTGACCAATAGTGCGGACGTATTGCGGGCCGCCGAAGATGGTCACGGTAACAGTAGGGGACAAGCGGGATCCCACGGAAAGAAACGTGCTTTCAATTTGGGAACGCTGCTGGTTACCGAAAACTTCGCCCCCCTGGTACGTAGTATCTTGATGAAGTAAGAGAAGACCGAAGCTCGTATGGTCAGTTACAGCGTATTGAAACTGCAAGCTGCCACTCAATTCCCTGCTGTTATACAAGGGCTGGCCCACTGCCACCTGGCTTCCGAATTTGCGCTGGTTGTAGCCGCCAGCGAGGGTAAGAGACGTCCGCCGGCTCTTCACATACGTGAGATCCAGGCCGCTCGAATTCGACAACGCTCTGATCGTGTACGGGAGAATCGTCTGATTCAGGGCAGTGGGCGAACCAAGCCCCGACATAATCTGCTGCCCAGTGAGAGATTGAAAGACGCCGTTTTGATAGCTGAAGGTGTCGTACAATCCCAGATTGAAGTGTGGACCCAGCCGGTAGGTCAGGTTCAGATCGGCAGTATGGTTGAGCCGATCATACTGGTCAATTTGCCGGTACAAAAGGAAATAGGGCAAGTAATCAAAGCTGATCGTCAGGTTCTCGGTCTGCCTCGAAAGGGTGAGATGCGACTCAAACGAGACCGCTTCATCGCTGAGCCGCTGCGAGTTGTTCGCGTAAACGTTGTCGTCGTAGAAAGTTGAGGCGCCCAGGCTCAGTGAGACCTGGTTAGCCTGTGCAGCCTCTCCCGCGTACTGAAGCGGGGTCTGCACTCCGCTGCCATACACCAACGGTAGGGCTGGGGCCGGTGCGGCTGGCGAGGCTGTTTGGGCCTCAACACCAACTGGCAACAACATTACGAAGACGACAAGGGAAATGGATGCACGCAACTTTTCTTTCAAGGAACACCCCTTGTTGATACTCTTGAGCTCCACGTTCTGGCTCAGGCTGCGATCCTTAATTACTTGCTTGTAGTTAAGAGCCGGAAGTCTTTGTGAACCATCTTCCTTACGTCCTAGGACATTTTCTCTGTTCATCCTGGCGAACTCCCAAAAACCACCCGCATTGGCAATTGGTTCCCGTTGGGTCGTCGGTTTCCACCCTGGGTAGCAACTGGACTTGACGCTGTTTCCAACAGCGACACGGACGTCCCTCATTGCCTCCTGCACGATGACGGTCATATTGGGGTTGGCAATACACTCCTTCCCTTTATTAGGATGTTCCGTACCTTGAGAGCCGTCAGCCCGCTCTCTTCCCACTCCCCCATCGGGGAACGCGTTTCCTGTAATCAGGACGGATAAACAAAACCTGGGGAATCTCCGCATCTCATCACACCCTGATTGCCAAGACGCCTTCAGAACCGAGAATGTAGTCACCAACCACCTGCCGGGTGCCGGAGCCGATTGGCCGGCTGGCCGCCTTGGCATCGCCATTCTCGGTGGCTCTTTGCAACCCCAGAGGCATTCGACAACTTGTCATCCCCGTGCCATCCGATAACCATCTATGGCAACCGCAAGGGCTAGCGGAATACCTGCAATGGGACTCTCATCTATGCGAACCACCGCTCCCTTACAAACAACCTCGCCCGGAGCTTCGCCGAGGATTGCAGCGGGAAGCTCAAATCTCAACTCGACTGTGGTTTTTGGCTGCAAGGGGGATTCGGCGCGAAACAGAACTCCCGAGTAGCTGATGTTCTCTGTCCTCCCCTCAAACCATCTCGAAGTGTGTGGTTTGCGGTAGCGGATAGGAATGTGAATCGCAAAACGCTTAGCGCGTGTCGAACCTTGTGGTGTCCGGTCGAATAGTGAGTTAGACATGGCCATATTTCCGGTACCGGAAACTCCCTCCGATTAACCCGTGTGTCCTTTCCATGCACTATTGTAAGATTGACTCAGCCACATAACGAAAAAAGCCAGAACCGAAAAAACTAAGAATGAGGAGGGGATCCCTCCGTCCTTGTGCAGCAAAACAGTGAGGAAGTGCAGATTCGGATGACCCGAGAACCGAGAGATAGTCACCATCCTCAGGCCGTTCTTAAAGATTGTAACGGGGAATACAGCCGGAATTAAGCCGGCGACCTTTCCCGACAAAGGTTTTTCAGGGAAAACGTGCCGTGCCAAAAGGCAACCGCCCCGCAACGGGCGCAATCCAGCGCAAAACTTGCTTACGTCAAGTCAAGATTTGGGGAATGGCTTTGTTTTCGATTCGTCTGCGACCGCGAGGAAGCCTTTGTTCATGATGCAATTCGTTTCCTGTGTGGCACTAACCCTTGGAGAAAACCTTGCTCGACTTAAGGAGGGACATCTGTTCCTGGGTGTAAGGCGCCAGCATCGCCAGCGCGGCACCCATGGTGTCCAATCCGCAATCGAGGAGAGAAGCATGTCTTCCGGGAACAAACAACTGATGAAACTCATCCGTCAGGGAATAAGCGGCCGCTACCACAATGCAAAATACCGCACGCCGTGGTCGCCAAAGCTCCGGGCTCTTTTCGCCGGGAAAACCGTACAGAAGCAAGGCGAAGATGGCATATTCCGTCAGGTAGGCTAGCCCGCGGAGAAAGGCATGAAGAAGACCGAATGTGCCCGACGAGACGCGGAGGTGAAGGAGCTCGAGTGTCCAGGCCAGCAACGCTCGCGAGAAATTGGGGCTGAATGTTTGGCTCGAGAGGTAAAAAATCAGGGCAGCCCACGCAAGGGTTATAGCCCACCAGCCCACGGTGATTAGCTTTGTGAAGTCACCTTCCATCTTTATTCAGTTCCAGGCCCTCTATGACCTTAGGCTTTGTCGGCTTTACGCGAGCTTCGGGTTTTCCGTATCCATAATATTTGGAGTAGGTGCGATCGAGCCCTTCTACGCCGTTGAGAATGATTCCGATTATGTGATCGCGCCCCAAATTCCGGGTCGATTCCTCTATGGCTTCTCGTGGTGTTTCCCCTGCCCGAGCTACGAGCAAAGTGGCGTCGGCTTGTGCTTTGAGGGCAAGGACGTCAGCAATGGGGGTCGTGGGAGGTGAATCGATCAGGATCCAACGAAAGGAACTCGAAGAAAGACTTCTAATCAATTGAGAGGCAAAGTTCGACTGGAGAAGACTGGTGCCATCCTCCACTGGCTGCCCTGCCGGCAACAAATAGAAACCCAGGGGCTCGATTCGGCGGATTGCCAGCATCGGGTCACTCCCACCCTTGTAACACTCGGTCAGCCCAGGCCACGGCTTGAGACCCAGTCTCTCGACGAGGGCTGGTCGATGCACGTCGGCCTCCAACAAGAGCACTGGACGCTTTCCTTCTTCAGACAAACCTGTGGCAAGATTCAACGCAACCGTGGACTTCCCATCCTCTGGCAGGGGACTGGTAATAAGGAGGCTTTTTAACTTCCTCGAAGCCTGCATGCTCGTGAGGCGTATCTGCACCAATCTGAACCTATCCGCACCAGCACTCCTCGGATCGGTGTGCATTACAACACGGCTCTCCGGGGAAACAGGGCTGACTTCAGTTGCGACTGGCAGATACACATCAGCCCGCTCCAATGTCTCGAGAAACTCCTCCGTGGAACCGGAGGGTAGGTCGTCTTTTCCTATCTCTGGCTTGAAAACGCGGTCAGGCATGACAATTATCAACTCCCATCGGTGTTCCCATCATCGGAGTGCAGGAGGAGGTTCTTCGCACTCTTCTAACCCCGCCGACAAACATAGAATTCAGTGGCGCAAACAAGCAGGCACAATGCGACCCCAGCAAACCACTCGAGCGCCTTCACCCGCGAACGCCTCCGTTCTTCAACCTTGCTCAGCAGCATCGGCACTCCAACCATCAAGGGAAAGGCAAAAACCCGCCTCAGCTCCTGTTCATCGCGGAGCGAGTGGTCTCTGGTCTCAGCCAAGGAAGCCAAGGCCACTCCAACGGCGATCCCCGCGGCTAATCCGGTCAGGCTGATCTTCACATGGTCCGGACTGGAGGGCTTCATCGGCCAGCTTGGCGGGTCAATAATGCGGAATCGCTGACCCTGTTGGCGTCTTTCCAGGCTGGTTGCCAACTCGGATTGCGTCTTTTTGCTTAATAAGTCGTCATAGTGTAGTTTTGACAGGTCGTAGTCGCGAAGCAAATCCGCGAGTTCTTGCTCACGAACAGGGGTCAGATTGAGGCGGCGCTGGTATTCGGCAATTCGGGCTTTTGTTTGCTCTGCGTCCTCTGTAGCATGCTGAATTTCCAAATGGTTTGCTTCCAACTGGCTTTTGAGTTGCGCGGTGGTTGCGTCTCTTTCAGAGGATCTGGCCGATTTAGAACTCTCCTGGACGGTTCCATCCTTCGTGGGCTCTGCCGCATGCGTCGATGCTGCCAGCAGGGCCTCCGTCTCTTTAATTTCTTCGTCGATTTTCACCACGTCAGGATACTTCGCCGTATACCGTGCCAATAGATCGGCTTTTTCATTTCGCAGCCGAGTCAACTCCGCCTTTATCGTTTCCGTGGGACTGGCGGCCATCGTCCCCGGGGCCGGAACCCCGGCAGCAGCCAGGTTTTCATACTGGGAAAGTAAGGACTGCAGGTAAGCCTGCTGCTCGTGTGCCCGATCTAGAGTAGCCATGGTGTTCTGAAGTTGTGTGTGCAACCCGGCTAGGATGGCCAGATTTCCCTGCTGCTGCTCGGGCAGTTCACCGAGGTAATGCATTTTAAAGTCCCGAACACGATTCCCCTGTTGCTTCAGTTCTGCTGCAGTAACCTCAAGCTCGTCCGCCAGAAAGTTAGTCGTCCCTGTTGACTGCTCTTCACGTGACTTCAGGTTTTCACTGATGAAGAGGCTGGTGAGCTTGTTGGTTACCTCTTGAGCCGAGTGGGGGTCAACGCCTGTGAAGGAAATCTTGAAGGCGTTTAGGTCTTTGGGCTCGGAGCCTTTCTGTAATGGTTCAAGCTCGATATTGCGCCGCATCAACTCGACTAACTCCTCGGGGACCAGATGCTTCCTCTCGTTTGGAAATAGACCAAATTCATCTATAATCTGGAGTAGTTGAGTGCGGGAAAGAATCGCGTCGGCCATGACCAAAAGTACTTCCCTAACATCGGTGGTCGTATTGGCAGTAACGTAGCGTTCAGGTACCTGCTGGCGTTCCACAAGGATCGTAGCCTCTGACTTGTAACGGGCGGGAAGCAGCAGCGAGGTCAGACAGGCACCCAGGGCAATAACCGAAGCAGGTATGAGCACCCACCAGCGCCGTCTGATGGCCACGCTTAGAAGCTTGTTTAGAGTTACATCAAGATTCTCGTCTTGTTGGGCCAATGAACTCTACCTCCACGTGAAGATCGCCCCGCCACAGTAAGCAGAAACTCAAGGAACAATAATCGTGTCGCCACTCTTGAGTTCCACGTTCTGCTCGGGATTACGGCCTTTAATCACTTTTTTGTAATCGAAATGAAGCGTCTCGGAGGGACCGTTGCCCGTGGGTCTTATAATGTAAATCTTGCCTTCCTTAGCGAAATCCAAAAAGCCGCCCGCAATGGCGATGGCCTCTAGAACCGTGGTCGGTTTTCCCAATTCAAATGATCCGGGCTTTGCGACCTTACCGAGGACAGCGTATGTTCGACTTTTCACGTCTTGCACAATCACGGCAACTTCCGGGTTCGAGATATACTCTTTTAGCCTCTCTGCCACCATGCGCTGCACCTTGAGAGCCGTCAAACCGCTTACTTGCAACTCACCGATTAGCGGGAGTGATATCTTGCCATCGGGACGCACAGGGACAGTCCGGGAAAGCTCCGTATCCTTCCAAACATTGATCGCCAAGACGTCTGAGGGGCCGATGATGTAGTCATCATCGACATGCTTGGGGTTGGGAGCGCTAGGCTGACCGCCCGTTTTATTGCCAGCTTGGCCAACCAAACTGGCCATCAGGACGTACTGGGTTCCAGCAGCTTTGCTGGAATCTGATCCTAAAGCAATGTTGATAACGAGTGAAAGACAAGCCAATAGCGCCAGTCCGGCAAACCAAGTCCTGACACTCAGGGTCCACATCATGCCTCTTCGCTTTCTCTGGTCCGCGTTCATCTGATCAAAAGCTTAATTTGAAGGGAGGAATCTATTCGCGGCCAGCCAGATTTCCGAATCAGCTTTCTCTGGGTTGATCACGAGCGGGATCGAAGTGGGATTCCGCGCAAGGAGACTAAAACCCAGGTCGCCACTGGACTATAAACCGAATCCAACACATTTCCGCTGTCTTTATAATCCCTCATGTCCTTCAGCGCGCCCTTCCAAGTTCCAGTTGAATTCATATCGAGCTGCTGTGTCGCCGAAAAAGATTCGATGCCCTCTCAGGGAATCTGACCCTCAAGCTGAGTAAGGTCGAAGTGGCTCTACAGATGGAACTCCCCTATCAATTCTCAGCACGTCGTTTCGGTCTACTTCCGCGCAACGGACGCGCTCAACCACACTGATGTCCACTTCGGCGGAGGCAGATCGTGCGAGCATTTCCACCGAAAGGACCAATCGAAAAGCACTCTTTTTGCGGACTAGTATGCCTTGAATCCCTTCCAGGGGCCCAGACTTGATCCGCACCCAGTCTCCGCATTTAAGAAATGGGTGCGGCTCAATCCGCAATGAGCTGTCGACCAAACGGCGTACAGCATCGATTTCTTCTTGTGGTATATCCGCCGGACGCCCTGCCCAGGCCACGAGCGAGTGAACGCCTGGCGTCGTAAGGATGCTCAGCATTCGGTCGAGGCCACCTCGAATGAACACATAATTGGGGAAAAGCGGCAGGAGGAGTTCCTTGCGACGGTCCTTCCAACGGTGAATAGCACGATATTGTGGCAGGAATGCGTCGAATCCCTTGGCGGACAGGGCCTGGGAAACAATTTTTTCGCACTGATGGCGAGTGTAAAGCGCATACCAGCTCGAAGCCCAACGGCTCGCGGCGAAATTCTCGATTCTCTCTTCGATCGGCATCAGCCCCTGCCTTTCAACTTACAAAGCTCGTTCCCGCATGCAAAAGCAGCACACCGACGAGTAAAAGACGGCACTTGACAGCTCGCTTGCTTCCGGTCGTCATTGCTTCCCACAACCTTCTCCCGGTTGATCATCATCCTCAGGAACACCGTGCGAGACTTCCGGGAGATGAGTCTCCACGGACAATGCTTGCGACGTTTTCCTGCGTGTCAGCGTTCGCAATCCCCCGGTCCAAGCTTCCTCTCTGGTAAGGTTTACATACTTCGTAACTATTACACGGAGTTTCATCCCCAGGCATTTCCCATCGACCGCTCAACCCCTGGGTTTACATTGAGATGCGAAAGTTTACTGTTTGGCAATAGGCGTGCCTTCAGCAGTCCATGAATTGCCCGTCGCTGGCCGACAAAAGCGTTTGGAGGTAGCAAATCAATGCGCCGATGGATTGCTTGGACAGCCTCACTGTTAGCTGGCGCTTTCTGCTTTCACCCTGGACTTAGGATGCTGTGGTTCGGGCATGGGAATGAGCCAAGGGATGAATGGGCACTCTACGTGTGCATGAGCGCTCTTTCTCTTATGCGGCAGCAATATATTTGGCCGGGAGTTCTGTCGCAATCGACATACAGCTCCGCCCTTTGACTCACAGGTCCAACCATCCTGTAAGCCTTGCCTTCAGTTCTTCGCGGAAGAGACGGCCAAAACCGCCTTTGCCCGTGTCACCCAAGATTGTGAGCGACGCGTGGCAGGGTCGCAACCTCCCCTGGTCGTCACGTTTGCGTAACCCGGCTTCGCGCCATGGGTTCACGCCTAACGATTTTACCTTCCACTTTAGTGTGCTGCGCGAGCCGGATCATGCCACTCTCTGGCGACCGGCTCCATCAGTCTTCCAATCGTCCACCGGAGAGGTACGCTATCTGAGAGTTTACTTATGTTTCCCTCTCGCCGCCAAGCGTACCGGCGTACCGGTACCTTTGTACGAGGCATTGCCTAAACGACGGACCGCTGCCAACCTTGCGGCTTCGGGGTGGATTGCCTGCTCAGTCCAGGTGGTTGTTCCCCCGGACGAACTCCGAAGATGACACATCGCCTGTACACCCTATGGTCGAACAAACTGATAATAGGAATCCTTGGTCGCGACTACGTGGGCATCACCATTTGCGTATCGTAATGGGCTCGTGCCCGGCACTCCCGACCGATGCGGCACGCCGCCTCCACTCACCTAGCCAAAGTGTGAGAAGCCGAGTGTGAGGGATTCTCAAATACCCCGCGGCGGTGCCCAGCTTGACGCACTTCTTAGCAATCATCAAACATCAGCTTGAATCATTCCACTGCATTCGTCTCTACTGTAGATTCTGTAGAGGCACCTGGAGATTCAGGCGCTCCAGGGACTGTCGAATACTCATTCCGCAACATTTACTGCCGGGCCGATCCGATCACGTAACCGCACCCCGACAAAACACCTCGGCAGCCCCGTGCTTGATCATTACATTAGGTACTACCAAGCTTACCTCAACCTAGCTACCTAGCTCGCCCAAATCCTTCCCTCGAAACAATACTCCCGAACAGCCGATGTTTTTCGCGACACCCCTACGCCACTTGCTGGCACCGTTTACTCGATAACGCATTGGGATTTGGAGTCCGAAGCGCTGAACCCTCTCCTTGCCAGCCAATGTTATATCGCCTCCCGCATGCAACATGGCTCGAATCAACCCGCATTGAATTCTCTTCTCGGGAAAGAAACCTTCGATTATCGAGTTGAATCTTGCTACCATACCTAACCGGGGTGGGTGCTACAATGGCCCAACGGTGCCATTTGAATAGCACCACATGGTGCTATCTCGCGACCAGATTCTCACCACGGTCTTTTCGCGGAGAAAAATAAAGCGGGATCCATCCTCTCAGAAAAAATTGGATGCTGTACGCAGAAAGAGGATTCAGCTGTGCGCCCGTTGGTCGGCGGGGATAGCAGGCATGTCACACTGAGACAAGCTGTCAGTCCATGGTCTGTAAAAGAACGCAGGGGGCCAGGACTAATCCTTGTTGATCCACCCATGATCAATGGCGTGGGCTTGATCCGACCAGGCCTCCACGCATGCACGATCTGTGGTCCTAATGTGCTGGCCCCGTCCGAAGCCGATAGTTGCACTGGTTCGGTGCGGTGTCCAGAAGCACACGTTCAGTCTCTGCCTCCCAGAAATCAAGGGTCACGAAAGGATGGGCGATGGTCCCCCGAACGATCGCGATCTGCGAGCCAGCCGATTTGCCTTCCTACGGGTCAACACAGAGCTTCTTTACCCGCACTAAGGCTACCCCGGGACGACTCTGGCGATATATAACCTCGTGCCGGATACCAACCCCTCTGCGAGTCCGGTGACACGGGGGTGGATAAGGTGCAAATCCTCGAAGGCCGCAGTTTCCCAACCCAACATATTGGTTGTCACCTCATAGAGCAGGTCCCGGCCTGGCCCTTGCCACAACCCCCCGATCTCTTCCCAGCATGGCCTTCGGTAGTTCTTCGTCGCCCCGCGGGCGTGGAATTTGGGGTTGGCCTCGAGTATCAGCTTTCCTTCCACTTCGTGGTAGATCTCCCCTCCGCCAATTCCCAGGCGAGGTCGATCGCGAAAATGCTCAAAGCACCGTTGAAAGTAATCCGGAAAAAAGCTGACGTCGCCATCGAGTTTCACTACGAATTCCCAGTCGTCGCAGCGAAGGGAACGGCATCCTTTTTTGAAATCCAGTGTAACGCGCCACGATCTTTCCCACCGATTTTTTCACGGTATTTTCCCGCTGATTTCGCAGGTTCCCCTCCAGGTTGCGTAGTGCAAACTACCGGGCCACGACATGGGCGGGATACTTGGGTATGTAGGTAAACCATGTATCCCGCCAGGTTGGGCGGGCTTGTGGGCTGTGCGGAGGTGGGGGAGATGACGTGCAGGTTGTGGGGCTCTGCCCCAGACCCCGGAGTTCGGCGCTTTGGTGCCAGGATGGCTTCGTGAATCAGGAGGGGGGAGCGTTCCCGCTCCCCGGCCACCCAAGGTGGCCTTTGTCACAAGGCTTCGGCCCGGCCCGTCGCCGGCCTAAGCCGCTCGTCAGCTACCAGACTTACCGACAATTATCTGGGTGGGACTTCCACCCACTGGTGATCCGCGCCGTTGGGGCGCACATTAACATTCCCGTTTCCAAACCTCGAATGACCGGTAACATATACCCGAGCGCCGTTGGATGCAATTGTCGGATTTGCAGGGATAGGTTTGTGGAGAAAACTGGGACGAAGATTGTGTAAGACCGCTCGCGGATACTGGCCTCACTATACAGAGCGTCTTAAGTAATTGCGCATAGTCGACGCAAGGTGTTGTTGGGTTTAATCCAGGCGGCGAATTCGCTTTCAACCGCATGTATAACGTCATCCAGGTGCGCGAAGTATCGATTGTGCAGGCATCGGCGACGTGTGAGTTTCCAGACGCGCTCGATGGGGTTCAACTCCGGGCTGTAGGCGGGGAGGTAATCGAGCACGAAGTGATCCGCGTGCCCCTCCCTCCACTCCCGATGAAGGCGTGCATGATGGTATTTCGCGTTGTCGGTAATGACCACAACGCGTCGTTCGGTTCGGGTGCTAGCCACCTGCAGGTGCTGGAGAAACTTCCAGCAGGTGAGGGCGTTGAACTTATCCGTCTCGCGCCGAAAGAAGAACTTGCCATCGCGCAAGCGGACGGCCCCGAAATACCCGACACTGCGCCGGGTGGGGTAATGAAGGAGCACCGGGTCCTTGGTTTCAGGCGGGACCCACATGCGGCAGCGTGAACCGTATTGTTGAAAGTGCACTTCGTCCATGGCCCAAAGATCGACAGCGGCATCAAGGCTTAACGCCTGGAGTTTTTTTATGCGTCTTCTGCAGCACGGGATCGGCGTGGGCAATCAGCGGGCGCGGCTTGCGCAAGCGGAAGCCGAATTGGCGAAACCTCCGCTGGCATTGGCGCACGCCCAAGCGAACCCCATAGCGCCGTGCGAGCCAAACCTGGAGCGTCTTCCCGTCCCACAGCGTTCCGCTCAGGCCGACCTCGCTCGGCGCGCCTCGCAACACCGTCTCCACCTCCTGCAGTTGCGCCTTGCTCAGGCGCTGGGGCCGTCCCGGTCGCGCCCCTTCCACCAGCCCAGCCAGACCGCGCTCTTCAAAATGTCGAACCCAGTACTCGACCGACCGTGGGGCATCTCCCAAAAGCCGGCTGACCTGGGGGCAGGTCAGCCCCTGAGCGACCAGCAGCACGCCGTGAAGGCGGTGATCGTAGCGAGATTCTTCCGAACGACGAATCTCGTCTTGGAGTCCCAGAACCATGGTGGCCGCATCGGCGATGGTAAGTGGTTTCATGACTCCATGAAACCACACTTTCTCACGATGCGCAATTATTTATGACGTTCTGTATAGTTCGCTCCTGCTGCTATGCTTGCCGCTCCCAATGTTTACACTATTTCTTTCCTTCCTTGGCACCCTCCGCTCCTGCTTCCAAACACGCGCGGCCTTGCAGTTGGAGAATCTTGCCCTCCGCCACCAGATCAACGTGCTTCAAAGGTCGCAGCGTGGGCGCGTTCGACTCGCGGAGCTGGACCGCCTCTTGTGGGCACGGCTGCTGCACCTGTGGTCCGGCTGGCGTTCGCCGCTCATCATCGTCAAGCCGGAAACGGTCCTTGCCTGGCATCGCCGGGGATTCCGCCTGTATTGGACCTGGAAGAGTAGGCACCGTCGGCCTGGAAGGCCTGAAGTGTCTCGTGAGGCTCGAGACCTCATCCGGAAGACGAGCCTGGCGAATTCGCTCTGGGGAGCACCACGCATCCATGGCGAACTCCTGAAGCTCGGATTTGAACTCTCTCAAGCCACCGTCGCCAAGTACATGGAGCGTCCCCGAAAACCACCCTCCCAGACGTGGCGTACGTTCCTCGACAGTCACCTGAAGCAATTGGTCTCGACCGATTTCTTCGTGGTGCCGACGGTGAACTTTCGAATCCTCTTCGTCTTTGTGGTTTTGGCCCATCATCGGCGCCGCGTGATTCAATTCAACGTCACCGCCCATCCCACCTCGGATTGGACGGCACAAGAGATTGCTGAGGCCTTCCCTTGGGACACGGCCCCACGCTACCTGCTCCATGATCGCGATAGCGTCTATGGCGACGTCTTCCGGCAACGAGTCCGAGGCATGGCGATTCGCGAAGTCCTGACGGCCCCACGATCGCCATGGCAGAGTCCCTATGTGGAGCGCCTGATCGGATCCATCCGACGGGAATGTCTGGACCACCTCATCGTGTTCAACGAATCGTCTCTGCGGCGCACTCTTAAATTGTATTTCGTTTATTACCATGGGGCGCGCACGCTCTTGTCGCTGGAGAAAGACGCGCCGGACAGCAGGCCGGTTCAACCGCCGGAGCTGGGGTCAGTCATTGAACTGCCGGAAGTCGGCGGACTGCATCACCGCTACGAACGGCGGGCGGCTTGAAGAATTGTTCTCGGACTTGATGTTTGCCGACCTCGAGTCGAGCGACATCCGCGAAGACTCCGATCCACTAGTAACCGGACTTTCCCCAAATTCGCGCCGCCATCAAGTCTGGAGCCCGCGCTCGCTCCGCAGCCCCCTCGACGCATTGACACCCCCGGTGAATAAGCGGCTTCTTGTAGTCGATTGAGTTTCTAGCAGGGACAGGCTCGAATTCCTCCAGAGCGAGAAGGCAGACCATCTTCCCGGCGATTTCTAATGCACTACGCGCCGTTGATTTCCTGCACAGATTCCAGCCAGTAGAGTGATTGACCACCGAACGGGCTCTCTTTTTCGAGAACGGCCTGCCTGTTCGTTCAGGCTCTCTGGTTTGAAGCCTTGCCGATTCGCTAAGTTTGGCTGAGCCTCTGGCCTGACTTTCGAACTGGACGAAGGTTTAAGAAAATGATAAATTGCTTAGCATGGCTGCGCGAACTGAGAACAAGTTAAACCAACTGGAACATCTGCTGCCAGAAGGGCTGGTCACGGATGCCGCTTGGCTCGGCAAGCACGGTTATTCCTCATCTCTACGTAGCCAGTACGTTTCCGCTGGTTGGCTGGAGCAACCAACCCGGCAAGTGTTCCGCCGGACGAGGGGTTCCCTGAATTGGCAGCAGGTCGTCATCTCGCTCCAAACCCTCCTCGCCAAGAACCTCGTGGTTGGAGGGCGCACCGCCCTGGAACTACAGGGATACTCCCATTACCTCGCGCACGAGACAAAGGAGGTCCATCTGTATGGACCCAAACGTCCTCCGGCGTGGGTGGATAAGCTCGCCCTCGAAGTACAATTCCGCTACCACAACAGCGAGCGGCTATTCCGCAAAAGCCCCGATCCGGCTAGTTCCAAGCCCGGATCCGCTTCGACCTCGCGGACGAGTACCGAATCACTACCGGCCAATCTTGTTACCCAGGCGTGGGGACAATGGGCATGGAAGCTCACCCTCTCCTCGCCCGAGCGAGCGGTGCTGGAACTCCTCGATGAATTGCCCAATCGCGAAAGCTTCCATCAGGTCGACAAGCTGATCGAAGGTCTTGCGAATCTGAGCCCGCGCCGCCTTGAGAAACTCCTCCTCGATTGCCGCAGTGTCAAAGTGAAGCGCCTGTTCTTCTTCTTTGCTGACCGGCACCAACATGCGTGGTTGCGACGCCTCAACAAGGAGGCGATCGATCTCGGTAAGGGAAAGCGGCTGCTCGTGCGCGGAGGAGCACTGAACACCGTCTTTCAGATCACCGTGCCGAAGGATCTCGATGCCGGTTAGTGAGGTCTACCAACGCCAAGTCTCGCTCCTCATCCGCATCCTTCCGCTTGTTGCGGCGGAGGAGTGCTTTGCGCTCAAAGGCGGAACTGCGATCAATCTTTTCGTCCGCGACATGCCACGCGTTTCCGTCGATATCGACCTGACCTATCTGCCATTATCATCGCGGGAGGAGTCCCTTGCGGCCATTGATGCCGCGATGAATCGGATCGCCGTGCGCATCCGCGACGCGTTTAGCGGCGTTCAGATCACTGCCATCGGAACGAAACTCGAAAAAGCCGTCATCAAACTCCTCGTCCGCCACGAAGGCGTCCAAGTGGAAATCGAAGTCACGCCGGTCTTGCGGGGCTGTGTTTATGAGCCCGAACTCCGGGCTGTATCTCCTTCAGTTGAAGATGCCTTCGGGTTTGCAGAAATCCGTGTCGTCTCGTTTGCTGATCTCTATGCCGGGAAAATTGTCGCGGCGCTCGACCGGCAGCATCCACGTGATCTCTTCGATGTGCGTGACCTGTTAGCCAACGAGGGGATCAATCACGACTTGCGCTGTGCCTTCGTTGTTTATCTTCTGAGCCACAACCGCCCGATGGCAGAGATTCTGGCCCCGGCCCGCAAGTCGATCGCCGATGAATTCCAGCGCGGGTTTGACGGAATGACTACACTTCCGGTCTCGATCGAAGAACTCATAACCGCGAGGGAAGCGATGATCACATCGATGGTTCGACAGATGCCGGACGTGCATCGGCGGTTTCTCTTGTCATTCGAGCGCGGCGAACCGGATTGGCCGCTCCTCGATATCCCTGGCGCACACGCTCTCCCGGCGGTTCGGTGGAGGCAGCGCAACCTCGACACCCTTTCAGCCAAGAAGCGAGCCCTGTTGAAGTCACAACTGGAAGCAGTGCTGTTCCCGAGTGGGACTGCAACCGGCACCAGCCCAACCTGAGCGACCGGTGCCCAAGGTCGCCTCTCGCCCGAAAAGGTGCACGCATGCTGCACACAAGCGCAGCGGAGATCAGGATTTATTGAGGATTTGAGGGAGTGCTACTGATGGAAGTCTCAGTGACCGGCGTACGGTCCGCCGCCGCTTGTCGTGGCATCGCAGTTGTTGGGTCGACCAACAACGCTTGCACCTTTTCTGCGGCTGCATCCTGCATGTGCGGCAGCACGTGAGAATAGACATCGAGTGTGAAGGCAACGCTTGCATGCCCAAGTTGCTCGCTGATGACCTTCGGCGACACGCCCGCGGCCAATGCCAATGTAGCGGCCAGGTGGCGCAAGTCGTAAAGGCGGATGTTCGGCAATCCGGCCTTTGTAAGCAGCGGCTTGAAGTGACGACGCGCAAACTTTGATTCTCGAATCGGCTTGCCACACTTCGCAACAAAGACAAGATTGCGCGCGGGGTTATCATCGTCTCGCCCGTCAACCCTCTGCCTATGCTTTTCGAGCAAGGCGATCACCCACACCTGAAGCTTGATCACACGCCGGCTCCGCGACCGCTTCGTATCCGCAAACTGCCATCCGCCCTTTCTCCACTCGAGAGTCCGCGAAACGCTGACTGTACCACGACCCAGATCCACGTCCGGCCAAGTGAGCGCGAGGTATTCACTGGGCCTCATCCCGGTCGTCATCGCCAGTGCGAAGAGCGCCTCGTAGGGATGCTCTTTGATCGCCGTGATAAATGCCCTGGCTTGCTCGACCGTGAGAACTCCAACGCGGTGCCTTGAGTGCCTCGGCAGATCCACCAACTCCGCAGAGTTTGCCAACAAGAGCTTCCAGCGGACCGCCTGTTTGAGCGCACATCTCAGTACGGCATGTGTATAGCGGATCGATCGTGGCGACAGCCCCCGATCCAACAACTCGCGATACAGACTCTGAATATCTAATGGCTGGATGGAGACCAGGGGTTTTATTCCCAGTTGTGGTCGAACGTATCGACGAAGCAAGCCCTCGTAATCCTGAAAGCTCTTGGTTCGCAGCCTGGGTTTGGCGCAGACTTCGAGCCAGCGGTCGAGATACTGATTAAGGGTTTGTTTTGAAGAATCGAGGTTTCGTCCCAAGTCGCGCTCACTGAGCATCCGGTTAAGGTGCGCTTGCGCGTCGCGCAACCCCCCATGGATTGTTTTGTTCAGGTATTTCCGTTTCTTGCTCTCGGCGTCGCGTCCCACATATACCCGCACCAGCCAAGTGCGTGGGGCACGTCCGATGATCTGGCCAGTCTTGCGGGCCATGAGTACACCTCCGGTGATGAACGGCACACGTGGGGCACACGCTGCCGCGCTACGTGATTCAATTGTTGGGAGTTAAGAGAGGGAAAACTGATCGATGGTCAGACGGCCTGTAAGCGTGGCTACTCTCACTCTTCGAGAAAGCTCGGGGAGCATGTCCCCATATCTCACCGCACCGTGGCTGACCATGGGAGAACTTGCTGATCGCAGGGGTGTTATCGTCTTGCTTAGGTTTGCAGTCTTTCACCGAGTGCGCTATAATTCGTGTGCAGTAGTATTAAGATTTGCGATACTATGACACGCGAAGGTTCAACTCCAAAACCGGAGGGGAGGCGCTTTATTTCAACGAAAGACCTTATAGCAAAACTCGCAAGAGCTGCCCGAGGAGGGATTCTTACAGTCTCGAACGCCGGGGCGGTCATGGGTCTTTCCCGGAGGAAGACGGCGATGAGTCTCGGTGCGCTTGCTCGCCGCGGATGGCTTCTTCGGGCACGGCGAGGCCTCTATTACGTCCTCCCCTTAGAGGCGGAGCCCGGCCGTCCGACGGTTTCGGAGGACCCTTGGGTTCTAGCCCGCGAAGCGTTTTCTCCCTGTTACATCGGCGGATGGAGCGCCGCGGAACACTGGGGTCTTACCGAGCAACTCTTCCGGTCAACGCTTGTTGTGACCGCGAAGAATTTCCGCAAGAGCAAAATCAATGTTCTCGGGAACGAGTTCCGCCTTTTCAGGGTCCCTCGCTCGCGCATCGCCGGGACAACAAGCGTATGGCGGGGCAGGGAGCGCGTGCTCGCGTCTGACCGGGAGCGTACCATCATTGACGCACTCCGCCACCCGGAGCTCTGCGGGGGGATCCGCCATCTCGCGGATATCATGCGGGAGTACGGACGAAGCACGGAGCGCGACTTCCGGAAGCTCGCGAGCGTCGCCGGAGAGTTCGCGAACGGCGCAACGTGGAAGCGGCTGGGATATCTCGCTGAGGTATTGTGGCCAGAGGAGAAGACGCTGGCAGAGGAGGCACGGAAGCACCTGACCGCAGGGATCGTGAAGCTGGATCCGAGAGTATCGCGACGAGGAACGCTCCTTCGCCGATGGGGGCTGTGGATTAACGCTGCGATCAGCAAAGAAGCATGATAGCGAAACAGGACATTCTCGACCGCGCAGCGGAGTGGCAGCTACGCGTCGGCATCGTCGAAAAGGACTATGTCCTCGGCTGGTTACTTGCGGCATTGGGAGCGCATGCCATCGCCGGGACCCGCTGGATCTTCAAGGGTGGCACCTGCATCAAGAAGTGCTATCTGGAGACTTACCGCTTTTCTGAGGATCTCGATTTTTCGCTTCAGCAGGACGCCCCCTACACCGAAGAAGAGCTCCATGCAATCCTCCAATTGCTTGCCCGGTCGACTTCCGAGATGAGCGGCATCGCTTTCCCTCTCGACCGCGTCAGAATCCGTTCGCGGTTAGACAAGCAAGGGAGAACCACTTTCGAAGGCGTTATCTACTACCGCGGCCCCCTGGATACGCCGGAAGTCGCCAGAGTCCTTTTCGACATTACGAAGCATGAACCTGTTCTCGCCCTTGCGGAACGCCGCCCCGTCTTTCATCCATACCCGGACTATTTACCTGACGGTGCGGCCGTGACGGCGTATTCCCTTCCCGAACTCCTTGCCGAGAAGACTCGCGCCCTTTACGAGCGCGCGCGTCCCCGCGATCTCTACGATGTGGTCTATCTGCTCGAAAACAAACCCGATGCCTTCGACCTCCCGCACGTCCGGGACCTCTTTGCCGGGAAATGCGCAGCAAAGGGAATTGCAATCCCGTCGACCGCCCGCATACTCGAGGTCGTCCAGAATGACGCGGAACTCCGGTCAGAGTGGGAAAACATGCTCGCCCACCAACTCCCCGCCCTTCCAAAGCTCGATGATTTGCTCGGGCGGCTGCCGGATTTACTCAGGTGGATCGATTTCCCGATGGCGGTAATGCCCGTGATGGGCCTTCGCCAAGCGCCCATCACGGCGGGCGAGACGATTATCGCCCCTCCCAGCATCAAGTATTGGGGCGGAGGAGCGCCGCTCGAGACGATCAGATTCGCGGGAGCTAACAGACTGCTCCTTGAGTTCACCTACAACGGAAGGCACCGAAGGGTGGAGCCGTATTCGCTGCGGACAGCGGGGACGGGAAATCTGCTCTTCTACGGCTGGGAGGAGGGCTCGGACCATATCAAGGCATTCAACACGGCTACGATGGCAGACGTGCGGCCCACGAATACTTCCTTCCAGCCACGCTACCGCATTGAGTTTACCTCTTATGGTCCGATAGTCGCCCCGGAAGCCGCCCAACCCATCCGGATGAGCGCGCCTTACTCTGGGGTCGCTCCCCGCACAAGATCCTCGTACCAAACGCGCCACTATGGCCTGACATATGTCTTCGAGTGCCCCTTCTGTAGCAAGAAATTCCGTCATTCAAAGAATGACTCCACCCTACGTAAGCATAAAGCCAAAGACGGATATTGGGACTGCCCTGGAAGGACCGGGTATCTGGTTTCCATGGAGTAGGTTTCAGTCAGTCCGCGCGAGATCATTGCGAGAAAAGGTTAACGAAGTGCCGTAGCGCCAGGTTTGCGTTCTCTGCAATATAGGGTAACCGAGTGACTGAGCGATGATGTGGGCGACGATCCCCGGGTATAAACCCGTTCCAGCCAAATGCACGGGCCGCGGCCGATGGTCTAGCGGTCTTTCGGGCCATGAACACCGCCAATGTCGCGTGGCACACCTGTGGCACACGCAGTCCCGTTATGTGATTCAATTATTAGGATCTAGGGGAATGGAGGCTGATCGGGGTTCAGCAGTCTCTCAGCCTCATTCAACAGAATCTGCTTGCTGATCGCCCATGACCACGCCTCCACCAGCGACTGAAAGGACGCGATCCGCGAGCTCCCAGACAAGTGGTGTATGGCAGATAAAGATGACTTGGTGGAATCCGCCAAGTTCCATAGCCCGGCGCAACATGCGCACGTATTCCTTGCCATTGACAGCATCCAGAGCCCCCACCGTTTCGTCCCGGAACAGAGTTTCGTAACGAATGCCTTCGCCCTGCCGCATGTTGTAGATGGCGATTCCCAGATTGACGGCTTCATTAACCAGCACGAACTGCCCACCCGAAAGTTCGTCCACGAGGCACGTACGGTCCAGATTCTTATTGCGAACCTCGACATCAAAATCGTCTACCATCCCCTTGCCGTCTGCCTTGGGGCGTTGCGTCCTGAAGCGGATTTCGAAGTTGTTGTCGAAGCACCCCTCAAGCAAAGAGTTGACCAAGATTGAGACTTGTGGTCCGGCAGCCTGGATCTCGCAGAGTTGGATCTCGTCCGGACCGAAGACCCTGGCGAGATAGGTGTAGTCTTCCTGTTCAGTTCTTGCCGCCCCGAGTTCGGCCTCGACCTGGGCCAAGCGAGTCAGCGCCATCTCCATCTGCTCCTGGCGCTGTTTGATTTGTGCTTGGCGGGCAATGAGACTATCCCGTTCACGGCGGCAGGAGACAATCAGACGGTCCGCGTTTTCAAGCTCCCGCCGTGAACCATGCATCTTAGCGTCGAGATCAGAGAATGCCGAGAGCGCAGACTCCTTCCTCGATAGTTCCTCCCCGACTTCCGTACGGGCCTGTTGTGGTTACCAAGAATCTCGTCCATGTTGGATTAATTGATGTTGGCGCGGTTCCGCTGGTAAGCTCTCATTCCTATGTTCAGTCTGTTGGTTTCCGCCTTTATCGTCCTCTGTTCCTCTTTCCGGACGCGGGTCGCTTTGCAATTGGAGATCCTCGCTCTGCGCCACCAAATCAATGTGCTGCGGAGGTCGCAGCACGGGCGTGTTCACCTGAGGACAGCGGACCGCCTCTTCTGGACGTGGCTCATGCAACTTTGGTCAGGTTGGCGCTGTGCCCTCGCCATGGTCAAGCCGGAAACGGTGATCGCCTGGCACCGCAAGGGATTCCGGCTGTATTGGACTTGGAAGAGTAGACGGGGTAGGCCGGGAAGACCTCAAGTGTCTCGTGAAGTTCGAGACCTCATCCGGAAGATGAGCCTGGCGAATCCGCTCTGGGGAGCACCGCGCATCCATGGCGAGCTCCTGAAGCTCGGGCTTGAACTATCTCAAGCCACCGTGGCCAAGTACATGGAGCGTCCCCGAAAACCACCTTCCCAGACGTGGCGTACGTTCCTCGACAGTCACTTGAAGCAACTGGTCTCGACGGATTTCTTTGTCGTGCCGACGGTGAACTTTCGTATCCTCTTTGTTTTTGTGGTTTTGGCCCATCATCGGCGCCGGGTGATTCATTTCAACGTCACTGCCCATCCTACCTCGGAATGGACGGCCCAACAAATCGCCGAGGGGTTCCCTTGGGATTCAGCCCCGCGCTATCTGCTCCATGATCGCGATAGCATCTATGGCGACGTCTTCCGGCAAAGGGTCCGAGGGATGGCGATTCGCGAAGTCCTGACGGCCCCGAGATCGCCATGGCAGAATCCCTATGTGGAGCGGCCTGATCGGATCCATCCGACGGGAATGTTTGGACCACCTCATCGTGTTCAACGCATCCGGTCTGCGACGCACGCTCAAATCGTATTTCGATTATTACCACGGGGTGCGCACGCACTTATCGCTAGAGAAAGATGCACCGGAGACCAGACCGGTTCAACCACCGGAGCTGGGGTCGGTCGTTGAATTGGCGGAGGTCGGCGGACTGCATCACCGCTACGAACGGCGGGCGGCTTGAAGGATCTTTCTCGGGCAGAGGAAGGATGCTTTCCGACCGAGGTCGACCGCGGTCCGCGAAGACTCCGGCCCCTAGGAAGAGGAGCTTCCCCGAGTTCCCGCCGCCATGAAATCTGTAGCCCGTACCTGCTCAGCAACTCCCTTGACTCGTTGACGCCCCTGTGAATTGGCCGCTCTTTGTGGTCGATCGAGTTTTTGGCAGGGACAGGTCGTTCCAGAAGCGGTGAGCGTTCGAGTAGAGCAGGAGGCCGTCCTCGCCAAGCTGCTGCGCCAAAAGCAGGGCATCGACCGGCCCAATCGTCGCAGCCTGACGTTCGCCCAACAGGCGCGCCAGTTCCTCGCCGCTGTCTCTGCCGATGGCATAGAGGCCGCGGACCACATCCCACCCGAGCAGCGATGGAAGCTCCCGGCCTTGCTTGAGAGTCTCGATGATGAAATGAGTTGTGCTTGCTGGGTCGGCAGTGCGTACTGCGACAAGCGGAGTCGATACACAGCGAGCGGCATGGAACGCCGACGTAAACTCCTCCATAGACCGAATCATGTGCGTGCTCCTTTAGGGAAGGACTTTTGAGGGGGAAAGAAATAAGGAAAAACGAATGTGGCTCCTACCAGGGCAAGCCAAGGGTGGGGAATCCCGTGACTTCCACCCGGCCGCCTTCGTGAATGCTGATCTCAGTCAGCTCTTCACTGAAATTGGCAGGAGTATAGCGGTCGCTGAATAGCCGTAGAACTTGATTGCGACTTGTGCACAGCGGCTGACTGCCTGGCTGAGCCTGATTGAAACGCCCAAGGATGGCGAAGTCGAGGCACGCACGGATTTCTTGCCAGAGACGACGCCTCTTGTGTTCGGACGAACCATCTCCCCAGGTCCAGTATCGTCCCTGGGCGAGTTCGTGTTCCGTATAGCCGCTGAACATGCCAAAGCTTAGCTCTGGGGCTCGACTGCGCAGGCTGTGCATCAAACCGAGCAAGCTGCCTGCTTGCTGCATGGGCTCACCACCTGAGAAGGTGACGCCTTCTAAGGCATGCTGTGCCCGTGCCCGCAGCACTTCCTGAACTACGGCATCAACCGTGACTTCGGCGCCATGAAACGGATGAGTTTTAGGGTTCCAACACTTCGGACAACCGAGTGAGCAACCCTGGAAGAACACCACGGCGCGTAGGCCTGGCCCATTGGCGCGGCTGGCGGGAATCAACGCATGAAGCAGCATGGCAACCCTCCTTCAGCGCTGGCTCTTCTCTTGTTGGACCTGCTGGCCGGTGTAATAGGCGGGCTTCTTCCGCTCCACCTTCACGCTGTCCCCGCCACGGAAGTCGTCAAAGACCTTCTCGCAACCCTGTCCTGCAAAGCCTTCGAGATCCAGCGTGGAGCTTCCCTGCTCGTCAATGGTGATCGTAATCGTTTTCTCTTGCATCGTGGCCTACCTCCGCACAACAAATTGGAGTCGCACCTGTTGACCCTCCGAGGTTTCGATCACTTCCCGTCCTTTCAGGGTGTAACCCTTCGCCCGCGCCATGGCCAGGGTCTGCTTCTCCTTGTAGACCTGCTGAACCCGCCCCAGCCACTTGGCCCCATAGCCACGGTGCTCGTCGAGTTCATCTTTAATCATGGCGAGCTGACCGTCCGGCTGACGTGCGAATCCAATATCACCATAGGCCCCGCGCAGGTGCTGGCGCCGGATAACAATGTTCGCGACCTTTGCCTCTTGTTCCGAGTAGTACGAGTTCAGTTGCGCGCCCTCCGGGTGGACCTCAACCTCGTAGCCCATCTCCTTCAGAGCCTCTACGAGGTATTTCTCCTCGCGCAAGACCGTCTGAGTCAAACCGTATTTCGACATTCGATGCCTCCTTCTTCTGCCCATGTGAGTCATTGTGACTAAACCCATAACTTTGCCGCTTGGCAGGGTTATGCTTCCAAGGCGTGGTGGCTGAGTTCCCGGATCGGGTGGTCAATTTCTTGGCGGATCAGCTTCCAGTCCCTCGCGGCATGTTCGCTGAGAAGCGGGATCACGTTGTTCACCGTCGAGGGCAAGCCGTTGTGGGACAGTTCGGTAACCGCCTTGCGGACATCATTGCGAAGCGACGGGCGCTGTTGCTGCATCAGCGCGTCGCGGTGCGCCAAGTCGCCCCACTGTCCTCACCGCGGGCGTCACGACCAAGCGCAACAGCGCAGCAAGAAGAAACAGTCTGAGCGAGCCTCCGATCGTTCCCTGACATTCAGCGTCCGGGGGCTGTCCGCTTGAGTGTGTTCCGGCGGTTCCGCCCCGCCCCGTCGCCCGACGTGCCGCCGGGCGAGAACTTCCGGGTAGGCTGTCGCCATCCGCGAGAGCCCGGCCCAGAGGGACATAATGTATAGTTGACAGACCACTTGGTGTTGTGAGTAAATACGTGCCCTCTTGGTAAACCACTGTTGGAACGCGTCCCCTGGAGGTCGGGCGGCCGGTTTACAAATCACTCATCCTGCGCGCGTCTATTACGTGGGATTGAAACGCGGCAAGCACAGTATCCCGCGTCCTTGAATAGCAGGCCCTACGGCGGTGACGCCAGGGCGGCTAAAGCACACCGGACCGAACGTACGACCGAGACCTGCCCCACGCATACAGCTTGCTAATGTGCCCCACGTGCGCGCGCCAGAGCGGGTGGAGCAGCTTTGTGTTCCAGGAACGCGACCCAATCGACGGGCGGGCTCGGTCGCGCGTGCAACACCCCGGCATCTTGCTCCCCGGAGGCAAGCGTCCTCAGGCCCGCATCCGCTTGAAACGGGAAATCAATCCGGCCACCCCGATTCCCTCCGGCGTTCCTCGCTGCGCCTGCCAAGTGCTCCTCGCCGCCGTTACACGGAGGTGACGACATGCGGGTACCGACTTCCGCTGCAATGGGACTCCCCGACCGAGACGGGCCCCCCGCAGGAGGCTCCGTACTCCTCGATAACACGCAGGCGCCGCCCTCCATAGGGCTCCCTTCCCCTGCCAAGGTCCGCGCCGTACAGGTCATCCGGTGCATGCGCGGCGCCTCCCAGCCCTGGCTGCTCCGCTGCAACGACGACCACTGCTACGTGGTCAAGTTCCGCAACAATCCCCAGCACGCGCGCATCCTCGCCAACGAGATGTTGGCCTGCCGTCTGGCGCAGCTAATCGGACTCCCAGTTGCAGCCCCCGCGTTTGTGGAGGTTCCACCAGAACTGGTCGACGCAGACCCGCCTCTCGAGTTCACCGTAGGCAACCGTCGTGAACGCTGCGCCGCCGGCCTTCACTTCGGCTCCCGCTATCCCGGAGCCCTCGAGCGAACCGCCGTGGTGGATTTCCTTCCCGACTCCCTCCTGCGCAGGGTCGAAGACCTAGCCCCCCTTTTCCTGGGCGCTTTTGTCTTCGACAAGTGGACGTGCAACTGCGATGGCCGCCAAGTGGTTTTCTTTCGCCGTCTGGATGCAGCCCACCCGGCGTATTCCGGTCTGCTCATCGACCAGGGTCTTTGCTTCAACGGCGGGGAGTGGAATTTCCCTGACAGCCCCATCCGCAGCCTGTATCCCCGACGACTCGTGTACGACACCGTCGCCGGGATCGAATCCTTCGAACCTTTTCTCTCCAGAATAGAAACCCTTCGCCCCCCTATAGTCGAGGAGTGTATTGCCGATATACCGAACGAGTGGTGCTCGCCCGAACCTGGGCATCTTAAGCCGCTCGTGTCGAAACTCTATGCCCGGCGCAGGAAGGTTGCGCATCTGATTATTGACTCCAATGCGTCTTCACGCCCCTTCCGAAACTGGGTATAAGTGTTGCGAGGGGTCTGCCAGACCACCGGCCAAATAAAATAGGGGGCCTCCTTGAAGCACTGCTTACACTACCTGGTGCGCTATGTTCCCAATCTCGCGACGGGACAGTTCGTGAACGTCGGCCTGCTTCTGTACTGCCCGCACGCCCAATATCTGGATTGTCTGTTCACCGAAGACTTCGACGCCGTCCAGCGTTTCCACCCCGAGGCGGACCTTGAACTCCTCCGGGAACTGCAACCCTACTTTGAACAGGAGATTAAGGAGCACGAGAACGACCTCGCGGGCTATATCCGGGGGATAGAAGAGTCGTATTCAAACCTCATTCAATTGTCAGACGCTCAACCCTGGGAGGCAGAAGACCTGGAAGCCGCGCTTACCCAGCTCTTCGAGACCTACGTCGGTGCGTGGGCCGGTGGCCCACCCAAGCGCGATACAAGGATGCGGATCAAGCGGCGGCTCGCGGACGCGCTAGAGCGGCACGGCGTGATTGACCACAAAGCCCTGGAAAGGGACATTCCCGCTGCGCAGTGGACCGGCGCCGGTGACACCTTCACCTTCGACTTCGGCTACACGCCGGTCCGTCCCGCGCCCGAGCCCGACCGCGAGCTGAGGCTTATCCACGCGCTCTCCCTCCTCCGGGACAGTGACCTGGCCGAGACGCTCAAGTCCAAGTTCGACACGGTCCTCGAAAAGGCCCCCGCCCAGCTCACCGTGGCCCACGAGGATATCGCAGATCCGTCAAACGCACTCGTGCGTTCATCGCTAAGTACTCTGCGAAGCAAGCATATCCTCCTCGTGCCTGCCGGCATTTTCGACCAATATGCGCGGTCGGTTCGAGAGGAGCTCCTCGTCTAGTGGGCTCCTCGGATTCCCGTGTGCACTTAATGATATGATTGCAAAGGACACCGCGAAGTAGCGGCAGTCCACACAGGGATAAGATGCTCGCCCTCTTTGCTTTGATCGCCCTTCTCGCTTTCGCACTTGAATTCGCCGTCGCCCTCGTGGCACTCCTCGCGTGCATTTGCCTCCTCCAAGACGGTTGCCCAGACGGAGACCAAAGCGGCGGCCTCCCGAGCGACCGCCCCTCAATCCCCGCGCTGTCCAGATGCCTCGGCTCGGAGACCCTGCGCCTAGTCTAGGTTCGTCCCCCAGAGCTCGACTGCAATCGTTCTTTAAGGATTCCAACAATACGCTTGGCGGCCTCGCCATCCCAAAGGGCAGGCACTCGGCCTCGTTTCCCTTTCCCAGATAGGATCTGGTGAGCTCCTTCCTTGAGGCGCTCCGAATTAAGACCCAGGAGCGTGTTCGTTCCCTCGGTTACGGTGACGGCGGGCTCCGTGTTTTCCCTAACTGTAAGGCAAGGCACGCCGAGGGCTGAAGCCTAAACCTCGTGCACTGCTCGGTCAGCAGCGACCTGTAGCCTAGTTAGCTCCGTTTGCGAGCTTTATGAGCCACGCCGGCTCGGTCTGGCCAACGAAACGCCGTTTTGGCTTAACCTCAAAAGGGGACCGACCATGATGAGATTGAATCTCACCATGGACCCGGGTCTCGATGGCGCACCCACCCCTCTGCAATGGGTTGGAGTAGCAGCAAGAGGAGTGTTCCTATGACAGGGAGCTGCGAGAGTTCAAGCGGAGCCTCATCCTCCGGATTTTGCGCGACTGCGATGGAAGCAAGTCTGAGGCAGCGCGGAGGTTGGGAATTGCACGCGGTTACCTGCACCGGTTACTCAACCAGTTACACATTGAGGAAGGTCGCGTGGAGAGTGTCGCGGATGTGCCGGAGGTTGGCACGCCGGTGATGTAGGCGGGCTTGGGACAAACTAGTGTAGTGTCCCCAACGCTTCTTTACATTTGGCGACTTTGGACATGATTCGTTCGACCGAGGCGGTCCATACAAAGACACGAGGATTCTGGTTGTGATTGTCCAAATATTCCTTGATGGCAGCG